>Ga0213837_1000558_pt1 | contig 34967 bp, 35 predicted proteins | sample SWPATP12_FD_160572 | JGI IMG/M metagenome (GOLD analysis project Ga0213837, IMG submission 160572) | Coastal seawater microbial communities from Marineland, Florida, United States - SWPA TP1 #2 | ecosystem: Environmental > Aquatic > Marine > Coastal | place: USA: Florida | collected 2016-08-06
CTCCGTTGTGCGAAGTGAGTGTGGTTACCCACATCGTGCCGGAGGCCTTCACCTCAGCTCACACCTTCACAACCTCCCGAGGAAGTACAGCTAGAGCGCCTCGTGCGACCACTGGCGACGTTGAGATGCTGGTCGGTCACGGGCCGATCCGGTAGCCGCGGGGGGTGCGGCGCAGGTTCGCGCGCTCGAGCATCGGCGCGAGGTCGGCGTCGAGCGAGGAGCGGCCGTCGACCTGCTCGAGCACGCGGCGTCGGCCGCCGAGCCGCGCGACCGCATCCGCGAGGCTCTCGAGCGCGCGCGCGAGCACGTCCTCGTCGTCGACGAACGTGAGCAGCGACTTGCCGCCCCGCTCGAGGTGCAGCACCGGGCGGCCGCCGACGATCGTCGTCAGCGCGCCGACGCGGCGGGTCGGCCGGTGCTCGCCGCGAGGCTCTGGCCAGGGGAGCGCTGCCCCGAACGGATTCGCCGGGTCGACGGCGGACACCGTCGCGATCGCGTCGCTCGGCCCGCTCGACTGGCGGGCGCGGAGCGCGTCGACGACCGGCGCATCCGCGAACTGGGCGGCGCCGAGACCGTCGACGAAGTAGCCGCGGCGGGTGTGACCGGCCTCCTCGAACGCCTTCAGCACCTGGTAGACGCCGTGGAAGCCGCCCGGCACGTCCTCGGCGACGACGCTGCCGCGCGTGACGACGCCGTAGCGCGCGAGCAGCGCGTCGGCGGTCTGCGCCGCGAGCTCGGTCGGCGCCCCTGCCGGGCTCGACGCGAGCAGCCAGCGGCCGGCGAGCAGCGGCATCGCGTCGCTCCTGGATGGGCGCGCGAGGCCGATGCGGCGGCGGCTGGCAGGGGAGGCGCGCCGGCTCGGGGCGGGCGCCGCGCGGGCGCGGGTGCCCAGCAGGTGGGCGCGCAGCGGCGCGATCGTGTCGTTCGTGACCCGGCCGGCCCAGACGAGCGGCCACAGCACCTCCGCGAGCCGAGCGGGATCGAGCGCGACCATGTCGCCGAGCTGGCGGGCGAAGAGCGCGCCGCCCTCGGCGAGCGCGGCCAGGATCGCGGCGGCCTCCGGGTCGTCGTGGTTCACGTCGCGGCGCTGCGCCACCCCGTCCGCCGCGCGCAGCACCACGCGGCCGTCCTTGCCCGTCAGCGCGCCCGCGCCCGCCCAGGTGATGAGGCCGCTCGCGGTCAGCTCATCGAGCATCGAGGGCCGGTAGCCCTTCACGCGCGAGGGCAGGATGAGCGTCTCGAGCGCGCTGAGCGGCAGCGGCAGGCCGTCGAGTCCGTCGAGCGCCTCGAGCAGCCCGTCGCTGCCGGTGAGCGGCCGCGTCACGTGCTGGTGGGCGAGCAGGTGGTCGGCGAAGACGGCGTGGTCGACGGGCTCGACGTCGCTGCGCAGCGCCTGCAGGCTGCGGCGCTTGAGCTTCGACAGCACTTGCGCGTCGATCCACTCCTCGCCGCTGCCGCCCGGTCGGTAGGCGCCGGGCAGCACGCGGCCCTGCGCCTCGAGGGCGCGCAGCGCCGACCGCGCGACCGCGGGTGCGAGCCCGAGCCGGGTGCCGACATCCTCGACCGTGAACGGCCCGTGCGTGCGTGCGTGGCGGGCGACGACGTCGCCGATCGGGTCGAGCACCGTCTCGAGCAGCGCCGACGGAACGCCGGGCGGCGGCGGCACGCCGAGCGCGTCGCGCAGGCGCGCGACGTCCTCGATCGCCGCGACGCGCTCCTCGTCGCCGATCCGCACGCGCACCGCCCGCCGCGCGTCCACGAGCTCGTCGGCGAGGGCGGCGGCGCCGGCCTCGTCGAGCGCCGCATCTCCCGCTCCCTCGAGCCGCGCCGCGAGCTCGCCGACCGTGAGCGGTCCGAGCAGTCGCAGCAGGTCGGCCGCGCCCTCGACGCCGCGCGCCCGCCGGTCGGGCGCGAGCCGCTGCAGCTCGAGCTCGATGCGCTCCACGACCGCGGGGTCGAGCAGCTCGCGGAGCGCGGTCGTGCCGAGCACCTCGGCGAGCAGCGTCGGGTCGAGCGTGAGCGCGGCCGCGCGGCGCTCGGCGAGCGGGGCGTCGCCCTCGTAGAGGAACGCGCCGACGTAGCCGAAGAGCAGGTGGTGCGCGAACGGCGACGGGCTCGGCGTCTCGACCTCGACGACGCGGATGTCGCCGTGCTGCAGCCGCTCGGCGATCGACCGCAGGGCGGGCAGGTCGTAGGCGTCCTGCAGCACCTCGCGCAGGGCCTCGAGCACGATCGGGAAGTCCGGGTAGCGCTTCGCGACGTCGAGCAGCTGCGCGGCGCGCTGCCGCTGCTGCCAGAGCGGCGCGCGGCGGGCGGGGTCGCGCTTCGGCAGCAGCAGCGCACGGGCCGCGCACTCGCGGAACCGGCTCGCGAACAGCGCGGTGCCGCCGGCCTCCGTCTCGACGATGCGCTCGAGCTCGTCCGGCTCGAAGCGCAGCAGGTCGAAGCCGGGCGGCTCGGCGTCGGAGTCGGGGATGCGGATGACGATGCCGTCGTCGGACGCCATCGCCGCCGCTCCGAGGTCGCGGTCCTCGCGCAGCCGCCGGTCGATCGCGAGCGCCCAGGGCGCGTGCACGCGCCGGCCGTAGGGGGAGTGGACGATGAGCCGCCAGTCGCCGAGCTCGTCCCGCGAGCGCTCGACGACGATCTGCCGATCGGTCGGCACCGCTCCGGTCGCGGCCAGCTGGTCGCGCACGTACGCCTCGAGGTTGCGGCGGGCGCGCTCGTCGGAGTGCGTCAGCTCGAAGCCCGTGCCGGCAGCGAGCGCTGCGGTCGCGCGGCCGATCGAGGCGCCGAGGTCGGCGGGCCTGCCCTCGTTGTCGCCGTGCCAGAAGGGCAGCTTGCCCACCTCGCCGAAGGCCGGCACGACGAGCACGCGGTCGTGCGTGATGTCGACCACACGCCAGCTCGTCGCGCCGAGCGCGAAGACGTCGCCGGTGCGCGTCTCGTAGACCATCTCCTCGTCGAGCTCGCCGACGCGCGCGCCCGGCTTCCCCTCCTGGCCCGAGAGGAACACGCCGAACAGGCCGCGGTCGGGGATCGTGCCGCCGCTCGAGACGGCGATCCGCTGCGCGCTGGGGCGGCCGGTGATGGTGCCCGCCTCGCGGTCCCACACGACGCGCGGCCGCAGCTCGGCGAACTCGTCGCTCGGGTAGACGCCTGCGACGAGGTCGAGGGTCGCGTCGAACGCGCCGCGCGACAGCTGCGCGAAGGGCGCCGCCCGCCGCACGGTCTGGAACCAGTCGTCCACCACGAGCTCGTCCATCGCCGCGGCCGCGACGGTCTGCTGCGCGAGCACGTCGAGCGGATGCCGTGGCATGCGGATCGGCTCCAGCTCGCCGCGCGCCATCCGGTCGGCGACGACCGTCGCGTGCAGCAGGTCGGCGCGGTGCTTGGGGATGATGACGCCGCGCGAGGCGTCGCCGACGTTGTGCCCGGCGCGGCCGACGCGCTGCAGACCGCTCGCGGTGCTCGGCGGCGCCTCGACCTGCACGACGAGGTCGACCTCGCCCATGTCGATGCCGAGCTCGAGGCTCGAGGTCGCGACCACGCAGCGGAGCCGGCCGGACTTCAGCTGGTCCTCGATCTCGCCGCGCTGCTCCTTCGACACCGAGCCGTGGTGCGCGCGGGCGAGCGGCGGCGCCTCGGCGTCGGGCCCGGCGGCGTCGCGGGCGGCGGCACGCTCGGCGAGCCGCAGCCGGATGTGCTCGCTCACGTCGCGCAGGACGACACCGCTGCCCGCGCGGCCGGCCGCCGCATCCGCCGGCGACGGCGCCGCCTCGGCCTCGTCGAGCCGTTCGGCGTCGAGCTCATTGAGCCGCGCGGTGAGCCGCTCGGCCGCGCGCCGGGCGTTCACGAAGACGATCGTGGAGCGGTGCCGGTCGACGAGCTCGAGCACCTCGCGCTCGATGTGCGGCCAGATCGACGGCTGGTCGGGCTTCGTCGCGCCGAACGCGCTGCCCGTCGGCGCCGCCTCCTCGCGCTGCGGGCCGCGCAGGTCGGTCATGTCGTCGACCGGGACGGTGATGGTCAGCTCGATGCGCTTCTCGCTCGGCGGGGCGACCACCGTGACGGGCGCCGGGCCGCCGAGGAACGCGGCGACCTCCTCGGCCGGCTTCACGGTGGCGGAGAGGCCGATGCGCTGCGCGGGCCGCTGCAGCTGCGCGTCGAGCCGCTCGAGGCTCAGCGCCAGGTGCGAGCCGCGCTTCGTCGGCACGACGGCGTGCACCTCGTCGACGATCACGGTCTCGACGGTGCGGAGCGTCTCGCGCGCGCGGCTCGTGAGCAGCAGGAAGAGCGACTCGGGCGTCGTGATGAGGATGTCGGGCGGATGCTTCGCCTGCGCCCTGCGCTCCTCCTGGGGCGTGTCGCCGGTGCGGAGGCCGATGCGGATCTGCGGCGGCTCGGCGCCGTCGGCGCGGCCGCGCGCGGCGATGCCGGCGAGCGGTGCGCGGAGGTTGCGGTCGACGTCGACCGCGAGCGCCTTGAGCGGCGACACGTAGAGCACCCGCACGCCCGGCTCGCGCTCCTCGTGGGGCGTGGCGTCCTCGCGCTGCAGCCGATCGAGCGCCCAGAGGAACGCGGCGAGGGTCTTGCCCGACCCGGTCGGGGCGACGACGAGCGTGTGCTCGCCGCGCGCGATCGCCGCCCACGCCTGCGACTGCGCGGCCGTCGGGGCGGAGAACGCGCCCGAGAACCACGCGCGGGTCGCGGGGGAGAACTGCTCGAGCGCATCGCTCACGCGCTCAGTACAGCACAGCGGCCTTGGGGGACGGCGGGGCGGAGGCTTGCGGGCTGTGCCCGCTCGCTCGATCGGGCAGAGCGAAGGGCCGGCCGCGCATGCGCGGCCGGCCCCCTGTACGCCCGATCGAGCGCACGCGTCAGCGGATCAGTCCGTGCCGAGGTCCATCGCCGCGCGGTCGTTCCACTGCTCGAGCGCCTCGGGGTCGTCGGTGGGCGACGCGACGATCTCGTCGGCGCGGCCCGCCTCGAGGGCGCCGAGCAGCGCCTTCGTCTCGCCCTCGATGAGCCCGGCTGCGGCGTACGCCTCCAGCCGCGAGCGCGAGTCGGCGATGTCGAGGTTGCGCATCGTCAGCTGGCCGATGCGGTCCTCCGGACCGAACGCGGCGTCGCCGACGCGCTCCATCGACAGCTTGTCGGGGTGGTACGAGAAGCCCTCGCCGCGAGTGTCGACGATCGTGTAGTCCTCGCCGCGGCGCAGCCGCAGCACGACCTCGCCGGTGACCGACGAGCCCACCCAGCGCTGGATCGACTCGCGCAGCATGAGCGACTGGGGGTCGAGCCAGCGGCCCTCGTACATGAGGCGGCCGAGCCGACGACCCTGCTCGTGATAGGTCGCGACGGTGTCCTCGTTGTGGATGGCGTTCATGAGCCGCTCGTAGGCGATGTGCAGCAGCGCCATCCCGGGCGCCTCGTAGATGCCGCGGCTCTTCGCCTCGATGATGCGGTTCTCGATCTGGTCGCTCATGCCGAGGCCGTGGCGGCCGCCGATCGCGTTCGCCTCCATGACGAGCGCGACGGCATCCGGGAACTCCGCGCCGTTGATGGCGACCGGGCGTCCGGCCTCGAAGCGGATCGCGACGTCCTCGGTCGGGATCGACACCGACTCGTCCCAGAACCTCACGCCCATGATGGGCTGCACGATCTCCATCGACTCGTTCAGGTGCTCGAGCGTCTTCGCCTCGTGCGTCGCGCCCCAGATGTTCGCGTCGGTCGAGTAGGCCTTCTCGGTGGCGTCGCGGTAGGGGTAGCCGTGCTCGACGAGCCACTCCGACATCTCCTTGCGGCCGCCCAGCTCGGTGACGAAGCGCTGGTCGAGCCACGGCTTGTAGATGCGCAGCGCGGGGTTGGCCATCAGGCCGTAGCGGTAGAACCGCTCGATGTCGTTGCCCTTGTAGGTCGATCCGTCGCCCCAGATCTCGACGCCGTCCTCCTTCATGGCGCGCACGAGCAGCATGCCGGTCACGGCACGGCCGAGCGGCGTCGTGTTGAAGTAGGTGCGGCCGCCGGAGCGGATGTGGAACGCACCCGTCGCGAGGGCGACCAGACCCTCCTCCACGAGCGACGCCTTCGCGTCGACGAGGCGTGCGGCCTTCGCGCCGTACTCGTTCGCGCGTCCGGGCACCGCGTCGATGTCGGGCTCGTCGTACTGCCCGATGTCGGCGGTGTACGTGAAGGGCACGGCGCCGTTGTGCCGCATCCACGCGACGGCGCACGACGTGTCGAGGCCTCCGGAGAAGGCGATGCCGACGCGCTCGCCGACGGGGAGGGAGGAGAGGACCTTGGACATGGCCTCAATCCTACGGTCGGGCCCGGTTGCTGTGCGCCGCCTGGAAACGGGGCCGACCGGCTTGTTGCGCGCCGCGCACCGTGGGACCATCGGATATGGGGTACAGCGCGGTGCCCCAGGACGATGGATCGGAGGCGAAGATGCAGATCGATGAGTCGTTCGAGGTCGCAGCGCCCCGCGAGGACGTCTTCCGCGTGCTGACGACGTTCGAGCTGTTCCCCGAGTTCATGACCGGCGTGGAGTCGGTGTTCGCCGAGACGCGGGAGCGATTGCGCTGGCGCGTCTCGATCGCCGGCGTACCCGAGACCTTCTACGCCGTGATCACCGAGCTCGTGCCCGACGAGCGCATCGCGTGGACGAGCGTCGACGCGACCACGATGGCGTGGTCGGTGCAGCTCGCCGAGCTGGACCCGGAGACGACGCGCGTGACGGTGCACGTCAAGTGGTCGCCGCCCGGGCACGAGACCGCCGCCGATGTGCCGGAGCTGGATGAACTGAGCGTGCGCTGTGACTTCCACCGATTCCGGATGCTCGCCCAGGGTCTTCACGCCGCCGCCGCGTAGCATCGCGAATCCCGTACGACGACAGCAAGAGGAGCATCGCAATGCCGCAGGTCACCGACAGCATCGACGTCAAGGCCCCCATCAGCGCCGTCTACGCGCTGTGGACGAGGTTCGAGGAGTTCCCCCGCTTCATGGGCGGCGTGGAGTCCATCACCCAGCTCACCGACGCGAAGCTGCACTGGGTCGTCTCGATCGCCGGCGTGGAGCGCGAGTTCGACGCCGAGATCACCGAGCAGCACCAGGACGAGCGCGTCGCCTGGCGCAGCACCGACGGCGAGACCCACGCCGGTGTCGTCACCTTCCACCGGATCTCCGATGACGAGACGCGCGTGAACGTGCAGATCGACTGGAAGCCGCAGGGCATCGTCGAGGCCGCAGGCGCGCTGCTGCAGGTCGACGACGCGCAGATCGGCAAGGACCTGAAGCGGTTCAAGGAGATCGCCGAGGAGGCACCCGCGCAGCTCGCGGCCGAGTCAGGCTGGGAGGGCGACATCGACCGCGCTCCCGACAGCACCGGCCACTAGTCGCCACCCGTACGCCCCGCTCCCGTGCTCCGGCACAGGAGCGGGGCGTACGTTCGCGTCATGGGCATCCAGCACTGGAGCACGATCGACGCCTCGCCCGACGAGGTCTTCGCCTGGCACGAGCGACCGGGGGCGCTGCAGCGGCTGATGCCGCCGTGGCTGCCGGGCTCGGTGCGCCGCGAGGCGACCTCGCTCGAGGACGGCCGCGCCGAGCTCGCGCTGCCCGGCGGGCAGGTGTGGGTCGCGCAGCACGACCCGGCCGGCTTCGAGCCCGGCCGCGCGTTCGTCGACGAGCGCGTGCCCGGCCGCTCCTCCGCCGCCCTCGGCCGGCTCCGCTGGCGGCACGAGCACCGGCTCGAGCCGCAGGGCGGCGCGACGGTCATGCGCGACCGCGTCGACACGCAGGTGGGATCGCGCCTGCTGCGGCCCATGTTCGTCTACCGCCACCGGCAGCTCGCCGACGACCTGGCGCGGCACCATGAGCTCGCCGCCGCCCCCATGACGATCGCGATGACGGGCGCCTCCGGCCTCATCGGCACCGCCCTCGCCGCCTTCCTCACCACCGGCGGCCACGAGGTCGTGCGGCTCGTGCGGCACGAACCGGCGCCGGGCGAGCGCCGCTGGGATCCGGATGCGCCGGCCGCCGACCTGCTCGACGGCGTCGACGCCGTCGTCCACCTCGCGGGCGCCTCGATCTTCGGCCGCTTCGGCGACGAGCACCGCGAGCGGATCCGCGACAGCCGGATCGGGCCGACCCGCCGCCTCGCGGAGCTCGCGGTGGCGAGCGGCGCGCGCGCGTTCATCAGCGCATCCGCCATCGGCATCTACGGCGACGACCGCGGCGACGAGGTGCTCAGCGAGGCGAGCGAGCCTGGCGACGGCTTCCTCGCCGATGTGACGGTCGACTGGGAGGCCGACACCGCGGCGGCTTCCGAGGGCGGCGTGCGCACGGCGCTCATCCGCACGGGCCTCGTCCAGACGCCCCGCGGCGGCGTGCTGCAGGTGCTGCGCCCGCTCTACGCGGCGGGCCTCGGCGGGCCGCTCGCGGGCGGCCGCCACTGGCAGTCGTGGATCGACCTCGACGACCTCGTCGACATCTACGCCCGCGCCCTCATCGACGAGCGGATGTCCGGCGCGATCAACGCCGTCGCGCCCGAGCCGGTGCGGCAGCGCGACTACGCCGCGACGCTCGCGGCGGTGCTGCACCGGCCGGCGCTGCTGCCGACGCCCGCGCTCGGGCCGCGCGTGCTGCTCGGCGGGCAGGGCATGCGCGAGCTCGCGCTCGCGAACCAGCGCGTCGTGCCGTCCCGGCTCGCAGAGCTCGGCCATCGCTTCCGCCGCCCGGCCCTCGAGGACGCCCTGCGCCACCAGCTCGGCCGCTTCGCCTAGGGGCAGCGCCGCCGCCGGAAGCGCACCGCGGGGTGGTCACGACACGCCGCGCCGAAGCGTCGGCGACGGCGCGTCGTGACCACCCGCGCGGCGCGTCGTGACCACCCGGATGCGCGCGGGCGCGGGCGCGTCAGCGGGCGGCGGGGGAGCCGAGCGCGCGCGAGATCGCCTCGGCGGCGGCGATCGCCTGCGGGGCGAACTGCTCGATGCTCGAGCCCGGGTGCTCGAGCGCGATCGAAGAGATCGACAGCCCGTAGGTGACGCGGCCGAGGTGGTCGCGGATGGGCGCCGAGACGCAGACCGTGCCGCGCTCGTTCTCGCCGAGGTCCATCGCGTAGCCGCGGGCGCGCACCCGGGCGAGCTCCGCGTGGAGCGCGGCCGGATCGGTGATCGTGTCGTCGGTGCGAGCCGGCAGGCCGACGTCGGCGATGAGCCGGTCGACCTGCTCGGGCGTCCACGACGACAGCACCGCCTTGCCCATCCCGGAGCAGTGCATCGGCAGCGAGAGGCCGACGCGCGAGCCCATGCGGTAGGGCTTCGAGGAGTCGCGCCGCAGCGCGTAGACCATCTCGAAGCCGTTGAGCATGCCGACGTGGATCGTGCAGTCCACCTCGCGCACGAGCTCGTCGACGATCGGCTCGGCGATCGCCGAGATGTCGAGCCGCGAGATGGCGCTGCCCGCGATGCCCAGGAAGCGGGCGCCGGGCTGGTAGCCGCGGTCGCTGTCGCCCGAGATGAACTCCTGCTCGACGAGCGTGGCGAGGATGCGGTGCACGGTGGCCTTCGCGAGCCCCGTCTCCTCGACGATGTCGGTGAAGCGGTCGTGCAGGATCGCGGCCTCGAGCACGCGGAGCGTCTTCTCGCTCGCCCCCACCGACGGCGCGGGGCTCGCGTCGAGCGTCCTGTGCTCCAGGGTCATGGTCCGCCTCATCTCATGTCGACGATCGCGACGCCGTCCATGTCGTCGAACGACTGGTTCTCACCGGCCATGGCCCACACGAACGAGTAGTTGGATGTTCCCACACCCGAGTGGATCGACCAGGAGGGCGAGAGCACGAGTCCGCCGTCGGCCACGAGCAGGTGCCGCGTCTCCTGCGGCTGGCCCATGAGGTGCACGACCCGGGCGTCCGCGTCGACGTCGAAGTAGACGTAGAACTCGGTGCGGCGGTCGTGCGTGTGCGACGGCATCGTGTTCCACATGCTGCCCGGGTGGAGCTGCGTCACGCCCATGACGACCTGGCAGCTGCGCACGCCGTTCTCGTGGATGTACTGGTTGAGCGTGCGGCGGTTCGAGGTGAGCGGGTCGCCGAGCTCGCGCACCGTGCCCTGACCGGGCTCGACGAGCGCGGTCGGGTAGGTGGTGTGCGCGGGCGCCGAGAAGCCGTAGAAGCGTGCGGGCGTCGCCGCGTCGTCGCTCTCGAACGACACGTCGCGCACGCCGCGGCCGAGGTAGAGGCACGCGCCGCTCGCCATCGCGTGCCGCTCGCCGTCGGCGACGACCGTGCCGGCCGCGCCGATGTTGACGATGCCCATCTCGCGGTGGTCGAGGAACTGCTCGCTGCGGATCTCCGGCACCGCCTCGAGGGCGAGCGGCGCATCCGTCGGCACCGCGCCGACCGCGACGACGCGGTCGTAGTGCGTCACGACCGTGCGCACGGCGCCCGGCACGAAGAGGTCCTCGACGAGGTAGCGGTCGCGCAGCTGCTGCTGGGTCGAGCCGGTGACCTGGTCGGGCGAGGTGGGTCCGTAGACGGGGGTCATGGGTGCTTCCTTCCGGTCGGGGATCAGAGGAGTCCGGCGAGGCCGGGGAGCCACAGCGAGAGCTGCGGGACGAAGACGATCACGAAGAGCATCACGACGAGCACGAGCAGGAACGGCCACAGGCGCCCGATCACGGACTCGAGGCGGGTCTTCGCGACCTGCGTGCCGACGAACAGCACCGGCGCCGACGGCGGCGAGATCACCGCGATCGAGAGGTTGAAGACCATCATGATGCCGAAGTGCACCGGGTCGATCCCGTACGAGACGGCGATGGGCAGGAAGATCGGCGTGAAGATGAGGATCGCGGGCGTCGGGTCGAGCGGGATGCCGATCACGAGCAGCACGAGCATCATGATGAGCAGCACGACCACCTTGGAGTCGGTCCAGCCGAAGAGCGACTCCGCGATGAGCTGCGGCAGCCGAGCGTAGGTCATGACGTACGACATGATCGTCGACACCGCGATGAGGAAGATCACGATGGCGCTCGTGCGGCAGGCGTCGTAGAGGATGCGCGGCAGGTCCTTCACCGAGATCGTCCGGTAGACGAACGACAGGCCGAGGGCGTAGAGCACGGCGATGGCCGAGCCCTCGGTGGGGGTGAAGAAGCCGGCGACGATGCCGCCGATCGCGACGACGATGAGGCCGAGCGACGGGACCGCGCGCCACAGCGTCGTGAGGAAGGCGGCCATGCCGGGGAACGACTCGCCCTTGAGGTCGGGGTGGCGGCGCGCGTACACGAAGACCACGACCGCGCACGCGAGCGCCCACAGGATGCCGGGCACGTAGCCGGCCAGGAAGAGCGCGCCGACCGACGTGCCGCCCGCGGCGAGCGAGTAGACGATGAGCGTGTTGCTCGGCGGGATGAGCATGCCGGCCGGAGCGGAGGCGACGTTGACGGCCGCGCTGAACGCGGGGTCGTAGCCGGCCCTCTTCTGCATCGGCGCCATGGTCGAGCCGACGGCGGCGGCCGAGGCGACCGCCGAGCCCGAGACCGTGCCGAAGATCGCGTTCGCGAGGATGTTCGTCTGCGCGAGCGGCGCGGGCGTGCGGCCGACGAGCACGCGCCCGAGGTTCACGAGCCGCTCGGCGATGCCGCCGTTGTTCATGATGACGCCGGCGAGCACGAAGAACGGGATGGCGAGCAGCGCGAACGAGTTGGCGCCGCCGAGCATCTGCTGCGCGGACGTGATGGCGCCGCGGTCGAAGTCGACGATGAGCAGCATGCAGAGCGCGCTCGGGAGCGCGATCGAGATGGAGACGGGCGCGCCGATCGCGAGCAGCAGCACGAGGCCGCCCACGAGGATCGCGGTGATGGTGCCGGGGTCGATCACAGTGCGGCCGCCTCGAGGTCCTCATCGGGCGTGCCCACGTGGCCGGCGTAGCGGCTCGAGAACGTCCCGACGATGTGGATGAGCAGGTAGATGGTGAGGAGCACGCCGGAGATCGGCAGCACCAGGTAGAGCTGGCCCTGGGAGAGCGGCAGCAGGGGGTTCTTCTGCGCCCAGGCGAGCATCGACTGCTGCAGGCCGCCGAGCACCATCACGTACAGCACGAACGCGAGCGTCGCGAGGTAGGCGATGATGTCGGCGACCCGCTGCAGGGAGCGCGGCAGGCGCTCGACGAGGAAGTCCATGATGACGTCGGCCTTCTCGCCGACCGCGATCGCGATGCCGATGAGGCTGACCCACACGAAGGCGTAGCGGGCGGCCTCCTCCGACCAGGCGCTCGGCTCGCCCAGCACGAGGCGGGTGAAGACCTGCCACGCGACGAGGAGCACGAGCACGGCGAAGAGCACGACGCAGATCGCGCGGAGGGTGCCGTCGAGCCAGGCTCGAGCGGTCGTCATGAGCTTCCTCATGGCCATCAGCCGCGCGCCGCCTCGATGGCGTCGTAGATCGTCTGCGTGCGCTCGGTCGTGACGCGCTCCTCGTGGAGCGGCAGCACGGCCTCGCGGAACGCCTCGACGTCTGCGTCGCTGAACTGGGCGCCCGCCTCCTCCGCAGCGGCGACCGACTCCTCGACGGCGGCGGCGAAGCGCTCGAGCTCGGTGTCGACGGATGCGGCGAGCAGCTCCTCGAAGATGGCCCTGGTCTCCTCGTCCATGCCCTCCATGACCGACGGCGCGGCGATGAGGTAGTCGGGCATCATGAGGTGCTCGGTGCGCGAGTAGAAGCCGGCGATCTCCGCGTGCGAGAGCGAGGAGTAGATGAGCTCGTTGTTCTCGGCGCCGTCGAGCACGCCCGACTGGATGGCGGTGTAGACCTCGCCCTGGGCCATCGGCGTGCCGACGCCGCCCATGAGCTCCATCATGCGGACGTTGGTGTCGGAGCCGATGACGCGGATCTTCTGACCGCTGAGGTCAGCGGGCGTCTCGACGGGGCCGACGCTCGAGTACACGTTGCGCACGCCGCCGTGGTACGCGGCCATCACGTCGATGCCGTCCTCGAGCAGCGCGTCGTAGAGGTCGCCGACGATCGCCTCGTCGTTGAGCACGCTCATCTGGTGCTCGGGCGACTCGTAGAGGTACGGCAGGTTGACCACCGACATGTCCGACTCGAAGTTCTCGAGCAGGCTGCCCGCGACCATGGCGAAGTCGATCGTGCCGGCCTGCACCTGCTCGATCGTCGCGGCCTGGTCGCCGAGCGTCTCGTCGGTGTAGAGCTCGAGCGAGTACGCGCCGTCGGTGCGCTCCTCGAGCGCGTCGGAGAGCTCCGTGAGCGCCTGCGCCTGCGGGTGCTCGGCGTTCTGGTTGAAGGCGACCCGGAAGACGGTCGGCTGCTGCGCGCCGCCCCCTTCTCCCTCGCCGCCGGCTGCGCTCGAGCACGATGCGAGCGCCAGCGTCATGACCGCTGCGGCGCCGATGGCTCCGAGCATCCGTCGTCCCTGCATGGGGTTCCTCCTCGTTGAGTCGCCATCCCGGTCGCACTTGCGCGAGTGGGTGGGTCGGGGGCTACTCTAACCAGATAGAACCGAGTTGCGCCACACGGAACACGAAATAGAACCGAGTTTCGCGCGCAGCCACCAGCTCGAAGAGGAGACGGCGTTGCGAGCAGCGAAGTACATCGGCGGAGGACGCGTGGAGGTCGGCGAGGCCGACGCCAAGGCGCCCGCGGCAGGCGAGGTGCGCATCCGCGTCGCCTTCAACGGCATCTGCGGCACCGACCTGCACATCGTGCAGGGCCACATGGATGCCCGGGTCGACATGCCCGCGACGATCGGCCACGAGATGAGCGGCGTCATCGAGGCGGTCGGCGACGGCGTCGACCTCGCGGTCGGCGCTCCCGTCACCGTCATGCCGCTCCGCTGGTGCGGCTCGTGCGCCGCGTGCGCCGCGGGCCACCAGCACATCTGCCAGCGCCTCGACTTCGTCGGCATCGACTCGCCCGGCGCCCTGCAGGAGCTGTGGACCGTGCCCGCCTCCGTCGTCGTGCCGCTGCCCGAGGGCCTCTCGCTGCAGCACGCCGCGCTCGTCGAGCCGCTCGCCGTGGCCGTGCACGACGTGCGCCGCTCGCGCCTCGCCGCCGGGGAGACGGCCGTCGTCATCGGCGGCGGCCCGATCGGGCAGCTCATCGCCGTCGTCGCGCGCGCGGCCGGCGCGACCGTGATCCTCGCGGAGCCCGACGCCGCCCGTCGCGACTTCGCCGCGCAGCAGGGCGCGATCGTCGTCGACCCGATCGAGGGCGATCTCGCCGCGGTCGTCGAGGAGCGGACCGACGGCGCCGGCGCCGACGTCGTCTTCGAGGTCGCCGGCACGCGCGGCACCGCCCTCGACGCGACCCGCCATGCCCGCACGCGCGGCCGCGTCGTCTTCGTCGCGATCCACCCGGAGCCCGTGCCGGTCGACCTGCACCGCATCTTCTGGCGCGAGCTGGAGGTGCTCGGCGCCCGCGTCTACGAGCGCGAGGACTTCGAGCGCGCGATCGAGCTGCTCGCGGCGGGGCGGGTGCCGGCGGATGCGCTCATCACGCGCGTCGTGCCGCTCGACGCGACCATGGAGGCCTTCGAGGCGCTCCTGTCGGCCGCCGCGATGAAGATCCTCGTCGACGTGCAGGGGGTCGGCGCATGAGCATCTCCTTCGACCTCACCGGCCGCACCGCGGTCGTCACCGGCGCCCGACGCGGCATCGGCTTCGCGATGGCCGAGGCGCTCGCGATGGCGGGCGCCGACATCATCGCCGCCTCGTCGAGCCAGGAGGCCGACGGCGGCGAGATCGGCCGCCGCGTGCGCGAGCTCGGTCAAGCCTTCGAGGGCCACGCCGTCGACTTCCGCGACCGCGATGCCGTGCTCCGCTTCGCCGAGGCGGTCGGCGACCGCGCCGACATCCTCGTGAACAACGCGGGCACGATCCAGCGCGCCCCCGCGGCCGAGCATCCGCTCGAGTGGTGGGACGAGGTGCTCGACGTCAACCTCCGCAGCCAGTTCGTGCTGACCCAGGCGCTCGCGCAGGGCATGCTCGCGCGCGGCTCGGGGCGCATCGTCTTCACGGCGAGCCTGCTGAGCTTCCAGGGCGGCATCAACGTGCCCGGCTACACCGCGGCGAAGTCCGGCATCGCCGGGCTCGTGAAGGCGCTCAGCAACGAGTGGTCGGGCCGCGGCGTGACCGTGAACGCGATCGCCCCCGGCTACATCGCCACCGACAACACCGCGGCGCTGCGCGCCGACGAGGACCGCTCGCAGTCGATCCTCGAGCGCATCCCCGCCGGCCGCTGGGGCCGGCCCGACGACCTGCAGGGTGCAACGGTCTTCCTCGCGAGCCCCGCGGCCGCCTACGTCACGGGCGTCACGCTGCCCGTCGACGGCGGCTGGATGGGCCGATGAGCGCCGTGCTCGAGGGGGTCGTGCCGCTCGCGACCGTCGCGGACGCAGCGTCGGCCGACGCGCTCGCCGACGGCCTCGTCGCGGGCGGGCTGCCCGTGCTCGAGGTCGCCCTGCGCAACGAGTGGGGGCTCGACGCGATCGCCAGGATCGCCGCGCGCGGCGACGTGCTCGTCGGCGCCGGCACGGTGCTGTCCACCCGGCAGCTGCGCAGCGCGCTCGACGCGGGCGCCGGCTTCGTCGTGGCGCCCGGCCTCGACGAGGAGATCGTCGAGGCCGCCCTCGCCGCCGGGGTGCCCGTGCTGCCCGGCGTCATGACGCCGAGCGACGTGCAGCGCGGCATCCGGCTCGGGCTCGACCGGCTGAAGCTGTTCCCCGCGGGCGTCGTCGGCGGCCTCAGCATGATCGGCGCGCTCGCGCCGGTGTTCCCGGGCGTGCGGTTCATGCCGAGCGGCGGCGTGAGCGCCGCGAACCTCGCCGACTACCTCGCGCACCCCGCGGTCTTCGCCGCGAGCGGCTCGTGGATCGCGTCGCCGGCCCGGATCGCGGCCGGCGCCGAGGCGGTCGCCGAGGCTGCCCGCGAGGCCGTCGCCATCCAGCAGGCGTCCGAGCGGATGCCGACGTGAGCGTCGTCGCGCTCGGGGAGTCGCTCGGGCTGCTCGTCGCCTCGCGCATCGGCAGGCTCGAGCTCGTGCCGACGATGGACCTCGGCTTCGGCGGCGCCGAGAGCAACGTCGCCATCGGGCTCGCACGCCTCGGTGTGCCGGTGACGTGGATGGGCCGGCTCGGCGACGACGCGCTCGGCCGCCTCGTCGAGCGGCAGCTGCGCGCCGAGGGCGTCGGCGCCGCTGTCACGCGCGACCCGGAGGCGCCCACCGCGCTCATGCTCAAGGAGCGGCCCACCGCGGGCTCGAGCGCCGTCTCGTACTACCGCGCCGGCAGCGCCGGGTCGCGGCTCGCGCCGGAGCACCTCGACCTCGACCGCATCCGCGACGCCCGGGTGCTGCACGTCACCGGCATCACCGCGGCGCTGGGCGACGCCCCGCGGGCAGCGCTCGACGCTGCCGTGGACGCGGCGCACGGGGGCGGCACGATCGTGTCGTTCGATGTCAACCACCGCTCGCGCCTGTGGGATGCGGAGCGCGCGGTGCCGGCGTACCGCGCCCTCGCGGCGCGCGCCGACGTCGTCTTCGCCGGCGACGACGAGGCGGAGCTGCTCACGGGCGAGCGCGACACCGACGCGCAGATCGCAGCGCTCGCAGCGCTCGGGCCCGCCCAGGTGGTCGTGAAGCGCGGCGCCGACGGCGCCACCGCCCTCGCCGACGGCGAGCGGGCCACCCAGGCGGCGTTCCCGGTGCACGCGGTCGACACCGTCGGCGCGGGCGACGCGTTCGTGGCCGGCTACCTCGCCGAGCTGCTCGCCGGCGCCTCGCTGGCCGAGCGGCTCCGCACCGCCGCGGCCTGCGGCGCGCTCGCGTGCACCGCCCCCGGTGACTGGGAGGCCGCGCCCGACCGCGCCGCGATCGCCCGGCTCCTGGTCGGCGGCGACCCCGTCCAGCGCTGACCGCCCGACCCGACGCGGCGGGTGGTCACGACACGCCGCCCCGCTCGCGCCGGGTGGTCACGACGCGCCGTGCCGCCGCGTCGGCCGCGGCGTGTCGTGACCACCCGGCGACGGAACCAGGGCGCGGGCATCGCCGGGGCGGGGGTCAGCGCTCGCGCACGACCGCGTCGGCGAAGCCGGCCGCGCGCATCCGCAGCTCGTCGATGCGCCGGAGCCTCGCCGCCTCGAGGTCGTAGCCCTCGTAGGCGAGCGGGGGCAGCTTCCGCACGTTGCGCGAGCACTCGAAGTCCTCGCACAGCAGCGTGGCGACGGTGTCGCCGCGGCGCCCGGCCGCACCGGCGAGCTTCGCGCTGTAGAGCACGACGTCGTTCGGCAGCCGCACGTCCTGGCACCACGAGCACTGGGCTCGGGCGCGCGGCGCCGCGTCGGCGCGGCGCAGCACGATGCCGACGGGCTCGCCGTCGAGCGTGGGCGCCACGACGTACGCGCGCCGCGCGATCTTCGGGTCGCGCCAGCCGAGGTAGTCGAGCGACGCCCAGTCGGCGTCGTCGAACCAGTCGGGGAGGGTGATGCTCGCGACCTCCTTGCGGCTCGCGTTCACGAACGCGGCGCGGAGGTCGACAGGGGTGATGGGCAGCATGGTGGATCGTCTCTCGAGGGCCGGTCGACGCGACCGGCGATGGCTGGAGGAGGGCACGCCGAGATGGGCCCGTGCGGGCCATCGCGGTGCCGCGGGCCGGTCGGCGATGGACGCGGACCGGGCGCGGCGGCTACCTGCCGCCGACGGGGTTGCCGCCGACGACCTCCTCACGCCTCGAGGGCGTCGCTGCTGCGAAGCTCACCCGTCCAGCGTACGCGCCCGCGCTGGGGTGGGGCCGGCCGCTCGATAGGGTGAGGTGTACGCGAACCCGTCGAAGGGATGCCCCATGCCAGGAATCGTCATCATCGGCGCCCAGTGGGGCGATGAGGGCAAGGGCAAGGCCACCGACCTGCTCGGCAGCCGCACCGACTACGTCGTGAAGTTCAACGGCGGCAACAACGCCGGGCACACGGTCGTGGTCGGCAACGAGAAGTACGCGCTGCACCTGCTGCCGTCGGGCATCCTCACCGAGGGCGTCACCCCGGTCATCGGCAACGGCGTGGTCATCGACCTCGAGGTGCTCTTCGACGAGCTGACCGCGCTCTCGGCGCGCGGCGTCGACGTGTCGAAGCTGCGCATCTCGGCGAACGCGCACGTCATCACCGACTACCACCGCACCCTCGACAAGGTCACCGAGCGGTTCCTCGGCAAGCGCTCGATCGGCACCACCGGCCGCGGCATCGGCCCGGCCTACGCCGACAAGATCAACCGCGTCGGCATCCGCATCCAGGACCTCTTCGACGAGTCGATCCTGCGCCAGAAGATCGAGGGCGCGCTCGACGTCAAGAACCACATGCTCACGAAGGTCTACAACCGCCGCGCGGTCACCGTCGACGAGGTCTTCGACGACCTGACCTCGTACGTCGAGCGCATCCGCCCGATGGTGGGCGACACCGGGCTCGAGCTGTCGCAGGCGCTCGACGCCGGCAAGACGGTCGTGTTCGAGGCCGGCCAGGCGACGATGCTCGACATCGACCACGGCACCTATCCGTTCGTGACGTCGTCGACCGCCACCGCGGCCGGCGCCGCGTCGGGCTCGGGGGTCGCGCCCGCGCGGCTCGACCGCGTCATCGGCATCGTGAAGGCGTACACGACCCGGGTCGGCGCCGGCCCGTTCCCGACCGAGCTGTTCGACGAGTGGGGCGACCTGCTGCGCAGCAACGGCTTCGAGTTCGGCACCACCACCGGCCGCCCCCGCCGCTGCGGCTGGAACGACACCCTGCTGACCCGCTACGCCTCGCGCGTGAACGGGCTCACCGACATCGTGCTCACGAAGCTCGACGTGCTCACCGGCATCGAGCGCATCCCCGTCTGCGTGGCGTACGACGTCGACGGCGTGCGCTACGACGAGATGCCCGTCTCGCAGTCGGACTTCCACCACGCGAAGCCGATCTACGAGGAGCTTCCCGGCTGGAGCGAGGACATCACGGGCGCCCGTGACTTCTCCGACCTACCCGCGAACGCGCAGGCCTACGTGCGGTTCCTCGAGGACTGCTCCGGCAGCCGCATCTCGGCGATCGGCGTCGGGCCCGCGCGCGACGAGATCGTGCAGCTGCACGACCTCATCGACTGAGCCCCGGCGACGGATCCTCGCCGAGGGCACGGGCGCGCCGACCGCCGTCATGGATGAGCCGGCGGCGCCCGCCTCCTCCATTCGGATGAACCCTGCACCGGGCTCGGAGGCTCAGCGGCTAGCCTCCGAGCGTGCCCGGATCGGCCGTGCACCGAGAGGGAGGCGACGTTGACCCGGATCGGCCCGACACGAGCCCCCGTCCGCACACCGACGATCGGCGTCACCGCGGTGCTCCTGCTGGCCGCAGGATGGGCGACGCTCGCGGCAGGCGCAGGTGCGCTGCTGGCGCGGCTCGCGACGCCGGCCGATCCCGTCGGCTGGGGAGCGCTCGTCGTCACCGCGTGCCTCATCGGCCTCGCGCTGCTCGTCGGGCTGCGGCAGCTCGTGCTGCTGCTCGTCTCGCTCACCGTCCGTGCGCGCCCGACGCCGGCATCGGCGCCGATGACCGGCGCGCGCGTCGCGATCCTCTACCCGACCGCCGACGACTTCCGCGCCGACGTCGTGCAGCGGAGCGCTCGCCAGACCCACGCGCGCACGCGCACCGTCGTCCTCGACGACTCGCGCCTGCCCGAGACGCGTGCCCGCGTGGCAGAGCTGGAGGCCGACGGCATCGAGGTGCACCGACGCGGCTCCCGCAGCGGCGCGAAGGCGGGCAACCTCAACGCATGGCTGCGCGCGCACGGCCACGAGGTCGACCACATCGTCGTGCTCGACGCCGACCAGGAGGTCGACGACAGCTTCGTGGCGGGTGCGCTCGCGCGCTTCGCCGCGCACCCCGAGGCGGCCGTCGTGCAGGGCCGCATCCGGTCGCGCGACGGCGACACCTCGTTCGCGCGCGACTTCTCCGGCCTCTTCACCCGCCACGCCGACACGAAGCTCGCCGCCCGAGCGGTGCTCGGCGTCGTCGACTTCTCCGGGCGCGGCGCCATGCTCGACGTCGCGGCGCTGCGCGACGCGGGCGGGTTCCCCGAGGTCGTCATGGAGGACACCGCGCTCACCATCGAGCTCGAGCGCCGCGGCTGGTCGATCGTCGCCGCGCCCGAGCTCGTCTCGATCGAGGACGCGCCCGTCGACCACACGGCCTTCGCGGTGCAGTTCGGCAAGTTCGCGGAGGGCGCGGTGCAGCTGCTCGTGCGGTCGCGCAGGAGCCTCGTCGACCCGCGGCTGCGCGTGCGCCGTCGCGTCGACCTCGCGCTCGAGCTGCTCGTCCCGGTGCTCGCCGCGCTCGTGCCGCTCGCCCTGTTCGCGTACTCCGTCGTCGGCGCGGTCACCGGCATCGCCGCCTTCCCGTGGCAGCTGGGGCTGCCGCTCGCGCTCCTCAGCCTCGTGCCGCTCGTACCGGAGGCGCTGCACCGCTGCCGCTCCCGCGGGCTGCCCGCGGGGATCGCCTTCGCCGTCCGCGCCTCGATGCTCTACGCCTCGATCGGCGTGGTCGCTGCCCGCGCGGTCGTCGCGGTGGCCGTCTCCGGCCGCGCTCGCTTCCGCATCACGCCGAAGGAGCGCGCGGGCGGCAGCGCCACCGTGGTCGTGCGCCGCCGCGCCCTCGAGCTCACCGTGGCCGTGCTCGCGCTGGCCGTCGCCGTGCTGTGGGCGGGCCGCCCAGAGATCGCCGCGCCGTTCGTCGTCATCGCAGCGACCGCGCTGGCGTTCGGATGGCGCGACGCGGTGGGCGAGCGGCTCGGCTGACCCCGCTCAGCCTCCGGCGCGCAGCACGCCCTCGAGCCCCGCATCCGGCCTGCGTCCGGTGAGGAAGCGCAGCGCCTCCACGCCCACGCCGCGGGCGGATGCGTTCGCCGCCGCGAGCTGCACCGCGTCGAGCAGGTGCGCGGGCGGCGGCGACCACGCGACCGACGCGGCGTCGGCGATGTCGATGCCGTGCACCGTGAGCTCGAAGACGCGCGTGCGCAGGTACTCGTCGAGGCGCATCGAGACGTCGGCGGCCGGCTCGCCGATCGCGACGAGGCGGTCGAGCCCGGCGCGATCGACGGCCTCGACCGCGGTCGTGGCGAGGTCGGCGATCGCGCCGACCGGGTCGTCGCCCAGCATCGACGCGCTCTCGCGGCCGCGGGCGGCGATCGCGTCGTCGTCGCCCCGCTGCCGCAGCACCACCTCGAGGTAGTCGCTCGCGGTCTGCACGGTGAGCTCGCCCGGCTCCGGCTGGGCGAGGTAGCCGACGACGGTCGAGAGCGCGCGCGAGGTGTGCCCGATCAGCTCGCGGAGCGTCCACTCGCCGAGGCCCGGGTCGTCGAAGCGCTCGGTCGGCACGAGCGCCACGAGGTCGACGAGCTCGAACGCGGCCCGACCGAAGTGCACCGTCATGGGCGCATCGTCGCACGCGGCGTGACGACGGGCAACGCCTGCGCCGCGCGGTGGGCCGGGCGGCGAGCGCTGCCGGGCAGAATGGAGAGGTGAGCATCCTCGACCTGCCCGTCCTGACGCATCCGCTCGTCGCCCTCGAGCCGCTGTCGCACGACCACGCGCCTGCGCTCGCCGCGGCCGCCGCCGAGGGCGACCTGTGGCGTCGGGCCTGGTACACGTCGGTGCCGGAGCCGGATGCGCTGGGCGCAGAGATCGATCGCCGCCTCGCCCTGCACGCCGAGGGCACGATGGCGCCGTGGGCGATCGTCGCCGGCGGCCGCGCGGTCGGGATGACGACCTACATGCACATCGAGGCGGAGACGCCACGGCTCGAGATCGGGTCGACGTGGATGGCGGCGTCGGCGCAGGGCTCCGGCATCAACCCGGCGATCAAGCTGCTCATGCTCGAGCGCGCGTTCGACGAGCTGGGCTGCATCGCGGTGGAGTTCCGCACCCACTGGCACAACCGGCAGTCGCGCGACGCGATCGAGCGGCTGGGCGCGAAGCTCGACGGCGTGCTGCGGAGCCACCAGATCTACAAGGGCACGCTGCGCGACACCGTCGTCTACTCGATCATCGCCCCCGAGTGGCCGGCCGTGCGGCGCGGCCTCGAGGCGCGGCTCGACGCCCGCGCGACCTAGGCTGGAGGCATGAGCTCGCCCGACGACCAGCTGCAGCGCCTGCGGCGCTCGATCGACAACGTCGACGCCGTCCTCATCCACACGCTCGCGGAGCGGTTCAAGCTCACGCAGGCGGTCGGCGAGCTGAAGGCGCGGCACGGCATGCCGCCGTCGGACCCGAGCCGGGAGCGCACCCAGATCGCCCGGCTGCGTCGCCTCGCGGAGGACGCCGATCTCGACCCCGAGTTCGCGGAGAAGTTCATCACCTTCGTGATCGCCGAGGTCATCCACCACCACGAGCGGATCGCCGGCGGCGAGTAGTCAGGCGGCGGGCCAGCCTCGGGGCTGCCCCGAGTCGGCTCCGCCGAGCCGACGCGGTCGCGCCGAGTCGACCGCTTCGCGCCGAGCCGACCTGTTGCAGCGGGTCGGCTCGGCGACAGCGGGTCGAGTCGGCGGTGCGGGGCCGCGTCGCAGGCAGGTCGGGTTGTGCAGGCCTAGGCAGCCTCGGCGGCCGCCGCGATGTCGTCGAGGTCCTGACGCATCATCCTCCGCGTCATCGCCATGCCGATGGGCGCGGTCAGCTTCGCCATGACGCGCTGCACCCACGAGGGCGACAGCAGGGTGCCGCTGAAGCGCATCCGCAGCAGCGTGCCCACACCGGCCTCGGACGGCTCCGGCTCGAGCGTGAGCTCGGTGCGGTAGGTCATGCCGTGCGCCTCGGCCGCGATGATGGTGGAGCGGCCCTCGTCGATGCCGACGACCTCCATCTCCTCGGTGGACTCCGCTCCCAGCGCCCTGCGGGTCTCGCGCCAGCGCGTGCCGATGCTGTAGCCCACGCCCGCGAGGCGCTCGACGCGCGTGACGCCGGAGAGCACCGTCGCGGACCGCTCGATGTCGGTGAGGACGCTCCAGACCGCGGTCGGCGGCGCCGCGATCGACCGCTCGAGCGCGAGGGTGATGTCGCTCATGCTGCCGGCGGCCAGAGGCCGATGACGAGGGCCATCGCGGTGATGACGAGCAGCTCGTTGAGCGCCGTGTGGCCGGTGACGCGGAAGCCGCGCGGGTCGAACGCGTCGTGCACGACGACGCGGGCGAGCGTGAAGCCGACGAACAGGATCCAGGCGGTGACGAGCGCGCTGAGCAGGAACGATCCGCCGTAGAACTCGTGGCTCATCCAGGCGGCGCCGGCCAGCACCCACGCGGTGACGAAGGCGCACGCGATGATGAGCGGGTAGATCCACGGCTTGACGCCGCGGCCCATCGACTCGCGGTCATGGCCGATCGCCCGCATCCACGAGGTGCCGAGCACCTTCGGGTGGTAGTAGACGAAGCCCACGGCCATCGCGACGACGGTCGCGAGCAGGACGGCGAGGATGTTGATCGCCGGGACGGTTGGCTCCATGGCAGAAGCATAGGCTTCCCCGCCGCGCGCGGAGATCACGACCTGGTCTCAACGTCGCCAGTGGTCGCTCGCGGCGCTCTGCGCGCTGCGTCACCAATGGCGACGTTGAGAAGCAGGGGTCAAGCGAAGCGGCCCCGGATGGGGGCCCGGTTGGCGGTGCGGAGGTCGTCGAGCGAGAGGCGCGCGACGTCCTGGATCTCGATGGCGCCGCTCGTGGCATCCGTCACGCCGATGCGGAGCACGGGCACGCCGCGCGCCTCGCACATGCCGGTGAACTTGACCTCGTCCTCGCGCGCGACCGCGACGAGCGCGCGGGCGCCCGACTCGGAGAAGAGCGCTGCGGTGTCGTCGAGACGATCGCGCTCGGTGATGCCCGTGAGCCAGATGCGAGCGCCGATGCCGAATCGCAGCGCGCCCTCGACGACGGCCATGCCCAGCCCGCCCTCCGAGAGGTCGTGGGCGGCGGTGGCGAGGCCCTCGAACGCGATGCCGTGCATGAGCCCGGCGAGCGCCTTCTCGGCAGCGAGGTCGACCTTCGGCGGCAGGCCGCCGAGGTGGTCGTGCACCGCACCGGCCCACGCGGAGCCGTCGAGCTCGTCGCGGGTGGTGCCGAGCAGGAAGAGCGCCTGGCCGTCGTCCTGCCAGCCGGAGGGCAGGCGGCGGTCGACGTCGTCGATGATGCCGAGCACGCCGACGACGGGCGTCGGGTGGATCTGCGTCTCGCCGGTCTGGTTGTAGAACGACACGTTGCCGCCCGTCACCGGGATGCCGAGCTCGACGCAGCCGTCGGCGAGGCCGTCGACGGCCTCCGCGAACTGCCACATCACGGCGGGGATCTCGGGGTTGCCGAAGTTCAGGCAGTCGCTCACGCCGACCGGCGTCGCGCCCGAGACGGCGACGTTGCGGTACGCCTCGGCGAGCGCGAGCTTCGCGCCCTCGCGCGGGTCGAGCTGGCAGTAGCGGCCGTTCGCGTCGACCGCGACCGAGAAGCCGAGCCCCGACTCCTCGTCGATGCGCACCATGCCGGCGTCGTCGGGCGTCGAGAGGGCCGTGTTGCCGAGCACGTAGTCGTCGTACTGGTCGGTGATCCAGGATGCGTCGGCCAGGTTCGCCGAGCCGGCGAGCGTCAGCAGCTGGTCGCCGAGCGCCTCGCCGGTCGCGCGCTCGAGGGTCGCGGCGGTGTCGGCCTGCAGCGCGTCCTGCCAGTCGGGGCGAGCCATCGGGCGGTCGTAGACGGGGGAGTCGATCGCGACCGTCTTCGGGTCGACGTCGACGATCACGTCGCCGGTGTGGGTGATGACGAGCCGGCCGTCGCCGGTGACCTCGCCGAGCACGCTCGTCTCCACGTCCCACTTGCCGGTGATGGCGAGGAACTCGTCGAGCTTCGCGGGGTCGACGATCGCCATCATGCGCTCCTGCGACTCCGACATGAGGATCTCCTCGGCCGTGAGCGTCGGGTCGCGCAGCAGCACGTGGTCGAGCTCGACCTTCATGCCCGAGTCGCCGTTCGCCGCGAGCTCGCTCGTCGCGCACGAGATGCCGGCGGCGCCGAGGTCCTGGATGCCCTCGACGACGCCTGCGGCGTAGAGCTCGAGGCAGCACTCGATGAGCACCTTCTCGGCGAAGGGGTCGCCCACCTGCACGGCGGGGCGCTTCGTGGGGCCCTCCTCGTCGAACGACTCGGAGGCGAGGATGGATGCGCCGCCGATGCCGTCGCCGCCGGTGCGGGCGCCGAAGAGCACGACCTTGTTGCCGACGCCGGTCGCGTTCGCGAGGTGCAGGTCCTCGTGGCGCAGCACGCCGACGGCGAGCGCGTTCACGAGCGGGTTGCCCTGGTAGACGGCGTCGAAGACCGTCTCGCCGCCGATGTTCGGCAGGCCGAGGCAGTTGCCGTAGAACGAGATGCCGCCGACGACGCCGTGCACGACGCGCGCGGTGTCGGGGTGGTCGATCGCGCCGAATCGCAGCGCATCCATGACCGCGACGGGGCGCGCGCCCATCGAGATGATGTCGCGGACGATGCCGCCGACGCCCGTCGCCGCGCCCTGGAAGGGCTCGACGAACGACGGGTGGTTGTGGCTCTCGATCTTGAACGTGACGGCCCAGCCCTCGCCGACGTCGATGACGCCCGCGTTCTGGCCCATGCCGACCATGAGGCGCTCGGTCATCTCGGGCGTGACCTTCTGCCCGAACGTGCGCAGGTGCGTCTTCGACGACTTGTAGGAGCAGTGCTCGCTCCACATGACCGAGTACATCGCGAGCTCGGCGCTCGTCGGGCGGCGGCCGAGGATGTCGCGGATGCGCGCGTACTCGTCGGGCTTGAGCCCGAGGGCGGCGAACGGCTGCTCGCGCTCCGGGGTCGCGGCTGCGCGGTCGACGGTGTCTCGCTCGACGGTGGGGCGCTGGGTGGAAGCGGTCACGACTCTCCTCGGAGCTCTGCTCTGCGGTCCCTCGATCCTACCGAGCGGGCCGCGCCGGGCCGGTCGCGGGTCGGCGCCCGTGCTCGGTCGCCCGTGCCCAGTCGTCCGTGTCCACCGCAGGGGCGCAGAGGCGAGCCCTCAGGCGAACCACTCGCTCGGCGGCCCTGCGGTGAGCAGCGCGCCGAACACGACGGCCACGACGACGAGGGCGACGACGGCGAGCAGGATCGGGTGGGTCACGCCCCAGCGGAACGCGCGATCGAGCGACGTCGCGTCGCGCGGGTCGTCGCCCGGCTCGGTGCGCCACGCGCCCTCGAGCGCGCCGCGGCGCTCGAGGCGGCGCTCCCACGGCACGGTCGCGTAGGGCACGACTGCCGTGACGATGCCGAGCAGCACCGTGCCGACCGACCAGCGCTGGTTGCGGCCGACGACGAGCTGCATCGCCCCGTACGCGAGGAACACGAAGCCGTGGATGGGGCCGGCGATCGGCACGAGCGCGTCGACCTCGAAGCCGTACTTCGCGATCATCGCCGCGATGAGCAGCGTCCAGGTGACGGCCTCCGCGATCGCGAGCGAGCGGTAGACCCGCTTGGGCGTCGGTCCGGTCGAGGTCGTGCGCGTCGCATCCGTCATGTAGCCAGCCTACACTTCCTGCTCTGGTGCACAACGCAAGCCCGAACGGGTGATCGCGCGGCTCGGCGGCGTCGGCCGCACGGTCCGCGGCCGAGCACGACGCGTGGGCTTGCGTTGTGCGAGCGCGGTCGGGTGGGCCCGGCGCGGCGGGCGCTTCAGGACGTCAGGCGGCGATGCGCTCGAGCGCCGACTTGAAGATGTCGAGGCCGTCGAGGCCCGCCTTCATCCGCGTCGTCGTCGGGCCGAAGCCGAGCTCGACGGCGTGCTCCGGATGCGGCATGAGGCCGACGACGTTGCCCTTCGCGTCCGCGAGGCCGGCGATCGCGTCGACGGAGCCGTTGGGGTCGTCGCCGACGTAGCGGAACACGACGAGCCCCTCGCCCTCGATGCGCGCGACCTCATCGGGCGTCGCCACGAAGCGGCCCTCGCCGTTCTTCAGCGGGATGACGATCTCCTGGCCATCGGCGAACCGGTTCGTCCAGTCGGTCGACGTGCGCTCCACGCGCAGCACCTGGTCGCGGCGCACGAAGACGCCCGTCTGGTTGCGCACGAGGCCGCCCGGCAGCAGCCGCGCCTCCGTGAGCATCTGGAAGCCGTTGCAGATGCCGAGCACCGGCATGCCGCGCTCCGCGGCGTCGACGACCTCGGTCATGATCGGCGAGCGCGCGGCGATCGCGCCGCAGCGCAGGTAGTCGCCGTACGAGAAGCCGCCGGGGAGCACGAGCGCGTCGACGCCGTGCAGGTCGTGCTCGCCGTGCCAGAGCGCGACCGGCTCGTGGCCCGCGAGCCGCACCGCGCGCTGCGCGTCCCGGTCGTCGAGCGTGCCGGGGAAGGTGATGACGCCGACCCTCACAGCGAGGCTCCCTGCGCCGCCTCGTCCACGACGTGGATGTCGACGACGTCCTCGATGACCGTGTTCGCGAGCACGTCGTCGGCGACCTGGCGCACCTCGGCGAGCAGGGCGTCCGTCACCGGTCCGTCGACCTGCAGCTCGAAGCGCTTGCCGACGCGCACGTCGCCCACCGCCCCGTGGCCGAGCCGGGAGAGCGCGCGGGTGACCGCCTTGCCCTGCGGATCGAGGATCTCCGCCTTCGGCATGACGTCGACGACGATGAGGGCCATGAGTCGCTCCCTGGGGCTCGAGGGGTGGGGGTGCGCCTCCAGTCTACGGATGCGGCGGATGCCCTCGGCGGCCGGTGCCGTCCGAGGCGCCCGGATTCCCGGCGGCCCCGCACCGCCGCCGGGCTATTGTCTGTCCATGACGTTCAGGGGCGACGCGAACTTCGACACCAGCACGGTGAGCCGGGGCGGCGGTGGTGGCCGCGGCGGCGGCGCGATCGCGGTCGGCGGCGGCGGCATCCTGACGGTCATCCTCGTGATCGTCTCGATGGTCTTCGGCGTCGACCTGACGGGCCTCGCACCGGGCTCGCCGATCGAGCCGCAGTCGCAGACCCAGTCGCAGGGCGAGGAGGTCACCGGCTGCACCGGCGAGGAGGCCAACGACCCGGGCAACGTCACCTGCCGCATGGAGGGCGGGGCTGACTCGATGTCGCGCTTCTGGACGGAGACGGCGGCCGCGAACAGCATCCAGTACGCCGACCCGTCGGTCCAGCTGTTCGACCGGCAGGTCGAGACCGGATGCGGCGGCGCGACGAGCGCCGTCGGGCCGTTCTACTGCCCGCCCGACCAGCGCATCTACATCGACACCACGTTCTTCCAGCAGATGCGCGACCAGTTCGGCGCCTCGGGCGGCTCGCTCGCGCAGCTCTACGTGCTCGCGCACGAGTGGGGCCACCACATCCAGAGCATCACCGGCCAGCTCGAGCGCGTGCAGCAGGGCGACACCGGGCCGCAGTCGTCGGCTGCGCGCAGCGAGCTGCAGGCCGACTGCTACGCCGGCGCGTGGATCGCTGGCGCCTCCCAGACGCGCGACGACGACGGCGGTGCGCCGGTGCTGATCGCGCCGACGCAGCAGGAGATGAACGACGCCCTGGACGCGGCGAACGCGATCGGCGACGACGCCCTGCAGCAGATGGGCGGCGGCGGTGTGAACCCCGAGGGCTGGACGCACGGCTCGAGCGAGCAGCGGATGCGGTGGCTCTCGACCGGCTACAACGAGGGCGTCGGCGCCTGCGACACGTGGAACGCCCCAGAGGTCTAAGCCGCAGCGGTCTCGGTCCCGGCGGTCTCGTTCCCAGAGGTTCGTCGCCTCGGCGTCCCGGACCTGAGCCCGCCGTCCCGGACCTCCGCGTCGAGCGCACCTCGAGCCCGCCGCGCACACCGAGGCGGTCGATCAGCGCGCCGCGCTCTCTGCGCATCGCGTCGATCATGCGCCGCCGCACGTGCGGGAAGCCGAAGCTCCGCACGGAAGCTCCGCACGGCGTGCAGCGTGCTGTCGGCGTCGCAGCGGTTCTCGACCCGCAGCCCGACGCCGGCGCCGCGACCCGGATGGAGGCGCGGGATGCGCGGCGACGGGTGGCGCGCTGACCGACGACCGTCCTCAGCGGGCAGACGGCACTAGCCGACGAGCGGCTCGACCTCGCTGCCGGTCAGCCGCTCGAGCAGCTCCCGGTAGCGCGCCGCGGTGCGCTCGACGATCTCGGGCGGCAGCACCGGCGGCTCGCCCTCGCCGTCCCAGTGCTCGCTGAGCCAGTCGCGCACGATCTGCTTGTCGAACGACTCGACCCGGCCGTCCGCGAGCGGCACCGCGTCCCAGTACCGCGACGAGTCCGAGGTGAGCACCTCATCCGCGAGCACGAGCTCACCGGTGATGCGGTCGCGCCCGAACTCGAGCTTCGTGTCGGCGAGGACGAGCCCGGCCTCCGCGGCGATCGCGGCGCCCTGCTCGAAGACGCGCAGCGACAGGTCGCGGATCGCGGCCGCATACTCCGCGCCGACGAGCTCGACGGTGCGCTCGAACGAGACGTTCTCGTCATGCTGGCCCTGCGGCGCCTTCCACGCGGGCGTGTAGATCGGCTGCGGGAGTGCGTCGCCGTCGACGAGGCCCTCGGGCAGCTGCACACCCGAGATCGAGCCCGCCTGCTCGTACTCCTTGAGCCCCGAGCCCGTCACGCGCCCCCGCACGACGCACTCGACCGGCAGCATGTCGAGCGTGCGCACGAGCATCCCGCGTCCGCGTACGGCAGCCGGCGTGCGCTCGTCGCCCTCGGGCGCGAGCTGCGAGGGCAGCCCGAGCCGATCGATCCACCAGCGCGTGAGCGTCGTGAGCAGCTCGCCCTTGCCGGGGATGGCCGGCTCGAGCACGTGGTCGAACGCCGACACCCGGTCGGAGGCGACCATCAGCATCTCCGGCGCGCCCGCGAGGTCGAGCCCGGTGGGCACGTACAGGTCGCGCACCTTGCCGCTGTAGGCGAGGTCCCAGCCCTCGAGCGCGGGCGCGTCGGTCACGCGCCGGCCGCGATGTCGGTGCGCGCCTGGCCGCCCTCGAGCCCGATCCGCGCGAGGCCTGCGTAGGCGCGCTCGCGCGCCTCGGCGATCGTCGGGCCGGTGCCGACCACGTTGAGCACGCGCCCACCGGTCGCGGTGAGGCCGTGCTCGCCGGCGCCGGTCGCGGCGTGCAGCACCTGCACGCCCTCGAGGCCGGCCGCCTCGTCGACGCCCGTGACGGGCCGACCGGTGATCGGGTCGCCCGGGTAGCCCTCGCTCGCGAGCACGACCGCGACGGCGGCGGCGTCGCTCCAGACGAGCGGCGGCGCGGCGTCGAGCGACCCGTTCGCGGCGGCGAGCAGCACGTCGCCGAGGCCCGACTCGACGCGCGGCAGCACGACCTGCGTCTCGGGGTCGCCGAAGCGCGCGTTGAACTCGATGACCTTCACGCCGTCGTCGGTGACGATGAGGCCGCAGTAGAGCAGGCCCGTGAACGGCGTGCCGGCGTCGGCCATGGCGCGGATCGTCGGCAGCGCGACCGTCTGCACCACCTCGTCGACGAACGCCTGCTCGCTGCCGTAGCGGTCGGCGAGCCAGGGGAGCGGCGAGTAGGCGCCCATGCCGCCGGTGTTCGGGCCGGCGTCGCCGTCGCCCAGGCGCTTGAAGTCCTGCGCGGGCGCGAGCGGCACGGCGTGCACGCCGTCGGTGATCACGAAGAGGCTCACCTCGGGGCCGGCGAGGAACTCCTCGACGAGCAGCGGCCCGTCCGGCAGGAACGCCTCCGCGTGCGCCTCGGCGGCCGCGCGGTCGTCGGTGACCATGACGCCCTTGCCGGCGGCGAGGCCGTCGGCCTTCAGCACCCACGGCGGCGCGGATGCGTCGAGGGCGGCGCGCACCTCGTCGAGCGTCGTCGCGGTGGTGTCGGCACCGGTCGGCACGCCCGCCCGCGCCATGACCGCCTTCGCGAACGACTTGGAGCCCTCGATCGCGGCCGCGGCCTTCGTCGGGCCGAACGCGGGCACGCCCGCCTTGCGGAGCGCATCCGCGACGCCGGCCACGAGGGGCGCCTCCGGGCCGATCACGACCAGGTCGTAGGCGCCGTCGACGGCGAACTCGGCGACGAGCTCGGGGTGCTTGATGTCGATGCGCACCGCCTCGACGTCCTGCGCGATGCCGGCGTTGCCGGGCGCGGCCGTGATCTCGTGGCCGCCCTCCGCCAGGAGTGCCGCGATGATGGCGTGCTCGCGCGCGCCGCTGCCGAGAACGAGGATCCGCACCGGTCCATTGTACGAAGCCCGGAGGTGCGCGGTGTCGCGGGCACGGATGCATCGGCGATGAGTGCGCTGGACGTCGTGCCAGGGCAAGTCCGCCTCCCCGCCGTTGACACCGGCGAGCCGCCGTGCGGAGGATGGGTGCGACGACACCCGAGGGGAGCGCACCGTGACGAGCGCCGACGCACGCCCGACGCCCGGTCGCGTCGAGCGCTCGACGACCGACCGGCGGCTCGTGCTCTCCGGGGCGCTCTTCGGGGCCGGCATCGCCGCATCGGTCGTCGACCTCTTCGTGCTGCACCTGCTGCTGCAGTGGCACCACTTCTACGACCTCTCCACGACCGAGGTGGCGCTCGCCGCCGACGGCCTCTTCCACGCCGTGGCGTGGGGGATGACGGTCGCGGGGCTGTTCCTGCTCGCCGACGCCCGGCGGTGCGGCGCCGTGCCGTGGGGCCGGTGGACCGGCGCGGTGCTCGCGGGGCTCGGCGGCTTCCAGCTGCTCGACGCCCTCGTCAACCACAAGCTGCTCGGCATCCACCAGGTGCGCTACGACGTCGACCTGCTGCCCTACGACCTGGCGGGATCGGCCGCGATCGTGCTCCTCGCCGGGCTCGTCGTGCTCTGGCGGACGCGGCACCGGGCGTGAGCGAGCCGCTCGTGGCCGCCCCGCACCTGCACGGCACCGCCGTCGACGCGTGGGCCGTCGTCGAGGGCGCCGGCCTCACGGCGCTCGGCGTCGCCGCCGCGCTCTACGCCATCGCCCTCTGGACGTCGCGCCGGCGGAGCCCTTGGCCGCTCCGGCGGTCCGCGTGCTGGTTCGCCGGCCTCGCCTGCGCCGCGCTCGCCATCGGGCCGATCGCGCGAGCCGCGCACGAGAGCCTCACGGCGCACATGGCCGGTCACCTGCTGCTCGGCATGGTCGCGCCGCTGCTGCTCGTGCTCGGGGCGCCCGTCACGCTCGCGCTGCGGGCACTGCCGATCGACGAGGCGCGGGCGCTCTCGCGCCTCCTCCGCAGACCCCCGGTGCGGTGGCTCACGCATCCGGTCGTCGCGGGCCTCATCAACGTCGGCGGGCTGTGGCTGCTCTACGGCTCCGCGTCCGACGAGGACGGGCTCTTCGCGCTCATGCACGGCTCCGCATTCGTGCAGGCCGTCGTCCACCTGCACGTCCTGCTCGCGGGCTACCTGTTCACCGCCTCGCTCGTGGGGCGGGACCCTGACCCGCACCGCGCCCCGCTCGGGGTGCGGGCCGCGGTCCTGCTCGCCTTCATCGCCCTGCACTCGATGCTCGCGAAGTGGCTCTTCGCGCATCCGCCCGTCGGCTTCGATCCGGTCGACGCGCAGGCGGGAGCGCAACTGATGTACTACGGCGGCGATGTCGTCGACGTGACGCTCCTCGTGCTGCTCGGCCTCGGCTGGTTCGCAGCGACCCGGCCCCGCGCGCGGGCGGCGCGGCCAGTGGCGGCGGCGTAGCCTGGCGGGATGCCGAAGCGCATCCCCGACCTCGACGGCGTCGACGCCGTGCGCGCCGCGCTGCAGCCGGGCGCCGCCCGCGCCGACACGGCGCTCGCCGTGCGCTACACGCTGCAGTGCCTCGGGGAGCGGGCGCCGGGCAGGAGCGTCGAGGTGCGGGTGCCGCCCTTCGGGGCCGTGCAGGCCGTCGAGGGACCCGGTCACACGCGCGGCACGCCGCCGAACGTGATCGAGACCGATGTCGCGACGTGGCTCGCGCTCGCGACCGGCGCCGAGACGTGGGCGGAGGCGGTCGGTCGCGGCGTCGTGCGCGCCTCCGGCGTGCGCGCCGACGTCTCGCCGTGGCTGCCGCTCGTGCGCCCGGTGGAGCGCCCGGCGGGGCGCTGACGCGACGACGCTCTCGCGCCGGCGCGACCCCGCCGCCCGGATCCCAGCCGGTGCCCCCATACTGAGTCCATGGCCCAGGTCGTCCGTCCGCAGGGATTCATCGGTCCCCTCGTCGTGACGGTGATCGGCGTCATCCTGCTCTTCAACGGGGTCCCGGCGCTCTGGCAGTGGATCGGCTGGGTCGCGCAGACGGCGCTCGTCGTCGGTCCCGAGCGCGCGATCGAGATGGCGCTCATGCCGCTGCTGATCGCGGGCGGCGCGACCTTCGTCGGCTTCCTCATGCTGCGCGGCGGCTTCGGCGCGCTGCGCTCGCTCATGCGCGGCGCCACGCAGCAGGCGCAGGCGCAGGTGCGCGGCGGCGTGCAGCAGGTGCGCGGCGGCGTGCAGCAGGCGCGCAACGAGGTGGGTCAGCGCTACGGCGAGGCCCGGGCGCAGGCGGAGCACCTGCAGCCATCGGGTCAGCAGGGCTGGTTCGAGCGCATCGAGTCGCTCGGCCGCGACGTCGAGGCCGAGCGCGCCCGCCGATCCGGGCAGCCGGTCGCGCAGCAGCAGCGGCCGCAGCAGCAGCGGCCGCAGCAGCAGCTCCCGCAGCAGCAGCGCCCGCAGCAGCGCCCGCCGCAGCCGCAGCAGCGAGCGCCCCAGCCGCAGCAGCAACCGCGCGCGGGCGCACCCGGGGGCGAGCGGCTCGGTCGCATCGAGGAGCTGCGGCAGCGCGTCGACACCCGCGTGCAGCAGGTGACGCGCATCGGCGACGCCGGCACGCAGGCCGCGCAGCGCGTGCGCCAGGCGGCCTCCGACGAGGCGGCGCGCGTCCAGCAGCGGCAGCTGCCGAACCCGTCCGACGAGGTCGCGGCACTCATCGGCCGCCTCGACCTCGCCGACCACGAGCGGGTGGTGCACCGCGGCTCGTCGCTCACGCGGTCGTCGCTGCGCACCTCCGCGCTCTCGAAGACCTCCCTCAGCCTGAACTCGCTCCGCCAGCACCGCCGCTGACCTGCTCGACCGGTTCAGCGGTCGGCCGCCGCGACGACTCCCACCGCCGACCACCGGCCCGGCTGCGGATGCGTCGTCGGGCGCGTGGGATGCTGGTGGGCATGGATGCCACGCGCGAGCCGGCCCCGCAGGGCGACGAGGGGGAGCAGCACGAGACCACGCGCGAGGAGCTCAGCGTGACCGTGCGACGCTCGCCCAGGTACGGCGTCTTCATGGCCATCGGATCGGTGCTCGGCATCGTCATCGCCTGGATCCTGTCGTCGATCACGGAGCCCGCCGTCAACGAGGCGGGCCAGCCGGTCGACACGACCGCGGTGATCGGGCTCGTGCTCGTCATCGGCTTCGTCGCCGGTGCCGCGGTCGGCGGCATCGTCGCGCTCATCGTCGACCGCTCGCTCGCGAAGGGCACGCGCACCGCCGTCGCGGAGCGGGTCGAGACGCGCGAGCGGGAGACGCTCGACGAGCTCGCCGCGGCCGACGCGGGCGAGGGGGCGTTCGAGCACCTCGACAGTGCCTCCGGCGTCGATGCCGCGCCCACGGCTCTGGACGTCGACGGCCCCGGCCGCACGGATGCGCGCGACCTGGCCGCCGACGACGACCGCCCGCGCGAGGCCTGACGTGCCGTGTGCGCGGCTCGGGCTGGCGCACGCCCTCGCGTGCGCCAGTTGGGGTGCGGCCGCGGCGCTCGTCGCCTCGCAGCCCATCGCGCCCGCATCGCTGGCGCTGGGCGGCGCGGTCGCCGCGGGCACCGCTGCGATCGGCGTGCTGGTGCCGCTCCGCGCCCGACCGCGCAGCGTCGTCGTCGGCGCGCTCGTCCTCTCGGTGGTCGCGGTCGTCGCTGCCGCGTTCGCGTCGCTGCTCGCGGGCGGCCTGCAGGTTGCCGT
>Ga0213837_1000560_pt1 | contig 34867 bp, 29 predicted proteins | sample SWPATP12_FD_160572 | JGI IMG/M metagenome (GOLD analysis project Ga0213837, IMG submission 160572) | Coastal seawater microbial communities from Marineland, Florida, United States - SWPA TP1 #2 | ecosystem: Environmental > Aquatic > Marine > Coastal | place: USA: Florida | collected 2016-08-06
TGGCCACGGGCTTCGATCAGGATCTGTTGCGAATCCAGCGGCAGGATGCCTTTGGACCACAGCGAACCCTGGAACGTCTCGTAGGCACCGCGCTCGTCCGCCAGATCGCAGGAGGCCTGGATCGCGTAGTAGCTGACGGCTTCCATGGAGCGGTCGGCGAATTCGACGGCAGCGTCGGAACCGTAGGCGATGTGCTGCAGGTACAGCGCGTCCTGGAAGCCCATGATGCCCAGACCGACCGGACGGTGGCGGAAGTTGGAGTTCTTCGCCTGCGGCACTGAGTAGTAGTTGATGTCGATCACGTTATCGAGCATGCGAACCGCGACGTCGATGGTGCGTTTGAGCTTCTCGCTGTCCAGCTTGCCATTGACGATGTGGTTCGGCAGGTTGATCGAGCCCAGGTTGCAGACCGCGATCTCGTCCTTGTTGGTGTTCAGGGTGATCTCGGTGCACAGGTTCGAGCTGTGGACCACGCCCACGTGCTGCTGCGGCGAACGCAGGTTGCACGGGTCTTTGAAGGTCAGCCATGGGTGGCCGGTTTCGAACAGCATGGACAGCATCTTGCGCCACAGGTCTTTGGCCTGGATGGTCTTGAACAGCTTGACCTTGCCCGGGTACTCGGTCAGCGCTTCGTAGTATTCGTAGCGCTCTTCGAAGGCTTTACCGGTCAGGTCGTGCAAGTCCGGGACTTCGGACGGCGAGAACAGGGTCCACTTGCCGTCGTCGAAGACGCGCTTCATGAACAGGTCAGGGATCCAGTTGGCGGTGTTCATGTCGTGGGTACGACGACGATCATCACCGGTGTTCTTGCGCAGCTCGATGAACTCTTCGATGTCCATGTGCCAGGTTTCCAGGTAGGCACAGACAGCGCCTTTGCGCTTGCCGCCCTGGTTCACGGCTACTGCGGTGTCGTTGACCACTTTCAGGAAGGGTACGACGCCCTGGGATTTGCCGTTGGTGCCCTTGATGTACGAGCCCAGCGCGCGAACCGGAGTCCAGTCGTTGCCCAGACCGCCTGCGAATTTGGACAGCATGGCGTTGTCGTGGATGGCGTGGTAAATGCCCGACAGGTCATCCGGAACGGTGGTCAGGTAGCAGCTCGACAGCTGTGGACGCAGGGTACCGGCGTTGAACAGGGTCGGGGTCGAGGCCATGTAGTCGAAGGACGACAACAGGTTGTAGAACTCGATGGCGCGGTCTTCACGGGCTTTCTCTTCGATTGCCAGGCCCATGGCCACGCGCATGAAGAAGATCTGCGGCAGTTCGAAACGCACGCCATCCTTGTGGATGAAGTAACGGTCGTACAGGGTCTGCAGGCCCAGGTAGGTGAACTGCTGGTCACGCTCGTGGTTAATCGCCTTGCCCAGTTTTTCCAGGTCGAATTCGGCCAGGACCGGGTTCAGCAGCTCGTACTCGATACCTTTGGCGACGTAAGCCGGCAGGGCCTTGGCGTACAGGTCGGCCATCTCGTGGTGAGTGGCGCTCTCGGCGACGTTGAGGAAGCCCAGGCCTTCGGCACGCAGGGTGTCCATCAAGAGGCGCGCGGTCACGAACGAGTAGTTCGGCTCGCGTTCAACGAGGGTACGCGCGGTCATCACCAGCGCGGTGTTGACGTCGGTCAGCGCGACGCCGTCGTAGAGGTTTTTCAGGGTTTCGTTCTGGATCAGGTTGGCGTCGACTTCAGCCAGGCCTTCACACGCTTCGGTGACGATGGTGTTCAGACGGCCCATGTCCAGTGGTACCAGGCTGCCGTCTTTGGCAGTGATGCGGATCGATGGGTGAGCCTGAACCGGCGCTTCGCCGCCACGACCGGCACGCTCTTTGGAGCGGTCGTTACGGTAGATCACGTAGTCGCGAGCCACTTTTTGCTCGCCAGCGCGCATCAGCGCCAGTTCTACCTGATCCTGGATTTCTTCGATGTGGATGGTGCCGCCCGAAGGCATGCGACGCTTGAAGGTCGCGGTGACCTGTTCGGTCAGGCGGGCAACGGTGTCGTGGATACGCGACGACGCAGCGGCAGTGCCGCCTTCAACTGCGAGGAAAGCCTTGGTGATGGCGACGGTGATCTTGTCATCGGTGTACGGAACAACGGTGCCGTTACGCTTGATCACACGCAGCTGACCCGGTGCGGTCGCGGACAGGTCCTGCTGGGTCGCACCTGTCTGCGGCGCAGGGGCCGGCGAGTTCTCGCGAGTTGTGTCTGTTTGCATGGGTGTCTCCACGTTCTCTATGTTTGTTTGGGCACTGTTGAGGTACCCACCGTTCCGTCTTGAGGCAGTTGACCGACGAGTGTCGGTCCAATGACTTCAAAACGGATGGGAAGGCTGAAGGATTGCCAACCCTGGCTTTGAAGTCCAAAAGGGTGCGGCTCTGTGGCTTGGCACCCTTATAAAAGCGTGTTCAATATGCGTTTTTCATGTTGCAACACTTGTACCGTAACGCGCAGATCATGAAGCGTACTGTCTGCCATTCGCGTGTGAGCGGTCAGGCGGTGAAACAGGGGGTGTGTCAACCCGTTTGGCGCGAGAAAAAGGCTTGAAATCTCTTGGTCACTTGTGTTTGGTTTTTCTGCCCAACCCCTACATGTAGGGTCTGGCTGAGCAACGAGGTACTAGATTATGTGCTCGTGACACTAAATGCAACGTACGAGCTGTGGATAAGTCTGTGTGTAATGTGTGTGGGAATTGGGGAAATCACGCGTAGGCCGCGTAGTCACTGGGATGGACCGCCGATCACTGTTTTTTGCACGGATATTTAGACCAGGCGGTTTTTTCAGGGGTGGGAAACCAGTCACAGAAAAATGCCTGGGTGAGTGGCCGCAGCACGTTGTTAGAATCGCCGCCATCACCGCTCGCTTCTCTATCTATATCTATAAGAACAACCCGGGAGAAACACACCGTGCAGCAAGAGCCCTGGCAGGTGCTGATCGTCGAGGATGACCTTCGGCTGGCCGAACTGACCCGCGATTACCTCGAAAGCAACGGCCTCAAGGTTTCCCTCGAAGGCGACGGCGCGCGGGCGGCGCAGCGCATTGTCGATGAGCAGCCGGACCTGGTGATCCTCGACCTCATGCTGCCCGGCGAGGATGGCCTGAGCATCTGCCGCAAGGTGCGCAACCAGTACGACGGGCCGATTCTGATGCTGACCGCGCGCACCGATGACAGCGATCAGGTACAGGGCCTGGACATAGGCGCCGACGATTTCGTCTGCAAGCCCGTGCACCCTCGGGTGTTGCTGGCGCGCATTCATGCCCTGTTGCGACGCAGCGACACCGCTGAACCTGCAGCGCAGGCATCCCGGCGTCTGGTCTTCGGCCCGCTGACGGTGGACAACGCCCTGCGCGAAGCCTGGCTCAACGAGCAGACCATCGAGCTGACCAGCGCCGAATTCGACCTGTTATGGCTATTGGTGACCAACGCCGGGCGCATTCTGTCCCGCGAGGAGATCTTCACGGCCCTGCGCGGCGTTGCCTACGACGGCCAGGACCGCTCCATCGATGTGCGTATTTCCAAGATCCGCCCCAGAATCGGTGACGACCCCATCCATCCGCGCCTGATCAAGACCGTGCGCAACAAGGGCTATCTGTTCGTGCCCGAAGCGGCCAGGGACATGACCCCGTTCATGCTCAACGGTTAAGGCATGAACTCCATTTTCCTGCGTATTTATGGCGGCATGCTGGGCGTGCTGGTGTTGGTCGCGCTGTTGGGCGTGCTGACGCTGCACGTGGCCAACAAGGTGCGCGGCGAGCAGTATCGCGAGCAACTGGCCCACGGTACCTTCACCCTGATGGCCGACAATCTCAAGGCGATGGGCAGCATCGAGCGCACCCGCGCCCTGGCGATGTGGGAGCGCTTGCTGGGCATTCCGCTGATGTTGGAAACCAGCGAGCAGGCGCATCTGGACGGCGGCGCGCGCAATCGCCTGAGCCGCGGCCAGGTGGTGGTGGAGCAGACCGGCCCACACGCCGCGCGGGTGTTTTGTGAGGTCGAACCGAGCGTGTCCGGCCAGCCCGGCAGTGGGCTGTTGCTGACCGGCGAGGTGCAGCAGATCAGCGAGCAACTGGCCCGGGCAACGATCTTTCTGCTGCTCGATGAACTGGTGCGTTTCCCTGTCGATGAGCAGCCGACTCGCCTGGAAAACCTGCGTCTGAGCAAAGGCTTTGGTTTCGACATGCATCTGATCAAGCTTGAGCAGGTCGATGTCGACGATGACCAGCGTCGCCGCATCGACGAGGGTGACACGGTGATGGCGCTGGGCAAGGGCGGCGATTCGATCCGCGTGCTCTCGGGCGTGGGCAAAACCCCGTGGGTGCTGGAGATCGGCCCGCTGTATCAGCTCAACCCTTATCCGCCCGAGCTGCTGGTGTTGATCGCGTTTCTCGGCCTGTGCCTGATCGGGCTGGTGGTGTACCTGCTGGTGCGGCGCCTGGAGCATCGTCTGCGTGGGCTGGAAGCGGCGGCCACGCAGATCGCTCAGGGCAGCCTCGACACCCGCGTGCCGGAAACCGGCGCCGATTCGGTGGGGCGTCTGGCCTCGGCGTTCAACGGCATGGCCGAGCATTTGCAGCGTTCGCTGACCATCCAGCGCGAGCTGGTGCGAGCGGTGTCCCACGAGCTGCGCACCCCGGTCGCACGCCTGCGCTTTGGCCTTGAGATGGTCAGCGACGCCAGCACCGCCGAGGCGCGGCACAAGTACCTGGTGGGCATGGACAACGACATTCAGGACCTCGACAAGCTGGTGGACGAGATGCTGACCTACGCGCGTCTGGAGCAGGGCTCGCCGACCCTGAGCTTCCAGCGCATCGACCTCGACGCCCTGATCAACCAGGTGATCGCTGAGCTCGCGCCCTTGCGCGGCAACGTGCGGGTCACTCGGGGCACCTGTCTTTCGGTCAACGATGACCCTTCCGATGTGCCGCAGGCCTGGGTCGAGGCCGAGCCGCGTTATCTGCATCGGGCGTTGCAGAACCTGGTGAGCAACGCCATGCGTCATGCCGAATCCGAGGTGCGGATTGGCTTTCAGTTGAGTCAGGTGCGCTGCCGTATCGATGTCGAAGACGATGGCCCCGGTGTGCCGGAAAGCGCCTGGGAGCGGATTTTCACCCCGTTCATGCGCCTGGACGACAGCCGCACGCGGGCATCGGGCGGGCATGGTCTGGGCTTGTCGATCGTACGGCGGATCATTCATTGGCACGCCGGGCGCGCATTGATCGGGCGCAGCCAGGCCTTGGGTGGCGCGTGTTTCAGCCTCGCCTGGCCGCGTCAGCAGGGTGATGTGTGAGCCACGGTTTATTCGAGGGGCCACTGGCCGTGTTCGGCAAAACCAGATTGTGCGATGAGGCGCGGCCCGTGTGGGCGCTGCCTGAGCTGTTGCGTGATGAAACGCTGGATCGCCTGTTGCTCAAGGTTTATGGCGCAGAACTGATGCCCGACAAGTTGCCCGTGCTGGTGTCGCAGTGGTTCAAGTTCTACTCGATGCAGCTGATTCCGCCGGTGTTGGTGGCCAGCTTGATGCACGGCGTGGGTTGGCCGTTGCAGCTGGATCGGCTGGGGTTTGCCTTGCGTGAGCGGGGTGTTCTGGATGGAGTGAGGTTTGCGGGCGAGGCGTTTCAAACGTCGCATTCACCTGATCCGTTCGAACGGTTCGCGCCGCTGCTGGATAACCTGCAACAGGTCATCGAGCGTCTCAGCGGGTATGGCGAGGTCGCGACAGGGGTGTTGTGGGGCACGGCCGGGGATTATCTGGAGACCTGCCTGCGGCAACTGGCCGAGGTGGATCGTGAAGCGAGCGACATCGGCTACGGCCTGTTGCGCCAACGCCTGCGAACGGATGGGCGGCGTAATCCGCTGTTCAACGCCATTGCCTACAAACAGGGGCCAGGTGGGCAGCCCCTGAGACAGCGACGCAGTTGCTGTTTGAGCCATAGGGTCGAGTGGGTGGGGCGGTGTGAGCATTGTCCGTTGGCGGGCTAAGCCGCAATCGCCACCAAACTCAACAACTGTCCCCCCTCCACACTGAACTGCGCCTGCAATTCCTTGCCGCTGTGCCACTCCTCGGACAGATCCATCTTCAACCGCAACCGTGCGCTGCCGTTTTCCGACCATTCCAGCAATTCGGCGTCTTCGAAATAGAAGCGTTTGAGCACGAGGGGGTAGAGCGCCTTGAACAACGCTTCCTTGAGGGAAAAAGTCAGGGTCACGAGCTGCGCGATCTGTTGTTCAGGCCCGGCGGCCATGCGTTGCAGTTCAGGGGCGGTGAGGATTTCTCCTGCCAGCCGCGTGGCCCGTTCGCTGCTCATCACCTGCTCAACGTCCATGCCCAGCCCGCGCCAGTGTTGTTTGCTGGCGACGATGGCGGCGGCCCAGCCGGTGCTGTGGGTAATCGAGCCGCACAGATCCTGTGGCCAGACCGGCGCGCGGTCATCACCAATCAGAGGCACATGCTGACGGCCGTCGAGTCGACACATCGCTTCCCGCGCGCACAGGCGGCCGGCAAGGAATTCGGTCTGGCGCTTGGCCACCGAGCGTTGAATGCTCGCCGGCGGTTCGATGAGGCAGCGTTGAAAATCGCCCTCGGCCAGTTGGTGAGGGTCGAACGGGCTGCTCACCAGCACCACGTTGGCCAGCGCCTGAGGCAGTGGCCAGTGGGAAGTGAGGGTGGGGCAGCACGGGGGGAGGGGCGTGGTTGGGCTCATGGTCAGCATTTTGCCGGGGCAGGCGAGGCAAGGAAAGCGGCAATCCTGCGGGGCGCCGCTTCGGGTCTAAGTGTCAGCGGCTTGGCTTCAGCTTCATCCGCAGCATCGGGTACGGACGACCCAAGCCGTCCACTTCAGAGCGCCCGATCACTTCAAAGCCCTGCTTTTCATAAAAGCCCAGCGCCTGCGGGTTCTGTTCGTTGACGTCCAGTTCGGTCACCTGGAACTGCTCGATCGCATAGTCCAGTAGCTTCTTGCCCAGGCCCATCCCCCGATAATCCGGGGCGATGAACAGCATCTCCAGCTTGCCGGGGGTGGTGCCGCCGAAGCCGGTGATGTGCAGTTGCGAGTCGCGGGTGCAGAACAGGTTCACGGCATCCAGATACTGGGTTTCCAGCAGGTTGCGCAGCAGGGTGATGTAGTTTTCCGGCAGAAAGTCGTGGGTCGCGCGAACCGAGGCCTCCCAGAGTCGGGCCAGTTCGGCGTAATCGTGTTGCTTGGGCAGGTAAATGACCGAGTGGTGGGCCATGTCGCCTCTTCTCCTTTTTTATCGTTGTCCTGATGTGGAGACGATAGTCAGAAAAAACAAACCCCGCCGTTTGAAGGGCGGGGTTGTTCAGAGAGCGTTTCCGGCTGGATGCCATTCCTGTGGGAGCCGGCTTGCTGGCGAATGAGGTTTGTCAGTCAACGAATCCGTCACTGATCCACCGCTTTCGCCAGCAAGCCGGCTCCCACAGAGGTGTAAGACCCACAACAGCGTATGGCAGTCCTGGATTTTAGACAGGCTCGGCCCACAGGTCGTACTCATCGGCATCGACCACGCGGCACATGACCTTGTCGCCTGGCTTGAGGTCGCGGTCGCTTTCGACGAACACGTTGCCGTCGATTTCCGGGGCATCGAAGAACGAACGGCCAACGAAGCCTTGCTCGTCCACTTCGTCGATCAGCACTTCGATTTCCTTGCCAATCTTCATTTGCAGACGCGCTGCGCTGATGGCCTGTTGATGGGCCATGAAGCGGTCCCAGCGTTCCTGCTTGACGTCGTCCGGCACGATGGGCGCGTCCAGCAGGTTGGCCGGTGCGCCTTCAACCGGCGAGTACTGGAAGCAACCCACGCGGTCGAGCTGCGCTTCGGTCAGCCAGTCCAGCAGGTACTGGAAGTCTTCTTCGGTTTCGCCGGGAAAGCCGACGATGAAGGTCGAACGGATGATCAGGTCCGGGCACTGCTCGCGCCATTTCTTGATGCGCGCCAGGGTCTTGTCTTCGAAGGCCGGGCGCTTCATCAGCTTGAGGATTTTCGGGCTTGCGTGCTGGAACGGGATGTCCAGGTAGGGCAGGATCTTGCCCTCGGCCATCAACGGGATGATCTCGTCGACGTGTGGGTACGGGTAGACGTAGTGCATGCGCACCCACACGCCCAGCGAGCTCAGGGCCACGCAGAGTTCGGTCATGCGCGTCTTGACCGGCTGGCCGTTCCAGAAACCGGTGCGGTATTTGACGTCGACGCCGTAGGCGCTGGTGTCCTGGGAGATGACCAGCAGCTCCTTGACGCCGGCCTTGACCAGACGCTGGGCTTCGTCGAGCACGTCACCCACCGGGCGGCTGACCAGCTTGCCGCGCATCGACGGAATGATGCAGAAACTGCAGCTGTGGTTGCAGCCTTCGGAAATCTTCAGATACGCGTAGTGGCGCGGGGTCAGCTTGATGCCTTGTGGCGGCACCAGGTCGATCAGCGGGTTGTGATCGAGCTTTGGCGGCGCTGCGTCGTGTACGGCGTTGACCACTTGCTCGTACTGCTGCGGACCGGTCACGGCCAGCACGCTCGGGTGCACGTTGCGAATGACGCTTTCGTCCACGCCCATGCAGCCGGTGACGATCACCTTGCCGTTTTCAGCGAGGGCTTCACCGATGGTGTCCAGCGACTCGGCCTTGGCGCTGTCGATGAAACCGCAGGTGTTGACCACGACCACGTCGGCGTCTTCATAGGTCGGTACGACCTGATAGCCTTCCATGCGCAGCTGGGTAAGGATGCGTTCGGAATCGACCAGAGCCTTCGGGCAACCAAGGCTGACAAAGCCGACCTTGGGGGCGGCAGACGTGGGGACGGTGGACATGGACTAACCTCGGCGTAGGTACGCCCTGGCGTGTGGCCTGGGCATTGACTGGGCGCTTGGGGCGCCTCTGATCAAAAAGTGCGCAATTCTAGCGATGAGCGCAGCGATTGACCAGCGTTATACCGAGAATTACGACGAGTGCTGCGCTATGCTTCGCGGCGTTGCACCGGGTGACCTTTGTTGCCCGTGTGCATCGGAATTTACCGGTACGCGGCGGGTCCATCTGACAGCTGCGTATCGCGGTGCTCGAGTCATGGTTTCAGGAGTGGTAAATGGGTCACGCAACGAGTCAGGCAGAGGCCGGGCATTCTTCGGTCAAGCCGCTGAGTCTGCTGGTAGGAGCGGTGGGTGTCGCATACGGCGATATCGGTACCAGCCCGCTGTACACCATCAAAGAAGTGTTTGTCGGCGGCTACGGCGTGCAGGCCGGGCATGATTCGGTGCTGGGGATTCTGTCGCTGATTTTCTGGGCGCTGGTCTGGGTCGTGTCGTTCAAATACATGGCGCTGGTGCTGCGGGCCGACAACGACGGCGAGGGCGGCATCATGGCCCTCACGGCGCTGGCCCGGCGGGCGTCCTCCAAGTACCCCAAGCTGCAGGCGACGATGATCGTCTTCGGTCTGTTCGGCGCCGCGCTGTTCTACGGCGACAGCATGATCACCCCGGCGATCTCGGTGCTCTCGGCGGTCGAGGGTATGGAGCTGGCGTTCGACGGTCTGGATCATTGGGTCGTGCCGATCGCGCTGATCGTGCTGGTGGGGCTGTTTCTGATTCAACGTCACGGCACCGCGCGGATCGGCGTGATGTTCGGCCCGATCATGGTGCTGTGGTTCGTCACCCTGGGGGTACTGGGCATTCATGGCATCGTCCAGCAGCCTGAAGTGCTGCACGCGGTCAATCCGGTGTGGGCGGTGCGCTTCTTCATCGATCACCCTGGCATCGGCGTGGCGGTGCTGGGCGCCGTGGTGCTGGCGCTGACCGGTGCCGAAGCGCTTTACGCCGACATGGGCCACTTCGGTCGCAAGCCGATCTCCCGCGCTTGGTTTGGCCTGGTGCTGCCGGCGCTGGTGCTCAACTACTTCGGCCAGGGCGCGCTGGTGATCGAAAACCCTGAAGCGGTGCGTAACCCGTTCTACCTCTTGGCGCCGGGCTGGGCGCTGCTGCCGTTGATCGGCCTGTCCACGCTGGCGACCATTATTGCGTCGCAAGCGGTGATTTCCGGCGCGTTCTCCATGACGCTGCAAGCCATTCAGCTCGGTTACATCCCGCGCATGTACATCCAGCACACCTCCAGTGACGCCCAGGGCCAGATCTACATCGGTGCGGTGAACTGGGCGCTGATGGTCGGCGTGATCCTGCTGGTGCTGGGCTTCGAGTCCTCCGGCGCGCTGGCTTCGGCCTATGGCGTGGCAGTGACCGGTACCATGCTCTGCACCACCATTCTGGTGGCGTCGGTGATGCTGCTGGCCTGGAAATGGTCGCCCATCATTGCCATCCCGATCCTGGTGGGCTGCCTGCTGGTCGACGGCCTGTTCTTCGCCGCCAACGTGCCGAAAGTGGTGCAGGGCGGGGCGTTCCCGTTCCTGGCGGGTATTGCGCTGTTCATCCTGATGACCACCTGGAAGCGCGGCAAACAGCTGTTGGTCGATCGCATCGACGAGGGGGGGCTGCCGCTGCCGATCTTCATCAGCAGCATTCGCGTGCAGCCGCCTCATCGCGTACAGGGCACCGCCGTGTTCCTCACCGCTCGCCCCGACGCCGTGCCCCACGCGCTGCTGCACAACATGCTGCACAACCAGGTGCTGCACGAGCAGGTGGTGCTGCTGACGGTGGTCTACGAGGACACCCCGCGCGTTCCGGCGGCGCAACGTGTCGAGGTCGAGTCCTACGGCGAAGGCTTCTTCCGGGTGATCCTGCACTTCGGTTTCATCGACGAGCCGGACGTCCCGGCTGCGCTGAAACTGTGCCATCTGCCGGATCTGGATTTCAGCCCCATGCGTACCACCTACTTCCTTAGCCGCGAAACCGTGGTGTCCACTAAACTGGCCGGCATGGCCCGCTGGCGAGAAGGGCTGTTCGCCTTCATGCTGAAAAACGCCAACGGCAACCTGCGCTTCTTCAAGCTGCCGTACAACCGCGTGATCGAGTTGGGGACGCAGGTGGAGATGTAAATCGCGAACAAGCGCTGCGCTTTTGATTCTGGCCGAAGGCCGTAGGAGCGCAGCTTGCTCGCGATCGGCGACGCCGTCGTCGTAAAACCACGCGGCACGGAGACACCTGACACCGTATCCACCGAATTGACTGGCGCTTCGCACCAGATCACCCGATCGCGGTCCGCAGCAAGCTGCACGCCCACGCCCTCCGGGCAGAAGCTCGCAGGCATAAAAAATCCCCGCAGTCTCACGAGTGCGGGGATTTTTATGGGCGCGATTTACTCGTTGCTGGCCGGCTCCGGCGCTTCCTTGCCTTTCCACTTGTCGATGACCGCGATCAGGCGTTTAGCCAGGGCGGGGTAGTCTTCGTCGAAGTGGTGCCCGCCTGGCAGCTGTTGCTTCTGGCCGGGGGCGGTGGCTTCGGTGCAGCCGCTTTCGTCTTTTTCTTCCACGCCATACACGCAGAACACCTTGTCAGCGGGCAGTTTGGCCATTTCCGGACCGGTGGCGGCTTCCTTGCCGGATGCGCCGAGCCAGCCCTCTACGGCGATCTCGAAGCTGCCGCTGCGGGCGAAGGCCAGCAGGATGATGCCGTCGACGCGGGCTTTGTCTTCTTCTGGCAGGCGGTTGTAGATCGCTGGCAGCACGTCGGCGCCGAAGGAATAACCGGCGAGGACGAAGTGCTTGGCACCCCATTTCTGACGGTAGTGCGCCATCAGCTCGCTCAAGTCGGTGGCGGTCTGCTCAGGGGATTTGTGCTCCCAGTAGTAGCGCAGGGTGTCGATGCCGACCACCGGGTAGCCGCCGGACTTGGCCATGTCGCCGGCCACGTCCTTGTCCAGGTCGCGCCAGCCGCCGTCGCCGGAGAGGAACAGGGTGACGGTGTCCGATGGCTGGCTCGAAGGCACTTCCACCACAGGAATGTTCAGGCCGCCGTTGGCGTCATCGGCAATCAGCAAATGACGCACTTCGGTGTTCAGAATCTGCGGGTACTTGATGTCGTAGTCGCTGATCTTGGTTTCCGCGTTGGGCGTATCGCGCACGAACACGGCGGTTTCGTCGTCCGGGCCGTCGTTCCAGGCCACGGTCCATTTTCCGTGGGCGGCGGCCTTGGGCGGCGCCACTTTGCACTCCGGCTGATTGAGCACGAAGTTCACCGAAATGGCCTGGGCCTTGTCGTTGTTCTGACTCGCCAGCCAGTCCCAGGCCACCGAACCGCCTGCGCTGATCCCGGCGACAACATCCGGCGCACCATCGAGCTTCTGCAGGGCGGCGGTGAAGGTCTTCTCCTGCAATTGGCAGTCGTCTTTAGGGAGGACCACCTGAATGACCTGAGCCGATGCGTCGTAGCTCAGCGCCAGGACCTGTTTCTCGGTCAAGGCGTCTTCGGTGGTGACGGCCAGGGCCACGCGGGTCTTGACCTTGGTCGACGGGGTGGCGCGGATCAGCGCCGAGCCATCGTCCAGGGTCATGCGCTCAAGTGTCGGTTGTGCGGCGGGGCGGTTCCACAGCCAGAAACCCAGTGCCACCACCAGAATTACCAGGGCTGCAAGCAAAAAGCGCCAGTAGCGTTGAATCATCAGCGTTTCACCAATCCAGTCAGGCCGCCTGCAATCAGGGCAGCAGTGTCTGCCAGTGCCACCAGCGGATCGAGTCCTGCGGGCACGGCCATATAACGGGGTTCCCAGTCAGGCTGGAATTTGTCTTTGAAGCGACGCAGTCCCTGGAAGTTGTAGAGCTGCTCGCCGCGACTGAACACCATCGAACCCAGACGCTGGGTCAACGGCGCGCCACGTCGTGGTTGCAGACCGGACAACGGCACCATACCCAGACTGAAACGGGTATAGCCTTCCTTTTTGTAATGCAGGATCAGGCCGACCATCATGAACTCCATGGTCAGCTTCGGCGCGTCCGGATGCGAGCGCATCAGGTCCAGGCTCGCCAGGTCATGCCGGGAAGTTTCCAGCAGGTTGGAGAACGCGACCGGCTTGCCCTCGAAATGGACGATGGCAATGCGGAAGTGCTTGAGGTAATCCAGGCTGAAACGGCCCAGCGAGAAGCCTTTCTCGCGTACGTTCTTGCCGGTGAGCCAGGCATCGGAAATCACTTTCAGCTCATCCATCGGCGCTTCGCCGACTTCGTAGATTTCCAGCGACAGACCATCGCGACCACCCCGGTTCCAGGTGTAGCGCAGGTCTTTCATTTCCTTGCCTTTGGCGTCGATGTCGAACTTGAGCAGGTCAACCCGCGCCTCTTCACCCAGCTTGATCGCGGTCAGGCCGATATCCATGTAGAACGGCAGGTTCTCGGCGCGCACCTGATAGAACACAGGGCGAGCGTGGTGCACGTCGCACAGGTCACGGAATTGCCAGATGAGCTCGGCGCGTTGTTGGGTCGGGCCGATCGGATCGTACAACGCCACCAGACTGCGGCCGCGATGGGCGTACATCAGGAACGCGTTGCCATCTGGGTGCAGCAGGACCGCTTTATCGCCGGTCAGCACCAGGCCGCCATCGGGCTGATTGGACGCCTTGACGATCTCGGCGGCCTTGGCCAGTTGAGCTTCGTCAGGCAGATCGATCTGCGGACGAGCGGTGCGCAACAGCCAGGTCAACGAGACGATCACCAGCAACACCGCGCTGCCCAGCGCCGAACGCAGGCCGCGGGGAGCATCGGCATCCAGCGTGAATTGCCACCACAGCTGATGGCTGTAAGGCACGTCCTGATAAGCGAACAGCAGCAGCCAGAACGAGGCCCCCAGCACGCAGATGCTGGCCACCAGATACAGCGGCGAGAACGGCAGTTCCAGCAGGCGGCTCGGGCGATAGAACGAACGGCGGAAGATCGCCAGCAGACATGCCGTCAGCAGCAGCATGCTCGCTTCTTCCCAGTCGAAGCCTTTGAGGATCGACAAAATGGAACCGGTAAACAGCAGGATCGTGGTCAGCATCCAGGCCGCTGACAGACGTCGACGCAGGCCTTGAGCCAACAGCAGACAGAGCACGCCGATCAAACTGGCGCCGAAGTGCGACGCATCGATCAGGCGATGGGGAATCAGAAAGCCCAGGCTTTCCAGCCGCGTGTCGATTTCCGGGGTTGAGCCGGAAAACAGCAGCACGACGCCGGACAGGAACACCAGCAGCGCCAGAATCGGCGCACCCAGGCCCGATGCCACGCGCATGGCCTGACGGGCGAACAGAAAGCGCTTGGCCTCGCTGAACAGCAGCACCAGACACGCGATCAGCAGCGGCAGCACCACGTAGATCAGGCGATACAACAGCAGCGCGGCGGCCAGTGGCGCGGCACCCAGTTCGTCGGCGAAGGCGGCCAGCAGGATCGCTTCGAACACACCCACGCCACCGGGTACATGGCTGAGTACGCCTGCGGCCAGGGCCAGCAGGTACACCAGCAGGAACGCTCCAAATGGCGGAGCCGACGGCAGCAAAAGATAAAGCACGGCGGCAGCAGCGGCGACGTCCAGTGCGGTGATGACCAGCTGCATCAGCGTCAGGCGCAGGCCCGGCAGGCGCAGGGTACGGCGACCGGCGCGCACCAGCAGGTTGTGCGGGATGGTCTGCTCGGGCAGGCGACGACGATAAACGGCAACGCCGATGACCCCGCTGAGCACCAGCACGGCAATGGCGATGGTCGCCAGCACCGGCACCGACAGGTGCAGCGCCAGCGAGGCCGATGGCAGATCGCTCAGGGTCGCCAGCGCAGCCAGTGGCGGCAGCGCGCAGCCCAGCGACAGGCTGGCAAACAGGGTCATGTGAGCGACTTCGCCGGCACCCAGGCCGAGCCGGGAATACAGGCGATAGCGCACCGAGCCGCCCGACAGCATCGACAGGCCCACGGCGTTGCCAATGGCGAACGCGCAGAAGCCGCCCATGATCAGGGACTTGGGCGGCAGATCAACGTTGGCGTATCGACTGGCTGACCATTCATAGCCCAGCAGAATCGTGAAACCGATGGCCGTTGCCAGCATGGCGCCGACCAGAGAGGGCAGGGGTACGCTGAGCAGCGAGTCCTGCAGCGCGTAGATGTCGAGTTCGGTCAGCATGTGCCGACAGGCGATCAGCGCTAGGGCAAATAACAGTATGGTGACAGCCAGCCCGATAGGTTGACGGTATTTGCTCACCAGTTCGCGTACGGGCGGCCGGGCAGGAGGAGCCGGAGGCATCTCTGGAACGGCTTCATTGGTGTCGGATGGGTTGGCGCGCATCAATCACTCCTTGGATCGTGCGCGACAGGATGGGGGTATACAGCCAAGTTACCAATCCCTACGCAAAAAATAATTCAGGATGTTAGCGCTTGAACGTCTAACGGGCGAATACGGCAGATACGTTCCGTGACCATTGAGTCTAGGTTCAGATGCTTGGCAGCGTATCGGCCACGGATACAAAAACTATCGCGGTCGGCAACATACGGTAACAAGCCACCCAGGCCAAATGAATCTGGCAACGACTTGTGACAAGTCTTTGGCAAAGCTGTTCGGCACTTTTCGTCAAGGCAAAAAAAAGGCCACTCTTTCGAGTAGCCTTTTTTCAGACGTTTGGTTGCGGGAGCCGGATTTGAACCGACGACCTTCGGGTTATGAGCCCGACGAGCTACCAGGCTGCTCCATCCCGCGTCTGTGAGGCGGCATTCTACAGCCGAACGGCAATGTGTCAACCTTTAAACCACAGGATCGACAAAATAACCGCATTTTTGCTGTTTGCACGCCTAAGTTGAGGTCGGACAAGGCTTTTATCGCGACCCCACCTCGGGGCAGGGCGCCATCATTGATGAAAGATATTTCATTCACATGACGGGAGCTTGTTTTTACACGCACACAAAAAAGCCACTCGATTGAGTGGCTTCTTCGATGTTGGTTGCGGGAGCCGGATTTGAACCGACGACCTTCGGGTTATGAGCCCGACGAGCTACCAGACTGCTCCATCCCGCGTCTGTGTGGCGGCATTCTACAGAGGAACGGCGGGGTGTCAAGCGTAACGCAGAAAAAAGTGCTTTTTCTTCAAATGCTTAGCGGCCTTCAGTCTCTTGCGATGGCCGCCGGAGCCTGCCGCACGGGCGTATCAGGGCAGTTGAAGGGCGCTTGGTGATCTGTACCTCGTCGGGCGCGATGAGTGTCAGACGCTTGCGTGAATGAGATACTGCTTAACCGTTTTCCTACGACTCATGTCATGCCGCAGCGCAAAATCATCCATATCGACTGTGACTGCTTCTATGCCGCCATTGAAATGCGCGACGATCCCGAGCTGGCTGGCAAGCCATTGGCCGTGGGTGGTTCGGCGGATCGGCGTGGGGTCATCGCGACATGCAATTACGAGGCGCGGGCCTACGGCGTGCGTTCTGCGATGTCCTCGCGGCATGCCTTGACCCTCTGTCCGGATCTGACCATCGTCAAGCCGCGTATGGATGCCTATAAAGAAGCCTCGAAGGAAATTCACACGATCTTTCGCGACTACACCGACCTGATCGAGCCGTTGTCGCTGGATGAGGCTTATCTGGATGTGTCCGAGTGCGGTCACTTTGCAGGCAGTGCCACGCGAATCGCCCAGGACATTCGCCGGCGGGTGTCCAATCAGCTGCATATCACGGTGTCGGCGGGCGTGGCGCCCAACAAGTTTCTGGCCAAGATCGCCAGTGACTGGCGCAAACCCAATGGGCTGTTCGTCATTACGCCTGATCAGGTCGAGGACTTCGTTGCCGAGCTTCCCGTTTCCAAGCTTCATGGCGTCGGCAAGGTCACGGCCGACAAGCTGGGACGGTCAGGCATTGTCAGCTGTGCTGATCTGCGCCAGTGGAGCAAGCTGGCGCTGGTGCGCGAATTCGGCTCGTTCGGTGAGCGATTGTGGAATTTATCCCATGGGATCGATGAGCGGCCGGTGCAGAACGACAGTCGTCGTCAGTCGGTCAGCGTGGAAAATACCTATGACACCGATCTGCCGGATCTGGCGAGCTGCCTGGAAAAACTCCCGGCGCTATTGGAAAACCTCAACGGGCGCATTGCCCGCATCGACACCCAGTACCGGCCCGGCAAACCGTTCGTCAAAGTGAAGTTTCATGACTTTACCCAGACGACGCTGGAGCAGGCGGGGGCGGGGAGGGATCTGGAGAGTTACGAGCAGTTGCTGACCCAAGCGTTCGCACGCGGCGCAAAACCGGTGCGATTGCTGGGGATTGGCGTGCGCTTGCATGACTTGCGCGGCGCCCATGAACAGCTGCAGCTGTTCACCTGACGCCGACCGATCATTCGCTGCCGGCGGGTACTGCCACCAGTCGTCCCGCGTCCTTGGCCAAGGCACGCAAGAATTCGTGCTGCAGCTGCGGATCGTTGCGAGTCATTTCGATCAGCGACTGCTCCAGATCACTGGCCTGTTCTTCCAGGCCCAGCTCCGACAGGCGTTTGACCCGGTGAACCCACTGGCCCACTTCGTCGTCTTCAAGATCATCGTAAATCAGGCCATGGGCTTCGATCAGCTTGCCGCGCAACGTTTTGCTCAGAGGCAGGTTGGCACTGGCCTGTACGTTGGTCTGCTCGTCGACCACCTTGAGGTTGAGCTGGTTGATGCGGCTCAGGTCCTGTTCGGCGAATGGGCTGTCGAGCAGGTTGATGCGCAGTACGCCATTGCGATCGGTGTTGAGCTCGTTGGTGTCCTTGCCGGCCTTGATTTCTACCGGGCTCTCGCTCCAGGGCAGGCTGGTGTGCTCGACGCGATGATCGCGCTGGACTTCGTCGATGCCCGCCAGATTCTGCTGGGCCCGACCATGGGACGGCGCGTTCATGAACGGGTTGATACCGGCAATACCGTAGTTGAGCCAGTCCTTGGTCACGCTGTCCGGCAGGCTGCCGAACGTCAGCACGTTGACCACGTTGGCGCCCACGCCCGCGACGATGGCCACGGCGCCCAGCGGGATTTCGTAGATTTCCCGCCAGGGTTGATAAGGGGTGTAGCGGTCGTAATGACGGGTGACATCGTATTCGGTGATGTCGAAGGTTTTCAGCTCGTGAATGCGCACACGACGCTGGGGCAATTCGAGGGTCTTGGGTTCGCCGACGTCGATCTGAAAGCTGTGATCGAGCAGTTTGCGGTCGATCCGCTCTTCGTGTTCGCTGCGTTGAGACAGATGATTGGCGCAACCGCTGACGAGCAGACTGCCGCACAACGCGGCACCCGCGAGGCTTGAGGAACTTCGCTTGAACATGAGATCTCTTGGTGCAGAAAAGGCTGGACGATACCGGCGGCTGAAAGGCGCGCCCGCCTGAAGCGGGCGCGCCATGGACTCAGCGCTTGATCCGGCCCTTGATGAAGGACAGCACGTCAGCAACCGGCAAGGCCTGAGCTTCGGACTCGGTGCGGCTCTTGTATTCCAGATTGCCTTCCGCCAGACCGCGGTCGCTGACCACGATGCGGTGCGGGATGCCGATCAATTCCATGTCCGCGAACTTGATGCCCGGGCTGGTTTTCTTGTCACGGTCATCCAGCAGCACGTCGAAACCTGCAGCGGTCAGCTCGGCGTACAGTTTGTCGGTCGCTTCGCGAACGGCTTCGGTTTCGTAGCGCAGCGGCACCAGGGCGATCTGATACGGCGCCAGTGCGTCGCTCCAGATAATGCCGTTGTCGTCGTAGTTCTGCTCGATGGCAGCGGCGACCACGCGGGAGACGCCAATGCCGTAGCAGCCCATGGTCAGGGTCACTGGCTTGCCGTTCTCGCCCAGCACCTGGCACTTCATCGCGTCGCTGTACTTGGTGCCCAGCTGGAAGATGTGGCCGACTTCGATGCCGCGCTTGATGATCAGGGTGCCCTGACCGTCAGGGCTTGGATCGCCTTCGACGACGTTGCGCAGGTCGGCCACTTCTGGAACCGGCAGGTCACGCTCCCAGTTCACGCCGAAGTAATGCTTGTCGTCGATGTTGGCGCCGACGCCGAAGTCGCTCATCAGTTCGACCGAGCGGTCGATGATGCAGGGCAGTGGCAGGTTCAGCGGGCCCAGGGAACCAGCACCCGCGCCGATGGCGTCACGCAGTTCGGCTTCGCTGGCCATGACCAGCGGGCTTGCCACCAGCGGATGGTTCGACGCCTTGATTTCGTTGAGTTCGTGGTCGCCACGGATGACCAGCGCAATCAGTTTGCCTTCTTCTGCCGCGTGCACAATCAGGGTCTTGACGGTTTTCTCGATGGCCAGGCCGAACTGCTCGACCAGTGCCGCAATCGTCTTGGCGTCAGGGGTGTCGACCAGGCGCAGCTCTTCGGTCGCAGCGCCACGGGATTTCTCCCGTGGAATGGCTTCTGCCTTCTCAATGTTGGCGGCGTAGTCGGAGGTGTCGCTGAACACGATGTCGTCTTCGCCGGAGTCGGCCAATACGTGGAACTCGTGGGAACCTGCGCCACCGATCGAACCGTTGTCAGCCACCACAGGGCGGAAGTTCAGGCCCAGGCGGGTGAAGACGTTGCAGTACGCCTGGTGCATGCGGTCGTAGGTTTCCTGCAGGGAATCCTGGGTCGCATGGAACGAGTAGGCGTCTTTCATGATGAATTCGCGGCCGCGCATCAGACCGAAGCGTGGGCGGATCTCGTCACGGAATTTGGTCTGGATCTGGTACATGTTGATCGGCAGCTGTTTGTAGCTGCTCAGTTCGTTGCGAGCCAGATCGGTGATGACCTCTTCATGGGTCGGGCCTGCGCAGAAGTCACGGTCGTGACGGTCTTTGAGGCGCAGCAGCTCGGGGCCGTACTGCTCCCAGCGACCGGATTCCTGCCACAGTTCGGCTGGCTGAATGCCTGGCATCAGGACTTCCAGTGCACCGGCCGCGTCCATTTCTTCACGAACGACTGCTTCGACCTTGCGCAGCACACGCAGGCCCATGGGCAGCCAGGTGTAGAGACCGGAGGCGAGCTTGCGGATCATGCCAGCGCGAAGCATCAGCTGATGGCTGATAACCACCGCGTCGTTTGGCGTTTCTTTTTGTGTGGCGAGCAAATATTGACTGGTACGCATGGTCGGCCGTTGTCGGTTGCTGTGACTGGGAAATGACCTGGCATTGTACGGGGGCGATACCGTCGCGTACAGGGCGCCTGGCCTCTGGAGGCAGTCAGATTGCCCTTCTGGCAGGCATGAAAAAGCCCGGCACAAGGCCGGGCTTTTCTGTAACGAGTGTCAGACAGCGCGATTACAGGACCGAAATCGGGTAGTCGACGATCAGACGGAACTCGTTGACATCGCCTTCGCCCTGGTCGGTGTTGGCACGGTGCCAGGCTTGACGAATACGGAACGACAGGTCTTTCGCAGGACCGGTCTGAACGACGTATTTGGCTTCAAGGTTGGTCTCGTGGTGGCTACCGTCAGCACCGTACAGACCGGTGTAGGTGCTGTTCGATGGTGTGTGGGTGCCGTCGATGTCGGTACCGCTGATGTAACGGGTCATGAAGCTCAGACCAGGTACGCCGTACGGAGCCATGTTCAGGTCGTAGCGAGCCTGCCAGGATTTCTCACCAGGACCGTTGAAGTCAGAGTACTGGATGGAGTTGGCCAGGAAGATCGAGTCGCCACCGCGGTTGTTGTCGCCGATACCGATGTAGTCGAACGGTGTATCGCCGTTCACTTTCTGGAAGGCCACGGTCACGGTGTGCGCAGCCAGGAACGAGTAAGCAGCAGACAGCGAGAAGGCGTTGTTGTTGATGTCGCCAGCTTTCTTGCTGCCGGTGTCCTGGGTGTTGTAGTAGTTGACGTCGAAAGCCAGAGACTGGTCATCGGTCAGCGGCAGGGCGTAGTTCACGTTGCCGTAGTACTGGTTCCAAACGTCTTCCAGTTTGTTGTAGTAGAAACCAACGCCCAGGTTGTCGGTGATGGAATACTTGCCGCCGCCATAGGTTGCGGACTTGGAGGTCACGCCTGCATAGGTTGCCCAGATATCGCCGTCGCGGTTGGTTTCGTCCTGGCTGGTACCGGAAGTGAAGCGACCTGCTTCAACGTCAAGGCCTTTGATCTCGCTGCTCTGCAGGGTGATACCGCTGGCAGTTTGTGGCAACAGACGAGAACCGCCGACTGCGAAGACCGGGTTCTGCGGCTGCATGTCACCGATTTTCAGTTCGGTTTTCGAAACGCGGAACTTAACAGCGCCACCGGCTTTGCCGAAGCTGTCTTCGTTATGGCCCTGGCTGTCAGTAACCAGGTTGCCCGAACCAGAGTATTTGTCGGAGCCGTCCAGCTTGAAGCCAGCGTAACCGAAAGCGTCGATACCTACACCGATCAGACCTTGGGTGTAACCGGAGCTGAAGTTGCCCCAGAAGCCTTGGGTCCAGTCTTTGTCGTCTACAGCACCGTTTTTCTTGTCACGGTTGTAGTAGTAGTTGCGGGCCTTGACGTCCAGTTTGCTACCTTCAACAAAACCAGTTGCGTCGGCCTGGTCGCTTACGAATGCCGCAGCCGATGCCAATTGGGTACTGGCTGCAGTAACTGCCAGTGCGATTGCGCTCCACTTCATCACTCTCATCGTGACTTTGCTCCTTTGGTTTTAAGAAGAGTACCGCCGTCCACCTGTTTTTTTATCTGAACGGCTCTTTCTTTTTGGTGTCGGCGAAACTTATAGCACGCAGACATTATTGGCGATAGTTACAAACCTATCCTTTCAATTTCTTTACGGCCATGTCGCAAATCAGCTCTGTCCATGTCGCTACTGAACAGCTCCATATCTTGAAACGTGCAACTACCGCAGTACTTTTCGACCGTCCGATGCCTGTCCGCAGCGACCTGCATCCCACCGTTTCGAACGCCCCCAGGAGCTTGCTCGCCATTTTTTTTTTGACCGGCGCGTCAGATCCGGGACCTGAGCGTTTCAGTCTTGTGTGTGTGACAAAGCAACAACCGTGCACAAAGTTCCCATACAGGTGAAAAAAATGTCGAAACGCCTGTAAATACTTTCAAATCATGACGTAACTCCATGTTTATAAAAGATAAAAAAATATAAAAAAAAGCCGTTGTCATGCAGTGAAGGCTCAGGTTACCGCCCAAAAATGTCACTGGCGTTACCTGTTACCGTCCGCTAGTGAGTAAAAGGCGGATAGGTGGCGCGGGACGACGTGTCAGAGTGAGTCGTTTTGGTGCATGTGGATGCCATTTCGCTTGAATTTGGTACGTGCGTCCATTGCGCATTGCGGGTGCTGACTCCAAGGTCAATGACAGGCTCCGGCTGATGTGGTCAACCCCTTGATTGGCAAAGACTCACGTGACGTTTTCAGTCTGTAGTAAAGGGTCAGTGCACAACCGATCTATGCGTCATGTCAGTGCGCCGCGGTGGGTGACGAGCCTTGGAGGTGCGTCGCGGGGCGGCCTAGCTTGCTGACTCGCAGGCAACAGCAATCCCGCAAAATGGGCCGGATTGCACCCCTTGCGTGATTCACCGCGTATTCCCGAGTATCCTGCCGGGAATCAGATCAATGTTTCGCGCGCCGTTGGCATCGAAACTTAACCCGGGGATCAGGAGTTATTGAGTGTTCGTTTTGGATCAGCGTTTGTTACAGGACACCTTGCCCGTGGGTGACTTTCCACTGAGCCGATTGTTGTTGTCGAATGACGCTCAGTACCCCTGGTTTATTCTGGTGCCTCGCCGGGCGGATATAAGCGAAATATTCCAGCTGTCCGAAAGCGAGCAGTCACAGCTGTGGAAAGAAACCACACAACTGTCCCGCACCCTGCAGCAACTGTTCGACGCCGATAAAATGAACGTTGCGGCGCTGGGCAATGTGGTGAGCCAGCTGCATATGCATGTCATTGTTCGTCACAAGAGTGACGCTGCGTGGCCGGCACCGGTCTGGGGCAAGCATCCTGCCGTGGCTTACACCGCCGAGCAGGCCACAGCCATCATCGAGCGCTTGAAAGCTGCGCTGGTCAGCGATCCTGAGTTTGTCGAGGTGAGCCCATGAACCTTGAAGAGCGGATGATGGAACTGGAGAGTCGCCAGGCTTTTCAGGACGACACGATTCAGGCTCTCAATGATGTACTGGTGACCCAGCAGCGAGCCCTGGAGCGAATGCAGCTGCAGATGGCCGCATTGATCAAACGTCAGGACGAAATGGGTGGCCAGGGAGGATTCGAAGAAGACGCGCCTCCCCCTCATTATTAAAGGCATAAAAAAACCGCGCCCTTGGGCGCGGTTTTTTGGAGGGGATCAGCGACGCGGCAGCGCAGCAATCACATCCTCGGCCTGCAGGCCTTTGTCACGGTTCATCACGGAAAACTCGACGCGTTGGCCTTCCACCAGCACGCGATGGCCTTCGCCGCGAATGGCACGGAAATGCACGAAGATGTCATCGCCCGAATCACGGGAAATGAAACCGAACCCCTTGGAGGTGTTGAACCACTTCACGGTACCGGTATCGCGTTGTCCCGCTTCATGGGGTTGCAGCGAGGGCGAAGGTGAAGATTTGTAGAAGCTGACGCCAAGGTGAACGGCAACGGCGACCAGCAACGCCAGCAGGCTGACCAGTACAGCAGGTTGGCCTGCGATGGTTTCCAGCGGGACAAGCAGGGTCAGGACTTGAAGCACGACGGCCAGAACCAGTAGAGCGCTGACCAGATTTTGCATTTGATGACGCGGACCTTTGTTCCAGTAAGGAATGACCGGGGCGATGATCAGGTTGATCAGGCCGAACAGCGCCAGATACAGCGCATCCGGTTGAGACAGGTAAGAAGACAGCGCTTCACTACGCAGGCTGGGGATGAATGACAGCAGCAGGGCAGCTGCGCCCGTTAGCAGGTGGACTATTTTCAACATTTCGATGACTCACATTAAGATGGTTCACGAGGAAATAGCTGATGACGCACGGTACGCTTCGAGAAAAAGGGAGGCGTGAGGCACGCTCGTCGATTCAGCCTATGCGCTACAGTCTTTCGACTTTTCAGTAACGACACATCTGTATTTAACAGCAAAGCGCAGAGCTACTCAAATCAAGCGCTTAGCAGGGCTGATCGCAGGAGATGATGGCGATTTGTTTCTTGTTCGCCGACCATGGCGCGAGCCTGTTCCAGAGCCATCGATGCGCTGGTTGCGGTTTTTTCAGGGAGGATCAACTTTCAACCGCCACTATGTGGTCTGCTGTTACTCGCCGCTGGCGGGATAAACGCAGTCGGGTGGGGGTTACAGACATCTCCTCAAACCCAGAGATGGCTGCGACGCACCGGCGATCTTGCTAGAGTGGCTGGCAGTTGCTCGGAAAAATTCATCATTTAGAGGACGAAGTATGGCTATCGATATCGGCATCAGTGAAGAGGATCGCAAGTCCATTGTGGAAGGGCTTTCCCGCCTGCTGGCAGATACCTATGTGTTGTACCTGAAAACCCACAATTTCCACTGGAACGTGACCGGGCCGATGTTCCGCACGCTGCACCTGATGTTCGAGGAGCAGTACAACGAGCTCGCGCTGGCAGTGGATCTGATCGCCGAGCGGATTCGTGCCTTGGGCTTCCCGGCGCCAGGCACCTATTCGACCTACGCCCGTCTGTCTTCCATTAAGGAAGAAGAGGGTGTTCCGGCGGCCGAGGACATGATTCGTTCTCTGGTCAGCGGGCAGGAAGCAGTGACGCGTACCGCTCGCGGCATCTTCCCGCTGCTGGACAAGGTCAGTGACGAGCCGACCGCCGACCTGCTGACTCAGCGCATGCAGGTTCACGAGAAAACCGCGTGGATGCTGCGCGCGATGCTTGAAGGCAAGTAATCAGGCGTGGTGAGCGGCGCCATGCGTCGTTCACCTTCTGCTAGTCCATATAAGAATACTTTTTGACGATAAGATGCTTGTGCTTGGTCAGCTGAAACGTTAAATCTAAACTAATTGTCAGGCTAACTAACGAGCGGTTGAGTGTGTGCTCGCTGGGTGTTTTTTACAATAAAATACATATGTACTACCCACGTAATACCTTCTGAGTTTTTTAAACTTTTCTCTCGAAATTCGCCCTGTGTTTGTGGTGATGTCCTACATGCCATGAGTGCTGCTTCTGCTGGCTAATCCCCTTGTGAATAGGGCTTGATAGGCATGTCATTTATTTGATTTCAAATGTTTCTATCGTCATGTCTATCAGTGCTCAGGAGGATTCATGAGTCAGGATGCCGCACGGGAGGTCAGGGATGCGCACCGATGTTTCAAAGTCCACAATGACGTGTTCGTCGAGAACTTCAATATGGGGCTGGCGCAACCTCAATCGCGTTCAGTCAGGTTAAACGGGCTGGCTACATGCCTGCGTCTGGAGGGGGTGTACTGGAATATTCTGTCTGAAATTGCCAGCAGCAACAGTTGTTCGATCAATGCGGTCTTGTCCTACGTCGACAGGGAGGTTCATTTGCGATACGGAGGTGTGAAGAACTTCAGTGGTTTGATTCGCGTCGTCTGCGTCACCCACCTGTTGAAGCCTGAAGGCTTCCAGTTGTCGGCTGTCTGATTCCGGCAAAGCCCCTATTCCAGCAGGTGCGCCCGGAGCGCGCCCGCTTTCGACGACGGTCGCCTGCCTGCGACAGCCCCTGCGGCAGGCGACTTCTTGGTCCACAGCGGCCAGCGCGGCTGCACAGCCTTGATTAACCCTATATAATCCCCCGCCTTACTCTGGAAGGCAGGCTGACCGTCAGGTTGAACTGCATGCCACGGCTCCTGCACCATTGCGCACTGGCGACGGGCAAGAGCTCCACCGAATTCCGAATGACGAGAAGTGAATACACGATCATGATGCGCAGCCATTATTGCGGCCAACTGAACGAGAGCCTGGAAGGCCAGGAAATTACCCTTTGCGGTTGGGTCCACCGCCGTCGCGACCACGGAGGGGTGATTTTCCTCGATATCCGCGATCGTGAGGGTCTGGCTCAAGTGGTCTTCGATCCCGATCGCGCTGACACATTCGCCATTGCCGACCGCGTGCGCAGCGAATACGTCGTCAAGCTGACCGGCAAGGTCCGCGCTCGTCCTGCCGGCGCCGTCAACCCGAACATGGCCTCCGGTGCCATCGAAGTGCTGGGTTACGAGCTGGAAGTGCTGAACGAGTCGGAAACCCCGCCGTTCCCGCTCAACGAATACTCCGACGTCGGTGAAGAGACTCGCCTGCGTTATCGCTTCATCGACCTGCGTCGTCCGGAAATGGCCGAGAAGCTGCGCCTGCGTTCGCGCATCACCTCCAGCATCCGTGGTTTCCTCGACGGCAACGGCTTCCTGGACGTCGAAACCCCGATCCTGACCCGCGCCACCCCTGAAGGTGCTCGCGACTATCTGGTGCCGAGCCGCACCCACGCAGGCAGCTTCTTCGCCCTGCCGCAATCGCCTCAGCTGTTCAAGCAACTGCTGATGGTCGCCGGCTTCGACCGCTACTACCAGATCGCCAAATGCTTCCGTGACGAAGACCTGCGTGCCGACCGTCAGCCTGAGTTCACTCAGATCGACATCGAGACCAGCTTCCTCAACGAAGACGACATCATGGGTCTCACCGAGAGCATGATTCGCAAGCTGTTCAAGGAAGTGCTGGATCTGGAATTCGGCGACTTCCCGCACATGACCTTCGAAGAAGCCATGCGCCGCTACGGTTCCGACAAGCCAGACCTGCGTAACCCGCTGGAACTGGTGGACGTGGCCGACCAGCTCAAGGAAGTCGAATTCAAGGTCTTCAGCGGCCCTGCCAACGATCCGAAATGCCGCGTGACCGCACTGCGCGTTCCGGGCGGGGCGAGCATGCCGCGCAGCAAGATCGACGACTACACCAAGTTCGTCGGCATCTACGGCGCCCGCGGCCTGGCATACATCAAGGTCAACGAGCGCGCCAAAGGCGTCGAAGGCCTGCAGTCGCCAATCGTCAAGAACATCCCTGAAGCCAACCTGAACGTGATCCTGGATCGCGTTGGCGCGGTCGACGGCGACATCGTGTTCTTCGGCGCCGACAAGTTCAAAGTCGTCAGCGAAGCGCTGGGCGCCCTGCGTATCAAGCTGGGCCACGACCTCAACCTGCTGACGTGCGAATGGGCACCGATGTGGGTCGTCGACTTCCCTATGTTCGAAGAGAACGACGACGGCAGCTTCTCCGCGCTGCACCACCCGTTCACCGCGCCGAAGTGCTCGCCTGAAGAGCTGGAAGCCAACCCGGCCACCGCTCTGTCGCGCGCCTACGACATGGTGCTGAACGGCACCGAGCTGGGTGGGGGTTCGATCCGTATCCACCGCAAGGAAATGCAACAGGCGGTCTTCCGTCTGCTGGGCATCGCCGAAGACGAGCAGCAAGAGAAGTTCGGCTTCCTGCTCGACGCGCTGAAGTACGGTGCACCGCCGCATGGTGGCCTGGCGTTCGGTCTGGATCGTCTGGTCATGCTGATGACCGGCGCCCAGTCGATTCGTGAAGTCATTGCCTTCCCGAAAACCCAGAGCGCTGCCGACGTCATGACTCAGGCACCGGGCGTCGTCGATGCCAAGGCACTGCGCGAACTGCACATCCGCCTGCGCGAAACGCCAAAGGCCGAGTAAGCCGTTCAGGGAGCAGGCGAATCACCCAGGTGATTCGCCTGGGGCCCACGCCCGTATCGGGCACTGATTCGAGTGAAGCGTTGCCGTTCGACCGATCGAGCGGCGGCGTGCGTGTTTCAAGGTTTGGAGCGTGTTATGGCTGGTCATTCCAAGTGGGCGAACATCAAGCACCGCAAAGAGCGTCAGGATGCCAAGAAAGGCAAGATTTTCACCAAGTGGATTCGTGAGCTGACCGTTGCTGCCCGTCAGGGTGGTGGTGATCCGGCGTCGAATCCGCGTCTGCGTCTGGCTCAGGACAAGGCGCTTGGCGCCAACATGAGCCGCGACATCATCGACCGGGCGATTGCCCGTGGTGCCGGTGCTGCCGATGCCGACGACATGGTCGAGCTGGGCTATGAAGGCTACGGTCCGGGCGGCGTTGCGGTCATGGTCGAAACCATGACCGACAACCGCAACCGCACAGCGGCGGCGGTGCGTCACGCGTTCAGCAAGTGCGGCGGTAACCTGGGCACCGACGGTTCGGTAGCCTACCTGTTCGAGCGCAAGGGGCAGATTTCCTTCGCGCCGGGCGTTGACGAGGACGCGCTGATGGAAGCGGCGATGGAGGCTGATGCCGACGACGTCGTGACCCATGAGGACGGCTCCATCGACGTGTTCACCTCGTTCGCCGGCTTCTACGCTGTGCGTAACGCGCTGGAAGCGGCAGGCTTCAAGGCAGCAGACGCGGAAATCGTCATGCAGCCGACTACCAGCGCCGTGCTGGACCTTGAAATGGCAGAAAAGGTACTCAAGCTGATCGACATGCTCGAGGATCTGGACGACGTGCAAAACGTTTATTCCAACGCGGAAATCCCGGATGAGGTGATGGAGCAGCTTGGCTGACCGTCACCCTCGTCTGTACATGAGGCCGGAGGCACCGAGCGCTGATTCGATCAACGCTAGGGGCCTTCGGCTTCTGCCTTTATGCTGCATCCAATTGTGCGCATCACTTCTCAAGCTGCAGGCGTTATGACTCTTATTCTAGGTATCGACCCCGGTTCGCGAATCACCGGCTTCGGCGTGGTGCGAGACACCGGGCGCGGCTGCGAATACGTGGCTTCGGGTTGTATTCGCACCGGCAGCGGGTTGCTCCACGAGCGGCTGCAGATCGTTTATCGCGGCGTGCGTGAGGTGATTCAGACCTACGGCCCCGTCACCATGGGCATCGAAAAAGTGTTCATGGCGCGCAACGCCGACTCAGCCCTCAAGCTGGGACAGGCCCGGGGCGCAGCCATCGTGGCGGCGGCAGAAGAGAGTCTGGAGATTTCCGAATACACCGCCACTCAGGTCAAGCAGGCCGTCGCGGGGACGGGCGGGGCGAGCAAGGAGCAGGTGATGATGATGGTCATGCATCTGCTGAAATTGACCCAAAAGCCCCAGATAGACGCCTCCGACGCACTGGCGATTGCGTTGTGCCATGCTCATACTCGCTCAAGCCTCATCCCCCATGGTCTGAATAGCGCACGCAGTCGTGGTGGGCGGCTGCGTCTCTGATAGCATCATCCTCTTATAAATTTTCACTTGCAGCTCACGTGAGTCCTGCAAACATGGCGACCAGGGTTTTAGCCCGGTCCCGGGCAGTAACGGGCTACTGGAAAGGATCTGATACGTGATTGGACGTTTGCGCGGTGCGTTGGTCGAGAAGCAACCCCCGCACCTGGTGCTTGATGTCAATGGTGTGGGCTACGAAGTCGAAGTCCCCATGACGACGCTCTACCGCTTGCCACATGTGGGTGAGACGGTGACGCTGCACACCCATTTGGTCGTGCGCGAAGACGCCCATCTGCTGTTCGGTTTTTACGAGAAGCGTGACCGTGAGATGTTTCGCGAGCTGATCCGTCTCAATGGCGTAGGACCAAAACTGGCGCTGGCCTTGATGTCGACTCTGGAGGTCGATGAGCTGGTGCGTTGTGTGCAGGCCCAGGACACCTCGGCGCTGACCCGCGTACCGGGGGTTGGCAAGAAGACCGCCGAACGCCTGCTGGTCGAGCTCAAGGACCGCTTCAAGGCCTGGGATGCGTTGCCTGGGACCTTCGCGTTGGTCTCCGAAGGGCCGGGCGCGCCGCTGCAGGTGGCCACTGCCGAGTCGGATGCCATCAGCGCATTGGTTTCTTTGGGCTACAAGCCGCAGGAAGCCAGCAAGGCGATTACGGCCATCAAAGACAAGAATCTGAGCAGTGAAGACCTGATTCGCCGCGCACTGAAGGGGATGCTGTAAGTGATCGAAGCCGACCGCCTGATCGCCGCCACCGGGCGCGATCGTGACGAGCAACTGGACCGCGCCATCCGGCCGCTGAGTCTGGCCGACTATATCGGTCAGCCCACCGTGCGCGAGCAGATGGAACTGTTCATTCAGGCCGCTCGTGGGCGCAATGAAGCGCTGGACCACACGCTGATCTTCGGCCCGCCTGGGTTGGGTAAAACCACCCTGGCCAACATCATTGCCCAGGAAATGGGCGTGTCGATCAAAAGTACGTCGGGCCCCGTGCTGGAGCGTCCGGGGGATCTGGCCGCGATCCTGACCAACCTCGAACCGCACGACGTACTGTTCATCGACGAAATCCACCGCCTGTCGCCCATCGTCGAAGAGGTGCTGTACCCCGCGATGGAGGACTTCCAGCTCGACATCATGATTGGCGAGGGCCCTGCGGCGCGCTCGATCAAGCTCGACCTGCCGCCTTTCACCCTGGTCGGTGCCACGACCCGCGCGGGCATGCTGACCAACCCCCTGCGTGACCGTTTCGGTATCGTCCAGCGTCTTGAGTTTTACAGTACGGCGGATCTGGCGACGATCGTTTCGCGTTCGGCCGGCATTCTCGGCCTGCACATCGAAGATCAAGGCGCGTTCGAGATTGCGCGTCGTGCCCGAGGCACACCGCGAATTGCCAACCGCCTGCTGCGACGGGTGCGCGACTTCGCCGAAGTGCGTGCAAAAGGGCAGATCACCAAGGACATCGCGGATCTGGCGCTGAACCTGCTGGATGTCGATGAGCGCGGGTTCGATCATCAGGACCGGCGCTTGCTGTTGACCATGATCGAGAAGTTCGATGGCGGTCCGGTGGGGGTCGACAACCTCGCGGCGGCGATCAGTGAAGAGCGCCATACCATCGAAGACGTGCTGGAACCCTATTTGATCCAGCAAGGCTATATGATGCGCACACCGCGCGGCCGTATGGTCACGCGCCATGCGTATCTGCATTTTGGTTTGAACATCCCGTCAAGGATGGGCGAGCGGGCAGCACCCGATGAGCTGGTTGATGATGCCGACGAATAAAAGCGGCAGCGACCGATCTATTCGCGCGTTTGATGGTCTGACGGGCAGTCACGGCAATGTGGCGACCCGTGTGGCAGTGAAAAACGATGAAAAACAGTTGCCTGGCCGGATTGGCAACCTGAGGAGTAAGCACTAGAGTATGCGCGCGCAAAACGGGGCTCAGTCGTTCGCACATCGCTGTCGCGTTTATTACGAGGACACCGATGCTGGCGGCATCGTCTACTACGTCAATTACCTGAAATTCATGGAACGGGCTCGGACCGAACGGCTGCGGGATCTGGGCTTTGCTCAGTCTGCAATGGCCGGGGACGAGAACCTGTTGTTTGTCGTGCATTCCAGTGAAGCGCGGTACCACAAGCCGGCACGCCTGGACGATGAGCTTCTTGTCAGCGCCGAAGTGATCGAATTGAACCGTGCCAGCCTGCGCTTTCAACAACAAGTCAGGCGGGCCGCGGATGATGTGCTGCTCTGTGAGGGGCAGTTTTTGGTGGCGTGCGTACGCGCCGATAGTTTGAAACCCCGGGCCATTCCCGAAACTCTGCGCGCGGCCTTTGCCGGCCGGAGCGGCGCGGGTACACATTCAGAGCAGGAGATACAGCGTGGAAGCTAACGTCGTCGACCATTCCTCCATGTGGAGTTTGGTCAGCAATGCCAGCGTGGTCGTTCAGTTGGTCATGCTGATCCTGGTGGCCGCCTCGGTCACCTCGTGGATCATGATTTTTCAGCGCAGCGCCATGCTGCGTGCCGGGCGCCGTGCGCTGGACAGCTTCGAAGAGCGCTTCTGGTCGGGTATCGACCTGTCCAAGCTGTATCGTCAGGCGGGCAGCAACCCGGATCCGGATTCGGGCGTCGAGCAGATCTTTCGCGCCGGTTTCAAGGAATTCTCCCGTCTGCGTCAGCAGCCAGGCGTTGACCCTGATGCGGTCATGGAAGGCGTCGCACGTGCCATGCGCGTTGCGATTTCCCGTGAGGAAGAAAAGCTCGAGCAGAGCCTGCCGTTCCTGGCGACCGTGGGTTCTACCAGTCCTTATGTCGGTCTGTTCGGTACTGTGTGGGGGATCATGAACTCCTTCCGCGGCCTGGCCACTGCCCAGCAGGCTACCTTGGCCACCGTTGCGCCGGGTATCGCCGAAGCACTGATCGCTACCGCCATCGGTCTGTTCGCCGCAATTCCTGCAGTAATCGCCTACAACCGTTTCGCCGCCCGTGGCGAGAACCTGATCGGCCGTTACTACACCTTTGCCGACGAGTTCCAGGCCATCCTGCACCGTAAAGTGCACACCAGCGAAGACTAAGCAGGTATTTTCCAATGGCTTTAATCGCTCGCGGTCGACGCAGCAAACGCAAGCCGGTCGCCGAAATGAACGTGGTGCCTTACATCGACGTGATGCTGGTGCTGCTGGTCATCTTCATGGTGACGGCTCCAATGATTAACCAGGGCGTGAAAGTCGATCTGCCCAAGGTCTCCAGCGAGGCCTTGCCGCAGGACAACAACAATCAGGTCCTGACCATTTCGATCAAGGCTGACAAGACCTACTACTGGAACCTTGGCAGCGAAGTCGATACCGACAAGCAGATGGACAAGGCCATGACCTTGCCGCAACTGACCAGCGCCGTGACCAAGATCATCGCGGCCGGCCGTGACGCAGGCAAGCAGACTCAGGTGTTCATCCGTGGCGACAAAACCGTGGATTACGGCGCTGTAATGGGCACGATGGGCGGGTTGCAGAAGGCCGGAGTCGGGAACGTTGGTCTGATTACCGAGGCGCCCTGATGCAGCCGATTCGAGAGCCGTCAGCCTCGGAAAGCTACTTCTGGCCCTCGGTCTGGGCTGTGGCTCTGCACGTCCTGATTTTTGGCCTGCTGTTCGTCAGCTTCGCGATGACGCCGGAGCTGCCTGAAGCCAAGCCTATCGTTCAGGCCACGCTTTATCAGTTGAAGTCCAAGAGTCAGGCGACGACCCAGACCAACCAGAAGCTTGCTGGCGAGGCAAAGAAGTCCGCTGCGCGACAGACAGAAGTCGAGCAGATGGAGCAGAAGAAAGTTGAGCAAGAGGCGATAAAGGCGGCGGAACAAAAGAAAGCCGATGCCGCTCAAAAAGCCGAAGAGCAAAAGGCCGAGGAAGCGAAGAAAGCGCAAGAGGCGAAAAAAGCCGACGACGCGAAGAAAGCCGAAGCCAAAAAAGCGGACGACGCCAAGAAAGCCGCAGAAGAGAAACAATTGGCTGATATAGCCAAGAAGAAAGCCGAAGACGACGCGAAGAAAAAAGCAGAGGAAGACGCCAAACGCGCGGCCGCCGAGGAAGCCAAGAAACAGGCTGCCGAGGACGCGAAGAAGCAGGCTGCTGAAGACGCTAAGAAAAAGGCCGCCGAAGACGCGAAGAAAAAAGCGGCTGAGGATGCCAAGAAAAAAGCTGCTGACGACGCCAAGAAGAAGGCCCAGGACGCTGCCCGTAAATCGGCGGAAGAGAAGAAGGCGCAGGCACTGGCCGACCTGCTCTCCGACAAGCCGGAACGCCAACAGGCGCTGGCCGACGAGAAGGGTGATGAGGTCGCGGGTAGCTTCGATGACTTGATTCGTTCGCGAGCTGCCGAGGGTTGGGCACGCCCACCTTCAGCGCGCAAAGGCATGACAGTCGTGCTGCAGATCGCCATGTTGCCGGACGGAACCATCAGTTCGGTGACGGTAAGCAAGTCCAGTGGCGACGGTCCGTTCGACAGTTCGGCAGTGGCTGCGGTCAAGAACATTGGTCGTTTGACAGAGATGCAGGGGCTGAAACCTTCGGATTTCGCACCTTACCGGTCATTCAAGATGACATTCACACCTGAGGATCTAGCCTTGTGATTAACCTTCTTCGAGGATTGCTTGTCGTTCTGTGTTGCGCAGCGGGTTTCGCCGCTGCCGACGAAAAGAACATTCTGGTCACAAGCGGCAGTGACCGCGCCACGCCTATTGCAGTCGTGCCTTTCGGCTTGCAGGGCGGTAGCGTCTTGCCGGAAGACATGGCCAAGATCATCAGCAACGACCTGCTGAATTCGGGCTACTACTCGCCGATTCCAAAGGAAAACATGATCAGCCAGCCAAGCCAGGCCAGCGAAATCATTTTCCGTGACTGGAAGGCGCTGGGTGCCCAGTACGTCATGGTCGGCAGCATCACGCCAGCCGGCGGTCGTCTGCAGGTGCAGTACGCGCTGTTCAACGTCGCGACCGAGCAGCAAGTGCTGACCGGCAACGTGTCGGGCACCACCGATCAGCTGCGTGACATGGCGCACTACATCGCCGACCAGTCGTTTGAAAAACTGACCGGCATCAAAGGTGCGTTCTCCACCCGCATGCTGTACGTCACTGCCGAGCGTTTCGCAACCAACAACACTCGTTATACGCTGCAACGCTCGGACTATGACGGTGCTCGCGCGGTGACTCTGCTGCAATCCCGTGAGCCGATTCTGTCGCCACGTTTTGCACCGGACGGCAAGCGCATTGCCTACGTGTCCTTTGAACAGAAGCGTCCACGTATCTTCGTGCAACACATTGATACCGGCCGCCGCGAGCAGATCACCAACTTCGAAGGCCTGAACGGTGCACCGGCATGGTCTCCGGACGGCACCAAGTTGGCGATGGTCTTGTCTAAAGACGGCAACCCTGAGATTTATGTGATGGACTTGGCCTCGCGTCAATTGAGCCGGGTAACCAATGACGCGGCAATCGATACCGAACCTTTCTTCGGTAAAGATGGATCGACCATTTATTTCACGTCCGATCGTGGCGGCAAGCCACAGATCTATAAATCCAGTATCAATGGCGGCGGTGCACAGCGCGTCACTTTCATCGGCAACTACAATGCGGCACCCAAGTTGTCTGCCGATGAAAAGACTCTGGTCATGATTCACCGTCAGGACGGTTTCACCAACTTCAAGGTGGCGGCTCAGGATTTACAGCGCGGCAGCGTAAAAGTGCTCACAGACAGCAACCTTGATGAGTCGCCTACTGTTGCGCCCAACGGCACCATGGTAATCTACGCCACCCGCCAGCAGGGCCGGGGAGTCTTGATGCTCGTGTCCATCAATGGACGCGTAAGGCTCCCGCTTCCTACCGCTCAAGG
>Ga0213837_1000561_pt1 | contig 34847 bp, 37 predicted proteins | sample SWPATP12_FD_160572 | JGI IMG/M metagenome (GOLD analysis project Ga0213837, IMG submission 160572) | Coastal seawater microbial communities from Marineland, Florida, United States - SWPA TP1 #2 | ecosystem: Environmental > Aquatic > Marine > Coastal | place: USA: Florida | collected 2016-08-06
CCCGGATGGGGTGGTCGCGGGTGCGACCGGACGCTTCGCCTGGACCGGCGAGGTGGTGCTCGCCGCGCGCATCCTCGAGGTCGACGCCGAGGAGCGCTTCGTCTTCGACTGGGCGGAGGGCATCCTCTCCGGCCGCGCGTCGACCGTCGAGATCGGGCTGCGCGACATCGACGGCTCGACGCAGCTGCACCTCGTCGAGCACGGCTTCCCGCTCGAGGGCGACGACGCCACGCGGCGCGAGGCGCTGCGCGCGCTTGCCGCGGGCTGGACGGTCGAGCTCGACGAGCTCGTCGACCTCGCGGAGTCGCTCGCCCGCTGACCCCTCCCGAGGTCGAACTTCCCTGAACTGCGCGGTTCGCGGCCGAGATCTCGCGGTTCGGGGAAGTTCGACGCCGCGGAGTCGCTCGCCGGACGTGCAACCGAAGGGTTGCCTCCGCGTGGCGCTCGGCGTACCGTCTCGTGCAACCGGACGATTGCAGGAGGGGTCATGGACGACGCACTGCGGAGCGAGCGCCACCACGGCGGCAGGCACGAGGCCGAGGCCGTCATCGACGAGGGAGCGACGCGCGTCTCCCGCACGATCGAGGTGCGGGCGCCGATCGAGGTGGTCTGGGAGGCCCTCACCGATCCGCGCGAGGTCGCCGAGTGGTTCGGCGACAGTGCGGACTTCCCGCAGGGCACCGGCGAGGGCGCGGCCGGCAGCTTCGGCTGGGACGACCAGGGCTGGTTCCCGGGCGTCGTGGAGCGCTCGGAGCGGCCGTTCGTCTGGGCCTTCCGCTGGGGGCGGCCCGGGGAGCAGCTGCGCGACGACACCAGCACGCTCGCGACCTTCACGCTCGAGCCCCTCGAGCCGGGCACGCGGCTCACGGTCGTCGAGACCGGCTTCGAGCGGCTCGGCGACGCCGCGGCGGCGCGCGCCGCGATGCGCGACCACCAGCACGGCTGGACGCTCGAGCTCGACGAGCTCGTCGCGCTGCTCGCGCGCCGCTGGACGCCTGCCGCCGTCGACCGGCTCGGCGGCACGATCACGCGCGCGCTCGACATCCCGGCCCCGAGGTCGCTCGTCTGGCGGCACCTCACCGATCCCGCGTCGATCGAGGCGTGGTGGGGGCACCCGGCCGTCTTCGCCGGCGGCCTCCGCGAGGGCGTCACCGGCACGTTCGAGCACGAGGGGCAGCGGTGGCCGGTCGCCATCCGCATCCTGCGCCCCGAGCAGACGTTCGCGTTCCGCTGGGGCGAGATCGGCGAGACGGAGCCCGGTCAGCGCGCGTGCGACGTGCGCTTCGACCTCGACGAGCTCGAGCGCGGCGGCACGCGGCTCACGGTGGTGGAGTCGGGATGGATGCGCGTGCCCGAGCAGGAGCGCGACGAGCGGATGCGCGGCAACGCGGGCGGGTGGGAGCAGGTGCTCGACGGCCTGCGCGCCCACGTGCTGGGCGCGGTCGCGGTCGCGCCGTGACCGGCGCGCCCGCCGCACCGACGCGCGAGCTCGCGGCCCGGCAGTTCGCCGCGCTCGCCGACGACACCCGCTGGGCGATCCTCGAGCTGCTCGGGAGCCAGCCGCGCTCGGCGAGCGACCTCGCGCGCGAGCTGCCGGTCTCGCGGCAGGCGATCGCGAAGCACCTCGCGGTGCTCGAGGGGGCCGGGCTCGTCGACGCCGTGCGCGACGGCCGCTCGCTGCGCTACCGCGCGATCGGCGCGAGCCTCAGCGCGCTGGCCGACCGGCTCGACGCGATCGGCCGGCAGTGGGAGTCGCGCCTCGAGCGCATCGCCCGCATCGCCGAGTCCCGCGCAGCGCGACTCCCCGCGTCCCCGCCCCCGCTCCCCGAGGTCGAACTTCCCTGAAGTGCGCGTTTCGCGCCGATATCGCGGAGTTTCGGGAAGTTCGACGATCACCGTCGCGGGGCTGGGGCGGGGGCGGCGGGGACGAGGGCCGAGAGGAGGGCCGCCGCCTTCACATGCAGCTCCTCGACCTCGAAGGCCGCCTCCGAGAGCGCGGTGACGCCGCCACCGACGCCGATGTGCGCGCCGTCCGCGTCGGCCACGACGCTCCGGATCACCATCGCGAGCTGGCACGTCTCCCCCGCGACGAGCCCGAAGCATCCGGCGTACACGCCGCGCGGCGCGCCCTCGAGCTCCTGCAGCAGCTCCACGGTCCGGCGCTTGGGCGCTCCCGTCATCGAGCCGGCCGGGAAGAGCGCCCGCACGGCATCGAGCGGGCCGAGCCCCGGCAGCAGCCGTCCCTGCACGGTCGACACGAGCTGATGCACGGTCGGGAACGTCTCGACGCCGAGGAGGCTCGTGACGTCGACTGTCCCAGGCGCGCACACCCGCTGCAGGTCGTTGCGGCACAGGTCGACGATCATGACGTTCTCGGCGCGCTCCTTCTCGCTGTCGTAGAGCTCGCGCGCGAGCGCGGCGTCGTCCTCCGCGCCGCGCCGCCGCGTGCCCTTGATCGGGCGGGTCGTGGCGACGCCCTCCTGCACGCGCAGGAAGGTCTCGGGGCTCGCGCTCGAGACGGTGACGCCCGCGATGCGCAGGAGCCCGCCGTGGTGCACGGGGCTCGCCGACCGCAGCCGCGCATGCGTCGCGATCGGGTCGATCGGCGGCGCCTCGATCGCGGTCGTGAGGCACAGCACGTAGGAGTCGCCCTCGCGGATGTGCGCGCGGCACCGCTCGACCTTCGCGGCGTAGGCGGCGTCGTCGTCCCGCCAGCGGAGCGCGCTCGGTTCGACACGCGCGTCGGGCGGCGGCACCGGCACCGACATCGTCGGCATCGGCCCGTCCGGCAGCGACCACGGCAGACCGTCGCGCGACTGCAGCTGCGCCTGCCCGCCCTCGACGACGACCCAGCGGTCGAGCAGCAGCCACGCCGCCTCCGGGAAGCGGCTCTCTGCGGGCTCGAGCCCGAGCATCCGCACGCCCGCCTCGAACCCCAGCCAGCCGACCCACGCACCGGGCAGCTCCGCGCGCGCCGCCTCGAGCGCGGCGACCGCGTCGCCCGGGATCGGGCGTCCGTCGAGGCTCGCGACGCCCCCGCGCACGACCAGCACGTGCGCGCCGACGCCGATGACGTGCGCGCCCTCGGAGGAGGAGTCGAGCCAGACGACGTCGGTCGACGCCGCCTCGAGCGCGGCGAACGCGGCCTCGGGCGTCGTCGTCACAGGCTGCGTCCAGCGCGCCCCGAGGTGCGGCAGGAGTGCCGCAGGGGTCGCTGGCATAGGGTCGATCCTATGAGCGGGAGGGATGTCGTGCGCGCCTGGACGGGCGCCGGCTTCGAGCCCGCGGACCCCGCTGAGCACGGCGCGAACGACCTCATCCTCGCGGCCGACTCCTGGCTCGTCGTCGACGGCGCGGTGCTCGCGCTCGACCGCCATCGGGAGCGGTTCGCGCACGCCGCCGCCGAGGTCGGGGGCGACCCGGCCGCCGCGCGCGCGGCCGTCGATGCCGCGATGCACCACGTTCCCGCGGGCGCCTGGTCGCCCCGCCTCGACCTCACGCCCGAGGGCATCCGCCTGCGCATCCGCCCCGCCCCCGAGGCGCGCGGCACCGTCGAGGTCGTCTCGGCATCGCGCGACCCCCGCACCCTGCCGCTCCGCAAGGGGCCCGACCTCGCCGCGCTCGCGCTGCTGCAGGCGGAGGAGCGCGAGCGCGCCGGCGCGGAGGTCGAGCCGATCCTGACGACCGGTGCGGATGCGGGTGGCCTGGTCGCCGAGGGCGCCTGGTCGGCGCTGCTGTGGTGGGACGGCGACGAGCTGCGCGTGCCCGCGGCCGACGTCCCCCGGCTGCCCTCGGTGACGGCCGCCGTGCTCCTCGAGCTCGCCGAGGCCGACGGCGTCGCCGTGCGCGAGGTGCACGCGGCGCCCGACGACCTCGCGGGCGACGAGGTGTGGCTCGCGAACGCGCTCCGCGGCATCCGCGTCGTCACTCGCTGGCACGGCGGCCCGGAGGTCGGCCGGGGCGAGCGCGCGACCGCGTGGCAGGAGCGGCTCGTGGCGCTGCGGCGGGCACCCGCGATCGACGCGCCGATCGCGAGCCGGCGGTGATCGACGACGCGATCGGCGTGCTGCTCGAGACGATCGGCTCGATCGACCCGCTGCTGCGCACGGTGCTCGCCGGGCTCGCGATGCTGCTCGAGACGAGCGTGCTGCTCGGGCTCGCCGTGCCCGGCGACACGATCGTCATCATCGCCGCGCTCGCGGTCGAGGAGTGGCCGTGGTGGCTCGCGCTCATCGGCGCGACGGTGATCGGCGCGCTGTGCGGCGAGTCGATCGGCTTCGCGATCGGCCGCTGGATCGGGCCCGCGATCGACCGCTGGCTCGAGCGCCGCTGGCCGAGGGCGTCGCTGCGCTGGCGCAGGACCGAGCGCTACCTCGCGCGACGCGGCGGCATCGCGATCTTCTTATCGCGCTTCCTGCCCGTCGCGCACTCGCTCGTGCCGCTCATCGCCGGGAGCGCGGGGATGGCCTACCGCCGGTTCCTCGCCTGGACGCTGCCCGCGTGCCTGCTCTGGGCGACCGCGTACTCGACCGCCGGATGGCTCGCCGGCGGCAGCTACCGCGAGCTCGCCGACGAGCTGCACGGCGCCGGCTACGTGCTCGTCGCGGTCGTCGCGGTGTTCGTCGCCGCCGTCTACGTCGTCAAGCGGCTCATCGCCCGCGGCGAGGCCCGGCACCTCGACGACTGAGCGCGCTCAGCGCGCTGCTGCCTCACCGATGCGCACGGTCCGGCTCACGAGGTCGGCGGGCAGCGGCGCATGGCTGATGACGAGCAGGATGCGGCCGTCGCCGCGCGCGGCCTCGAGGATGTCGCGCAGCAGCGGCTCGGCGAGCTCGCGGTCGACGTTCGCCGTCGGCTCGTCGAGCACGAGGATGCGCGCGTCGGCGAGCAGCGCGCGGGCGAGCGCGATCCGCTGCGCCTGCCCGCCGGAGATGAGCCCGCCGCGCTCCCCCAGCCGCGTGGCGAGGCCGTCGCGCTCGCGAGCCCAGGCCGCGAGCCCGACGCGCTCGAGCACCGCCCACAGCTCCTCAGAGGTCGCGCCCTCGCGGGCGAAGCGCAGGTTCTGCTCGAGGTCCTCGTCGAAGATGTGCGGGCGCTGCTCGGCGAGCAGCACCGAGCGGCGCAGCGCATCCGGGTCGATCGCGCGCACGTCGCGGCCGCCGATCCGGTAGTCGCCGGTCGACTCGAGCAGCCGCACGAGCGCGAGGCCGAGCGTCGACTTGCCTGCTCCGGATGCGCCGACGATCGCGACCGCCTCGCCCGGCTCGGCCCGCACGTCGACCGGCGCGAATGCCGGGCCACTGCCGGGCCACGCCGCCTGCACGCCGACGAGCTCGAGCGCGCCGACCGGCGGCTCCTGCGCGCCGCCCTCGGCGGGCACGGCGACGAGCGCCTCGTCGCCCGGGAGGGCCTGCGCCACCCGAGCGGCCGCGGCGCGCGACTCGCGCCACGCGAGCACGGCGGGCGGCACCGCGGCCCACACCTCGAACACCGCGAGGCCGGTGAGTGCGACGAGCGCCGCGAGCGGGCCGGCGAGGCCGCCATCCGCGACCGCGGGCGCGGCGATGAGCGTCGCGACGAGCACGCTGCCGCCGGCAGCGAGCGCGATGAGACCGGCGCCCGCGCCGGCCGCGAGCGCGTGCCGACGGGCCCGCTGCGCGATGTCCCGGTCGAGCGCCTCGATCGCCGCGCGGCGCTCAGGTTCAGCGCCGTAGGCGCGCAGCAGGTCGAGCGCGCGCACGTGGTCGACGAGCGCGCTCTCGAGCCGCGACCGCAGCGGGCCGAGCGCGGCGTCGGCGGCGCCCGCGATGCGCGCGGTGACGAGCGCGGCGAGCCCACCGGCCACCACGACCGCGACGAGCAGCGCGAGACCGGCCGCCGGCAGGATCCAGGTGACCGTCGCGATCGCGAGGCCGACCGCGATGCCGCTCGACGACAGCGGCCCGAGCACCCGCAGCGGCCAGTCCTGCAGCCGGTCGACGTCGCCGACGAGGCGCGGCATCAGCTCGCTCGAGCGGCCCACCCCGACGGGCGCGACCGGGCGCAGCCGGTCGAACGCCGCGCGCCTGGCCGAGCCGAGCATCCGGAACGCCGCGTCGTGCGAGACGACCCGCTCGAGGTACCGGCCGGCCGCGCGGCCGACCGCGAAGGCGCGCACGCCCACGATCGCCATCTGCAGGTGCAGGATCGGCGGCTGGAACGAGGCGGCGGCGAGCAGCCAGCCGGCGGTCGCCATGAGCGCGATCGCGAGCACGGCGGTGAGCGCCGCGGCCGCGATGCCGCCGGCCATGCGGCGGCGCTGCCCGAGCGTCGCGAGCACGTCGCGGCCGGTCATGCGCGCACCCCGATGCTGTCCGCCGCTGTGCCGTCAGGCACCGCTCCGTCAGGCACCGTGCCGTCAGGCACCGTGCCGTCAGGCACCGTGCCCAGCCGCACCACGCGGTCTGCGGCCACGATCACCGCAGGCCGGTGGCTCGCGACGACGACGATCGCGCCCTCGGCGGCGGCGGCGCGGAGGCCCCCGATCACCTGCCGCTCGGCGTCGTCGTCGAGCGCGCTCGTCGGCTCGTCGGCGAGCAGCACGGCCGCGCCGGTCGCGACGCGGTGGAGCGCCCGCGCGAGCACGACGCGCTGCGCCTGCCCGCCGGAGAGCCCGAGCGAGCCGCCGGTGGCCGGCTCGATGCGCGCGTCGAGGTCGACGTCGACGCCGGCGCGGGCGAGCGCGGCGCGCAGCCCCGCGTCGTCTGCCGAGGCTCGGCCGAGCGCGAGGTTCTCGCGCACCGTGCCGGTGACGACGGCATCCCACGCGCCCTGCGGTGCCCACGCGAGCCGATCGCGCTCGAGCGCTGCGCCGTCGAGGGATGCGGTGCCGCGCGCGGGCGCAAGGCCCAGCAGCGCGGCGACGACGCTCGACTTGCCCGCGCCGGACGGACCCGCGAGCACGACGAGCTCGCCGGGTCGTGCCGAGAGCGAGACCGGCGGCAGCCAGCGCTCGCCGCGCCGCACCTCGAGCGCGTCGACGACGAGACCAGCGTCGACGACAAACCCGGCACCGACCTCGGGCCCCGAGCCCGTCGCGACCCCCGGCCGCTCCGCGAGCGCCGGCGCCTCGATGAGGTCGAGCACGGCGCGCGACGCCTCGATGCCCTCGGTGGACGCGTGGTAGGCGGCGCCCACCTGCCGGACCGGGAGGAAGGCATCCGGCACGAGGATGAGCACGCTCAGCGCGAGGCCGAGCGCGATGTCGCCCTCGACCAGCCGGATGCCGACCGAGACCGCGACGAGCGCGACCGACAGCGCGCCGGCGAGCTCGAGCACCATCGACGACACGAACGAGACGCGCAGCACGGCCATCGTGCGCGAGCGATGCTCGTCGCTCAGCGCGTCGACCCGCGCGCCCGCGCGGCGGTCGCGGCCGAACAGCCGCAGCGTCGCGAGCCCCTCGAGCGTGTCGAGCCAGGAGCGCGCGAGCCTGCCCGTCGCCGCCCACTGCTCGCGCTGCACGTGCTCGGTCGCGAGCCCGATGAGCACCATGAAGACGGGGATGAGCGGCAGGCAGACGAGCACCGCGATGCCGCTGAACGCATCCTGCGACCAGAGCGCGAGCACGATGATGGGCGTCGCCACGATCGTGCGCACGAGCTGCGGCAGGAACTGGCCGAACCAGCCGTCGAGCGCGGCGAGCCCGCGCCCGAGCGCCGTCGCGGTGTCGGCGGCGCCGGCCGGGCTGCCGTGCGCGCCGATGCGGGCGAGGGCGGCGGTGCGCAGCTGCGACTGCACGCGCGCCGCTGCGGCGGGAGCGAGCGATCCCGACAGCCATGCACCTGCGGCACGCACGACGACGGCGACCGCCGCGAGGCCGAGGCCGGGCAGGATCGAGGCCGGCGGCGCGCCCTGCACGACCGCGCCGATCGCGTGGCCTGCGAACCACGCGAAGGCGACGATCGCGCCGGTCTGCACGAGCGCGATCGCGGCCTCGAGCGCGAGGTGCGCGCGGGCGCCCGGCGCGTGCCGCAGCAGCCGCGGATCGAGCGGGCCGCGGCGCGCGGGACCCGTCGGGCGCCGCTGGTCCGATCCCTGCTCGTTCAGTGCAGCACCTCGACGGCCGCGGCCGTGACGCGCCGGCGGAACACCCAGTAGGTCCACGCCTGGTAGGCGAGCACGAGCGGGAGGCAGACGAGCGCCGCCCAGCTCATGACCTCGAGCGTGTACGCGCTCGACGAGGCGTTCGCGACGGTGAGGCCGACGAAGCCGCCCTCCGGGTCGGAGGCGGGCATCACGAACGGTCCGCCCGCTCGCGTCAGCAGCGAGCCGAAGAGCGTCGAGACGGCGAGCACGACCGTCGCCGCCGTCGATGCGAACGCCCACCCGTCGCGCTCGACGCGGTTGAGCATCCACGCCGCGAGGCACGTGATCGCGGCGAGCGCCGCGAGCACGATGACGAGCGGTGCGGGGTTCTGGATGACCGTCCACAGCAGGAACACCACGGCGAGCCCGGTCGTGGTGAGCAGCGCGCGGTCCGCGAGGCGGTGCGCCCGGGCCTTCAGGTCGCCGTCGGTCTTGAGCGAGAGGAAGATGGCGCCGTGCGCGAGGCAGAGGGCCAGCATCGTGAGCCCGCCGAGGAGTCCGTAGGGGTTCAGCAGGGTCAGCAGCGAGCCGGTGACGAGCGCACCGCCCTGGTGCGGCTCCATCGGCACGCCCTGCGCGACGTTCGCGAACGCGATGCCCCACAGCAGCGCCGGGATCACGGAGCCGGCGACGATGCACGCGTCCCAGCCCGCGCGCCAGCGAGCGGAGTCTCGCTGGTGCCGGAACTCGAACGAGACGGCGCGCGCGATCAGGCCGAGCAGCAGCACGAGCAGCGCCAGGAAGAACCCCGAGAACATCGTCGCGTACCACTCGGGGAACGCCGCGAACAGGCTCGCGCCGGCCACGATGAGCCACGTCTCGTTGAGGTCCCAGACCGGCCCGATCGCGTTGATGATGCGCCGACGGTCCGTCTCGCTGCGGCCCAGGATCGGCAGGCTCATGCCGACGCCGAAGTCGAACCCGTCGAGCACGAAGTACATGACGAACATGAACCCGATGACGAGGAACCAGATGAGCGGGAGATCCACGACAGCCTCCTAGTAGACCGTGACGGGCTGCGCGGGCCTGCCCGACTCGTCGAGCTCGGGCGCCTCGGCGGGACCGCGCTGCGCCGCCCGCTGCATGAGCCGGAACTCGATGACGCCGAGGATCGCGTAGATCGTGGTGAAGGCCAGCAGCGAGGTGAGCACCTCGCCGCCGCTCACTCCAGGGCTCACGCCGTCCTCGGTGCGCATCTGCGAGAAGACGAGCCACGGCTGGCGGCCCATCTCGGTGAAGATCCAGCCGACCGTCATCCCGAGGAGCGGCAGCGGCAGGCTCCAGATGGCGACGTTCCACACCCACCGCGGCTGCTCGATGCGGCGCTTCCTGGTGAGCCACAGGCCGACGATCGCGATCGCGAAGGCCAGGAAGCCGAGGCCCATCATCCAGCGGAACGACCAGTAGGTCACCCAGATGATCGGCGTGTAGTCGTCCGGTCCCCAGAGCGCGGTGTACTCCGCCTCGAGGTCGTTGATGCCCTCGACCGTGCCGAGCGGGTCGTGCGTCGACAGCAGCGCGAGCAGGTAGGGCACGCGCACGGAGAAGATCTCGTGCTCGCCGTCGGGCGTGCCGAGGCTGAAGAGCGAGAAGGATGCGTCGTAGCCGGAGGACGTGTCGTACATCGCCTCGGCCGCGGCCATCTTCATCGGCTGCGCGGCGACCATCGCGATCGAGACCATGTCGCCGGTGATGAAGGTGAGCATCCCGCCACCGATGACGCTCCAGAGCCCCACGCGAAGCGCGGTGTACATCATCGTCGTGTGCTGCGCGCGCTTGAGGTGCCATGCGGCGACGCCGACCACGACGGCGCCCGCGACCATGACGGAGGCGAACATCGTGTGCGGGAACGAGGCGAGCAGCACCGGGTTGGTGAGCACCGCGCCGATGTCGGTGAGCTCGGCGCGCTCGCGCGCCTCGTTGATCGCGAAGCCGACCGGGTTCTGCATGAACGCGTTGGCGGCGAGGATGAAGTAGGCGCTCGCCATCGTGCCGAGGGCGACCATGTAGATCGTCAGCAGGTGCAGCTTCGGCGACAGGCGGTTCCAGCCGAAGATCCACAGCCCGATGAACGTCGCCTCGAAGAAGAAGGCGATGAGGCCCTCGAACGCGAGCGGGGCGCCGAAGACGTCGCCGACGAAGCGGGAGTAGTCGGACCAGTTCATCCCGAACTGGAACTCCTGCACGATGCCGGTCGCGACGCCGATCGCGAAGTTGATGAGGAAGAGCTTGCCGAAGAAGTGGGTGAGCCGGAGGTGGTCCACGTTCCCGGTGCGCAGCCAGGCCGTCTGGAAGCCTGCGGTCAGCCACACCATGCCGAGCGTGATGGGCACGAAGAGGAAGTGGTAGATCGTCGTGAGGCCGAACTGCCACTGGGACAGGACGAGCGGGTCGAGCTCCTGCGCGAGAGGGACGATGGGCATCAGGCCGCCTTTCCGATGCCTCCATCCTCTCGCTGCGACCTATCTGACAGCAACGACACGCCGAGACCTATGTGACAGGTGCCCCATCTCGGGGGTCGTCGGGGGCCACCGGGTCGCCGAAGGCAGCGGTCAGGTGCTGCATCGCGCACATGCGGCCGAGCGCGAGGTAGCGCGGATCCCCGTGCGGGTCATGCAGGAACGCGTAGGTGACGAGCGCGTCCAGGCCACCGATCGCCAGCACGAGGTCGTCGCGCCGCTCCTCGTCGAGCTCGATGCCCCAGCGCTCCGCGACGTACTCGGCGATGACGTCGGCGAAGAGCGGCGCGACCTCCTGCCGCGCGACCGGCCCGAGGTCGAGCCCCTCGCCTGTGCGGAGCGAGCGGAAGGAGGGCACCTCGCGGAAGGTGTCGACCATCGCGCCGATCACCGCATCCGTCGCATCCGTCCAGGTCTCGTGCGGCTGCGCGAGCACCCGGCCGACCGCGTGCCGCATCCGCTCGAGGTTGCGCTCCGCGAGCGCGACGAGCACCGCGACGCGGTCCGGGAAGTAGCGGTAGACCGTGCCGATCGAGGCGCCGGCGCGGTCGGCGACGAGCGCGGTCGTGAGGTGCTCGATGCCGTGCTCGACCACCACCGCCGCGGCGGCGTCCAGCAGCGCCTCGACGCGCTGCGCGGCTCGCGCCTGCACCGGCTCGTGGCGCACGGTGACCGAGGGCTGGCCGTTCGGACGATCGCTCATGCGCACATCCTCTCGCACTGGGGGACGTCAAGGTGAGACCATTTCACCCATGTGCGGACGGTATGTGATGGCCACCCCGACGAGCGACCTCGTCGCGCTGTTCGAGATCGACGAGGTCGGCCCCGACCAGCCGGAGGCGAACTGGAACATCCCGCCGACGACCACCGTGCCGATCGTCGTGGAGCCCGCGCCCCGCGGCGACTCGCCGCCCATCCGTCGCCTCGAGGCGGCGCGCTGGGGGCTCGTGCCCGCCTGGGCCGACGACATCTCGGTCGGCGTGCGCGCCTTCAACGCCCGCAGCGAGTCGGCCGCTGAGAAGCCGATGTTCCGCGACGCCGTGCGCGAGCGGCGCGCGCTCGTGCCCGCCGACGGCTGGTTCGAGTGGCACCGCGAGGGCGATGCGAAGACGCCGCACTACGTGCACGGCGACGCACCGATCTCGTTCGCGGGCCTCTACGCGTGGTGGAAGCAGCCCGACGGCACCTGGCTGCTGTCGACGAGCATCCTCACCACCGCCGCCACCGGCGACCTCGCCGCGATCCACGAGCGGATGCCGCTCGTCGTGTCCCCGGAGATGCGCGACGCGTGGCTCGACCCCACGGAGGACGGCGAGGCCGCGCTCGAGGCCGTCATCGCCGAGGCGCCCTCCGTCGTCGCCGACCTCGCCTCGCACGTCGTCGACAACCGGGTCGGGAACGTCCGCGAGCAGGGACCCGATCTCATCGCGGCAACCGCCACCGGGTAGGGTCGGGAATCGTTCACGGCGCTCGGAGGTCACGCATGGATGAGCTCGATCCGCTCGCCCGCATCCCGGAGCCGATCAAGCACACCGCCGCCCGCATCGAGGACTGGTTCCACGAGCAGCGCGAGGCGCGGGCGCTGCGCTCGGGCAGGCTGCCCGTGATCGTCTCGTACCCCGGCTACGGCGGCGACGGCTGGGTGCGCGTGCTCGCGCGCGTGCTGCTCGTCGAGCCGGGCGGCGAGCAGCGCGCCCAGTACGAGAACGTGCGCGGCTGGCGATCCTTCACGTCGCTGACGCTCAACGACGTCGACGTCACCATCGCGGCCGGCGACGACCGGCACGTCGTCACCGCCGATCGCGGCGGCGTCGTGGACGCGATCGTGCCGATCCGCCTCGAGCCCGGCTGGCGCGAGGTGACGGTCTCGGTCGCCGGCTCGCTGCCCGTGGTCGCGCCCGTGCTCGTCGTCGACCCGGCGACGCGCTTCGGCGTGGTGAGCGACATCGACGACACCGTCATGGTCACGTCGCTCCCCCGCCCGCTGCTCGCCGCCTGGAACGCCTTCGTGCTGGACGAGCACGGCCGCACCCCGGTGCCGGGCATGGCGGTGCTCTACGAGCGCATCAAGCAGCAGCACCCGGGCAGCCCGTTCGTCTACCTCTCGACCGGCGCGTGGAACGCGGCGCCCGCGCTCACCCGCTTCCTCTCGCGCAACCTCTACCCGGCGGGCAGCATGCTGCTGACCGACTGGGGCCCCACGCACGACCGCTTCTTCCGCTCCGGCAAGGAGCACAAGCGCTCGCAGCTGCAGCGGCTCGCGCGCGAGTTCCCCGACATCCAGTGGCTGCTCGTCGGCGACGACGGCCAGCACGACGAGGAGCTCTACGGCGAGTTCGCGAACGCGCACCCGACCTCGGTGCGCGCGGTCGCGATCCGCGAGCTCTCGACGCAGGAGGCGGTGCTCGCCGGTGGCCGCAAGCACGCCGAGACGCGCTCGATGCACCCGTGGGTGTGGTCCCCGAACGGCGGAGGACTCGTCAAGGAGCTCGCCTCGCTCCCCGAGCTGCAGGTGCTGTGACGGCCGATCCGGCCGGCATGCGCGCGATCGCCATCGCGATCGTCCGCCGCGCCGACGGCGCGCTGCTCGTGACGAGCGCCACCGAGCCCGGCACCGGACGCACGCTCGTGCGACCGCCCGGCGGCGGCATCGATCCTGGCGAGACCGCGGCGGATGCGGTCGTGCGCGAGCTGCGCGAGGAGCTCGGCGTGGAGGCCGCGCGCCCGCGCCCGCTGGGCGAGCTCGAGCACCGGATCGTGTTCGCCGGCCGCGCGCTGCACGAGCGCGTCGCGATCCTGGCGGTCGACCTGCCGGCGGATGCGACGCTCCCGCCCACGACGGACGCCGGGCATCCGGTGTGGTGGCTCGAGCGCGACCGCTTCGACGACGCCGCGCTCGAGATCGTGCCCCGAGGGCTGCTCGACCTGCTCGACGCGGAGGGCTAGCCGAGACCGGTGGCCGGCGGCATCGCCGCCGGCCACCGGTGATCAGGCGTCAGGCATCCGGCGTCAGGCGAAGGTCTTCGCGTCGATGACGAAGCGGTAGCGCACGTCGGAGGCGAGCACGCGCTCGTAGGCGTCGTTGATCTGCTCGGCAGCGATCAGCTCGGTCTCGGGCAGGATGCCGTGCTCGGCGCAGAAGTCGAGCATCTCCTGCGTCTCAGCGATGCCGCCGATGGCCGAGCCCGCCCAGCTGCGGCCGGCCATGATCAGCGAGAAGACCGGGACCTCGAGCGGCTCCGCCGGTGCGCCGACGTTCACGAGCGTCCCCTTGATGGCGAGCAGCCCCAGGTAGGCACCCATGTCGATCTTCGCGGAGACGGTGTTGATGATGAGGTCGAACGTGCTCGCGAGCTCGTCGAACGTCGCCGCGTCGTTCGTCGCGTAGTGCGCCGTCGCGCCGTAGCGGAGCGAGTCCTCGCGCTTGGAGGTGGTCTGCGACAGCACGGTCACGTCGGCGCCGAGCGCGACGGCGATCTTGACGGCCATGTGGCCGAGCCCGCCCATGCCGACGACGGCGACCTTCGTGCCGGGTCCGGCGTTCCAGCGGCGCAGGGGCGAGTAGGTGGTGATGCCGGCGCAGAGCAGCGGCGCGACCTTCTCGATGTCGAGCGACTCGGGCACGCGGAGCACGAAAGCCTCGTCGACGACGACGGCCTGGGCGTAGCCGCCCTGCGTGATGGTGCCGTCGGCGGGGTCGACGCCGTTGTACGTCTGGATGTTGCCCTCGAGGCAGTACTGCTCCTGGCCCGCGAGGCACTGCTCGCACTCGCCGCAGGAGTTCACCATGCAGCCGACGCCGACGCGATCGCCGACCCGGTGCTTCGTGACCTCGGAGCCGACCTCGGTGACGTGGCCGACGATCTCGTGACCCACGACCTGCGGGTACGTGATCGGTCCCCAGTCGCCGCGGACGGTGTGGATGTCGGAGTGGCAGATGCCCGCGTAGGCGATCTCGATGAGCACGTCCTTCGGGCCGAGGTCGCGGCGCTGGATCGTGGTCTTGACGAGCGGCTCGGTGGCCGATGGTGCGGCGTATGCGTTGACGGTCAGCATCGTGCTCCTTCTCCCGGGCATGGACGGCCCGGGTGTGCGATGTCGATGGATGGCGCGCGTCGGCGCGCCTCGTCGAGTCTCGCGCGGTCGATCGCTCGCCGGGAGGCCCTGTCGGTGCCCCTCAGCCGCACGCCGAGCCGGTCCTTCCGCTCGCGCGGCCGACGTGCGAGCGTGGGCATGGCGGTGGAGCGGATGGATCACGTGGGCGTGATCGTCGAGGACCTCGCCGGCGCGCGCTCCTTCTTCGAGGAGATCGGCCTCCGTGCCGTCGGCGAGGCGCGGGTCGACGAGCCGCGGGCGGGGCGCGTGACGCGGCTCCCCGGCCAGCGGGTCGAGCTCGTGATGCTCGAGACACCCGACGGGCACGCGCGGCTCGAGGTCAGCCGGTTCCTCGAGCCCGTCGACGAGGACGGGCCGCAGCGGGCGCGCTCGAACCGGCTCGGCATCCGGCACCTCGCCTTCGTGGTGACCGATCTGCGCGGCATGCTCGAGCGGCTCGCCGGGCTCGGCTTCGAGACGGTCGGCAGCGTGGAGGACTACCGGGGCATCTACCTGCTCTGCCACGCGCGCGGACCGGAGGAGATCGTCGTCGAGCTCGCCGAGGAGATCGGCGACCCCTCGCGCATGCTCGACCCCGCCACCTAGCCGCTCCGGCTGGCCAGGGGCTGCTAGCGGGCGAGCACCTCGCCGGCGCGGCCGGAGGCGCGCGTCCAGCCTCCCGCCGTGGTCACGCGCACCGGCGCGTCGCCGAGGAACCGCATCGCCACGAGCGCGGCCGCCTGCCCGGCGGTGAGCCCGCTCGGGTCGACCGCGCGAGCCCACACCGCGCGCTCGGCACGGCGGCGCACCGCCTCGCCCGGCGATCGCGGCAGCGCTGCCTCGACGTCCGCCGCGGCCTGCGTGGCGAACGCGCGCACCGCGTCAGCGGCGACGTCGCCGCCGTGCGCCCAGCCGCTCTGCGGCGGCGACACGGCAGCCCACGCGGGTCGGCCGATCGCCTCCGGCACCTCGACGTCGGCGCCCTCGCGCAGCGCGTCGCGCAGCGCGGCGAGCGGGACGACGCCGTCGAAGCGGGCCGCGGCGCGCATCCGCGAGGCGCGCGCGACGAGCACCGTCGGGCCGGTGTCGAGCAGCCCACTCGCGGCGGCCATCGGCGTGGTGAGCAGCGCGATCTCGCCATCGGCGACGAGCCGAACGGAGCCATCGCCGAACACCGCTGCGCGGTCGAGCAGCAGGACGAGGTCGGCGCGAGAGCGGTCGTCGAGGGCGAGGATGGCGTGCATGCGCTCCCTAGACTAGAGCGGCCCCGCTCCGGGCACCGTCGAGAGGACCCGCATGACCGAGCGCATCCGCATCCTGCTGGAGACCCTCGCGCTGGAGGACACCGGTGCGCGCACGAGCGAGGACATCTTCACCGGTGCGAGCCACCCGATGCCGTTCGGTCGCGTCTTCGGCGGCCAGGTGATGGCGCAGGCGGTCGTCGCGGCGCAGCGCACGGTCGACTCGCCGCGGCCCATCCACTCCGTGCACGGCTACTTCGTGCGGCCCGGTGACGTCGAGCTGCCGATCACGTTCTCGGTCGAGCGCATCCACGACGGCCGGTCGTTCTCGACGCGCCGCGTGCAGGCCTACCAGCACGGGCTGCCGATCATGTCGATGATCTCCTCCTTCCAGGACCCCGACGACGGCCCCAGCTCGCAGCACACCATCCCGACCGGGCTGCCCGCGCCGGAGGAGCTGCCGAGCTCGGAGGACCTGCTCGCGCCCTACGCCGGCCACCCGCAGGCGCGCGCCGTGATCGCGCGCCCGTTCGACATCCGCCACGTCGAGGGACCGGTCTACGTGCCCGACCCCTCGCGCCCACGCCACGGCAAGCAGCACGTCTGGATCAAGGCGAAGGATCCGCTGCCCGACGACGATGCGCTCCACCGCGCCGCGCTCGCCTACCTGTCGGACTACGCGATCCTCGAGCCGATCGTGCGCATGCACGGCGCCGCGTGGGCGACCCCGGGCCTCAAGGCGGCGAGCCTCGACCACGCCGTCTGGTGGCACCGCCCCGCGCGCGTCGACGAGTGGCTGCTGCTCGAGCTCGAGACGAGCTCGTCGGGCGGCGGCCGCGGGCTCGCGAACGGCTTCGTCTACAGCGCAGACGGCACGCACGTCGCGACGATCGCCCAGGAGGGCATGGTGCGCGTGCCCCACGAGGGCGAGCGATGAGGGTCGACCCGATCGCGCCCGCCGACGCGATGCGGGCGCTGCGAGGCGCACTCCCGCTCCGCACGGAGCGGCTCGTGCTGCGCACGCTGCGTCCCGAGGACATCGACGTCGTGCGGGGCTACCGCAACGCGCCCGGCCAGCGCCGCTGGACCTACACGCCGGACCAGACCGAGGCGGAGCTCATGGCCTGGACGGCCGGCGGCGCCCCGGTGGTGCTGCGCGACGGCGACGCGACGCAGCTCGGCATCGAGCTCGACGGCGCGCTCGTCGGCGACCTCATGGTGCGCATCACGAGCCTGCGGAGCCGGCAGGCGGAGCTCGGGTGGATGGTCGCGGCGGAGGCGCAGGGCAAGGGCGTCGCGACCGAGGCCGCGCGCGCCGCGCTCGAGCTCGCGTGGGCGATGGGCGCGCACCGGGTGATCGCGCACCTCGACGAGGAGAACGTCGCGTCGCGGCGCGTCGCCGAGCGGCTCGGCATGGTCGTGGAGGCGCGCCACGTCGAGGACGAGGTCAACCCCGCGACCGGCGAGCTCGGCACCTCGCTCATCCTCGCCATCCGCCGCCCCTGATCTCAACGTCGTCAGTGGTCGCGCAACCCGCATGGCGGGTCGTGCGACCACTGGCGACGTTGAGGAGGATCGGCTAGTTGGAGGGGAAGCCCAGGTTGAGGCCGCCGTGGCTCGGGTCGAGCCAGCGGCTGGTGATGACCTTCTCGCGCGTGTAGAAGTCGTACGCGTGCTTGCCGTAGGCCTTGCCCTGCCCGAAGATCGACTGCTTCCAGCCGCCGAACGAGTGGTAGCCCACCGGCACCGGGATCGGCACGTTGATGCCGACCATGCCGACCTGCACCTCGTTCTGGAAGCGCCGGGCGGCGCCGCCGTCGTTCGTGAAGATCGCCGTGCCGTTGCCGTACGGGTTGTCGTTGATGAGCGCGAGGCCCTCCTCGTAGGAGGCGACCCGCACGATCGAGAGCACCGGGCCGAAGATCTCCTCGCGGTAGGCGGAGGAGGTCGTCGGCACCCGGTCGATGAGCGTCGGCTTGATCCAGAAGCCGTTCGGGTCACCGTCGACCTCGGGGTCGCGCCCGTCGACGACGAGCTCCGCGCCGTCGTCGGCCGCGGTCTGGATGTAGCCGGCCACCTTGTCGCGGTGCGCGCCCGTGATGAGCGGTCCCATGTCGTTGTCGCGCGTGCCGTCGCCGGTGCGGATGCCGCCCATCTTCTCGGCGATCTTCGCGGCGAGCTCGTCGGCGATCGCGTCGACCGCGACGACGACGGAGATCGCCATGCACCGCTCCCCCGCCGAGCCGAAGCCCGCGTTGACGGCCGCGTCGGCGGTCACGTCGAGGTCGGCATCGGGCAGCACGAGCATGTGGTTCTTCGCGCCGCCGAGGGCCTGCACGCGCTTGCCGTGCTTCGAGCCCGTCTCGTAGACGTACTGCGCGATCGGCGTCGAGCCGACGAACGAGATCGCCTGGACGTCCGGATGCGTGAGCAGCGTGTCGACGGCCTCCTTGTCGCCGTGCACGACGGTGAGCACGCCGTCCGGCAGCCCCGCCTCCTGGTAGAGCTCGGCGATCCACACCGATGCCGACGGGTCCTTCTCGCTCGGCTTGAGCACCACGACGTTGCCGGAGGCGAGCGCGATCGGCGCGAACCACAGCGGCACCATAGCCGGGAAGTTGAACGGGCTGATGATGCCCACGACGCCGAGCGGCTGCCGCAGCGAGTAGACGTCGACGCCGGTCGACGCGTTCTCGGAGTACTCGCCCTTCGTCAGCAGCGGGAAGGCGGTGGCGAGCTCGACGACCTCGATCGCGCGAGCGATCTCGCCGAGCGCGTCGGCGTGCACCTTGCCGTGCTCGCGCGTGATGATCTGCGCGAGCTCGTCCTTGCGGCTGACGATCAGCTCGCGGAAGCGGAACATGATCGCCTGCCGCTTCGCGATCGACAGGTCGCGCCAGGCCGGGTAGGCGGCCTTCGCCGTCGCGATCGCCTCGGCCACCTCGTCGGCGCTCGCGAGCGCGACCTCGCTCACGGCGGTGCCGAGCGCGGGGTTGAAGACCGGCGCGGTGCGGTTCGAGCCCTCCTGGCGGCGACCCGCGATCCAGTGCGGGATCGACGCGGGGGCGGCGGGCGCGTTCGCGGTGTCGACGGCGGTGTCGGTCATGGTGGCAGCTCCTCGGCGTGGTGGCATCGTTGCGCCGCCAGCCTAGCGAGGCTCAGCCGCGCCTGAAGTCGACCGGCGGCCCGAGGTACGGCTCCCAGGCCGCGCGCTCCGCATCCGTGAGCCGCCGCGGCGCGCCCGTCGACGCATCCAGCATCACGACGATCGTCGCGGCGCGCGCGTAGAGCTCGCTGCGGTCCGGCGAGAGCACCTCGTAGCAGACCTGCATGCTCGCGCCGCCGAGGTGGCCCACCCACGTGTCGACGAGGATCGGCTCCCGGTGGTGCGGGATCTGCCCGAGGTACTCGGCCTCCTGGCGGGCGATGACGGTGATGCTCGTCGCGCCGGGACCGGCGTCGATGATCGCCGTCGTCGGCGAGCCCTCGGGCCCGCCCGCCCAGAAGGCCGAGACGCGCGCCTCCTCGAGGAGCGTCAGCAGCGACGCGTTGTTGACGTGCCCGTACGCATCCAGGTCCGACCAGCGCACCTGCACCGGCACCTCGAGGCGCATCAGTCCCTCGTGAGCTTCCGGTACGCGGAGCGGTGCGGCTTGGCCGCGTCGGGGCCGAGGCGCTCGATCTTGTTCTGCTCGTACGCCTCGAAGTTGCCCTCGAACCAGTACCACTGCGCCGGGTCCTCGTCGGTGCCCTCGTAGGCGAGGATGTGCGTGGCGATGCGGTCGAGGAACCACCGGTCGTGCGTGATGACCACGGCGCAGCCGGGGAACTCGAGCAGCGCGTTCTCGAGGCTGCCGAGCGTCTCGATGTCGAGATCGTTGGTCGGCTCGTCGAGCAGCAGGAGGTTGCCGCCCTCCTTGAGCGTGAGCGCCAGGTTCAGGCGGTTGCGCTCACCACCCGAGAGGATGCCGGCGCGCTTCTGCTGGTCGGGACCCTTGAATCCGAACTGGCTGACGTAGGCGCGCGACGGGATCTCGACGTTGCCGACCTGGATGTAGTCGAGCCCGTCGGAGACGACCTCCCACAGGTTCTTGTTCGGGTCGAGGTTCGAGCGGCTCTGGTCGACGTAGCTGAGCTTGACGGTCTCGCCGATCTTGAGCGCGCCGTCATCGAGCGGCTCGAGGCCGACGATCGTCTTGAAGAGCGTCGTCTTGCCGACGCCGTTCGGGCCGATGACGCCGACGATGCCGTTGCGCGGCAGCGAGAACGACAGGCCGTCGATGAGCTTGCGGTCGCCGAAGCCCTTCTCGAGGTCGTTCGCCTCGAGCACGATCGATCCGAGGCGCGGGCCCGGCGGGATCGTGATCTCCTCGAAGTCGAGCTTCCTGGTGCGCTCGGCCTCCGCTGCCATCTCCTCGTAGCGGGCGAGGCGGGCCTTCGACTTCGCCTGCCGGCCCTTCGCGTTGGAGCGGACCCACTCGAGCTCGTCCGAGAGGCGCTTCGCGAGCTTCTGGTCCTTCTTGCCCTGCACCTGGAGGCGCTCGGCCTTCTTCTCGAGGTAGGTCGAGTAGTTGCCCTCGTAGGGGTAGAGGCGACCGCGGTCGACCTCGCAGATCCAGCCGGCCACGTGGTCGAGGAAGTACCGGTCGTGGGTGACGGCCATCACGGCGCCGGGGTACTTCGCGAGGTGCTGCTCGAGCCAGAGCACGCTCTCGGCGTCGAGGTGGTTCGTCGGCTCGTCGAGCAGCAGCAGGTCAGGCTTCTCGAGCAGCAGCTTGCAGAGCGCGACGCGGCGGCGCTCACCTCCGGAGAGGGTCGTGACGGGCCAATCGCCCGGCGGGCAGCGGAGGGCGTCCATCGCCTGCTCGAGCTGGGAGTCGAGGTCCCACGCGTCGGCGGCGTCGATCTGCTCCTGCAGCTGCCCCATCTCCGTCATGAGCGCGTCGAAGTCGGCATCGGGATCGGCCATCTCGGCCGAGATCTCGTTGAAGCGCGTCAGCTTTGCCGTCAGGTGGCCGAACGCCTCCTGGACGTTCTCGAGCACCGTCTTCGACTCGTCGAGCTCCGGCTCCTGCATGAGGATGCCGACGGAGTACCCGGGGGTCAGCTTCGCCTCGCCGTTCGACGGCGTGTCGAGGCCGGCGATGATCTTGAGGATCGTCGACTTGCCCGCGCCGTTGGGTCCCACGACGCCGATCTTGGCGCCCGGGATCACCGCCGTCGTGACGTCGTCGAGGATCACCTTGTCGCCCACAGTCTTGCGGGCGCGCACCATCGAGAAGATGTATTCGGCCATGCCCTCAGTCTACGGTCACGATCTCCCCGACCAGGCACCGGCCGCCGCCGAGCGCGGCCGCCCGCACAGCCCTCGGCTCGCCGGCGCCCACCTCGCCGACGATGCAGCCCGCATCGGTGCGCACGGCGATCTGCAGGAAGGTCACCGGTGCGCCGAGCGAGTCGACCTCCCGGGTGCGCTCGATCGCCGATCGCGGGAAGCCGGCGGACTCGACGGCGGCGACGAGCGCGTCGGGATCCGTGGGAGCGTGCCCGGCGATCGCAGCGCGGAAGGCGTCGAGCTCGGTGTCGGGGGCTGCGTCCGCAGCGCCACCACCCGCCGCATCGGGCGTCTCGACGGCGCCCTCGCTCGCGACGGGCGGCTCGGTGATGCCGGTCGAGGTGCAGCCGGCGAGCACGGTGGCTGCGAGCAGCGCGATCACGACGATGCGATGCCGATGCCGATGCCGATGCACGCACCCTCCTCCGCTGCTGGACCGTGCAAGCCTACGGGGGCGGCCTCGGGGCGTCGGCGCGTCAGGCCACGCGTGTCAGAAGGGCGTGTCGGGCTCCGTGAGCGGCGCGGTCCACGCGTCCTGCGCCGTGAGCGCCATCGCGGGCTCGCGCTCCGGCTCCCGGTCCGGCTCGGCCGCCGCAGCCGGCTGGGGCTCGGGCGCGCGCGCCGGGTCCTGCTCACGCGGCCTGCGGTCCTTCGCGACCGCACCGGCGCGGAGCGTGTGGCCGATGTGGTCGGCGCGGATCTTCACGCTCGTGCCGCGCCGCTCCCCCGACTCCCACTGCTCGACCTTGAGCTTGCCGAGCACCACGACGAGGTCGCCCTTCCGCAGCGAGGCGGCGACGTGCTGCGCGAAGTCGCCCCAGGCCTCGACCGAGTACCAGTTGGGCGTGCCGTCGACCCAGGTCTCGCCCTCCTTGCGCCTCGGCTTGCTGCTGAGGCGGAACTCGGCGACGCGGTCGCCGTGCACGGACTTCAGCGTCGGGTCGCCGCCGAGGCGCCCGACGACGGTGATGACGTCTTCGTTCATGCCACGGAGGATGCACCCTCGACGCAGGGCGGCGTGCGACGGGGCGGACGGCCTGTGGAGAGCGTCCGTCCTCGGGGGCCGTCAGACGCGCAGGTAGTCGGCGAAGCCGGCGCGGATCTTGTTCACCTTGGGGGCAGCGACGGCGAGGCAGTAGCCCTGCGTCGGGTTCTTGGCGAAGAAGTCCTGGTGGTAGTCCTCGGCGTCGTAGAAGTCGCCGAGCGGCTCGAGCGTCGTGACCATCTCGCCCGGCCACCAGTCGCTCGCGCGGGCGATCGCCGTCTCGAAGCGCTCGCGCTCGGCGTCGTCGCGGTAGAACATCGCCGACCGGTACTGGGTGCCGATGTCGTTGCCCTGCCGGTTCAGCTGGCGCGGGTCGTGCATGGTGAAGAACATGTCGAGCACCACCTCGGTGGGCAGCCGCTCCTCGTCGTAGACGACCTTCACGGCCTCCGCGTGCCCGGTCCTGCCGGTGCACACCGCGTCGTAGCTGGGATGGGCGACGTCGCCGCCCGTGTAGCCGGACACGACATCCTCGACGCCCTCCACGACGCGATACGCGGCGTCCAGGCACCAGAAGCAACCACCGGCGAGCACGATCTCCTGCATGGGTCGAGCCTAGCCCGCGCCCGTGTGGGTGGCCCGCCGTAGCGTCGGAGACGAGGGAGAGGAGCGGCCATGGCCATCATGTCCAGCACCCAGCGGCGCACGGCGCCCCAGGCGAGCCACGTCGCCACCCGCCGCGTGCGTGACGACCTCTGGCGCGTCGTCAGCGCATCCGGCCTCGCGCTCGGCTACATCGCGCGCGTCGACGGCCCGACCGGGCCCGCCTTCGAGGCGCGCCGCCTGCTGCCCGGCGGCACGGCGATGGTGCCGATCGGCGGCGGGTGGTCGCTCGCCGACGCGCTCGCGTGCTTCACCGGGCCCTAGCCCGCGAACGCGAAAGCGGGGCCGAGGCTCGCGCCCCGACCCCGCTGCTGGGGATCGGCTCAGGCGGCGACGGGCGCCTGCTGGATCGCCGAGATCTCGATCTCGATGTCGATGTCGTCGGAGAGCATGACGCCGCCCGACTCGATGGCGACGTTCCAGGTGATGCCGAAGTCGCTGCGCTTGATGCGCGTGCGCGCGGAGGCGCCGGCGCGGGTGTTGCCCCACGTGTCCGGGCCGATGCCGCCGAACTCGACGAGCAGCGAGACCGGCTTGGTCACGCCGCGGAGCTGCAGCTCGCCGTCGATGTAGAGGTCGTCGCCCTCGACGCGCGCACCGGTGGACGTGAACGTCCACTCGGGGTGCTCCTCGGTCGCGAAGAAGTCGCCCGAGCGCAGGTGCGTGTCGCGGTCCGCGTTCTTCGTGTTGATGGTCGAAGGGTCGACGGTCGCCGTGATCGACGACGCCTCGGGCTGCTCGGCCAGGACGATCGTGCCCTCGAGGCCCTCGATCTCGCCGCGGACCTTGGCCACCATCATGTGGCGGACCGAGAAGGTCACGTTCGAGTGCGAGCCGTCGATGACGTAGGTGCCGGGCCGGTAGCCGGGGATGTTCTGCAGCATGGGTGCCTCTCTGTCAGGGGGAGTCGTTCAGAATCGAACGAGCGGTCCGAGAGGAGGGAACTGCCCCCGTCGCCGATCCATTCCCGATCCGTCCGATAGATCCCGGCGACGCCTCACTCGCCGTGGAAGAGGTGCTTCCCCTCGCGGCGGTTGAGGAGCATGCGGCGGGTCACCCACCAGGCGATCACGACGACCACCGCGGCGATCACGAGCCACTGCAGCCAGTCCATGTAGGGCTCGATGACCTGCCAGTTCTGGCCCAGCGTGAAGCCGAGCATGATGAAGATCGTGTTCCAGATGGCGGAGCCGACCGCGGTGAGGCCGAGGAAGAGCAGCACGGGCATCCGCTCGATCCCTGCCGGGATCGAGATCAGGCTGCGGAAGATGGGCAGGAACCTGCCGAAGAGCACGGTCTTCCACCCGTGCTTGGCGAACCACGCGGTGGTCTTGTCGATGTCGCTCGCCCGCACGAGCGGCATCTTCTCCGCGATGCGCGAGAGCCGCTCGTGGCCCAGGATCCGGCCGAGCGTGTAGAGCAGCAGGGCGCCGACGACGGAGCCGGCGGTCGTCCAGATGATCGCCTCGGCGAGCGTGAAGCCGCCGGCGGCGGCGGTGAGCCCGGCGAGCGGGAGGATGACCTCGCTCGGGATCGGCGGGAAGAGGTTCTCGGCGGCGATCGCGATCGCCGCTCCCGGCGCTCCGACCGCCTCCATGAGCCCGACGGCCCAGCCAGCGACGCCGGTGAGCTCGGAGGTGTCGGGAACGGACTGCAGGATCGTCGGGATCATCAAGACAGCCTACGGTCGTCGATCTGGCCGACGCATCAGGAACGCATCATGTACGCGTCGTGCCACGACAAGCCCCTGCGCTCGATCGTGACGATGGCATGGCAGTTCCGACAGCGCACGTCGCACTTCGCGATCTCCGCCTGGATGATGCTCAGCGCACGCCCTCTGCGAACCATGCTGCTAACGCTCGCGATCTTCGTCCCGCGCACGTGATCGAATTCGAGCACCCTGATGTCCGAGCTGCCGCAGTCGACGCAGCCTGCACAGAACCGCTCCATGATCGCCTCGAGCGCTTGCTGACGCCGGGCCTTGCTCGTGCGGCGCACCGCCGCTGATCGCAGGCAGCCGTGCGCCCCCGGCGGGAGTCGAACCCGCGACAAAAGGATTAGAAGGCCTCTGCTCTATCCGCTGAGCTACGGGGGCTCATCCAATCTACCGGGAGCAGCGACGACCGCCTCGTGGTGCCGTGTGGGTGGTGCTCCATAGCGTCCGGCGCATGGACGCTCCCCTGCCCGCGCTGCCCGCCCCGCGCCGCGATCGCGCTCGACTGCCCGAGGGCTACGGCCTCCCCGCCGATGACGACGGCCTGCTCGACTGGGCCGACGTCGAGGCGCGCCTCGTCGCCGCGAAGCACTACTGGATCTCGTCGGTGCGACCGGACGGCCGGCCCCACAGCATCCCCCGCTGGGGCGTCTGGGTCGACGGCCGCTGGTGGTACGACGGCGCACCGACCACGCAGCACGCCCGGAACGCTCAGCGCAATCCTGCGGTCACGCTCACGCTCGAGAGCGGCACCCAGGTCGTGATCGTCGAGGGCACCTCGGTCGCCACCCGGGCGGAGGCCGACGGCCTGGGCGAGCGCCTCTCGGCGGCGTTCCGCAAGTACGCCGACGACGGCTACGCGCCCGCGCCCGACGCCTGGTCCGGCGACGACGGCGGCGGGCTGCGCGTCGTCACGCCCGAGCGGGTGCTCGCCTGGTTCTCGTTCCCGAAGGACGTGACGCGCTTCCGCTGGTGAGCGCCCGCAGCGCCGGCATGCCAGGCTGATGCCATGGCCGGTGCTCTGCTGTTCGACATGGACGGGACCCTCATCGACTCGGAGCCCATGTGGCACGAGCAGATGCGCGTCTTCGCCCGCCACCACGGCATCGAGTGGACCGCCGACGACGCGCACTGGACGACCGGCAAGCCGATGGTCGAGTGGGCGGAGCGGATGCGCGGGCGCGGGGTGACGATGGACGCCCCGTCGATCATCGCGACGGTCGCGGGCGCCGTCGCGGCGCTCGTGCGCGACGACGTGCCGTGGCTGCCCGGCAGCCTCGCCCTGCTCGAGCGCGTCGCCGAGGCCGGCATCCCCGCGGCGCTCATCACGAACGCGTCGGCGGCGAACGCCCGCGCGATGCTCGAAGCTGCGCCGGAGGGAGCGCTGCGCTTCGCGATCTCCGCCGACGACGTGTCGCGCTCGAAGCCGGACCCCGAGCCGTACGCCCGGGCGATCGAGCGGCTCGGCGCCGACGCGGCCGCATCCATCGCCTTCGAGGACTCGGGCAGCGGTGCGCGCGCCGCGACCGCGGCAGGGGCCCGGCTGTGGTTCCTCACGACGCAGCTCACCGCATCCCCGGTGCCCGCCGAGCGCACGATCGGCACGCTCGCCGACGTCGATGCCGACGAGCTCTTCGCCGCGCTCGGCGGCGCGGTCCCCGCGACGTAGACTCTGCCCGTGGCTGCTGCTGATCGGATCGTCTGGATCGACTGCGAAATGACGGGGCTCGACCCGTCGGTCGACGAGCTCGTCGAGATCGCGGTCGTCGTCACCGACTTCGAGCTCGAGGTGCTCGACCCGGGGCTGCAGATCGTCATCAAGCCCTCCGAGGCCGCGCTCGCGCAGATGGGCGACTTCGTGCGGACCATGCACGCCACGAGCGGCCTCGACCAGGAGCTCGCGCACGGCGTCTCGCTCGCCGAGGCGGAGCTCGAGGTGCTCGAGTACGTGCAGCGCTTCGTACCGGTCGAGCGATCGGCGCCGCTCGGCGGCAACACGATCGGCACCGATCGGATGTTCATCGCGCGCTACATGCCGACCCTCGACGGCTTCCTGCACTACCGCTCGATCGACGTGTCGAGCATCAAGGAGCTGTCGCGCCGCTGGTTCCCGCGCGCCTACTTCCAGGCGCCCGAGAAGGCCGGCGGGCACCGCGCGCTCGCCGACATCCTCGAGTCGATCCGCGAGCTGCGCTACTACCGCCGCGCGGTCTTCACGGATGCGCCCGGTCGTCCGAGCGACGAGCTGCAGGGCATCGCCCGCGAGGTCTCCGAGGGATTCGGCTCGCTGCTGCCCGAGTGATCGGCGCGACTGCTCTGCTCTTCCGACTAGGCGGGGATCGCCCGATGCGGCGATCGGGCCCAGGATGTCGTATGCTGTCCTGGTTGCGTTTCGAGCGCACATGGTGGGTATAGCTCAGCTGGTAGAGCGCCGCCTTGTGGTGGCGGATGTCGCGGGTTCAAGTCCCGTTACTCACCCACACGGGCCAGGTGTGAAGCTTCGACCAAGGGACCATTCCTTGGGGAAGTTCGCGCCTGGCCCTCCTTCTTGCGGTCAGCGGCCCAGGTGAGAGCGTCAGCCCGCCAGTCGGCGTCGCTCCATCCGTCGTGCGGAGCCCGTAGCCGATGCGCGCGTCGTTGTCCTCGTCGAGAGACCGGGAGGAATCGCTCCCGCGCAGGCCCGCAGCAGCTCCTGCTGTTCACCGTCCAGTTGCGTCGCGCGCGACGCAGGGTCAGCCGACTCTGCTGCTCCCTCGGACCTCATCTGGTTGACCTCGGCACGCAGCATCGACGACAATGCCTGCATCGCCTCGGGATCGACGCGCCAGCGCTCGCCGCGGCCCCCGTCGGCGTCGCCATGGCAGCGAACGGCTCCCCCGCGGCGATCGAGTCCGCGGGGTCGCCTCTGCAGGCGACGGCCGCCGCCTCGTCCCCTCGCGCTGCAGCTGGCGCATCGCGGCCGACGGATCATGGCTGCCGACATCGTGCTCGCGCTGCCCTTCCCGCTCGGGCGCTACGGAGTGTCCTCGGGCTTGCCGGAGTGGTGCGTGGCGAGGAAGCGGCCGACGTCCTCGATCACGCGTGACCGGGACGACGCCGAACTCGTATCCGCCGCGTGACGGACCGCTCGCCCCGGTCGTCGACGCAGCGGCACCTGGTCGCGCTCTCCGTCACCGCGACCGATATCGGCGGAGCCTGTGCGTGAGCCGGAGGCGCATGCGCCAGCCTCGGGCGGAATCCCGCGAGAGCAGGGATCGCACGATCGCCGGCTCACGCGCCCGGATCGCTGGACGCCGACGACAGCATCGATGGATGGCTCGGGACGTGGTCGCGTGCTCCTGCTGCGCCAGGACGAAGCCCCGGACAGCCGTGCACGGCCTGGGCGGAGGCAGCTTCTACATCTGCCGATGCTGCGGGCCCCTGTGTGGCTCTGCGACCCCGGCGGGACTGCGCGAGCCGGACCGCGGCAGCAGTCGGCCAGCGATGGCTGGTGCGGGAGCGCTCCGTCCTACGCGCAGCAGCTGGTGGGCATCGTGGAGCGGAAGAGGCCAGCGGCGATGCGCAGGGCTTCGCTCATGGTGAGATACGGCGCCCAGGTGTCGGCTAGGTCGTCGACCGTGAGACCGAACTTGATCGCGTAGGTGGCGGCGAGCATCACGTCGCCGGCGCCGTCGAGGGCGGCGTGGACGCCGAGCACTTTGCGAGTCTTCGCGTCGATGACGAGCTTGAGCACGCCGCGAGTGTCCTGGTCGACGAGCGCTCGGGGGATGTCCTGTGCGCCGAGCACGCGGCAGTCGCAGGCGTAGCCGAGCTCAAGGGCGCGCTCTTCGGTGAGTCCTGCGCTGGCGATCTGAGGAGTCGTGAATGTCACCCCCGGCAGGCCGCGGTAGTCCACGGTCGACGGCTGGCCCAACGCGCCAGCTGCAGCGACGTGCCCGGTCTGGGCAGCGACGTAGACGTACTGCGGCACCCCGGAGACGTCGCCTGCAGCGAACACCCGCGGGTTCGTGGAGCGTTGGTTGTGGTCGACGACGATGAACCCGCGGGCATCGGTCTGGACTCCAGCGAGGTCGAGTCCCAGGTCGTGGGTGTCGGAGAACCTGCCGGTCGCGACCAGGAGCCGCTGCCCACGAGCCTGGACGCCGCTGCGCGTCGTGACCACGACACCTCCTGCCGCGCCCGCTACCTCTCGCGCGTGCTCCTCCACCACGGTGATGCCCTCGTCGTCGAACACACCACGCAGCACTTCGGCGACCTCGGGCTCGGCGTGCGGCGCGAACCGCCCGACGAGCGTGACCTGCACGCCCAGGTGTGCCCACAGCTGAGCCTGCTCGAGACCGACGTAGCCGCCGCCGATCACGACCATGGACGCCGGCAGATCAGGCTGCTCCATCGCGGTGGTGGAGGTCAGGTAGTCCACGTCCGCCATGCCGGGAAGATCGGGGATGTGCGGCGCGGCGCCGGTGGCCACGACGTACGCCGGTGCCCGTAGCTCCCGCCCGTCGACCCGCAGCGTCCGCTCGTCGACGAACTCGGCGTGCCCGTAGATGATGGGGAACCCGTGCGCGTCGGCGACGTCGGCGTACTTCGCCAGGCGCAGATGATCGATGAGCTCCTGCTTGTCGCTCAGCAACACGTCCATCGCGACTCCACCGGAAGTGGTCTTCACGCCGCGGAACAGGTTCGCCACGGCACGGTGGCGCTGCCCGGCAGCGGCGAGGAGGTTCTTGCTCGGTATGCACCCGACGTTCAGGCACGTGCCTCCGAGATGACCGTGCTCGACGAGGAGCGCGCTCTTGCCGCGCGAGCGGGCTTCGATACCAGCGGCCATCGCGGCGCCTCCGGTGCCGATGACGATGAGGTCGTACTCGTCCATTGTGTGCTCCTTGGCTGCTTTCGCGGGCGATCCCTGACCGTAGACGTTCCAGCATGGGGGAAGGTCAAGGCGTAGGGTGAAGGATGCGCATCGGGGAGCTGGCCGCAGCGGCGAAGGTGACGACCAAAGCCATCCGGTTCTACGAGGCCACCGGCGTGCTGCCGGTGCCTTCGAGGCAGGCATCGGGGTACCGGGACTACGACCACGGTGCCGTCGACCGGCTCGCGTTCGTCAAGGCCGCGCAGGCGGCGGGCCTGAGCCTCGTCCAGATCCGCGACGTCATCTCCGCTCGCGACAGCAGCGGCGCACCCTGCCAGCACGTCGCTGCTCTGCTGGAGCAGCACGCCCTCGAGATGGAGCGGCGCATCGCGGAACTGACGGCTGTGCTCACGCAGGTGCGTCGACTCCGCCGACGTGCGACCACCCTTGACCCCGCCCAGTGCCACCCGGCGCAGGTCTGCCACGTCATCCCGACTGCGACCCCTGAGGCCGCCTCGCCCGGCTGACACGCGCCGATGCGAATCCGACTGGTCCTTGGTGCTGGCGGCCCCGGGCGTGAACGGCGCCAGGCTGGCGACGACCTCCCGGAGTTCCACGGCTGAGCTAGAGGATGTCGCGGCTTGGCCAACGCGGTGAACGGACACCTCACCCTCGCTCGGCGACGCAAGCGAGGGTGGCACGCGCTGCAGGCGATGTCCGCAGCGTGCCTTCGAGCGACGGGCATCCGCACGGCGGCTCCAGGTGCGGGAAATACCCGGGGGGGTATCGCGTTGTAGACAGACGCTCCCGGGTCCGCCGCAAGGATCGGCATCCGTCCATCCCTGATCCGCGCAGAGTGCTGCGCTGAGGAGGAGACCATGACATCGACGAGGCAGAGCGCACGCCCTATCGTTCCGCTGCTGGTGATCGCGACAGCGCAGTTGATGCTCGTGCTCGACGACTCGATCGTGAACATCGCCCTGCCGAGCATCCAGGAAGAGCTCGGCGTTGAGCCGGTGCACCTCCCCTGGATCGTCAACGCCTACATCCTCTCGTTCGGGGCGCTGCTGCTCCTCGGGGGCCGGATCGGCGACCTGTGGGGCCGCAAGCGGACGCTGCAGCTCGGCGTCCTGATCTTCATCGTCGCGTCGCTCGTCGGCGGTCTTGGGATGAGCACCGAGGTGCTCATCGGCGCGCGTGCCGTGTAGGGCATCGGAGCTGCGATGGCCGCGCCGAACGCGCTCGCGCTGATCGCGACGACCTTCGACGAGCGGAAGCTGCGCGATCGGGCGCTCTCGCTCTACGGCGCGATGTCCGGGCTCGGGATCGTCGTCGGACTCCTGCTCGGAGGGGTGCTCGCAGACACGCTCGGCTGGCGGTGGGTCTTCTTCATCAACATCCCGATCGGCCTGCTCGTGCTGCTGGGCAGCCGCACGCTCGTGGCCGGCGACCGCAGCACCGGCCGACTCGGGGCTCTCGGCGCCGTGCTCGGCACGGCCGGCATGGTGTCCCTCGTCTACGGCGTCACCCGCTTCGGCGAGGAAGGCTTCGCCGACCCGATCGCTCATGCACTGGGCGCGGCGGCCGTCGTGCTGCTCTTCGTGTTCGTCCTCACCCAGCGGAACAGCCGCGACCCGCTCGTGCCGCTGAGCCTCTTTCGCGACAGGAGCCGTTCGGGCGCGTATCTCACGATGCTGGGGCTCGCGATCGGGCCCATGGGCTCCTTCTACGTCATCACCCTCTACATGCAGCAGGTGCGGGAGTACAGCCCGTTGCTGACCGGCTTGTCGTGGCTGCCCTTCGCTGTCGGCATCATCCTCGGTGCCGGGCTCGCCCCGCAGCTGCTGCTGAAGGTGGCGCCCCGCTACGTCGCCACTGCGGGTGCTCTGCTCAGCGCAGCAGGAGCGTTCTGGTTCTCGTCCATCACCGCCGACACCGGCTACTGGCTGCACCTCGCGCCGGCGATGCTCATCGTCGCGCTCGGCTTCGGGCTGGGCGTCATCGCCCTGACCCAGGCAGCGGTCTACCGCGTCGACGCCGACAGGGCCGGCATCGCCTCGGCGCTGCTCAACTCGGCCCAGCAGATCGGCGTTGCCCTGGGCCTCGCGATCCTCGCCGGCGTCGCCGCAGCTGTCACGGCCGGCCCCGCGACCGCCGCCCTGCCGGCCGCCGAGGCGCTCACCGCCGGGTACAGCAGCGCATTGCTGGTCGGAGCCGGCATCCTGCTCGCCACCGCGCTGCTCGCACTCCTCACCATCTCCAAGGTGCCGTCCGCGAGCCGGGACGAATCGTCGAAGACGACCGCCGGGTCGAGTGCCTGACTCCACACCCAGCACCCACATCAGCCGCGTCACATCCCGAACCGAAGGAGGAAGACACGTGGCAGAGGACAACGGTGATCACCGCGCGCACGACCTTGAGGCGGCTCCGCACCCAGAAGCATCGAGGACGCGATCGGGCCGAACCATCCGGTGGGCAGCTCAGTGAGGCTCACGACGGACCACGTGCCCGGGATGCAGGGCGCGACGGCGGTTGTCGAGAGCGAGGTCGGACCCGCCGCGTGACCGAGCCTCGGTCGCATCGCAGGATGAGCAGGCACGTTCGGCTCGGGCGCTTCCTGCTCGTCGAGGGCCCTTCGGAATACCCCTGGGGGGTATATTGTTCTGGAGATCATCGCGAGACCAGAGCCGCTAGCACCACGGCGCGATCGCCGTCCGAACCCCGACGACACGCCAGGAACGGATGGCGGAGAGACGCTGCAAGCCTCGCCCGTACCAGTACCAGTACCAGTACCAGAGAGGATGGGATGATGGCCCACCCGCACGAGCACCAGCCCGACCACGGGGACGACCTCGCCACCCGTCGCTACGACGAGCCTCATCACGTGAGTCACCAGCCGGCCGACGCCGACGACCGGATGGGCGGGCACGCGGCCGCGTCGACAAATGGCGCAGCCGCATCCGACTCCCACGACGGACCGCACCCCTCGCACGCCGGCCACGGCACGGAAGGCGAGCACGCCGGCCATAGCGGCCACGGCGATCACGTCGGACAGTTCCGCAGGCTGTTCTGGATCATGCTCGCTCTTGCGGTCCCGACCGTCGCGCTCTCGGGCATGTTCGCCATGATCCTGGGATACACGCTCCCGGACGTCCCGGGCCTCCCCTGGGTCTCCCCCGTGCTCGGCACGCTGATGTACGCATGGGGCGGCAAGCCGTTCCTCACCGGCGCCGCGGGAGAGGTGCGCGCGCGCAAGCCCGGGATGATGCTGCTGATCGGGCTCGCGATCACGGTCGCCTTCATCGCCTCCTGGGGCGCAAGTCTCGGGCTCCTGCACCACGAGCTCGACTTCTGGTGGGAGCTCGCGCTGCTGATCGTGATCATGCTGCTCGGGCATTGGATCGAGATGCGCTCGCTCGCGCAGACCACGTCCGCGCTGGATTCGCTGGCCGCCCTGCTGCCGGATGAGGCCGAGCGGATGGTAGGCGACAGCGTCGTGACCGTCTCGCCCGCCGACCTCGTGGTCGGCGACATCGTCGTAGTCCGTCCTGGCGGCAGCGTCCCCGCCGACGGCAAGATCGTCGACGGTCGTGCCGCCATGGACGAGTCGATGGTCACTGGCGAGTCGCGAACCGTCACTCGTACGACGGGCGAGTCCGTCACCGCCGGAACGGTCGCCACCGACTCAGGCTTGCGCATCGAGGTCACGGCGACCGGCGATGACACGGCACTGGCCGGCATCCAGCGCCTGGTCACGGAGGCGCAGAGCTCCTCCTCGCGCGCGCAGCGCCTCGCTGACACCGCGGCCGGCTGGCTGTTCTGGTTCGCGCTCGGCGCTGGAGCGGTCACGGCGTTCGTGTGGTCGGCCATCGGCCAGCCCGACTCGGCGGTCATCCGCACCATCACGGTGCTCGTCATCGCTTGCCCCCACGCACTCGGTCTCGCCATCCCACTGGTGGTCTCGATCGCAACGGAACGTGCGGCTCGTGGCGGTGTGCTCGTGAAGGACCGCCTCGCGCTCGAGAGCATGCGCACGGTCGACACGGTGCTGTTCGACAAGACGGGCACCCTCACCAAGGGTGAGCCGACTGTGACCGACGTCGCCGTCGTCGATGGCCACGACGCTGAGCACGTGCTCGGACTGGCCGCAGCCGCGGAGTCCGACAGCGAGCATCCGCTCGCCAAGGCCATCGTTCGCGCGGCCGCCACCGGCAATCTCGTCGTGCCTCGCAGCAAGGATTTCTCCTCGTCCCCGGCTGTCGGCGTCACCGCGACGATCGACGGCACGACCGTCCGCGTCGGCGGGCCGCACCTGCTCGACGAGGAATCCGCACAGGAGCTCGCGATCGCCGACCGATGGCGGCGCGAGGGCGCGATCATCCTGCACGTCGTCCAAGACGGCGCGGTCATCGGTGCCCTCAAGCTCGCAGACGAGATCCGCCCGGAGTCACGTGAGGCCATCGACGCGCTGCACGCGCTCGATGTGCAGGTCGTCATGATCACTGGAGACGCCGAGGCAGTGGCGCGCTCAGTGGCGGACGATCTCGGCATCGACCGATTCTTCGCGGGGGTCCGCCCCGAGGACAAGGCGGCCAAGGTGCAGGAGTTGCAGCGCGAAGGACGAAAGGTCGCGATGGTGGGCGACGGCGTGAACGACGCGCCGGCCCTCGCCCAGGCTGACGTCGGACTTGCGATCGGGGCCGGCACTGACGTCGCGATCGCATCCGCAGGCGTCATCCTGGCCAGCGACGACCCGCGATCGGTGCTTTCGGTGATCGAGCTCTCCCGCGCCGCGTACCGGAAGATGAAGCAGAACCTCTGGTGGGCGGCCGGCTACAACCTGATCTCCGTCCCGCTTGCGGCCGGCCTCCTTGCACCCGTCGGGCTCGTGCTGCCGATGTCCGTCGGCGCAATACTCATGTCGCTGTCCACGATCGTCGTCGCGCTGAACGCTCAGCTGCTGCGCCGGCTCGACCTGCGGCCGGACTCCACCACGCGGGCTGTCCTCGAGCCATCAGCGCGCTGAGACGGGGAGCGTTCGGGGCAGCGCCACGAGTGCCGTGGGACATCCGATGCCGTCGACGAGGTGCGCCGACAGCCCGAGTGGATCAGCTCCGCGGGGGTGCGCGATGGACCGCAGCTGGCGTCGTCGACGATGACTCCGGCCTCGACCAGCGCCCCTCGCATGGCCGTGCGGTCTACGCCGTCTTGACAGTCCTCGCGACTGCCCCCACCGTCGCTCGGAGCGTCACTCCAGAGGCGCCCCGAGACGTCGTAGACCCAAGATCCATGCGGATGACGAGGCTTCTTGCCCTGAGTAGGAGCGGCCGAATGTGCTACCCGGGCACCTCGGGGGCCCGGAGGTTCGTCCTC
>Ga0213837_1000563_pt1 | contig 34774 bp, 34 predicted proteins | sample SWPATP12_FD_160572 | JGI IMG/M metagenome (GOLD analysis project Ga0213837, IMG submission 160572) | Coastal seawater microbial communities from Marineland, Florida, United States - SWPA TP1 #2 | ecosystem: Environmental > Aquatic > Marine > Coastal | place: USA: Florida | collected 2016-08-06
CAGGAAGTCGCGGCCGCCCGCGGTGAAGAGCGCGTAGCTGTCGCCGTTGCCGCGGTCGATCGGGTCGGGCCCGAACTGGTCCTGCCCGAGGTAGCCGCCGTAGCGGGTGCTCGCCGTGTTCCACGACGCGTCGGCGTAGCGGGTGGAGGGGAAGTAGCTGTTGTACGGGCCGAGGTCGCCGGTGGCGTTGTCGAAGTCGTGGTTGCCGGGCACGACCGTGTTGGGCACGCCCGCGTCGTCGAGGATCGCGAACGAGCGCGAGACGTTGTCCCAGTGCCGCGGGATGTCCCACTCGCTCACGAGGTCGCCCACCTGGATCACGAAGGCCGTGTCGAGCGCGTCGCGCGAGTCGCGCACCCACCGCAGCTGCGCATCCAGCAGGTCGATCGGCCCGTAGCTGTAGTTCTGGGTATCGGGCACGACGACGACCGAGAAGGGCTCCGCGTCGGTGGCGCCGGGCACGGTTGCGCCCACCCGACGGCCCTCGAAGGTCACGTCGAGGGGGCCGCCGTCCGGGTCGCTCGCGGTCACGCTCAGCGTGGGGCTCGCGGATGCCGTGGTCCCGCCGTTCGGGGGAGCGACGAGCGCCGCCGCGGCCGGCGCGGCCGCCGACGCCGCGGTCGGCATCGCGAGGCTGAGCACGAGCACCGCGACCGCGGTGACGGCGACGCCGCTCACCGGGAACGGACGACGCTGCATGGGACGGCGCTGCATGGGACGACGCTGCACGGGATCCTCCACCACCGGCCCGTGACGCCTCAGGTTCCAGGGGGCGCCGCCCTCGGCACCCGCTGCGGCAAGGATGGCACCGGGCCGGACGGGCGACAACGCAGGATTCCGTCAGCGCGGACAGCGGCGTCCGCCCAGCGCAGCGGGGTCGGGCACACCGCCCTCGCGGGCTCCGCCGCCCAGCCCGCGCCGGTACCCTCGCCGCATGACCGAGCAGCCCAGCGATCAGCCCGAGCCCGACTACGACGCCGTCGCGGCGGCCCTGCCCGTCGAGGACCCCGAGCGGGCAGCCGACGGGCTGCGAGCGCTCATGGAGAACCCGGCCTTCCGCCAGCTCGTGCAGCAGGTGCAGTCGGGCGAGCTCAACGACGACGAGCTGCGCGAGGAGGCGACGTCGATCGCCTACGACCTCGCCGCCCGTCAGGAGCTGCGCCGCGACGAGTAGCGCTCGCGCGGTGCGGACGGCCGCCGTCTGCTCATGCTGACAGCGCGTCGGGATCCCGCGTCGGGACGTGCGCCCCGGATGCGCGCCGCAGTCGCCGCATCCCGTCTCGGAGGCGTGTCTGCACCGTGCCCAGCGGCACGTCCAGGTGCTCGGCGATCTCGGCCTGCGCCATGCCCCCGAAGTAGGCCAGCACGATGGCCTCCCGCTGCACCTCGCTGAGGTGCACGAGCGCTTCCCGGACCCGCGCCGCTTCGGCCGATCCCTCGACCCGTTCCCGCGCGGACGCATCCGTGGACGCGCGCTCGCGAGCTGCGGGGAGGATGTCCCTGTCGCGCTGCGCTTGCGTCGCACGCACACGATCGACCGCGCGCGCATGCGCGATGCGGAGCAACCAGCTCGTGGCCGAGCCGAGGGCCGGGTCGAACCGGCTCGCCCCGCGCCAGGCCTCCACGAACACGTCCTGCGCGACCTCCTCGGCCTGCGCGCGATCCAGGAGGATCCGGAGGACCGTTCCGAACACGCGCGTCGACGTCAGGTCGAACACGGTCGCGAACGCGCCCACGTCGCCGGTACCGGCGAGCTCGAGGTGACGTTCGAGGCTCGGCTGCACTGCGCGAGTGTTGCACGCTCAGCAAGTTCCTGACCGGAACGAGACCCAACCGTAACTTAGTTGCCTTGGCTAAGTAAATCGCGGTCAGCGATCCGCGGCAGGTTCACCAGCGGCGTCCAGGCGCGACGGTGAAGAGTGGGGTACATGTTCCCCGGTGCCCTGCTCGCGATGCGATACGAGCTCGTCCGACCGCTCGGCCGGGGCGGCATGGGCCAGGTGTGGCTCGCGCTCGACCGCGTCCTCGGCCGCGAGGTCGCCATCAAGACGGTCGACGTCGATGGCACGGGGGATGCGACGGTCGCCGAGCGCTTCCGGCGGGAGGGGCAGGCGGCTGCCTCCCTCGTGCACGAGCACGTCGTCACGGTGTTCGACTCCGGCACCGATGCCGGCATCGCGTTCCTCGTGATGCAGCTGCTGCCCGGGCCCACGGTCGCCGATCTGCTGCAGCGCGGCGAGCCGCTCCCGCTCGAGCAGGCGGTGACGATCGCGGAGCAGACCGCCGCGGCGCTCGCCGCGATCCACGGCATCGGCATCGTCCACCGCGACATCAAGCCGGCCAACCTCGTCTTCGACGGCGGCGGGCGGCTCAAGGTCGTCGACTTCGGCATCGCGAGCGTCGCGGACGCGCCGGCCGCGCAGCTGACGGCAGCCTCGACCATCCTCGGCAGCGCCGCGTACATGGCGCCCGAGCAGGCGGAGGGCGGGCGGGTGACGCCGGCGACCGACCTCTACGCCCTCGGCTGCGTGCTCACGACCCTCGTGACCGGCACCGCGCCGTTCACCGGTGAGCATCCGCTCGCGCTGCTGCAGCAGCACGTCGCGGCGCCGGCACCGCGGCTCGCCGCGCGGCGGCCGGACGTCCCGGCCGCGCTCGACGGGCTCGTCGATCGGCTGCTCGCGAAGGCGCCAGCAGCGCGTGGGGACGACGCCGCCCGCGTGCGCGATGAGCTGGCCGCCATCCGGGCCGCGCTGCCGGCGACCGCCGGCGCGCTCCCGATCCCGTCCGAGGATCCACGCGCACCGGTGGACGCTGGGGCGACCGCGGTGTTCGTCGGCGGGACGACCCACGATCTCCCGCGCGCCCGTCGCCGCTCCGCTGCCCGTGTCGTGCTGCCCGCGGTCGTCCTCGCGGCCATCGCGGCGCTCGCGCTCGCGGTGCTGCCGGGGCTGCTGCAGCCAGGCGGTGTGGAGGGGGCGATCGCCTCCCAACCCCCCGCGGCCGCGACCGCCAGCCCGCCGCCCGCAGCGATCGCCGAGACCGCCGTCGCCGACGGCGCGACGGCGGTGCCTGCGACTGCCACCGACCCCGCTGGAGAGCCGGCGAGCGGCGAGGAGGTGCTCGCGGAGGGCTCCGGCGGCGCTGGCACACCCGCACCCTCGCGCTCGGCCGAGCAGCCGGCGCCCATCTCGCCATCCTCGACCGAGCCGGCGCCTCCGCCCACCGAGTCGGCGACCCCGCCACCCGAGCCCGCGCCGGAGGAGCCCGCGCCGGTCCCGCCGGACGCGCTCGCCGGCGTGCGCGCCGCGATCGCCGAGGCGATCGAGAGCGGGACGCTCGAGGGCAGCGCCGGCGCAGGGCTGAGCGACCGCGTCGCTGCGATCGACGCATCGCTCGCAGACGGTCGGACCGAGGACGCGCGCACGGCGCTCGGCGAGCTCCGGGCCCAGGTCGCCCAGCTGCAGGAGGCGGGCGCGGTGACCCCGGATGCCGCGGCCAGCATCCAGGCGGCGATCGACGACGCCGCCGCGTCCCTGCCCTGAGGCCCTAGTCGCGCGGCTTCCGGGGGAGCCAGCGCAGCAGCATCCCGGCGCCGACGATGCAGAGGGCGGTGAGGGCGCCCGCCGCCCAGGCGATCGACGCGATCGAGACGAGCAGCGAGATGAGCAGCGGCGCCGCCGCGCCGCCCAGGTCGGTGGTGAGCCGCCACGCACCGAGGAACGGCGCCGGGTTGCGGCGATCCGCCAGATCGGCGCCGAGGGTCATGAGGATGCCGGAGCCCAGCCCGTTGCCGAGCGCGAGCACGAGCGCGGCGGCCGTGAACCAGCCGGTGGCGGCATCGAGGTCGTGCGAGACCGCGAGCATCGCGAAGGCCGCGGCCATGAGCGTCAGCGACGGCACCACGCTCCAGAGCCGCCCGAAGCGGTCCATCACCCAGCCCGAGACGAAGAAGAGCGCGAAGTCGACACCGCCCGCGATGCCGATCACGAGACCGGTCGTGACGCCGTCGAGCCCGATCGAGACCGCCCAGAGCGGCAGCAGCACGTTGCGCGCCGAGCGGGCGAGCGCGAGCATCGCGGCCCCGACGCCGACGGTGGCGAGCACGCGCGCGTTGCGGCGCACGACCTCGCCGACGCCGGTGCGCTCGGCCCGCAGCTCGATCGTGCCGGTCGTCAGCGGCGTCCGCTCGAACGCCGACGAGGGGTCGGGCAGCACGATGAGCACGACGATCGCGATGACGGTGCCGATCGCGCACACCACCCAGACCGACGCGAGCGGCAGGCCGAGGCCGAGGACGGCCGATCCGAGCAGCGGGCCCACGAACATCCCGAGCCGGAAGATGCCGCCGAGCGTCGAGAGCGCCCTGGCGCGGAAGCGGATGGGCACGAACGTCGTCATGAAGGCGTGCCGCGCGAGCGCGAAGACGGCGTGGCCGAGGCCGAGCACGAAGATCGCGGCGCCGAGCATCCACACGTCCGTCGACACGAACGCGATGGCGAGCGCGACGAGCACGAGCAGCCCGGCGCCGATCATGGTCGGCCGCTCGCCGAAGCGGGCGACGACGCTGCCGCCCGGCACATCGCCAGCGAGCTGCCCGACCGTGAGCATCGCGGTCACGACCGCGGCGACCGCGAGCGATGCGCCGAGATCGCCCGCGATGAGCGGGATGTAGGGGATGACCGCGCCCTCGCCGATCGCGAACGCGGCGGTCGGCACGTAGGCGGCACCGGCGACCTTCCGCCAGGGGAAGCGCTCGGACTGGTCGACGCCGCTCATGCAGCGAGACTACGGGCCGACGCGCCCGCGGCCCGGCCGCGTCGGTAGGCTGGAGGCACCATGGCCGATCTCGACATCGCCGGCGACATCGCCGCTCTCCGCTCCACGTTCTCCGACATCAAGGCGGTGGCGGACGTCGACAGGATCGCCGCCGACATCGAGCGCCTCTCCGAGGCGGCCGGCGCCCCCGACCTCTGGGACGACCCCGACGCCGCCCAGAAGGTGACGAGCCGGCTGAGCCACGCGCAGACCGCGCTCCGCCGCCTCACCGAGGCCGAGGCGCGCATCGACGACCTCGAGGTGCTCGTCGAGATGGCGAACGAGGAGGCCGACGAGGCCACCCAGGCGGAGGCCCGCAAGGAGCTCGCGAGCCTGCAGCGGCTCGTCTCCGAGATGGAGATCCAGACGCTCCTCGACGGCGAGTTCGACCCGCTGCCCGCGGTCGTCACCATCCGCGCCGGCGCCGGCGGCGTCGACGCATCCGACTTCTCCGAGATGCTCATGCGCATGTACCTCCGCTACGCGGAGCAGCACGACATGCCGGTCACGATCTACGAGACGAGCTGGGCGGAGGAGGCCGGCATCAAGTCGGCGTCGTTCGAGATCGACGCGCCGTATGCGTTCGGCCACATGTCGGTCGAGGCCGGCACCCACCGGCTCGTGCGCATGAGCCCGTTCGGCGCGGCCGGCAAGCGGCAGACGTCGTTCGCCGCGGTCGAGGTCGTGCCGCTCTTCGAGCAGGTCGACGAGGTCGAGGTGCCCGAGGGCGACATCCGCGTCGACGTGTTCCGCTCCTCGGGCCCCGGTGGCCAGAGCGTCAACACGACCGACTCCGCCGTGCGCATCACCCACCTGCCCACCGGCACGGTGGTCTCGATGCAGAACGAGAAGAGCCAGATCCAGAACCGCGCGGCCGCGATGCGCGTGCTGCAGAGCCGCCTGATGCTGCTCAAGCGCGAGGAGGAGGCGGCACGCAAGAAGGAGCTCGCCGGCAACATCTCGGCGAGCTGGGGCGACCAGATGCGCTCCTACGTGCTCGCGCCGTACCAGATGGTCAAGGACCTCCGCACGCTGCACGAGGTCAACAACCCGTCGGCCGTGTTCGACGGCGACCTCGACGGCTTCATCGCCGCCGGCATCCGCTGGCGCAAGCAGCAGCAGCTCGAGACCGAGTAGGCGCCGAGGGCGCCGCACCGACGCAGGGAGCCCCGATGACCCGGCCGCAGACCGGCAGCGACTACCTCGCGAGCCTCGACGACGGCCGCGTCGTCATCCACGACGGCGTGCAGGTGGAGCGCGTGGCCGAGCATCCGGAGCTCGCCGGGCTCGCGCGCACCGTCGCGTCGCTCTACGACGCGCTGCACGGCGACGAGGCGGATGCTCTGCTCGCGCCGACGGCGGACGGATCGGGTGCGACGCACGCCTTCTGGACGGTGCCGCGCACGCGGGACGACCTGCGGGCGCAGCGCGACGCGATCCGCGCCTGGCAGCGCATCACGCGCGGCTGGGTCGGGCGCACGCCCGAGTTCATGGGTGCGGTGCTGACCTCGATGGCTGCGCATGCAGGCGAGTTCGGCCGCTTCGAGGGGAACGTCCGCGCGGCGCTCGCGCGCGACCAGCGCGACGTCACCCACTACGCGCAAGCGCTCGTCAACCCGCCCGTCGACCGCGACCTGCCGCCCGATGAGGTGGGCGACGTCTTCCTGCACGTCGTGCGCGAGACCGACGAGGGCGTCGTCCTGCGCGGCGCGAAGGCGGTCGTGACCGGTGCGGCGACCGCCCAGCGGCTGCTCGTCTCGCACTTCGGCGGCGAGGTGCAGACGGATGCGTTCGCGATCGCCGCGTCCGTCGCCGTCGGCACGCCCGGCATCCGGATCTACACGCGCGGCACGCCCGCCCGCGACGACCAGCCGCTCGCGAACCGCTTCGCCGAGCACGACGCGCTCGTCGTCTTCGATGACGTGCTCGTGCCGTGGGACGACGTCTTCATCCGCGACGCCGAGACGATGCTCGCCTTCAACGGGGGTGCGATCGGCTGGAACCGCCGGCTGGCCTTCCAGGCGGCGACGCGGCTCGAGGCCAAGCTCGAGCACATCGCCGGCCTCGCCGTGCGCGCGACCGAGATCATGGGCACGACCGAGCGGCGGGGCGTCCAGGCGGCGCTCGGCGAGGTGCTCGCGTTCCGCCACATGGCGGCGGGGCTGCGCGACGCGATGATCGAGCAGGCGGCGCCCTCGGGCGATTCGATCGGCCCCGGCGCCGAGGCGGCGCTCGCGTTCGCCGCGTTCGCGCCCGACGCCTACAGCCGCATGCGGGTGACCCTGGAGACGACCCTGTCGTCGGCCTTCGCGCACCTGCCGGTGCCGCTCGCGTCGCTCGGCACCGACGCGGTCGCGGCGATCGAGCCGCTGCTGCGAGGCTCCGGCGGCGCGGATGCGCGTGAGCGGCTCGAGGTCATGGGCGAGCTGTGGGATGCGGTCGGCACCGGCTTCGGCGCCCGGCACGAGCTCTACGAGCGCAGCTACTGGGGGCAGCCGGAGCGCACGCACGTCGGCATCCTCGGGCTCGCGCGCGCCGACGGCAGCCTCGCGCGCTGGCGCCGCTGAGTCCGGATGCGGAGACGGGCCGCCTCGTCGCGATGACGAGACGGCCCGCTGCAGCGGACAGCCGATCAGTGGCTGTTGATCCGCAGGGCCTTGCCGGTGACGGTGGTGTTGCCCGTCGTCGTGATGTCGCCCGCGGTGCGGATGATCTGGCAGTTGAACGCCGAGTTCGCGCCGAAGATGTTGCCGACGATGTCGATGTTCTGGAACCGACCCTTGCCCTTGTCGTGCAGGTTGATCGTGCAGCCGCCGCCGTCGAGGAAGTTGTCGCGGATCATGACGTTCGAGGTGCGTCCCGCATCCTGCGTGATCATGATGCCGGCGTTGTTCGCGTCCTCGATGCGGTTGCCCGTGATCCAGTAGCCGGAGCCGCTCTGGATCTGAATGCTGTCGTCGTGGCTCGGGCCGCCGTTCCAGCCCGGATCGTTCGTGTAGTGCAGGTTGTCGTGCAGCCAGGAGTTGCGGAGCTGCACGTTGCCCGAGCCCCAGAAGTGCGCGGGGTCGATGACGTTGCTGATGTCGAGCCGGTTGGCGTTGATGTTCCACCCGCGCAGGCCGTTGACGCGGTACGTCGCCTTGCTCGCTCGCAGCGTGCTGTCGGTGATCGTGAGGCTCGCGCCGTCGGAGGCGCTGCGCACGAGGAAGTCCTGCGCGCCGGCCGAGTCGCCGCGGATGATCGAGTTGCGGATCGTCACGTTGCGTGCGCGCACGTCGACCGAGCCGTAGATGTCGAGCCCGCTGATGACGGTGCCCGCCCGCGTGATGACCATGTTGCCGCGGTGGACGCGGAGCTGCGTGCCGGAGGGGACGCCGGTGTTGCTGTCGCCGGGCATCGACGTGGCGACGCCGGTCGGCAGGTCGACGGCCACCGGCGCAGCGGTGGCCGCCGTGGCCGGGAGGAGCGTCGCCACGAGGGCGACGATCGACGTCACGACCGCGAGTCGGAGGCGGCGACGCGTGCTGGGGACACGGGTCGACGCGATTGCACTGGGGAGATGCGAAATGGGAATGGGGTGTACCTCTCATGGGGATGCACGACGGCATGCCGACGGGCGGCAGGCCTGCGTCGGCACGGCGTGATGGTGCGATCGAGCTGCCGGCGCTGCCGAGGGAGACGGCTGCTGCACGGCGTGAGCTCCAGCGACCGGCGCGGAGGTCGTGACCCCATCCGCTGCTCGGCATGACGCTAGCGCTCTGCTCGACCCCTCAAGAGTAACAGAAGCGTAACGATTGTCCCGATTGTCGACCATGACGCGGCGTGGCGCGGTATACGGACGTCGTTATGATCACCCATTACGCCCCTACGGGTCCGGATGCGCAGGAGAAGGCCCTGCCCCGCCGAGGCGCTCGGCGGGGCAGGGCCGTGGATCGTGCGGGCGATCAGCCGCGGACGACGACCACCGGGGTCTGGCCGTCGTCGCCGACGTTGCCGCTCGTCGTGATGCTGCCCGCGGCGGGGCGGATGATCGCGCAGTTGTAGGTGGAGTCGCCGAAGGTGTTGCCGGTGACCGCGATGCCCTGCAGCGGGCCCAGGTCCTTCTGCGCGAGGTTGACGGTGCACCCGCCGCCGTCGAGCCAGTTGCCGCTGATCCGCACGTCGGAGGTCGGGCCGGCGTCCTGCGTCAGCTGGATCGCGGCGTTGTTGCCGCCTTCGAGGCGGTTGCCGGTGATGACGTAGCCGGAGCCGCTCTGGATCTGGATCGCGTCGTCGTGGCTCGGGCCGCCGCCGCGCGGGTCGGAGGCGAAGTGCAGGATGCCGTGGATCCAGGAGTCCTGCAGCGTGACGTCGCCCTCGCCCCAGAAGTGGGCGCCGTCGAGCACGTTGCGTATCTCGAGCCGCTGGGCGGTGATGTTCGAGCCGCGCAGTCCGTCGGTCGCCCAGGGGATCGTCGCGGCGAGCTCGCTGTCGGTGATGGTCAGGCTGGCGCCGGGGGTGGCGCTCCGGACGAGCGAGTCCTGCGCACCGGGCTGGCCGCCGCGGACGATGGAGTTGCGGATCGTGACGTTCGCTGCGCGGACCTCGACGAAGCCGCGGATGTCGAGGCCGTCGATCACGGTCCCCGGCTCGGTGATCACCAGGTCGCCCTCGTAGACCGTCAGCGACGTGCCGGCGGGCACGCCGGTGTTGTTCGGCCCGGGCTGGCCGCCGGTCGGCGGGGCCGGTGCGGGAGCCGGCGCGGGCGCGGGAGCGGGAGCCGGTGCCGGTGCGGGCGCGGGAGCAGGTGCGGGCGCCGGAGCGGGCGCCGGGGCCGGAGCGGGCGCCGGTGCCGGAGCGGGCGCCGGTGCCGGAGCGGGCGCCGGTGCCGGAGCGGGAGCCGGAGCGGGCGCCGGTGCCGGTGCGGGAGCGGGTGCCGGTGCCGGTGCCGGAGCGGGCGCCGGTGCCGGAGCGGGCGCCGGTGCCGGAGCGGGGGCCGGTGCGGGTGCGGGGGCCGGCGCACGGGGCGGCGTCGGGGCGGGCTCCGGTCGGGGCTGCTCGGGCAGCTGCAGGTAGCGCGACGGCGCAGCCGGCTCGGGCTCGACTGCGGCGGGCTGGGGTGCGGGCTCGGCCGCCGCGGGCTGGGGTGCCGTGGGAGTGGGTGCTACGGGCGCGGGCGCCGCATCCGTCGTGGTCTCGGGCGCGACGTCGGCTGCCGGGACCGCGTCGTCACGACCCGCGGCCGCCTCGCGACCGGCGGAGCCGGGGCCGCGACCGCCGAGGCCCTCGGCGGGGGCCGCGCTCACCGACGACGTCGGGCCGGCGGAGAGGAGGGCGGCCTTGGCGTCGGAGCCCGGCTGGAGCGGCGCGCAGGCCGCGAGCAGGATGGCGCCCGCCGACAAGACGGAGGTCGCGACGACGAGCCGCGTCCTGCGGCCGTGCGGTGTGGGGGTGCGGTGCTGAGGGGTCATGGAGTGGTGTGGCCTTCCGGTTGCACGATGACCACCGCCGCCGACCGTCGGCGCATGGCGCCGGCAGGCTCGGACTTGCACAAGGTGGTGGTTGCCGCGGAGCTGCACGCAAGGCACGCTCACCGCTCGGTCGCTCATTCGACCCGGGCTCACGCTGCGTGCGATCCGGAGGGAGATGGGCTCCCGGTCCGCACGCGGCACGGCAACGATAACAGATTGATAACAGTGCTTGGCAAGCGCCACGTCTGATCGATCCATGGAACCGCCGGTGCGGCGCGCGGGGTCGGAGCGCCTTCGCCCATACCCTCGACAGGCCATGATCCGCTTCGACGAGGTCTCGAAGACCTACTCCCGCAAGGCCCGCCCAGCCCTCGACGGCGTCTCCCTGGAGATCCTGAAGGGCGAGTTCGTCTTCCTCGTCGGCGCCTCGGGCTCCGGCAAGAGCACGCTCATCCGCATGGTGCTCCGCGAGGAGAGCCCGACCGAGGGCGAGGTGCACGTGCTCGGCCAGCGGCTCAAGGCGCTGCCCAGCCGCCGCGTGCCGTTCTTCCGCCGCAACCTCGGCGTCGTCTTCCAGGACTTCCGGCTGCTCAACAACAAGACGGTCTACGAGAACGTCGCCTTCACGCTGCAGGTCATCGGCAAGAGCCGCGGCTTCATCTCGGAGGCGGTGCCGGACGTGCTGAAGACCGTCGGGCTCGCGGGCAAGGCCAGCCGCCTGCCGCACGAGCTCTCGGGCGGCGAGCAGCAGCGCGTGGCGATCGCCCGCGCGGTCGTCAACCGGCCGCCGATCCTGCTCGCCGACGAGCCGACGGGCAACCTCGACCCCTCCACGAGCGCGGGCATCATGGCGCTGCTCGCCCGCATCAACGAGGGCGGCACGACCGTCGTCATGGCGACGCACGAGGCGTCGATCGTGAACGAGATGCAGAAGCGCGTCGTCGAGCTCGACGCCGGCGTCATCATGCGCGACGAGGCCTCCGGCAGCTACCGCAGGCAGCTCGCGTCCCACGCCGGGGAGGAGCTCGCATGAGGATCCAGCTCATCGCGAACGAGGTCTGGAACGGCCTGCGCCGCAACCTCTCGGTCGTCGTCTCGGTCGTGCTCGTCACCTTCATCTCGCTCTCGTTCGTGGGCGCGGCGATCCTGCTGCAGCAGCAGATCAACCAGATGAAGGGCTTCTGGTACGACCGGGCACAGGTCGGCATCTACTTCTGCGGGCCGGTCGACGCGACCGACACCTGCACGCAGACCGCCGCGACCCCCGAGCAGATCGAGGCCGTGCGCAGCACGCTCTCGAGCGGCGCGATCGCGCCCTACGTCGCCGACGTGCAGTTCGAGGACCGCGAGAGCGCCTACCAGCACTTCATGGAGCAGTTCGGCGGCACCGCGAGCGCGGAGTTCGCGAGCCCCGAGACGATGAACGAGGCGCTCTGGGTGCGGCCCACCACGCCGCAGGACGCCGACCTCATCCGGGAGGCGACGACGGCGCTCCCGGGGGTGCTGGAGGTGCGCGATCAACGCGCGCTGCTGGAACCGATCTTCCAGGTCCTGAACACCGCGAGCCTGGCGGCGATCGGCGTCGCCGTGCTCATGCTCGTCGCCGCGGTGCTGCTGATCTCGACGACCATCCGTCTCTCTGCCTTCTCGCGGAAGCGGGAGCTCGGCATCATGCGGCTCGTCGGGGCGTCGAACCGCTTCATCCAGACGCCCTTCATCATCGAGGGGGTGGTGGCGGCGCTCATCGGGGCGGTGCTGGCCGCCGGCTCGGTCCTGGCGGTCGTCCACTTCGTCCTGCAGGGCTACGTGGCGCCGATGCTGCAGACCATCGCGATCGTGGGGCTCGACGACGCCCTCGTTGTCGCTCCCGTGCTCATCGGCATCGGCGTGCTCTTCGCCGGGGTGGCGGCGGCGGTCGCGATCCGCAGGTACCTCAAGATCTGATCCGGCTAGACTGGGCGGCTGCCCGGTGGTCGGGCACAGGATGCAGGAGCGAACCATGCCGCGCGAACAGGGCCAGAAGGTCGTGGCGCAGAACCGCAAGGCGCGCCACGACTACACGATCGAGGATCGCGTCGAGGCGGGCCTCGTGCTGACGGGCACCGAGGTGAAGTCGCTGCGCGCCGGAAGGGCGTCGCTCGTCGACGGGTACGCCTTCATCGAGTACGGCGAGGCCTGGCTCGACGCCGTGCACATCGCCGAGTACGGCCAGGGCACGTGGACGAACCACCCGCCCCGCCGGAAGCGCAAGCTGCTGCTGCACCGCGACGAGATCGACAAGCTGGCCGCGAAGGTCGCCCAGGGCGGCTACACGCTCGTGCCGCTCTCGCTCTACTTCTCGGATGGCCGGGCGAAGGTCGAGCTCGCCGTCGCGAAGGGCAAGAAGGAGTACGACAAGCGGCACGCCCTGCGGGAGCGGCAGGACAAGCGCGAGGCTGAGCGCGCCATGCGCACCCGCAACCGCATGAACGAGTAGCAGCGCCGCGTGCGCTGACGCCCGCGGTTCGACAATCGCCCGCGCAGCCGCTTGGATGGGCTCCGCCGGCAGGATTCACCCAGGGCCCTCCGGCGGAAGGCGAAATGCGAGTCGGCATCCTCACGTCCGGCGGCGACTGCCCCGGCCTCAACGCAGTCATCCGAGCCGCCGTGCTCACCGGCATGGTCCACCACGGCCTCGAGTTCGTGGGCATCCGCGACGGCTACCGCGGGCTCGTCGAGGGCGACGTCCGCGTGCTCAATCGGTCATCGGTGCGCGGCACATCCCGCATCGGCGGCACGATCCTCGGCACGAGCCGCACGAACCCCTATGAGGGCCCGAACGGCGGCGCGGCGAACGTCGCCAAGACGCTCGAGCGGCTCGGCATCGACGCCGTCATGGCGATCGGCGGCGAGGGCACGCTCGCTGCGGCCAACCGGCTCGCCGACGACGGGCTGCCGGTCGTCGGCGTGCCGAAGACGATCGACAACGACCTCGACGCGACCGACTACACGTTCGGCTTCGACACCGCCGTGCAGATCGCGACGGAGGCGGGGGACCGGCTGCGCACGACCGGCGACTCGCACATGCGCTGCATGGTGCTCGAGGTGATGGGCCGGCACGTCGGCTGGATCGCCCTCCACACGGGCATCGCGACCGGCGCGCACGTCACGCTCATCCCGGAGCAGCCGCGCTCGATCGAGTGGATCTGCGAGTACGTGCAGTCGGTCTACGACCGCCGGCGCGCGCCGCTCGTGGTGGTCTCCGAGGGGTTCAAGCTCGAGGGCATGGACGAGGAGTACTCGCGCAAGGGCCTCGACGCCTACAACCGGCCGCGCCTCGGCGGCATCGGCGAGGTGCTCGCACCGATGATCGAGGAGCGCACCGGCATCGAGTCGCGCTCGACCGTGCTCGGCCACATCCAGCGCGGCGGTGCGCCGAGCGGCGCCGACCGCGTGCTCGCGACCCGGTTCGGGCTCGCGGCGATCGACGCCATCACCGCGAAGGCGTGGGGCACGATGGTGTCGCTGCGCGGCACCGAGATCGTGCGCGTGCCGATGTCGGATGCGCTCGGCGACCTCAAGCGCGTGCCCGACCACCGCTACCGCGAGGCGGAGCTGCTCTTCGGCTGAGTCGCCTTGCCGCGCAGCCCGCGGTCGCGATATGATGACGGGCTGGCCCAGCCAGCGCGCCGGAGCGATCCGGCCTTGACAACTCCACAGCGTGCGACTCGCACACCCAGCACGGGGATGATCGGTTTCGACATCGTCTCGGTTGCTGCGGGAAGCGGGTAGAGGATGCAGGGTCATCTCTTCAACGCCCCCTGCAAACCCATAGGTGCCAACGCAAAGCGCACCGACTTCGCCCTCGCTGCGTAAGCGAGCCTGAAGTCCGTCAGACCGGAGACGCCCTCGCTCCGGACCCTGGCGTCATCTTGAGGGCTTGCTGCGATGCTGCGTCACAGGGCATCGCGGGACTTTTCCTGTGACTGGGCTCGTCGACCTAGGTGCTCAGGACAAAGGTCGGAGCCGAGCAGAACGCCTTCCCTGAGCTGCACCCGGAGAATCCGCACGATATGAGCGTTGGACGGGGGTTCGATTCCCCCCATCTCCACCATTCGGGCTGCGAGTCGCACGTTGTGAGGGTCCTCGCTCGAGGTGCCCCGCGGCCCCTCGATGGGCTGCCGACCGCTCGTCGCGCCACCACTACGCTGGTGGTCCACCGACGCTGCGAGGAGGCAATGGCGTGAGCGAGAACCGGCTGAGTGACTACCGCGTGACCGACCCCTACACGGGTCGGGTCGTGCAGGAGTTCCCGACCGCGACGGACGATGAGGTGCGTGCCGCGATCGAGCGCGCGCACGCGGCGTACGAGCCGTGGCGCAGCACGCCGCTCGCGGAGCGGGCGGCGATCCTGGGCCGGGCTGCGGACGCGTTCGCGTCCCGCAGTCGCGAGCTGGCGGAGATCATCCGGACCGAGATGGGGAAGCCGCTCGGGCAGGGCGTGTTCGAGGCGGAGTTCTCGGGCGAGATCGTGCAGTACTACGCCGACAACGCCGAAGCCTTCCTCGCCGACGAGGTCCTGCAGGTCCGCTCGAGGGTCAACGCACGAGTCCGGAAGTCGGCCCAGGGCGTGATCCTCGGGATCATGCCATGGAACTTCCCCTACTACCAGGTGGCGAGGTTCGCGTTCCCGAACCTGATGCTCGGCAACACGGTGCTGCTGAAGCACGCGCCGCAGTGCCCGTGGTCGGCGACCGTGATCGCCGAGATCCTCGCCGAGGCGGGGCTGCCGGCGGGCGCGTACGAGAACATCTTCGCCACCAACGACCAGATCGGCGACATCGTCATCCCCGACCCGCGGGTGCGGGGCGTGTCCCTCACCGGCTCCGAGCGGGCGGGCGCCGCGGTCGCCGAGATCGCCGGCCGCCACCTGAAGAAGGTCGTGCTGGAGCTGGGCGGCTCCGACCCGTTCATCGTCCTCTCCACCGACGACATGGACCAGGTGGTGGAGGCGGCGGTCGAGACGCGGATGGAGAACTCCGGCCAGTCCTGCAACGCCTCCAAGCGGTTCATCGTCATCGACGACCTCTACGACGCGTTCTCCCAGAAGCTCGCCGCCGCCATCACCGCCCTCCCGGTCGGCGACGCCGACGACGAGGACGCCCTCGTGGGACCGCTCTCGTCCCAGGCCGCCGCCGACCGGCTGCGGGAGCAGACGGGCGCCGCGGTCGCCGAAGGCGCGCAGCTGCTCGCCGGCACCATCACCGCGACCGGCGACGCCCGCATCACGCCCGCGCTCCTCGGCGGCGTCACCGACGAGATGGACGCGTTCCGCGAGGAGCTCTTCGGCCCGGTCGGCACCGTCTACCGCGCCAAGGACGTCGACGACGCGCTCCGGATCGCGAACGGCACCCCCTTCGGCCTCGGCGCGCGCCTGTGGTGCACCGACCCCGAGCTCGCCGCCTCCGTCGCCGACCGCATCGACGCCGGCATGGTCTCCATCAACGGGGCAGGCTCCGAGGACTACGACATGCCCTTCGGCGGCACCAAGAGAAGCGGCTTCGGCCGCGAGCTCGGCCCCCACGGCATGGAGGAGTTCATGAACAAGAAGCTCATCGTCAGCTGACGAGCGCGCGCTCAGTCGAGCCAGCGCCGCAGCCGCGGCCGCACCGCCTTCGCCTGGGCGCGCGCCACCTCGCCCTCGAGCGAGGCCGCGGCCGCGAGCTCGCGCGAGTGGAGGAGCCCGTAGCTGAAGGCGTTGTCGCCGTCGAGGTGCGCCCGCACGCCCAGCTCGCGCAGCGCCTCGCGCGCCACCACGGTGTCGTGGTGCTCGCCGAGCACCGACTGGACGCGCTTCGCCGCGCGGGCGAGCCGCTCGGCGCGCGTGCCGAACGCGGGCGCGAGCACCTCCGCCGCGTAGCGGGCGCGCTTCGCCGCCTTCCGTGCCTCGTGCAGCAGCCCGTCGCGCGCCGCCGCGTCCGGCGCTGCGTCGGCCGCGTCGATCCGCCGGCGCATCCGCCGGTGCTCGCGGCGCATGCGCGACCGCAGCACGTCGGCCGCGGTGCGGGAGGCATCGGCGGTCCACGGCGGCGCCTGGGCGAAGCGCTGAAGGTCGTCCATGAGCACGAGGTAGCGCTCGGATCGCATCGCCTCGAGCACCGCGGTCTGCGCCGAGCGGCGGCGGGCGCGGAGGGCGTCGTCGATCCGCTGCGCGACCGGACCGAGCACGAGCTCGACGGGCTGCGCCGCGACGAGCTCCGCGAGGCGCCGCCGCTGCACCTCCGCGTCCCGCGCCTCGCCGAGCTCACCCGCGATCCAGTGCAGCTCTCGTCGGATGTGCTCGCCCGCCGCACGGTCGACGAGCGGCCGGAACGTCGCGAGGATGCTGCGCAGCCGCCGCGCCGCGACGCGCATCCGGTGCACGCCCCCATCGACGTCGGCGCGCACCAGCGGGTCGTGGATGCGCAGCGCGTCCACCTGGGCGCGCAGCGCGGGCTGCAGCACCTCCCGCGCCTCGCTGTCCGGGCCGAGCGACGGCACAGGCTCCGATGCGGTCGCCGCTCGATCGTCGCCGAGCACCCGCGCGAGCTTCGACCGGCTCGCCGCCGGGCCCGCGCCGGCCTCGCCGAGCAGCGCGATCGCGGCGTCGAGGAGGGCGGGATCGCCGTCGACGACCTCGACCTCCCACTCCCGCCAGGTCATCGGCTCGCCGTCCGGCAGGGTGCGCGCGACGACGGTGTCGTCCGCGACCTCGACGAGCACGCGACCCGCTGCATCGCGCAGCCGATGCGCGACCCGGCGTGTGCGCAGCTCGGCGATCGGCCGCAGGGCCTCGTCGCGCACGAACAGCTGCGCGGCCTCGCGGAGCTCCTCGGGCACGCTCGTCCTCGCGCGACCGAGCGGCAGCCGCAGCTCGTCGCGGCCGTCGCCGCGCGCGGGCACCTTGAGGTGCCACCCCGCGTCGTCGCCGCCCGTCCGCCGCCGCAGCGAGATCCGCGCGGCCGCGAGCGCACCGCCCTCGGTGTCGAAGTAGGTCGCGGAGAGCTGCTGCTCGACCGGCTCGTCGACGGCGGCGACCCCGTCGAGCCCGTCGAGCGGCGGCACGGCCGCATCGTCGGGAGCGTCGAGCTTGACCTCCACCTCGCGGTACCTCGTCGGCATGCGTCGGTTCTACACCCGCCGGCCGTCCGCGCGCCGTGCGCTCAGGCGATCAGAGCACCGAGCCCACCATCGGCCGGCCCTCGGCCGCCCACTGCAGCGTGCCGCCGGCGACGTTCGCGGCATCCCGGCCCTGCTGCTCCAGGTAGGCGACCACCTGTCCGCTGCGTGCGCCGGAGCGGCAGATGACGGCGGCGCCGTCGGGCACCTCATCGAGCCGCGCGACGACCTCGCTCAGCGGGATGTGGATCGCGTCCACTGCGTGGCCCGCGTCCCACTCGTGCTGCTCGCGCACGTCGACGATGGGCATGGTCCCGACCTCGGCCGGCTGGATCTCGCGCATGGATTCCAGGCTAGCGCGGGCGAGGTCGGTGCCCGAGGATGGCGGGCATGGACGTGAGCACCTGCATCTGGTTCGACGGCCGCATCGAGGAGGCCGCGCGCTTCTACGTCTCGCTCGTGCCCGGCTCCCAGCTCGGGCCGATCAGCCGCTACCCGGAGGGCAGCGAGTTCCCCGGCGGGACACCGGGAGAGGCGCTCACGATCGACTTCACGCTCGCCGGCGTGCCCTACCAGCTGCTCAACGGCGGGCCGGAGTTCCCGCTCACCGAGGCCGTCTCGATCGCGCTGATCGTCGACGACCAGGACGAGGTCGACCGCGTGTGGGACGCGCTCATCGCCGATGGCGGTCAGGAGTCGATGTGCGGCTGGTGCAAGGACCGGTTCGGGCTCTCGTGGCAGGTGGTGCCGCGGCGCTTCGTGGAGCTCATGTCGGGCCCGACGGCCGGCACGGTCTCCGGTGCGCTCATGCGGATGCGGAAGATCGACATCGCAGAGCTCGAGTCGGCCGCGGCCGGACGCTGAGCGCCGTTCGCGCCGGCGACGTCAGTCGGCGAAGCGGGCGAGCAGCCCGGCGTGCAGCGCGCCGTTCGTCGCGAGCGCGGAGCCGTGCCACGGCCCGATCCGTCCGCCGATCGACGTGAACGTGCCACCGGCCTCCTCGATGACGGGCACGAGCGCCGCCATGTCGTAGGGCTTGAGGTCGAACTCCGCCACCGCGTCGATCGTGCCCTCGGCGAGCAGCATGTAGCTCCAGGCGTCGCCGTAGGAGCGCGCGCGCCAGACGTCGCGCTGCAGGGCGACGAGGTCGTCCATCCTGCCCGCGCCGTCCCACCCCTGGATCGAGTTGTACGAGAGCACGGCGTCCGACAGGTCGGCGACCTTCGAGACGTGGATCTGCCGCGGCTCGGCGACGTCGGTCCACGCGCCCTGACCCTGCGCGGCCCACCAGCGGCCGCCGAGCGCGGGCGCCGACACGACGCCGACGACCGGGTGGTGGTCGACGACGAGCGCGATGAGCGTCGCCCAGATGGGCGCCCCGCGCAGGTAGTGCGCGGTGCCGTCGATCGGGTCGATGATCCACTGGCGCTCCGCGTCGCCGGTCGAGCCGAACTCCTCGCCGAAGATGGCGTCGTCCGGTCGCTCCGCCTGCAGCATGTCGCGGATGCGCTGCTCGACCGCGCGGTCGGCGTCGGTGACGTGCGTGGTGTCGGCCTTCGTCGTCACCTGCAGGTCGCGCGCGCCGAAGCGCGCCATGGCGATGGCGTCGGCGGCGTCGGCCATCCGCAGCGCGAGGTCGAGGTCGTCGTCGTAGCGGGTCACGCGACCAGCGTACGACGGCGGGCGGAGGCCCGGCAGGGCGCGATCCCCGTCACTCCTGGTGCCGCTGCTCGCGGATGGCGACGAGCGTGCCGAGCAGCCGCTGCATCGAATCGACCCGGCGCGCCTCGAGCCTGCCCTCGGCGGCGGCGATCGACAGCTCGCAGTACTCCTCGTCGGCGAGGTGGGTGCAACCGCGCGGGCAGTCCTCGGCGACCGCGGCGAGGTCGGGGAAGCCGCGCAGCACGCTCGCGGTCGCCACGTGGCCGAGCCCGAAGGAGCGCACGCCCGGGGTGTCGATGATCCAGCCGTCGCCGAGCTTGAACGACACGGTCGACGACGACGTGTGGCGGCCGCGGCCGGTGACCGCGTTCACATGGCCGACGGCGCGCATCGCGCTCGGCACGAGCGCGTTCACGAGCGTGGACTTGCCGACGCCGGAGTGGCCGACAGCGACGGTCGTGTGGCCGTCGAGGCGCGCCCGCAGCGCCTCGACGGGCGGGTCGTCGATCGACGACCGCCACACCTCGATGCCCAGGCCCTCGAAGAGCGCGAGGAACGGCTCGGGGTCGGCGACGTCGGTCTTCGTGATGACCATGATCGGCGTGATGCCCGCGTCGAGCGCGGCGACGAGGTAGCGGTCGACGAGCCGCGGCCGCGGCTCGGGGTCGGCCGCCGCGACCACCATGAGCATGAGGTCGGCGTTCGCCACGATGACGCGCTCGACCACGTCGGTGTCGTCCGCGGAGCGCCGCAGCACCGTGGTGCGCGGCTGGATGCGCACGATGCGCGCGAGCGTGCCGGTGTCGCCCGTCGCGTCGCCGACCGCGTCGACGCGGTCGCCGGCCACGATCGCCTGCTTGCGCAGCTCGCGGGCTCGCGCCGCCGTGACGATCGACTCGTCGTCCTCACCGATGCGCACGGCGAGCGTGTAGCGGCCGCGGTCGACGGCGGTCACGATGCCGGTGATCGCGCTCTCGTGCTCTGGCCGCTGCTTCGACCTCGGCCGGTTGGCCTTCGGGTTCGGCCGCTCGCGCACGCTCGACTCGTCGTAGTCCTCGTACGGGTCCTCGTAGTCGCCCAGCCAGCTCACGCGAGCATCGCCGCCCACAGCTCGGGGAACTCCGGGATCGTCTTGGCGGTCGCGCCGATGTCGTCGATCTCGACGCCCGGCACGCGCAGCCCGATCACGGCGCCGGCCGTCGCGATGCGGTGGTCTGCGTAGGCGCCCCACGGGCCGCCGGTGAGCGGTGCGGGCTCGACGCGGATGCCGTCGGGGAGCGCGGTCGCGGCGCCGCCGATCGCGACGATGTCGTCGACGAGCGCGCGGATGCGATCGGTCTCGTGCCCGCGGATGTGCCCGATCCCGGTCACCTCGACGGGCGCGGAGGCGAGCGCGCCGAGCGCGACGATCGTGGGCGCGAGCTCGCCGGCGGCGCGGAGGTCGAGCGTCGCGCCGGGGATCTCGCCCCCGATCGCCTCGACCGTGAGCGTGCCGTCCGCGACGCGCGACGTCGCGCCGAAGGGCGCGAGCAGCTCGGGGAGCAGGCGGCCGACCTGCGTGGTCCGGGCGGGCCAGCCGTCGAGCACGACCCGGCCGCCGACGGCGACGACGGCGGCGAGGAACGGTGCCGCGTTCGAGAGGTCGGGCTCGATCTGCTCGTCGAGCGGTGCGATGGGCCCCGGCTCCACGCGCCACGACGCGCCGTCGTCCGCCTCGAGGGATCGCGCGTCGACGCCCCGCTGCCGCAGCGCCTCGAGCGTCATCTCGATGTGGGGGAGCGATGGCAGCCGGGAGCCGCGATGGTGCAGCGTCAGCCCCTCGTCGAACCGGGCGGCGACGAGCAGCAGCGCCGAGACGAACTGGCTCGACGCGCTCGCGTCGATCGTGAGCTCGCCGCCCCGCACGCGGCCGGCGCCGTGCACCGTGAACGGCAGGCGCGGCGCATCCGCCTCGACCTCGACGCCCAGCCCGCGGAGCGCCGCGATCGTCTGGTCCATCGGCCGCTCGCGCGCGTGCGGGTCGCCGTCGAAGGCCACCGGGCCGTCGCCGAGCGCCGCCATGATCGGCAGGAACCGCATCGCGGTGCCCGCGAGGCCGCAGTCGATGGCCGCGCCGCCGACGACCTGGCCCGGCGTGACGACGAGGTCGGGGCCGAACAGCCCGTCGCCGGGCGCCTCGCGGATGTCGGCGCCGAGCGCTCGGAGCCCCGCGGCCATGATCGACGCGTCGCGGCTCCGCAGCGGCCGGTGGAGCGTGCTCGGACCGTCGGCGAGGGCGGCGAGGAGCAGCGCACGGTTCGTGAGGCTCTTCGAGCCAGGCAGCTGCACGCGCGCGTCGAGGCGGGCGGTCGCCGTCGGCGCGGTCCATGGGCGGGAATGATCTGGTGCGGGCATCGGTTGCAATCTATCGGTCACGCGTCCAGCCGAGGAGGTGCCTGTGCCCACAGCCACACTCTCTGCCGACGGTCCGGCCGTCACCCGTTCGGCGACCGCCGCAGCGATGACCGCGACACTAGACTCGCCCGCGATGACAAGCGACCAGACCGACGCCGCGAAGCGCGACGACTTCGCCGAGCAGGCCATGCAGTACGCCGACCAGCTCTACGGTGCGGCGATGCGCATGACGCGCAACCCGGCAGACGCCGCAGACCTCGTGCAGGACACGCTGCTCAAGGCGTACGCGGCGTACGGCTCGTTCAAGCAGGGTACGAACCTGCGGGCGTGGCTGTACCGCATCCAGACCAACACGTACATCAACACCTATCGCAAGCAGCAGCGCCGGCCGTTCGAGGCACCGCTCGACGACCTCGAGGACTGGCAGGTCGGCGACGCCGAGTCGTTCACCGCCACCGCATCGCGCAGCGCCGAGGCCGAGGCCATCCATCGGATGCCGTCGGGCATCGTCAAGGACGCCCTCCAGCAGGTCCCCGAGGACTTCCGCATGGCCGTCTACTGGGTCGACGTCGAGGGCCTCAGCTACGCCGAGACGGCGGAGGTCATGGAGTCGCCCGTCGGCACCGTGATGAGCCGCCTCCACCGCGGGCGCAAGCTGCTCCGCGGCCTGCTCGCCGACTACGCCAGGGAGCAGGGGATCGCCGTGCAGGGCACCACCGAGAAGGAGAAGAAGCCGTGACCGAGACCGGCAGCCTCGCACCCGAGGCGAAGAAGGATTGCACCGAGGCTCGAGCCGCGCTCGAGGAGTTCCTCCACAACGAGCTGTGCGCCGAGGACGCCGCCGACGTGCGCGCGCACCTCGCGACGTGCGACGAGTGCTCTGCGGAGCACCACGTGGGCGAGATGCTCACGGCGGCGCTGCAGGGCGCCTGCCGCGACCGCGCGCCCGAGGAGCTGCGGGCGAAGCTGCTCGCGAGCCTCCGCCAGGCGCGCGACCAGCACGCCTGACGGCAGCCTTCCCGCCGCGCGGCGGATCTGGTAGCCAGGGCGCATGACCGCCGCACCGGATCCGCCGTCGCCCGCCACGCTCGCGCGACGCATCCTCGACGCGAACGCCTACCTCACGCTCGCGACGTCCGACGCCGACGGCCGCCCCTGGGCGACGCCGGTCTGGTTCGCCGACCGCGACGGCCGCGAGTTCGTCTGGGTCTCGCGCACCGAGCGCCGGCACTCGCACAACATCGGCGTGCGACCGGAGGTCGCGCTCGCGATCTTCGACTCGACGACGCCGGTCGGCGACGCGACCGCGGTGTTCGCCGACGCGGTCGCCGGCATCGTCCCGGACGACGAGCTCCCCGACGCGCTCGCCGCCTTCAACGCGAAGACCGTCGCCTCGGGCCGGCCGGCGTGGGAGCCGCAGCGCGTGACGGGGGAGTCGGCGCTGCGGCTCTACCGCGCGGTCGCCACCGAGGTGTGGATCATCGACGAGGACGAGCAGCGCGTGCCGGTGCGCTGATTGTCACGCCGCCAGCCGCGCGGGTGCATCCTCCGGCGCGTCCTGCACCGGGATCGACCCGGTGGTCGGCCGCTCGACGCCGTCGCCGAGGTAGCGCTCGGTGCCGGCCAGCGTGAGGAAGGCCGGGTAGGTCTCCTCGAGCGCGATCTCGCGGAAGAGGGCGATCGCCTCGCGGAACCGGTTGCCCTCGGCGAGGTCGAAGCCGGCCGCGAGCTCGTCGACGATCGACTCGCAGCGCTCGCGCGTGATCGTCCGGCCGTCCGACGTCGACGACTCGTTGTGGATCCACTGCCACACCTGCGAGCGGGAGATCTCGGCCGTCGCGGCATCCTCCATGAGCGAGTGGATCGCGACCGCCCCGTGCCCGCGCAGCCACGCCTCCATGTAGCGGATGCCGATCTCGATGTTCGAGCGCAGCCCGCCGTCGGTGATCTCCCCGCGCGTCGTCGACAGGTCGATGAGCGCATCGCCGTCGACCGGCACGTCCTCCCTGGCGCGCTCGAGCTGGTGCGGCCGCTCGCCCAGCACCGCGTCGAACGCCTCGCGGCACGTCGCGACGAGTCCCGGATGCGCCACCCAGGAGCCGTCGAAGCCGTCGGCCGCCTCGCGCGCCTTGTCGGCCGCGACCGCGGCGAGCGCGCGCCCCGTGGCCTCCGGGTCCCTCGCGCTCGGCACGAACGCGGCCATCCCGCCGATCGCGTGCGCGCCGCGTCGGTGGCACGCGCGCACGAGCTGCTCGGTGTAGGCGCGCATGAAGGGCGCCTTCATCGTGAGCTGCGAGCGGTCGGGCAGCACGAAGGCCGGGCCGCGCAGGCGGAACGCCTTGATCATCGAGAAGAGGTAGTCCCAGCGGCCGGCGTTGAGGCCCGCCGAGTGCTCGCGCAGCTCGAACAGGATCTCCTCCATCTCGAACGCCGCCGTGATGGTCTCGATGAGCACCGTCGCGCGGATCGTGCCCTGCGGGATGACGAGCAGGTGCTGCGCCACGACGAACAGCTCGTTCCACAGCCGGGCCTCCGCGTGGCTCTCGAGCTTCGGCAGGTAGAAGTACGGGCCGCGGCCGCGGGCGATGAGCTCCTCGGCGTTGTGGAAGACGTGCAGGCCGAAGTCGACGAGCGCGCCCGAGATCGGGGTGCCGTCCACCAGGATGCGGCGCTCGTCCAGGTGCCAGCCGCGCGGCCGCACCACGATCGTGGGCGTCTCGGTCGCGGTGACCCGGTACTCCTTGCCCTCCGTGCTCGTGAACGAGATCCGGTCGCGGATGGCGTCCTGGAGGTTGACCTGGCTCGCGATGACGATCCGCCACAGCGGGCTCGACGCGTCCTCGCAGTCGGCGAGCCACACCTTCGCGCCCGAGTTGAGCGCGTTGATGGTCATCTTGCGCTCGATCGGGCCGGTGATCTCGACGCGGCGGTCCTCGAGCCCGGGCGCCGGCGGCGCGACCCGCCAGCTGCCGTCCTCGCGGATGCGTCGGGTCGACTGGAGGAACCGCGGCGAGTCCCCGTCGGCGAAGGCCGCGCGGCGCTTCCGGCGGATCTGCAGCAGCTGCTGGCGGGTGGGCTCGAAGCGGTCGTGCAGCGCGAGCAGGAAGGCCAGCGCCTCGTCGGTGAGGACCCGGTCCTGGCCCTCGGCGGTGTCGGTGATGCGGATGCGGTCGTGCATGGTCGTGTCCTCTGCGGTCGGTGCTGGTCGGGTTCAGTGGAACTGCTCGGACTCGGTCGAGCCCGCGAGCGCGAGCGTCCCCGAGGTCGGGTTGAGCGCCGTCGCGACGAGGTCGAACCAGCCGGTGCCGACCTCGCGCTGGTGCTTCGTGGCGGTGTAGCCGTGCGCCTCGGCGGCGAACTCGCGCTCCTGCAGGTCGACGTACGCCGTCATGTGCTGCTCGGCGTAGCCCTTCGCCAGGTCGAACATCGAGTGGTTGAGCGCGTGGAAGCCGGCGAGGGTGATGAACTGGAAGCGGAAGCCCATCGCGCCGAGCTCGCGCTGGAAGGCGGCGACCTGGTCGTCGTCGAGGTGCTTGCGCCAGTTGAACGACGGCGAGCAGTTGTAGGCCAGCAGCTGGTCGGGGAACGCCTCCTTGACGCCCTCGGCGAAGCGGCGGGCGACCGCGAGGTCGGGCTTGCCGGTCTCCATCCAGAGCAGGTCGGCATAGGGCGCGTAGGCGCGGCCGCGGGCGATGCACGGCTCGATGCCGTTCCGCACCTCGTAGAAGCCCTCCGACGTGCGCTCGCCGGTGACGAACGGGCGGTCGCGCTCGTCGACGTCGCTCGTGAGCAGCGTCGCGGCCTCCGCGTCGGTGCGGGCGATGATGACGCTCGGGACGCCCTCGACGTCGGCGGCGAGCCGCGCGGCGTTCAGCGTGCGCACGTGCTGCTGCGTGGGGATGAGCACCTTGCCGCCCAGGTGGCCGCACTTCTTCTCGCTCGCGAGCTGGTCCTCCCAGTGCACGCCTGCCGCGCCGGCCGAGATCATGCTGCGCATGAGCTCGAAGGCGTTGAGCGGACCGCCGAAGCCGGCCTCCGCGTCGGCGACGATCGGCGCGAGCCAGTCGGCGACGGTCCGCCCGCCCTCGCTGCGCTCGATCTGGTCGGCGCGCTGCAGTGCGTTGTTGATGCGCCGGACGACCGCGGGCACCGAGTTCGACGGGTAGAGCGACTGGTCGGGGTAGGTCTGGCCCGACAGGTTGGCGTCGGCCGCGACCTGCCAGCCCGAGAGGTAGATCGCCTCGAGGCCGGCGCGCACCTGCTGCACCGCCTGGTTGCCCGTCAGCGCACCGAGCGCGCGCACCGGCGCCTCGTCGGCGTGCAGCCGCTCGAAGAGCCGCTCGGCGCCACGGCGGGCGAGCGTGTGCTCCTCGACGACCGAGCCGCGCAGCCGCACGACGTCGGCCGCGCTGTAGTCGCGCCGGATGCCGCTCCAGCGGGCGTCGGCCGCCCACTCGAGCTCGAGCTCTGCGGCCTGTGACGCCAGCAGGCTGTCGTGCCGGGTCGGCGTGGGCTGCTCGGTCATGGTGTCCTCCTGTGTCTTCGGGTGGGTCTGCACCCACTGTGCGGGCAGGACCGCGGCGCTGGTCGGGGTTCGCCGAGTGAAGTTCTGCATTCCTGCCACATGCCGCAGGAGTGGCGTAGGGTGCCCGCATGAGCAGCGATAACGGCGCCACCGCCTCGTGGGATCGCCCCGCCCGATCCGCATCGCCCGCGCCGCGGGTGGATGCGCTGCAGCTCGGGCGATCGCTCCGGCACGCGCGCAAGGCCGCGGGGCTGACGCTCGACGCGGTGCACGACGCGATCGGGCTCGCGCCCTCGCAGCTCTCGGGCTTCGAGACGGGCAAGCGCGAGGCGCGGTTCACGCAGCTGCAGCAGCTCGCGGCGCTCTACGGCGTCACGCTCGAGCGGTTGACCGGCACCGAGCCGCCCACCCGCCGAGCCGAGCTCGAGCTGCGCCTCGAGCGCGCCATGCGGTCGTCGACGTGGCAGCAGAAGCGGCTCCCGACGATGCGCATCGGGCCGCGCACGCCCGACGACGTGCTCGAGACGATGCTCGCCCTCGTCGACGAGCTCGACCGGGCGGCCGAGGAGCGGGTCGCGACGCCCGAGGAGGCGCGGCGCGCCAACACGCACCTGCGCGCCGAGATGCGCGCGCGCGACAACCACTTCCCCGAGATCGAGGCGGAGGCGGCGGCGATGCTCGCCCGGGTGGGCTACCAGTCGGGTCCGCTGTCGCAGCACCTCATCGCGGCGATCACCGAGCGGCTGGGCTTCAGCGTGCACCACGTGGGCGACCTGCCGCACTCGACCAGGTCGGTCACCGACCTGAAGCGCAAGCGCATCTACCTCTCGCGCTCGAGCCGCATCGACCACGACCCGCGCTCGGTGCTGCTGCAGGCGCTCGGTCACCACGTGCTGGGGCACTCGGTGCCGGCGGACTACGGCGGCTTCCTGCGGCAGCGCATCGAGACGAACTACTTCGCGGCGGCGCTGCTCATGCCCGAGCGCACCGCCGTCGACTTCCTCGGTGCGGCGAAGGCGGATCGGCAGCTCGCGGTCGAGGACCTCCGCGACGCCTTCGCGGTGTCGTACGAGTCCGCGGCGCACCGGCTCACCAACCTCGCGACCGTGCACCTCGGCATCCCGCTCCACTTCCAGAAGGTGCACGAGTCGGGGATCATCTACAAGGCGTACGAGAACGACGGCGTCACGTTCCCCGCCGATCACACCGGCGCGATCGAGGGTCAGCCGGTGTGCAAGCGGTGGACGAGCCGTGAGGTCTTCGACGTCGCCGACAAGGTGAACGCCTTCGAGCAGTACACCGAGACGCCCGCCGGCACGTTCTGGTGCACGGCGATGACGGAGCGCAGCGCTGCGGGGGAGTTCTCGCTCTCGATCGGCGTGCCGTTCTCACAGGCGAAGTGGTTCCGCGGCCGGGCGACGAAGGAGCGCTCGGTGTCGCGCTGCCCGGATCCGTCGTGCTGCCGCACGCCGCCCGCGGCGCTGGCCGAGGCGTGGTCGGGACAGGCCTGGCCGAGCGCCAGGGCCCACTCGCACCTGCTGGCGGCGCTGCCGCCCGGTGCGTTCCCCGGCGTCGACGAGACCGAGGTCTACAGCTTCCTCGCGTCGCGCGCCTAGCCCGACGCCGCGTCGCTAGGAGAGGGCGATCTGCGCCTGGAGCGCCGCGGCGTCCGCGTTCGCGGTGAGCTGTGCGAGCGCCCGCCGCAGCACGGTGCTCGAGGTGTGCGCCGTGTAGGGGAAGTAGACGACCTCGACCCCGACCTCGGCGAACTCGTGCTCGAGCCGCAGCCCCTTCTCGGTGCCGCGCCAGTCGTCGCCCTTGAAGAAGTGGGTGAAGCGCACCTCTCGCCAGGTGTCGAGCTTGTCGGGCACCGTCTCGACGTGCACCTCGTCGACCCATCGGACCGCTCGCACGATCTCGACGCGCTCGAGCGTGGGCACGATCGGCTCGATGCCCTTCACCTGCCGCAGCATCTCGTCGCTCACGACGCCGGCGATGAGCACATCGCAGCGCTCTCGAGCGTGCTTGAGGATGTTGAGGTGCCCGATGTGGAACAGGTCGAATGCCCCTGCGGCGTAGCCGATCCGTTGCGCCATCGCGCCACCCTCCTCCGACCGGCGCATGCACCCCGGTTCGCGAACACTGTTACGAGCGTAGCGTCCAGTGCCGCAGGCGGACCCCAGGGTCAGCCCAAGAAGGCGTCAGGCGGAGGGGGAGGCCGCCGGGCGCGCGTACTCGAACTCGTCGAGGCCGAGCGCGCCCTGGATGCGTCCCTGCGCGAACCACCGGCGACGGCGGAACGTGGCGCTGGCAGCGACGTCGCCGCGCACGCGCGCGAGCGTCTCGCCGGCGGCGAACGCGGGCACGCGCACGAGTCCGCCGACCAGGAACCCGGCCCGCTTCGCGAGGCGCGCGCTGCTCGAGTCGGCGCGCGTGTAGAGGCGCGCGCGCACCTGGCCCTGGCAGATCGCGCGCCGCCGGACGAAGGCGCGGGTCGTCCGAGCCACTGCGATGTCATCGCGCGCGACGGACTCGGCTGAGGCGACGATCACCCCGCCGCGGTCGACGAGGTCGCGCCCGAACTGCACGTCGGAGCCGCCGGAGAGGCCGAGCGAGACGTCGAAGCGCACGTCGAGCGCCCGCACCTGTGCGACGTCGACGAGCACGTTGCCCGTCTTGAGGTCGGGCAGCTGCACGCCGGTCGGGATCAGGCTGCGGCGCAGGAAGCCGCCGCCGGCGATCCAGGGATCGGTGCCCTCGGGCCAGACGTAGCGCACGTAGCCCATCACGACCGCCGGGCGGTGCTGGGTCCAGGCGTCGACGAGGCCGGCGAGCCATCCGGGCTCGGGCACGAGGTCGTCGTCGATCATCACCACGAGCTCGTGGTCGGCTGCGGCGTCGAGCGCCGCCTGCCGCGTCGCGGCGATGCCGGGGACGGGTTCGTGCAGATGCTCGACGCCGAGCGCTGCCGCAGGTGCCTCCGCCGAGCGGTCCGGGTCGTTGTCGACGAGCAGGACGCGGGTCGGCAGGGCGATGGCGGCAGCCTCGCGCCGGATGGCCTCGATCAGCTCGGGCAGCAGCTCGGCGCGCCGGAAGGTCGGCACGGCGACCAGCACCGCGCGCGCGACGCTCACGAGCGCGCCCCGCTGCGACGCCGTGCGACGGCTGCGACGTACGCGGCTCGATGCGAGTCGCCCGCGCTCGCCCACTCCCGGGCGCTGAGGTCGGGCGACGCGGTGGGGAGCTGACGGGTGCCTGCGGCGAAGCGCTCGAGGTCCGCTCCGGTCAGCGCGCCGTCGAACATCGTGACCCATCCGGGTCCGACCTCGCGGGCGAGTGCCTCGTTGACGCCGGTGCGCGGGACCAGCACGGGACGCCGCAACGAGAGGGCCGCGAGCGCGCTGCCGGAGTTGTGCATGAATCGGAACGGTAGCACCACGCCCGCCGATTCCATAACCGCGTTCGCGAACTCCGGCTCGGACAGGTAGCGGAAGTCGAGCTCGACCCGAGCGTCGCTCTCGGCGCGCTCGCGGACCTCCCGCTCGATCGCAGCGCTCGCGGGGCTGCCGGCGACCCTGAGCCGCAGTCCGGGGGCCGTGGATGCGGTGCTCGCGAACGCGTCGAGCAGATCCTCGACGCCCTTGTACGGGCGCACGAGTCCGACGAACGACAGCAGCCCAGGGGTGGAGGGCACGGACGGCACTGCGGCGAACCAGTCGCGGTAGTGGCCGTGGGGGATGAGCGTCGAGGCCGAGCCAGGGGCGAGCTCGGTCTGCTGGTTGAGCACGATGCGATGGTCGACCCGGCGATCGAGCCACGCGAGGTATCGGCGCTCCCAGCGCGTCGCGTCCGAGTGGGGCCGGACGTTGTGCACCGTGTGGAGGACCGCGACCCGGGTGACCGAGAGCCGCAGGCGCAGCGCCGTCGCGAAGGCGCGGCGCGCGAGCGTGCGCGACGGCGTCGAGCCGCGGAGCAGCAGCTCCGGCCAGTGCAGGTGCAGCGCGTCGTAGCGGCCGAGCAGCGCGCGGCGTCGGTCGAAGTGCAGGTGCTCGACCCCCGCTGTCTCGGCGAGCGCCGCATCCAGCATGTGGATGTAGGGGTTGGTCGTCGGGCGCGGGGGCCCGAACGACTGCATGACGCGGATCGACGACGTCGAGGGGCCCGCGTTCCGCATGCGGCACAGTCTGGTGCATGTTGCGCCGCACGGCGCGCATGCACCTACACTCATCCCAATCGCGCCGGGCCGGCCGCGCGGCAGAGCGAGGTGCGGATGACCGAGGTGCCAGAGATGGTCGATTCCTTCGCCGATGTCCATCGGCGGCTCGCCGCTGCCCAGAAGGGCCACGCCCGTGGCGCGCCGGCGTACTCGGTGTACGTCAACCGACGGATCGGCCGCGTGCTCGCCGTCGCGGCCTACCGCTGGGGCTGGTCGCCGAACACGGTGACGGGCGTCAGCGCGCTGCACTCCCTCGCCGCGATCGTGCTGCTGCTCGCCCTGCCGGCGCAGTGGTGGACGGGCGTCGTGGTGGCGCTGCTGCTCGTGCTCGGCTACGCGTGGGACTCCGCCGACGGGCAGGTCGCGCGCCTCGGCGGCGGCGGGAGCCTCTCGGGCGAGTGGCTCGACCACTTCGTCGACGCGATCAAGATCGCGTCGCTGCACCTCGCGGTGCTCGTGGCGCTGTGGCTGCACACGCCCTACCGCGACACGCCGTGGTTGCTCGTGCCGCTGCTGTTCTCGATCGTCGGCGTCGTGACGTTCTTCGCGATGCTGCTCAACGACCTGCTGAAGGGCAAGGTCGGCGTGCCGTCGACGCACCAGCGGGGGAGCGGCACGCTCGGCCGGTCGCTCATCCTCGTCCCGACCGACTTCGGGCTCCTGTGCCTGGTGTTCGTGCTGTGGGGCTGGTCGACGGGCTTCCTCTGGGCGTACGGCGCGCTCGCGCTCGCGAACCTCGCGTTCCTCGTGCTCGCATCGGTCAAGTGGTTCCACGAGATCCGCGCGATCGACCGCGAGCGGACCGCCGCGCCATGACCGATCTGCCGCCCTTCGCGGTCATCGTCGTCAACTTCTCGTCGAGCGCGCTGCTGCGCGACCACGCGGCGTCGCTCGACGTCGTGCCGCCAGGGCGGGTGATCGTCGTCGACTGCTTCAGCGGTGCGGCCGAGCGCGAGCGCGTGCGCGACCTGGCGATCGAGCGCGGCTGGGAGTGCGTGCTGCTCGACGCGAACGAGGGCTTCGGCGGCGGCACGAACGCAGGCGCCGCTCGAGCCCTCGAGCTGGGCGCGCGCGTGCTCGTGGGCCTGAACCCGGATGCCACGATCACCCCGGTCGCCCTCACGAGCCTCGTCGCGGCGGTCGCCGCGGATCCGATGCTCCTCGCGTCGCCGCGCATCGTGCAGAGCGGCGGCGAGCCATGGTTCATCGGCGCCGATCTCTACCTCGACGACGGCATCCCTCGCGGTGCACGAGCTCGCGAGCGGTTCGCCGGCGCGGAGCGGCTCGAGTGGGCGACCGGCGCGTGCTTCGCGATCTCGGCCGAGCTGTGGGCGCGGTTGAGCGGCTTCGACGAGGAGTACTTCCTGTACTGGGAGGACATCGACCTGTCGCACCGCGCGATCGCCGCGGGGGCGCGGCTGGAGCTCGTCGACGCCGAGGTCGTCCACGACCAGGGCGGCACGCACGCCGAGCGCCGCAGCTCGCGGGCGAAGTCCGAGCTGTACTACTACTACAACATCCGCAACCGGATGCTCTACGCCGTCAAGCACCTCGCGGACGACGACGTGCGCCGCTGGGCGCGCTCGTCGGCCCGCATCGGCTACGCCGTGCTGCTGCGCGGCGGCCGGCGGCAGCTCGTCGCCTCGTGGCGGCCGTGGCGAGGCTACCTGCGGGGGCTGCGGGACGGCCGCCGCATCGTGCGGGCGCACCGGCGCACGGCGGCACGGGCGCACGAGCACGCCGGGAGGCGCTGACATGGACGGCAATCGCGACGGCGGCATCCTGATCGTGTGCGCGGCGAACGTCTGCCGCTCGCCGATGGCGGGGCTCACCTTGCGGCGCGCCTTCGCGCGGCTGCCCGACTACGACGCCGTCCCGGTCGCGACCGCAGGCGTGAGCGTCGACGGCGCCCGCAGCGTCTGCCCGGAGGTCGCGTCGTTCCACACGAGCGAGCGATGGCGCGAGCTCGCCGACCTGCATCGCTCGCGCCCGCTCTACCCGGAGGAGACGCTCCAGGCGACGCTCGTGCTGACCGCATCGCGCGGCATCCGGTCGTCCGTCGTCGCCGCGGCGCCGGAGCGGCGACGGCGGGTCTTCACCCTGCAGGAGGCGGTGTGGCTCGGCAGCGGGTTCGTCGTGGAGCCCGGCACGCCCGGCATGGATGCGCTCGCCGCGTTCCAGCGCTACATCGACGACCATCGCGGTCTGCGGCAGCTGCCGAAGCGGCCGCGCAGGCTGCTGCCGTCGAGGCAGTGGCAGGATCCGCTGGACATCCGCGACGGGCACGTCCTAGGTGCGGGCGCGCACCGGCGCACGGTGCGCACGGTGGATGAGTCCGCCCGCGAGCTGGCGTCCCTGCTGACGGGCGCTCGACCGCGCGAGTGAGTGCACGTCCGCGGCCGCGCGCAGCGAGCGGGCCGCGGCGTCCCAGCTGAAGCGGCTGGCCGTGCGCTCGCGCGCAGCGACATCGGGGCGATGGCCCCAGGCCGCGTCGAGCGCGCTCGCGGTCGCGAGCGCGTCGAGCGGCGGCGCGAAGACCGCGTAGCCCTCGACCGTCTCGCGGAACACCGGGATGTCGCTCGCGACGAGCGGTGAGCCGAAGCGGGCCGCCTCGACGGCGGGCATGCCGAACCCCTCGTCGAGGCTGAGGGCGATCGTGAGCGACGCGTTGGCATACAGCCAGGCGAGCTCGTCGTCGGGCACCTGGCCGAGCAGCACGATGCTGCCGTCGTCGAGCAGCGCGCGTGCGGCATCCGGGATCGCGACGCCGACGCCCGAGTGCGCGGTGCCGCCGACGACGTAGAGCGGGTGCTCGGGCGAGATGCGCGCCGAGTGCACGGCGGCGAGCATGGCCGTCTCGAGGTTCTTGCGCACGTTGAGCCGCCCGACGGTGACGGCGAACTCGCTGCCGGCAGGCACCCGCGACGGGCGCCGAGGCTCCGCGTCGAGCGACGGCGGGACGCCCAGACCGGTGACGATCGACTGCGGCAGCGACGGGGCGTGCCGCGCGATGCGGTCGGCCTCCGTCCGCGTCGAGGTCGCGACGAGTGCCGCTCGTCGTGCCCACGGGAGCATCGCGCTGAAGTAGAGCCGCTCGGCGAGCGAGAACCACTCCGGGTGCTCCTCGAACATCACGTCGTGGAGGAAGAGGAGCGACGGTCCGGCGGCCGGCGTGTAGTTGTGGCAGACGGCGAGCTCCGTGCCTGCGCCGGCGGCGAGGAGGGGCAGCTCCCATCGGTTGGAGGCGGCATGCGGCCACAGGCGGGTGCGCACCACCTCGGCGCCGGCCGGAAGGTCGTCCGTCTCGGCATCCCGCCGCAGCGCGACGACCACCTCGTCCTCGGGGAAGGCCCGCGCCCAGGCGAGCACGAGCTCGCGCTGCACCGTCCTGGCCGCTTGCGGGCCGTCGTGCCACCAGTAGCCGTCCATGAGGATCCGCATGGATCTCCCTCGCGTCGCAGAAAGGTGCGGCACCTCCGCCGCCTCGTCAGGCTAATGCGAACACTGTTCGAGAACGCTGTCGGGATACTCAAGCCGCGCGCGGGTTCCCCTGATGATTGCCGCCGACGGTCGCTTTTCGGACGCTGTTGTCCATACGCTCGCTCCAAGGCGGCGTCGACGCCGCTCCTGGCTCGCCGGCGAGCAGCGTCGTCGACCGCGAGCAACCGATGTCTTGGAGAGCTGTGATCGCACCACGCCGGATCCGTCGAGCACGAGGCGCGACGGCGGTGGCCGTCGCCATGGGGGCCGCAGCGCTCGTCGTGCTGGGACTGACGGGGTGCGGACCGACCTCCGCGGACCCGGCCGCGACCGCGGTCGCGAGCGAGACGCCGGACGCGAGCCAGACCCCAGCGCCGAGCACCGCGCCGGATGCGACCGATCCGCCCGCCACGGGTCCCACGATCCCGCCGGGCGCCACGGCGGTGCCCGCGCCGGGCGCCGGCGCGACGCCGGGCCCCGACGGCCCGACCGAGGCGGCGGCGCTGCCGACGACGACGGCCGCGCTCGACGAGGCGATCACGTTCGACACCGGCATCGTCGTCGAGATCGTCGCGGTCGATCCGATCACCGTCACCGCCGAGACGCCCGGCGAGATGGATGGTCCCGCGCTGCGCGTCAGCGTCGCCGCGCGCAACCAGTCGGGTGAGCCGCAGGAGGTCGACTCCGCCGTCGTCACGCTCATCACGGACGACGGAGAGGTCGGCGTCGGCACGACGGCGGGTTCGCCGTCGCCGCTCTCGGGCATGGTCGAGCCCGGCGCGACGGTCTCCGGCACCTATGTCTTCATGCTCGACCCGGCCTCCGGCCGGAATGTCACGGTCACGGTCAACTACGCCGCAGGCGAGCCGCTCGCGGTCTTCACGGGAAGAACCTGACAGATGGACACCACCATGCGCTCTGCACGCCCCATGCGCGCCGTCCTCCTCGCCGCGCTCGCGACCGTCGCGACCGGCGCCCTGCTGACCTCCGGACTGACCGTGGCCAACGCCGCGGGGACCGGTCCGGTCACGCTGCAGCAGCGCGACAGCTCCGTCGTGACCGCCGATCCGCTCGCGACCGTGCAGATCGACA
>Ga0213837_1000574_pt1 | contig 34076 bp, 28 predicted proteins | sample SWPATP12_FD_160572 | JGI IMG/M metagenome (GOLD analysis project Ga0213837, IMG submission 160572) | Coastal seawater microbial communities from Marineland, Florida, United States - SWPA TP1 #2 | ecosystem: Environmental > Aquatic > Marine > Coastal | place: USA: Florida | collected 2016-08-06
TGCACAAAAACTGGGCTAATTCTGCCTTCTGACGCATCACTGGGCCAACATTTCGCTGTTGCGCGCCGCAATTACGAAAGCAGCGCCGAGAGCCGTCGCAAACTGATTAGTTCAGCACTTCCCTAGCGAGTAAGCGTAACCGGTAGACAAAAATCCGGCGGTCGGCCACTGCCACCAGCCGAGCTGCCACTTGGCAGGGGGATTTCAGGACGCAGTTGAGCCCGAGCCTGAAGCCCCGCCGATCTACAAACGTCACCGATTCTACTGGAGAGCCAAGTGTTACTGAAGATCATTACAGTCGGAGACAAAACCGATCATGGCGGCACAGTTATTAGCGGCTCGCCCAACCACGACATCAGGGGAAAAGCGATCGCCCGACTGGGCGACAAAGTTGACTGTCCGATGCCCTACCCCGGCGGCAAACCGCACGGCGTAAACAAGATCATTACCGCCCACGACACACTTACAGTCAACGGGGTGCCCGTTGCAGTCGAGGGATGCACGACGGAATGCGGGTGCAAGCTGATCGGCAGCTTGCCAGCGACGGTCGGTTGAAGGCCCCGTGAGGTATTGCTATGTTGGTCGAAGAATACGTTGCCAGTCTCGAAACGAATGGGAGCCGACCCGGGTTTGGTAGAGACCGACTAGTGTGAGTCCGACCGGGATGGCTTGACTGCTCAGTTGCACGTAGTAATTTACCTCGGCTTCTGTCGGCGGTGTATATCCCAGGAGGCTTCAGCAGGCGGTGGTGGTTGAACCAGAAAACCCATTCCAACGTAGCTAGCTCGACAGCCCCTGGCTTCGCGTGCACATACACGGTGGTGGCCGTGATGCTCGCACGTCCGTGCACTTCGTCGAGCACGTGCATATGCATGGCGCCGTCCACGATCCGTGTGAAGAAGCAATGCCGGAGGCGTCAGCCAGCGAGGCCCCTGCCATGCCACGCTTACGTGATCAGCAAGAATTCGGTGCCGCCGCTGTTTTCGCTCAGTTCTTCGCGCCAGTAGTAAGGGACGTTCACTGCGCGCCATGACACTCCCTGCGGCGGCGCCCGGCGAGTTGCGTGGAATCGCTCACGCATGGTGACGACGACGCTGCCCGGATGGGGCCACCCTGTATCCGAGATCGAGGCAATCCAGTTGCCGGCTGCGAGCTCCTTGATCAGCGCGCTGCGCAGTCCAGTGGGCAGGCGCCAGGCCAGATTAAGCCAGCCTTGCTCATCCTTAGGCCCCCTTCGCTCGAGCAAGGCGATCATGGCTGAACGTTCCGTGGCAAGCTGCGAGGGGGGCCACGTGTCCGGCGGCGTACAGTCGAAAACCTGGGAATCGCCTACGCTTTTGTTTTTCCACATAGCTTGTCGCTGCTTTTGATGTGTCCTTGGCCGAGTTCTGCCCCGCAATCGGTCACGTTATCCACTCGCTTGATGGCGCAAAGATAGCATCTGAACCAGAGGGATGTCTTGAGCGAAATGGTCGTAAGCCCCAGCGTGTCCAGCGGGGCGAGCTCGATCATGCTACGCCGCTGGTGCGATCACGGCACTTTGCGTGGGACCACATTATGTCGACCTGGTGAGCTAGACGGCTGACGATGTCGTCCAGGGCGTGACGGGCAGGCCGGCCGCTCCGGCAGCGACATGTAGAGCCAATCACCGTAGGCCAAGAGCAGGCACGCCCCACCTCACCATGTGACGTACTTGTGACGTGACTCCTGATAAGTTACCATTCATCCCCTTGAGTGACGTTGACTGTCGAGCTTGGCAAGCGTTGCAAGTCTTTGAATGTTAAGGTTTTCGTATTCCGACCCGGCGACTTTTAATCCGTTGGTCGCAGGTTCGAATCCCGCACGGCCTACCAAGTTTCAACAAGAACGCCAACCTTCGGGTTGGCGTTCTTGTTTCTGCGCCCGTCTCACGCTTGCCGGCTGCGCGCGACGACTTCCACCGCGTACGGTTGATATGGCAGGAAGCCGAGTAAATCGAGCGGATCGAAACGGTATTTCTCCCTCGTTCCCATTTTGCCGGCCGCCATGCTCGACCAGGTTTCGAGATGGAGGTGGGGATAGTCCGAGTCGCCATTTCCCGAAATGCCAGTCAGACCGATCATCGTCCGGGGTTCGAGCGGAGAGCCTTTCTTGACATAGATTTCCGAAAGATGCGCGTACAGCGCCCAGCATGTCGAATCTGCCAGCGACAACGTCGCCAGGACGCATTTCCCCCAGCCACCCTTGAAGTCGTTGATCCATTCGACCCGTCCTTTGCCCATGGCAAATGTCTCGGTTCCGGTTTCCGCGAATAAATCGACGCCGCCATGAAACTTTCTGGCGCCACTGCCATCGGTCCGCGTGTATCCGTACATCCCTCCCGACATCTTGCGCATGAACGGGTCGCAGCGCACGACGCATTCGTTCAGCGGTTTGACCAGCGCATTACTCGCTTGCACATGTGATCCATTCATAACAGCTCCAGTGATGGGCGACGACCAGCGTCCGGGCCTGGGAAAACACAGCGTGCGTTCTCAGGATCGCGGCCAACCGGCGTGCGTGACGACAAGATGAACAGGCGGTGAACAGGCGGGTCGCGCCACTTTAGTCTACCCCCGTTCGCCTGGCGCACGGCGGATTTTCACTTGCATGCCACGGCCCGGGAGCTTTCCGCCTCGATTGCCGGTCAAACCGCGCAGAGCCATCCGGCGCCACCTTCTCCCCAGGAGTCCGACATGCGTACGCTGCTGTGCTTCATCCTCGCTTGCACCCAGGCCGCCGCCGGCGCGGCCGCGCCGGTCGACCATGTCCAGGCGGCGCAACTCAGCGCGCAAATCAAGGCGCGAATCGCCGGCGACTACCTGCTCGCGTCCGGGCGCAGCGTGCGCCTGTCGGTGATCGACGAGCGGATCTACATCGACCTGAACGGCTCGTATCGCAAGGAACTGCGGCCGGTGGCGCCGAACCTGCTGGCTTCGCGCGACGGCGTCCTGACGGTGGAATGGCTACCGGATAGCGGCACCGAGCGGATCCGGATCCGGCATGAGAACTATCCCCACCAGCGCCGGCTCGGGGAGCAGCGCTGGGCCGGATATTAAAGCGCGGCCGGCGCGTTCATCGTTCGCCCGTCAACGAACCGGCCCAGGCAGGCGCGCGTCGCGCCTCACCGTTCAGTTTCCCGCGTGCCCTTGTTTCGCGCCTTATTGCATAATCGGCGTGAGGCATTGTGACAACGTCAACACAGTCGCAAAGCCACGGCGCGGCCCCACGGGTCGGGCGAAGCTCATACAATGCCACATGGCTCCGATTCCACGCCCACGAGGCATAACGATGCGCCGAACATGACATTACGCGGTCCCTCCCCGCCAGCCACCGCGCCACCGGTGCGCGTTGGCCCCTATTCGCTGGTCAGCCTGGCCATCCTGACCGGATTTCTGATCCTGGCGCTGGTGCTCGGGACCGCCACCATGCTCAAGGTCAGCTACCAGGACACGATGCGCCAGCAAAAGACGACGCTGCGCAACCTGTCGATCGCCTTTTCCGCCCAAACGCTGATCGTGGCCCAGGCCGTCGACCAGGCCATGCGCCAGGTCGAGTACGATTACCGACCGGGCCCGCATGCGGAACCTGTGCGCCTGGATTACTTCGACCGCCAGGGTGCCGCCCAGGGATACCTGCTCGGGCTGTACATCTTCGACCTCGACGGACGGCTGCTGGCAAGCGGCGTGCCTCCGGGCGCCGCCATGCATGCGCGCGCGCCGGTAGCGCCGACCGGCACGGCCCTCCTCGGCGACGCGCTGCAAATCAGTATCACGGGGGTCGACCGGAAAACCGGACGCGGCGTCATCCATGTCGTGCGTCCGCTGAAAAACAGCAGCGGGCGGCGCATCGGTGCGGTGCTGGCCAAGGTCGATTCCGCGCGTTTCGAGCGCATCTACAGCCTGGTCGAACTGGGTGAAGGCGGTTCGGTGACCCTGCTCCAGCGCGACGGGACCATGCTGGTACGCGGTCCGAGCCTGCCTCAGGGAATAGGACGTTCCTTCCAGGCCACGCCGCTGTTCCAGACCTACCTGCCGCGCGGGGAGCGCGGGGCCTTCGAAGCCATCAGCCCGATCGACGACACGGCCCGCCTGTATGGGTATGACGCCGTCAGCAATTACCCGCTCGTCATTATTTGCGGGATGAACAAGTCGGTGGCGCTGGCGTCCTGGTATGGCCGGCTGTGGACGGCTGTGTCGATGCTGGCGCTGATCAGCCTGGTCGTCGTCTACCTGGCCTGGCGCGTCGCACGCGACACCAGGCGCCAGCAAGCCCTGATCGCCCGGCTCGAGGCGAGCGAAGCACGGGCTGGCAAGAGTGCCGAATACCTGGCCACCATCCTGAACGCGGTGCGTACCCCGATCTGGGTGCTCGACAGCGCGCGCCGGCTGGTGATGTGCAACGACGCCTTCGCGCGCTTCGTGGGGCGCGCCGGCGCCGACATCACCGGGCGCCTGGAAGCGGACTTGCTCGATCCCGCCGGCGTCGCCGACCGCGAACGCCGTTATGCACAGGTGCTGGGCACGGGACGCGCCGACGACGCGATCTCGACCGTCGAGAACGGCCAGGGCGACGCCCGCACCGTGATCCACCAGAGCGCCCGGCTGCACGACGCCTCCGGCCAGATCCAGCTGGTCAGCCTGCTTACCGACATCACCGAGCGCGAGCGGGCCGAAGCGCACCTGGCCTACCTGGCCAACTTCGATACCCTGACCGGACTGCCGAACCAGAATCACTTCCGCCACCTGCTCGGGGCCGAACTGGCCGACGCGGCGGCCAAGGGGACCCAGTTCGGCACCGTGGTGGTGTCGCTGGCGCGCCTGCACGAAATCAGCGACCTGCTCGGGCACGAGGCGGGCAACGCGGCGCTGCGCGAAGTGGGCGCCCTGTTCCAGTCGCAGTTGCCGCGCGCGGCCGGCGTGGCGCGCATCAAGGACAACGAATTCGCCCTCGTCGTGCATGCCCACCACGGGCGCAACGAACTCGAGGAATTCGCGATCGCCCTGCACTGCCGGCTATCGAACGCGCTGACGGTGGGCGGGCGCGAGTTCTTCCTCGGCCCGATGGTCGGGGTCTCGGTCTACCCCGAGGATGGGCAGAGCGCGGACGAACTGTTCCGGCGTGCCGACAGCGCCCGCAACCGCATCGGCGCCGACGGCGACACCATCCACTTCTTCTCCGAGAGCGCGCACCACGACCTCGACGAGCGCCTCACGGTCGAGGCGCAACTGCGGCGCGCGATCGAACGCGGCGAAATGCGCATGGTGTATCAGCCGAAGGTGGACGTGCGCACCGGGCGCATCGTCGGCCTCGAGGCGCTGCTGCGCTGGCATAACGCGGAATTGGGCGAAGTCTCGCCGGTGCGCTTCATTCCGCTGGCCGAACGCACCGGGCTGATCGTGCCGATCGGCGCCTGGGTGCTGGAGCAGACCTGCCGCCAGGTGGCGCGCTGGAATGCCGACGGTCTGCTGCTCAAGGTGGCAGTGAATCTGTCGCCGCGCCAGTTCGACCAGAAAGACCTGATCCCGATGGTCAAGCGCTGCCTGCTCGACAGCGGCATCGACCCCAGCTGCCTGGAACTGGAAATCACGGAGACGGCGCTGATGAGCCGGGCGGGCGAAGTGGACACCCTGATGCACGCGATCCGCGCGCTCGGGGTCGAGCTGTCGATCGACGATTTCGGCACCGGTTACTCGAGCCTGGCCGCGCTGAAACGCTTCCCGGTGCAGCGCCTGAAGATCGACCGCGCCTTCGTGCGCGATCTTGGCCGCGACGAGGACAGCGCCGCCATCGTGCGCTCGATCATCGCCCTGGCGCGCAACCTGAAGCTGGCCGTGGTGGCCGAAGGCGTCGAGACCGAAGAGCAGCTGTCCCTGCTGCGCGCGCTGTCCTGCGACGATTACCAGGGCTTCCTGTTCAGCCGCCCGGTCGAGGCGGGAGACGTGCGCGAGCTGGTCGAACAGAATCACGCGGCGTTCGCCTGAGGGGCGAACGCCGCGATCAAACGCTTAGAACTCTTCCCAGCCGTCGCCCGCGCCGGCGCCGGCGGTGTCTTTTTTCGCGGCACGGGGCGCGGCAGCAAGCGCGCGCGCGGCCGGCTTGGCCGGCGTGGCGGGGGCCGGCGCTTTCACGGCAGGCGCGGCAGGACGTTTCGGTGCCGCCGCGGGCGCCGGCGTGGTGCCCGACCCTTCGATCCGGAACGCACCCACCGTGCGCGCCAGCGTCGCCGCTTCGTGCTGCAGCGACTGCGCCGCGGCCGAAGCTTCCTCGACCAGGGCGGCATTTTGCTGGGTGGTCTGGTCCATCTGGACGATGGCGACGTTGACTTGCTCGATCCCCGCGTTCTGTTCCTGGCTGGCGGCGCTGATCTCGGCCATGATGTCGGTCACCCGGCTGACGCTCTCGACGATTTCCGTCATCGTCGCGCCGGCCTGGTCGACCAGCAGCGTGCCGTGCTTGACCTTGCCGACCGAATCGTCGATCAGGCTCTTGATCTCCTTGGCCGCCGCCGCGCTGCGCTGGGCCAGGCTGCGCACCTCGCCCGCCACCACCGCGAACCCGCGTCCCTGCTCGCCGGCGCGCGCCGCTTCGACCGCCGCGTTCAGCGCCAGGATGTTGGTCTGGAAGGCGATGCCGTCGATGACGGCGATGATCTCGACGATCTTGCCGGCCGACGTGTTGATGGCGCCCATGGTCTCGACCACCTGCGCCACCACCGCGCCGCCCTTGCCGGCGATCTGCGAGGCCGAACCGGCCAGCACATTGGCCTGGCGCGCATTGTCGGCATTCTGGCGCACGGTCGAGGTCAGCTCTTCCATCGAGGACGCGGTTTCCTCGAGCGAGGCGGCCTGCTGTTCGGTGCGCGAGGACAGGTCGAGGTTGCCTTCGGCGATCTCGGCCGAGGCGGTGGCCATCGTATCGGTACCCGAACGCACGCGCGCGACGATCTCGACCAGCGCATCGTTCATGTCGCGCAGCGCGCCCATCAGGCGGCCGGCTTCGTCATTCGACCGCACCTCGATGCGCTGGGTCAGGTCGCCCTGGGCCACGGCGCCGGCGATCCTGACGGCTTCTTCCAGCGGACGCACGATGGCGCGCACCAGCAGCCAGCCGAGCAGGGCGGCAAAGGCCAGGCCGATCACCAGGCCGGCCAGGCAGACGCTGCGCACCAGCGCGGCAGTCTCCTGCGAGCGCTTGTAGTCGGCGGCGGCGACATCGGTCTGGATCTTGACCAGGGCGGCCATGTCTCTGGACATCGGGGCGGCGAGACTGTGCATCGGCCCGTTCATGCGCGCGGTGGCGCGGTCGATGTCGCCCTCGCGCAAGGCGGCAATCATCGGCTTCATGGCCTGCGCCAGGAAGCGGGCGCGCGAGGCCGCGAACTGCTGGCTCAGCTTGCGTTCGTCGTCGGCCATCTCGTTCGCCGCATAGGCTTGCCAGGACGTGTTGGCCAGGGCCACGTTGGCCTCGATCTGCTCGACGATCGGCGCCACGGCGGCGCTGTTCTGGATGGCCTTGGCGACCAGGATCTGGTTTTGCATCATGGCGCGCTCGACGTCGGCCAGCTGGGACATGGCCACCAGGCGCTCGTCATACATGCGCTTCATGGCGTCGTTGGACTTTTCCAGGTTCAGGATGCCGACGGCAAAGCCGGCAACAAGCTCCATGGCGAGGAAGCCGATGACGCACATCAGGCGCATCTTGATGGTGAGATTCTTGAACATGATTCGACCGCAATGACAATAGTGAGTGAATCGGAGGCGCTCGGCCCAGATTGTTAAATTATAGAAATTTATGAATCCATTAGGAAACATAATCGTGGATTCGGCCACGTTGCATGGCGCGCCGTGTCCGTGCGACAACGTAACGATGATGGCGCGTCAATGGTTCGAATCGAATCGACAAGCTTGCTTTCCTGCAGCAGTAGCGGAATGCCTATAAAATGCAGCGATCATTTTCGCGTCACCATCGTCCTCAGAAAAAATCGACATGACCCTGCCCCTGATCCTGAACCTGGCCGTCGCCCTGCTCGTGTGTGCCCTCCTCTACCGCATGCAGGCAAGCCATGCTTCGTTCACCAAGCGCGTCTTGACCGGCCTGGGCCTGGGCGTGCTGCTGGGCGCGGCCCTGCAAGCCATCTACGGCGCCGCTTCGCCCGTGGTCCAGGGCACCAACGACTGGCTCGACGTGCTCGGTAGCGGCTATGTCAAGCTGCTGCAAATGATCGTGATTCCGCTGATCATGGTGTCGATCGTCGGCGCCATCCTGAAGCTGCGCGACGCCGCCTCGCTGGGCAAGATCAGCGCGCTGACGATCGGCATCCTGATCGCCACCACCGCCGTGGCGGCCATGATCGGCATCCTGATGGCCAAGCTGTTTGGCCTGTCCGCCGTCGGTTTGACAGCCTCGGCTGCGGAAGTGGCGCGCGGCGAATACCTGCAGGGCTCGCTGTCGACGGCCAAGGAAATTTCGCTGCCCTCGATGCTGCTGTCCTTTATTCCGGCCAATCCCTTCCTCGACATGACCGGCGCACGCAAGACCTCGACCATCGCGGTCGTGTTCTTCTCGGTCTTCGTCGGCATTGCCGCGACCGGTATCGCCGCCAGGAAGCCGACCGAGTTCGCGTCCTTCAACCATTTCGTCCACGTCGCCCACACCATCGTGATGCGCATGGTGACCCTGGTACTGCGCCTGACCCCGTATGGCGTGTTCGCCCTGATGGCCAAGGTGGTGGCCGGTTCCAGCCTGCAAGACATCCTCAACCTGCTCGGCTTCGTGCTGGCCTCGTACAGCGCGCTGATCCTGATGTTCTGCGTGCACCTGCTGCTGGTGGCCCTGGCCGGCCTGAACCCGGCGCGCTACCTGAAGAAAATCTTCCCGGTGCTGGCCTTCGCCTTCACTTCGCGCACCAGCGCCGGGTCGATCCCGATGAGCGTCGCGACTCAGACCACGCGCCTGGGCACGCCCGAAGGCATCGCGAACTTCGCCGCCTCCTTCGGCGCCACCATCGGCCAGAACGGCTGCGCCGGCATCTATCCCGCCATGCTGGCCGTGATGATCGCGCCGACCGTCGGCATCGACCCGTGGACCGCCAGCTTCATCCTGCCGCTGCTGGCCATCGTCGTGTTCGGCTCGATCGGCGTGGCCGGCGTGGGCGGCGGCGCCACTTTCGCCGCCCTGATCGTGCTCTCCGCGCTCGACTTGCCGGTGGCGCTGGCGGGCCTCCTGATCTCGATCGAGCCGCTGATCGACATGGGCCGCACCGCCCTCAACGTGAGCGGCTCGATCACGGCCGGCACCCTGACTTCGCGCGTTCTCGGCGCCACCAACATGGCCGTATTTAATAGCGATGTGCAAACCAATCTGGACGGCGAAGAACAAGCCGCCTGAGGCCGGAAAAAGTTAATAGTTTGCGCACGGAATCGTGCGCGGACCCCTTGCCGAATCCGTCTATGATGATGACATGTCAACATCAACGGTGCTCAGGTAATGGAACAAAAGTGGCCACAGGAAATCTGGCTGATCAGGCACGGTCAAAGCGCGGGCAATGTTGCACGTGACCTTGCCGAGGCCGCTGCCGGCCACGTCATCGACATTGCGGAACGCGATGTCGACGTCCCCCTGTCCGAACTCGGCATCCGCCAGTCCGAAGCCCTCGCCGCCTGGTTCGCCAGCCTGCCGCAGCACGAGCGTCCGAACGTCGTCCTGCACTCGCCCTATGTGCGCGCGGCCGAAACGGCCAAGATCCTGATCCGCCGCCTCGAGCGCGATTCGCTGCTGGCAATTAATGCCGACGAGCGCCTGCGCGAAAAGGAATTCGGCATCCTCGACCGCCTCACCACGCACGGCATCGCCCATCAATATCCCGACCTGTACGCCCAGCGCCAACATGTCGGCAAGTTCTATTTCCGTCCGCCAGGCGGCGAAAGCTGGGCCGACGTCATCCTGCGCCTGCGCAGCGTGCTCGATACGCTCAGCCGCGATTACTGCCACGAGCGCGTCGTCATCGTCGCCCACCAGGTGATCGTCAACTGCTTCCGCTACCTGTTCGAACGCCTCGACGAAGCGACCATCCTGGCCTTCGACCGCGCCGGCGATGTGCCGAACTGTTCCGTCACCTCTTACTCCTTCGATCCGATCCAGGGCAAGCATGGCCGCCTGGTGGTTCGCCTCGTCAACTTCGTCACGCCGCTCGAAAACACCGGCACCCCGGTCACGGTCGGCAAGGACGTGCCGAGCGCACCGAAAGCCTGAGGCGCCCATGAATGCTCTCCACGCAGCGCCCGCCGCGCTCGATGTCACGACGCAACTGCTGCGCGACTGGCCGCTGCCGATGCCCGGACGCGACGGCGACAAGGTAGAGCGCGGCCATGTCCTGATCCTGGGCGGCTCGCGTGAAATGCCGGGCGCCGTCATCCTGGCCGCCACCGCCGCCCTGCGCGCCGGCGCCGGCAAGCTGACGGTCGCCACCGGCGCCAGCGTCGCCCAGCTGGTCGCGCTGGCGCTTCCCGAGGCGCGCGTGATCGGCCTGGCCGAAACCGACAGCGGCGGCTTCCTGCCGGACGCCATCGCCCGCCTCGATCCGCTGGCCGACCACGTCAACGCCGTCCTGATCGGACCGGGCATGCAGGACGAAGCGGCCGCCGCCCAGCTGGTGCACGGCCTGCTGGGGCGTTTGCACGGCAGCGACACGGCCGTCGTGCTCGACGCCTGCGCGATGGGCACGCTGCTGCATGGCCCCGCGGAGTGGCCGGCGGGCCAGGCCTTCCGCTTCCAGCAGCCGGTGATCCTGACCCCGCACTGCGGCGAGATGGCGCACCTGACCGGTATCGAAAAAACCGCGATCGGGGCCGCTCCCGACGCGCGCGCACTGGCCGCGGCCGCCGCCTGGAACGCGGTGGTGGCCCTGAAGGGCGCGCGCACGGTGATCGCCGCGCCCGATGGCGGCAGTTGGCATCACGAAGGCGGCAATGTCGGCCTGGCCATTTCCGGCTCGGGCGACACGCTGGCCGGGATCGTCGCCGGCCTGGCCGCGCGCGGCGCGGCGCTCGAACAGGCGGCCTGCTGGGGCGTGGCACTGCATGCGCGCGCCGGCGAACGACTGGCCGAGCGCATGGGCGTGCTGGGTTACCTGGCGCGCGAGATTGCGGACGAAATTCCCGCCCTACTTGAATCTGTTGCCGGCCGCGAGGCCGGCAACGCGAAGGAGCGTTGACTACACGCTCCTGTAATGTCCATCCGGCAAACGCCGGGGGCCGGTCTGACCGGAAAGCCGTTTGATTAGTATCAAATTCCGCATGCCTTATCGCGGAACAAAGCAAGAAGTGCACGATTTGACGAACTGGCGATAGTCAGGGAAGTCTAATTGTTTCAGTCGAATTCTTGCACTAGGAACCTATTCCAGTAGGGAGGAGGAAGTTGATGACGATGCATGGCAAGCGGGGGCAAGGCGCGAGGAGGCCGCATGGCGAGCCATGCAACGACGAGCAACGCAGCAGCCGCTTGTCAGGCGCGTCAGCAACGACTCATTCCCTACTGGGATAGGTTCTAAATGGGGCCGCGTGTTGCGTCGGTTCCCCCCAAGGTTGTTGCTAATGAACACAGGGCACCGGGTGATCGGTGATCCGACAGAGGTTCATGGCGAAAACCGAACTGGCGCCGTCTTTCTCCACCGCCTCACCGGGAGAAGACGGCACACGATAGACGTGAACGAGGAGTTAAATAATGAACGCACTCACCAAAGCACCAAAAATCCTGCTGACCGCAGCCCTGCTCGCATCGATGCTGGGCGCATGCAAGAAGAACGATACCGCCACCACCACCACGACCACCACCAGCGAGACGGCGGCCACGTCGCCAAGCTCGACCTCGGGCACCAGCGGCACCACCGGTACCATGGGCACCACGGGTGATACCGGCACTGGCGCCACCGGCACCGGCAGCACCGGCACCGGCGCGATGGGCACCACCGGCGACACCTCGGGTAGCGGCGCCACCGGCACCGGCACGGGCGCCACCGGCGCCACCGGCACCACCGGCACCATGGGCGAATCGAGCGGCACCGGTAACTCCGGCACCGGCGCCACCGGCACCAGCGGCACCACCGGCGTGACCGGCGCCGGTGGCACCACGGGTAACACCGACTCGACCGGCAAGGGCACCGCCGGCGCCGCCGCCACGGGTACCGGCACCACGGGCACCGGCCGTTAATTCAGCCTGATCCGCCCCTACGCGGAGCCCCACGACGCGGGCTCCGCGTACTTTAGGGCCGGCGGTCTTTCCCGCCGGCGCTCGCACTCCGCCTCTACGCAGCTTTCCCTTCGCTCTCCTCAAGCGCCCCTACCCGGGTGGTGGGCACGCATGCCCACGCGCCATTAGCCCGTTCCGTCAAACAGCGCACAGTGCCGCGCGCGGACCCATGCCAGAATGCTTCCTAGTCCAACGCCTCAGGGCAACGGCACGCCATCGAACAAGGAGTACCACCATGAACACCATGAAACAAGCACCGAAGATCATCCTGACCGCCGCCCTCCTCGCCGCCATGCTCGGCGCCTGCACCAAGAAGGATGCCGGTATCGGCGGCGACGGCGATGCCGCCCACGTGACGAACCGGGTCGAAGGCACGGGTGCCGGCGCGGCCGCCGGCGTCAGTGGCGCAACCGGCAACGCCGGCAATGCGGGCCTGTCCTCGACCGAGTACAGCACCAACAATACGCCGCGCACCGTCGACAAGAACGAGAGCACCGAGAAAACCAGCATGGGTGCCACCGGTGGCGCCAGCGGCTTCGACGGCACCAAGCCGACCGACGCCAGCGGCAGCACCACCGGCACCGGGCCGGCCTCCACCAAGCCTGGCGCAGGCAAGTAAAAAACAACCCGCTTGCGCGGGTTTTTTTTTCGGGTCCGGGAATCAAACCCCTTCGGTCACCTTGCTCACCGGCGCCTTGGCCAGCGGCACCGTCCGGGTCCGGCCGCGGCCGGTCGCGAAGCGGTAGCCGCGCACGATCAGGCGATAGACCAGGCGGATGAAGGCCAAGGTCAGGATCGCTTCGACGAAGGTTGCCAGGAAGGCCGGCAGCATGCCCCAGCGCTCGCTGCGCCGGCTGTTCTTGCGGCCCATGCGTTCGCGGGCGAACTCGATGCTGTCGTAGAAGGTCGGGACCACGAGCAGGGTCAGGAAGGTCGAGGTGATCGTACCGCCGATGATCGCCACCGCCAGCGGCTGGTAGAACTTGCCGTCCGGACCGAGTGCCAGGGCCACCGGCAGCATGCCGGCGATCAGCGCGAAGGTCGTCATCAGGATCGGACGCAGACGCATGCGGCCGGCCTTCATCAGGGCATCTTCACGCTCGTAACCTTCGGCTTCCAGGCCACGCGCCGCATCGAGCAGCAGGATCGCGTTCTTCGCCACCAGTCCCATCAGCATGATGATGCCGATAAAACTCATCAGGTTGAGCGTGCCCCGGGTGATCAGGAGCGCCAGCACCACGCCGATCAGGGACAGCGGCAGCGACAGCATCACGCCCAGCGGTGCGGTGAAGGAACCGAACTGCATCACCAGGATCAGGTACATCAGGCCGATACCGCCCAGCAGCGCGGTCAGCATCTCGCCGAACAGTTCCTTCTGGTCCTTGCCGGCGCCACCCAGCGCCAGGCCATAACCCGGCGGGAAGTCGAAGGTCTTGGCCAGTTTCATGGCGTCGTCCGTGACTTCGCCCGACGAACGGCCCTGGGCGTTCGCCGACACGGTGATCACGCGCTTGCCATTCTTGTGGATGATTTCGGATGGCCCCTTGCCCATGCTGATGCGGGAGATCTGCTCGAGCGGCACCATGGTATTCGTGCCGGCAATGGCGATCGGCAGGCGCTCGATGTTCTCGATGTTGACGCGATCGTCCGGATGCAGGCGCAGCGCGACGTCGCGCGTCTCGCCGGTCGGGTCGACCCAGTCGCCCACCTCGATACCGGCAAAGGCCACGCGCAGCGCGGTGGCGGCATCGCCCACCGACACGCCCATCGAACTCGCCAGGCCGCGGTCGAGCTCGATCTGCAGCTCGTTCTTCGGATCCTGCTGCGACAGCGTGACGTCGACCGCACCCGGCACCTGGCGCAGCTTTTCCATGTAGGCCGAGGTCAGCTCCATCAGTTTGCGCGAATCGGGGCCGGTGAACTCGATCTGGACCGGCTTGCCGCCGCCGTTCAGGTCGTCGATCACGGTGTACTCGGCGCCCACCAGCTGGGCCACCTTGGCGCGCAGGTCGGCGCCGATCGCGGCCGCCGTACGATTGCGGGTATTACGCTTGCCGATCTCGATATAGATATAGCCGCCGTTCGGACGGGCCACGACGTCGGTGGCGCGTGTTTCGGGCAGGGTGTGGGCCAGCGCGGCGGCCTGCTCCATCTTCAGGCGCGCGTACTGCAGGCTCGACGATGCCGGGGTGCGCACCTCGATCATGATCTTGTTGCCGTCGCCTTTGGGCAGGAAGCTGGTGCCGCCGAAGGACGTTTGCAGCGCCACCGCTCCGACCAGGCTCAGCACGACAATCACGCCCATCCAGCGGCGATGGTGCAGTGCCCAGGCAATCACATTGCCGTAGCGTTCAGCCTGGCGGTCGAACCAGTCGTTGAAGCGGCCGAGCACTTTCGAGATGCCCTTCTTCGGCGCGTGATGGTGGCCCGGAGGGTCGCCCCAATAGGCCGACAGCATCGGGTCGAGCGTGAACGAAATGGCCAGGGATACCAGCACTGAGCAGGTGACGGTCAGTGCGAACGGACGGAACCATTCGCCCGAGATGCCCGGCATGAAGGCCACCGGAATGAACACGGCCATGATCGAGAAGGTGGTCGAGGCGACCGCCATGCCGATTTCCGAGGTACCGACCAGGGCAGCGGTACGGCGGTCGGCGCCGTTTTCCATGTGGCGCACGATGTTTTCCCGCACCACGATGGCGTCGTCGATCAGCACGCCGATCGCCAGCGACAGGCCGAGCAGGGTCATGAAGTTGAGCGTGAAGCCGCACAGCCAGACCGCGATGAAGGCCGCCAGCACCGAGGTCGGCAGCGACAGCGCGGTGATCAGGGTCGAGCGCCACGAGTTGAGGAAGGCATACACCACGAACACGGTCAGCACGGCGCCGAAGACGAGCGACTCGATTACGTTGTTCAGGCTGCTTTGCGCTTCGCTGCCGCCGTCGCGGGTGATCGTCAGTTCGGTGCCCTTCGGCAGGTCCTTGTTGATCGCCGCGACTTCTTCGCGCACTTTCTTGGCGATCGAGACGGTCGAGGCGTCGCGGGTGCGGATGACGGAGATGCCGACGTTCGGGTTGCCGCTGTGGATGGAGGCGCTGTCGATGTCGGCGAAGCCGTCGTGAATCTCGGCCACCTGGCTCAGGCGCACGATGGTGTCGCCGCTGCGCTTGACGACGATTTGCTGGAAGTCTTCCGGACGCTCGATGCGGCCGATCAGGCGGATGCCCTTCTCGTCCATCTCGCCGCGCACCTTGCCGACCGGCGCATTGGTGTTCTGGACGCGCAGGGCACTGGCCACTTCGCCCACCGAGACGTTGTATTCGCGCAGCTTGTCGGCGCGCAGCAGCACCGACAATTCACGCCGCAGCGAACCGTTGACGTTGACCGTGGAGACGCCTTCGATGGCGCGGAAGCGGTCGGCCAGCACGTCCTCGGCCATGCGCGAGATTTCCGCGTGCGACTGCCCTTTCGAGGACAGCGCCAGTTGCATGATCGGCTGCGAGGCCGGATCGACGCGGCGCAGGATCGGCTCGCGCATCTCGGTCGGCAGCTTGTAGCGCACCGCCGAGATGGCGTTGCGCACGTCGTCGGACGCTTCGATCAGGTTGCGCTTGAAGTCGAACTGCAGCTCGAGTACGGCGCTGCCTTCGCGCGCGTACGATTCGACATCGGTGACGCCCGGCACGCTGAGCATCTGCTTTTCCAGGCGGTTGATGATCTCGCGTTCGCTCGTTTCGGGCGAGGCGCCCGGATACGGAATACTGACGACGATGACGGGAATTTCGACGTCGGGATTCTGGTTGACGCGCAACTTCGACAGGGCCAGCAGGCCCATGCACATCATCGCCAGGATCAGCACGATCGTCGCGATCGGCTTCTTGACAGAGAAATTGGACAGGAACATGGCTTAGTTCCCTTTGGCCGGCGGCGTCGTTGCGCTGGCCACGCGCGGCGCCGCGCCCGCCAAGGTGACCTTCTGGCCGTCTTTCAGGTTCGAGCTCGGGTTGCGCAGCACGGTGTCGCCGGCGGCCAGGCCCGCCTTGATCTCGATATTGCCGCTGCGCTGGTCGCGCATGCCGGTCTGCAGGTCGACTTTCGACAGCAGCCCGCCCTTGACGCGCCAGGTATAGGTCTTGTCGCCGGCTTTGACCATGGCGCTCTCCGGCAGCATCAGGACGTTCGAACTCTGGGCGTCGATCTGGCCTTCGGCGTACAGGCCGGCCACGCGCGGCTGTTCGCCGGTCAGGCTGACCAGCACTTCGACCTGGCGCGTGATGCTGTTGGCCGAGGCGTCGATGCGCTTGACCACGCCCGTGAACTGCTGGGTGCCGTAGCCGTTGATATGGTATTTGACCTGTTGGCCGACCTTGATGGTGCTGATCTTGTCGGTCGAGACCCGGCCTTCGAGGCGCATGCTGGTCGGATCGATGACTTTCACCAGTTCCTTGCCGACGGTGGCGGTGTCGCCGCTCGAGACCTTGCGGTCGCTGACGATGCCGTCGAAGGGTGCGCGCACCTGGGTGCGCGAGGTTTGCTGGCGCGCCAGCGCGGCGCGGCTCTTGGCGGCCGACAATTCGCTCTGGGCCGTGTTGCGGCGCACTTCGGCGTCGTCCTGGGCCGCGGCCGAGGTCATCCCCGAGGCGCGCAGGGTTTTCAAACGCTCGAGCTGGCGGTTGGCCTGGTCGAGTGCCTGGCCGGCGGCGCGTACGCCCGCTTCGGCCGAGAGCAAGGTGTCGCGGATCGCCGTTTCGTCGAGTTTCACCAGCAGGTCGCCGCGCTTGACCGGCTCGCCATTTTCCTTGAGTACCTGGAGTACCACGCTCGAGACTTCGGCGCGCAGGTCGGCGCGGCGTTCCGGCTGGATCGAGCCGGTAATCACGGGACCGGAGGCGAGCGAATTGCTCGAGACCGTCAACAGGTCTTGCGGGGCGACCAGCAGCTGGCTCGGCTTGGTGTCCTTCGCGTCGGCCGAGGCGGTGGTTTTACCGTCGGCCTTGCCATCCGGCTTGGCCGGATCCTTGGCCCCCTTGCCGCAGGCGGCCAGGGCGGACGCGATGGCGAGGACGAGTAGAGTGTTGCGCAGCATTGAAGAATCTCCCGATTTGGACTGTGACGACGTTTTATGTGAATTCGATGGAACCTGTCAGCGCGCAGTATCCCGGAGGCGGCCCCACCCGTCAATTGACGATCCCGCCCGTTGTTATTTTGGAGGGATGAACTGCGCAATGGCGCGACGAGCTGCATGCATATCGGACGAAATGCGCTCCGATCAGCCGCCGAACAGCGTGTAGACGGCCCATCCCATGCCGATGCCGGTGGCGATGCCGCCACCGATTTCGACCAGGGTGTGGCCCATGCGTTCGCGCAGCAGGGTGTGGCTGGCGGCGCCGGCGGCGATGCGGTTGATGGCGGCGGCCTGGCGACCGACGTGCTGGCGCAGGCTGTTGGCGTCGATCATGACGATGAAGGCCAGCGTCACGGCCACGCCGAAGGCAGGATGATCGATTCCCTCGCGCAAGGCGATCAGGGTCGCCATGCTGGTCACGACCGAGCTGTGGTTGCTGGGAAAGCCACCATTGCCGACCAGGTTGAACGCCCAGCGCCGCTGGCGTGCACTATTAATCAGGAACTTGATCGGACCGACGACGAGCCAGGTCAGGAAGGGCGTGATGAGGTAAGCGTAGTCCATGGAAATCCTTGTGCGGGTAGATAAGTGATGCTGGGTAAGTTATGCCGGGCGGAATTATCGCAGAAGCAACCCTTGGACTGCGCCGTTTTGCCCCGGCTGCGGTTAAGATGGCTGGAATTGTGGCATTTCAACCAATATACAAATCACGGGGAATTTAAACATGCAACATTTCAGGTTGTCGTTTGCGGTCACGGTCGTCCTGATGGCGCTGGCGGGCTGGTGGGGTTTCGACCATGGCGGCATGCCGGGCCTGCTCAGTGCGCTCTGGATCACGGCCGTGCTGGGCGTACTGGAAGTCTCGCTCTCCTTCGACAACGCCGTCGTCAACGCCTCGGTACTGCGCCACTGGAACGAATTCTGGCGCAAGCTGTTCCTGACCGTCGGTATCCTGGTGGCCGTGTTCGGCATGCGCCTGCTGTTCCCGCTGGTGATCGTCTCGGTCGCCACCGGCCTCGGGCTGATCGACGTCTGGCACATGGCGATCCAGACGCCGCAGGAATACTCGCGCCACCTGACCGAGCACCACGCCGAAGTGTCTGCTTTTGGGGGCGCCTTCCTGCTGCTGGTATTCCTGAACTTCCTGTTCGACAGCGAGAAGGAACTCCACTGGCTCGGCTGGATCGAGGAAAAGGTCGGCCAGTACGGTTCCGAAGGCCTGGCCATCCTGCTGACCCTGCTGGCCGTGTTCTTCGCCATGAGCCTGATGCCCGAGCAGCGCAAGCTGGCGGTGCTGATCTCCGGCGTGGTCGGGGTGCTGGTGTATGTCGGCGTCGACTGGATCAGCGGCCTGCTCGAAGAAGAGGAAGAAGATCCGGTCATCGGCAAGATGATTTCCCAGGGCAGCATCGGCGGCTTCCTCTACCTGGAAGTACTCGACGCCTCGTTCAGTTTCGACGGCGTGATCGGCGCCTTCGCGATCACCAACGACGTCGTCATCATCATGCTGGGCCTGGCGATCGGCGCGATGTTCGTGCGGTCGCTGACCGTGTTCCTGGTCTACAAGGGCACGCTGCAGGAATTCGTCTTCCTCGAGCATGGCGCGCACTACGCGATCGGCATCCTGGCCCTGATCATGTTCGCCAGCGTCCACTATCACATTCCCGAATGGTTCACCGGGCTGTCGGGGGTGGCCTTCATCCTGGTCTCGCTATGGTCCTCGATCCGCTACCGCAAGCGCACCGAGCTGGAAGACCAACGCGCCAAGGCCGGGATCGCATAGCCGTTTTGACAATCGGGGCCGGCATGGCAGAATGGGGTCCCTCTTCCTTGATCGAATACTGAACAACCATGCCGAAAGCCCTGCCCCAACGCGCCATCGCGATCCTGCTGTCCCTCGTCGCCGCCCTGGTGGTGATCGGCGGCCTGTACACCTGGTTCACGTTAAGCTGGTCGTATTCCGAAGGAACGCGCGCCGGTTACCTGCAGAAGTTCTCGAAAAAAGGCTGGCTGTGCAAGACCTGGGAAGGCGAGATCCTGTTGTCGAGCATGCCCGGCGCGATTCCCGAACGCTTCGAATTCACCGTGCGCGACGACGCCCTGGTGAAAAAGCTGCAGTCGACCATGGGCCAGCGCGTCGACATCGGCTACGAGCAGCACAAGGGCGTGCCGACCAGCTGCTTCGGCGAGACCGAGTATTTCGTCAATGCCGTCAATACCGGGCCGGTGTCGCCGGTGTCGCCGAGCGAGGCGCCGAAAGTGGCGCAGTGATAGCGAAAGCGAATCACCGGTGACGGGTGATTCGCCGATCGTATCGATCCAAAGGAACCGAGGGGAGATCGCCGGATCAGTCGCCGTTCGAGCGCCGCTGATGCATGATCACTTCCGCCAGCCGCGCCGCGGCCTGCTGCGCCGACGGCTGTTTTTTCAGGCGTCCCAATACTTCGCGGGTGATGTTTTCCGAGGCGGTGCGCTGGTGGACCTCGGCCTGGCGTTCGTTGACCGCGTCTTCGGTGGCCGACAGCTCGGCCGCCTGCTCTTCCAGCCGTTTCGTTTCCAGGGCCAGCAGCTCGCGCCGGGCGTCGGCCATCTGGCGCGTGGTGGCGGCCGTGCGGCGCTGCATCTCGGCGTGGGCCTGGGCGTGTTCGAGTAGCGCGCGCTGGGCGTCGCGTTTTTCCAGCGCGGCCTGGGCGGCGGCGGCTTCGGCCAGTTCGTGTTCGCGCGCCAGGCGCGCCGTTTCTTCCTCGGCCTCGAGACGCACCCGCGCCGCCAGTGCCGCTTCCTGTTCCGACGCCAGGCGCGCCGCCGCGGCGCTGTTGGCGCGCGTGTCGAGATCGAGCTGTTCGCGCTGGGCCGCCAGCTGGCGCTCGGCCTGCAGCAAGGCTTCGCGCGAGGCCTCCACCGCTTCGCGCTCGCAAGCCAGGGCCGCGTCGGTCGCCGCCAGACGCGCCGCTTCGCTCGCCGCGCGCTCGGCCTGCAGCCGCGCCAATTGCGCCGCCGCGGCAGCTTCGGCCTGCGCCGCCGCCGCCGCCGCTTCTTCCTGCGCCGCTTCCTGGAACACGCTCGCCGCTTCCTGGCGCCGTGCCTCGCCGGCCGCCTCGCGTGCCTGGGCGGTGCGTGCCTCCGCCTCGCTGCGCTCGCGCAGCAAGGCCGCGTGCGCCGCCTCGTCCTCGGCGCGCGCCGTGGCCAAGGCGCTCAAGGCGCGTTCGGCCTCGACCCGCCCTTCCAGCTGCGCCAGCGCCGCGCTTTCGGCCTCCAGCCGGGTCCGTTCGGCAGCGGCCAGTTGCTCCGCTTCGGCCGCGCGCCGCTCGGCCACCTCGGCCGCGCGCTGTTCCAGTTCGAGCGCCTGGGTCGCCAGCGCCTGCTCGGAAGCCTGCGCCGCATTGGCGCGCGCGCGCGCCTCGAAGGCCGCCTGGGCCTGGGCCGCGCGCTCCTCGGCCAGCAGGCGTGCGCGCTCCTGTTCGCGCGCATCCTGTTCGGCCGCCTGCGCGGCCAGGCGGTCGGCCTCGGCGCGCCGGCGCGCGTGGTCGCAGGCGGCCGCTTCCGCCTGCAGGCGCGCTTCGTCCTGCAACAGCGCCTCGTGTTCGGCCTCGGCGCGCGCCAGCGCCAGTTCGCGCAGCTGGCGGTCGGCGTCGATGCGCGCCGCGGTGGCCACCGCGATGCGCGCCTCGGCCTCGCGCCGCGCTTCGGCGGTGGAGGCGGCGGTTTGTTCGAGGCGTTCGCGGTGCAGCGCGGCGTCGCGCAGTTCCTTTTCCAGTTGCAGCCGCGCGCGCAGGGTGTCGGCGGCCACTTTCGTCGAATCGGCCTGGGACTGGGCGATCGATTCGCGCTCTTTTTCGACATGGGCCAGCGCCCGCGCTTCTTCCAGCGCGCGCGCTTCGGCCGTGGCGCGGGCAAAGGCGGAACTGAGCGCGACCTGGTCGGCCCGTTCGCGCTGCAAGGCCAGTTCCAGCGCTTCGGATTCGACCTCGGCCAGTTTTTCAGCCGTCTGGCGCGCCGCCTTTTCGGCCCGTTCGCGCTCGCGCGCCAGCACCGCCACGCGCGCGTCGGCACTGGCGCTGTGCAGCACCTCTTCGCGCGCCGCCTGGACCGCGGCCACGCGCTCGGCGGCCTGGCGCCGCGCCTGCTCGGTCTGGATGAGTAACTCTTCGGCCGCGAGCGCGGCTTCGCGCGCCATCGCGGCCTCGGCTTCCATCTGCTCGCCGGCGCGGCGCCGTGCTTCGTCGGCGGCGCGCGATCGCGCTTCGACGGCAAGCCGTCCTTCGGTGTCGGCCTGGACCCGGGCACGCAGCTCGGCGGTCTCGATGCGCATCGCTTCCAGGCGCTCGTTCGACGCCTGGGCGGCGGCGCGCAGGCTTTCCAGGCGGTCGCGATTGAGTTCGATGACTTCTTCCGAGGCCTGGGCATTCTCGAGGGCGGCCGCGGCGGCGGCGGCGTCGAGTGCCGCGCGCTCTTCGGCCAGCGAGCGCGCACGCGCCTCGGCATGGGCGCGCGTCTCGGCCGCGACATTCGCCTTGGCTTCGGCTTCCACGCGCGCGATCGCTTCCTTGATCGCGGCTTTTTCCAGGGTGCCGCGATCAAGCGTCGAGGCCGGCGCCGGCACGTGCCGGACCTGGGAGGCCGGCATGTCGATCGTGAAGTCGGTATCGTCGTGTGGGATGTGTTCCATGTTGGTTCTCGTTGTGCAGGCGCGCGGCTCGCGCTGACTCATTATCAACGAAACCCGACAATCATGGCACCCCGAACTGCGCGCCGAAATCCCCGCAGTTCAGCGCTTAGAAGTGCTGCTTCAAACCGGCCACAGCGGCGGCTCGTCCATCAGGGCCACTTGTTCGCGCAGCTCGAGGATGCGGTCCTGCCAATAGCGTTGTGTATTAAACCAGGGAAACGCCGCCGGGAAGGCCGGGTCGTCCCAGCGCATCGCCAGCCAGCCGGCGTAATGGATCAGGCGCAGGGTGCGCAGGGCTTCCACCAGGTAGAGCTGGCGCGGGTCGAAATCGCAAAAATCCTCGTAGCCGGCCAGTACGTCGGCCATCTGGCGCACCATGTCCTGGCGTTCGCCGGACAGCAGCATCCACAGGTCTTGCACCGCCGGTCCCATGCGGCTGTCGTCGAAGTCGACGAAATGCGGGCCGTCGCCGGTCCAGAGCACGTTGCCGCCATGGCAGTCGCCGTGCAGGCGCAGGCGCGGCAGGCTGCCGGCGCGCTCGTAGCAACGGGCCACGCCGGCCAGGGCCTGCTCGACCACGCTGGCCCAGGTGGCGCGCAGTTCGTGCGGGACGAAGTCGTGCTTGAGCAGGAAGTCGAAGGGTTCGCGCCCGAAGGTCTGGGGATTGAGTTCGGGCCGCAGCCGGTATGGCGTGAGCGCCCCCACCGCATGGATGCGCCCGATGAAGCGCCCCATCCACTCGAGGGTGGCGGGGTCGCCCAGCTCCGGCGCGCGTCCGCCACGCCGGGCGAAGACGGCGAACCGGAACCCGTCGAATTCGTGCAGCGTGGCGCCGCCGATCCGCATCGCCGGCACCACCGGGATTTCGCGCTCGACCAGTTCGGTCACGAAGGCATGCTCTTCCAGGATGGCGTCGTCGCTCCAGCGGTTCGGGCGGTAGAACTTGACCACCACCGGCTCGCCCTCGTCGCGGCCGACCTGGTAGACCCGGTTCTCATAGCTGTTCAGGGCCAGCAGGCGACCGTCGCCATGCAGGCCGACACTGTCGACGGCATCGAGCACACGGCTGGGGTCGAGCCGCGAAAACGGGTGCGCCGGGGATTCCCCCGCTGAAGTAGACTCTTTATCCATGCTGCCATTGTACGGCGCGAATCGTTATTTCGTACGCATACCCGCCCGCAGGCGTTAAACTGGCAGACTTCACTGAAATATGAGCGCCCTATGCAACTCGAACAGCCCCTGACCGAAAAAGAATTCGACGAACTCGACCAGTTCCTCCTCTCCGAGCGCAGCCCGGAAGATGCGATGACGATGGACACCCTGCACGGCTACCTGACCGCGATCGCGATCGGCCCGGAAACCATCATGCCGGCCGAATGGCTGCCGCGTGTCTGGGGCCAGGAAGAGAGCGCCGTCCCGAAGTGGAAGAACGCCAAGGAAGAAGAACGCATCCTGAACCTGATCATGCGCTTCATGAACGAAGTGCTGATCACCTTCGAAGTCGCGCCGAAGGAGTTCGAGCCGCTGTACTGCGAGCACGAGCACAATGGCCAGACCCTGATCGACGGCGAAGCCTGGTGCTGGGGTTTCTGGGAAGGCATGGAACTGCGCCCGGGCTCGTGGGAGCCGATCTGGCAGTCCGAAGTCGCCGAACTGATGCGCCCGCTCTACCTGCTGGGCGCCGACGAGATCGAGGAAGCCGAACTGCCGCTGGTCGAAGACCCGGTCAAGGCGCACCAGCTGGCGCTCGAGATCGAAGCGAACCTGCCGGCCATCTACCGCTACTGGCTGCCGCTGCGCAAGGCGGCGGTCGAAACCGTGCGCCACGAGACGCCGAAACCGGGCCGCAACGACGACTGCCCTTGCGGCAGCGGCAAGAAATTCAAGAAGTGCTGCGGGGCGGAAGCAGCGTAACCAGGCAACAACAAAACCGGGAACTTCCCGGTTTTTTTTCGTCCCGCCGGCGCGTTCGTTTGGCGCGCCGTCCATGTGCGCGCCGGGGAACGCGTATCATCGCCGAATCTTTGCTTTTATTTAACACAATATTCCATGAACGCGCCCTTCCCCGCCAGTGCCGAACGCGAACGCCTTGCCGCGCTCGACGCCTACGGCATCCTCGATACGCCCCCGGAGCGCGCTTTCGACGATGTCGTCGCCCTGGTCGGGCAGTTGCTCGATGCCCCGATCGTCGCCGTCAACCTGCTGGCCGAAGGCCGCCAGTGGTTCAAGTCGGAGATCGGCCTTGGCACGCGCGAAATGCCGCTGGACGACTCGATCTGCAAGTTCGCCCTGCTGCAGCCCGGCCGGATGGTGGTGCCCGATACCCGCCTCGATCCGCGCTTTGCCTGTAATCCGCTGGTCACCGGCGCGCCCGGACTGCGTTTCTATGCCGGCCAGCCGCTGGTCACGCCCGCAGGCATGGTGCTCGGCACCCTGTGCGTGCTCGACCTCGCAGCGCGGCCCGCGGGCTTGAGCGCGCAACAGGAAACGGTGCTGGAAACGATGGCGCACCAGATCATGCGCCTGATCGAGCTGCACAAGGCGTTCCGCGACCAGCAGCAAATCCAGGATGAATTACGCCGCGAGCGCGACCATTGCCAGCGCCTGTTCGAAGGCATGGACGAAGGCTTCGTCATGCTCGACCGGGATTTCCGGCTCCAGCAGATCAACACCGGCGCGCTGCGTTACGAGATGCGCAGCGCCGAGGAAATGCTGGGCCGCACGCACTGGGAAGTCTGGCCCGGTTCCGAGGACCTGGCCTTGGCCGCGCACTACAGGCACGCCATGGCGCAGCAGGTACCGGTCAGTTTCGAACAACACTACATCTTCCCGGATGGGCGCAGCTACTGGCTCGACATCCGGGTCATTCCGGCCGACGCGGGCCTGGCCATCTTCTACCGCGACATCACCGAGCGCAAGGAAACCGAGCAGGCGCTGCGCGACAGCCAGCGCCAGGCCCTGGAGGCGGCCGGCCAGGCCGAACGCGAGCGCCAGCGCCTCGACGCCCTGCTCGAAGCGGTCCCGGTCGGCATCATCGTGGCCGACGCCGGAGGCGCGCTGGTGCATGTGAATGCGGAGAACCGCAATATCTGGGGCGACCATCCGATGTCGTCCGGGGTCGACGATTACGTCGAATGGAATGGCTGGTGGGCCGACGGCTCCGAGAAACACGGCCAGCCACTGGGCAAGGAAGACTGGGCGATGTCGCAGGCGCTGGCGGGAGCGCCCGCGCCGCGCCAGGTGATCGAGGTCGAGTCGTTCCGCCGGTCGGGCGAGCGCCGTATCATGCTGAACCAGGGCGCGGCGATCCGCAACGACGCCGGCGAGATCATCGGCGCGGTGGTGGCGCAGATGGACATCACCGACCGCGTCAAGGCCGAGGAGGCGCTGCGCCAGGCCGACCAGAAGAAGGACGAATTCCTCGCCATGCTGGCGCACGAGCTGCGCAACCCGCTCGCGCCGATCACCTCGGCGGCGGCGATCCTGTCGAACCACGCGGTCGACGCGGCCACGGTGCGCCGCACCAGCGCCATCATCGCGCGCCAGGCGCGCCACATGACGGGCCTGATCGAAGACTTGCTCGACGTCTCGCGCGTCACGCGCGGCCGGGTCGACCTCGCCACGACCGAACTCGACATCAAGGACGTGATCGCGGACGCCATCGAGCAGGTGCGTCCGCTGGTCGAAAAACACCAGCACCGCCTGCTGGTACAGCTCTCCCCGTCTCCCGCCATCGTGCTGGGCGACCGCAAGCGGCTGGTGCAGGTGATGACCAATTTGCTGAGCAATGCGGCGAAATACACGCCCAACGGCGGCGCCATCGAGGTGCTGCTCGAAACCGACAGCGCGGGCCTGGCGATCACGGTGCGCGACAACGGCATCGGCATGACGCCGGACCTGATCGCCGACGCCTTCGAGCTGTTCTCGCAGGGCAAACGCGGGCTGGACCGCAGCCAGGGCGGCCTGGGCATCGGCCTGGCCCTGGTCAAGAGCCTGTTGCTGCTGCATGGCGGCACGATCGAGGTCCACAGCGAGGGAGCGGACCTGGGCAGCAGCTTCCGGGTGCGCCTGCCGGCCGTCCAGCGCGGCGCGGCGCCCATGTCGGATAGCGTGGCGCCCTCGCACAGCGCCCCCGCGCCCGAGCTGCGCATCGCCATCGTCGACGACAATGAGGACGCGGCGGCGACCCTGTCGATGTTCCTGCAAGCCTTCGGGCACACGGTCACGATCGCGCATTCGGCGCACCAGGCGCTGGCCCAGCTGCCGGCCTTCGCTCCGGACGTCTGCCTGCTCGATATCGGCCTGCCCGAGATGGACGGGTTCGAACTGGCGCGCGCCCTGCGCGCGGCGCCGGCCACGCGCGGATCGGTGCTGATCGCCATTACCGGCTATGCCCAGGAACGCGACCGCCAGGAAGCGCGCGGCGCCGGCTTCGACGAACTGTTCGCGAAACCGGTCGACCTGGCCGCGCTCAACGCGCTGCTGATCTTGGTGGCGCAGCACCGGCACTGAGCGGCCGGCACTCCTCCGGAATCACGCCGCCGCTTCGAGCCGCTGCTCGCACAGTGCCGCCACCAGGTCCGACTGGCTGACCAGACCCACCATCTTCCCATCCTGGCCGACGATGGCGACCTGGTGATAAGCGCGATCGCTCAGGAGCGGCACCAGTTGCGCCAGCGGCGCGTCGACGCCGAGGGCGACCACGTTGCGCTGCATCGCATCCTGCACGCGCAGCGCCACGCCCGGCACCAGCTGGCGCAGGCGGGCGCTCCAGCCGAGCTGGCGCAATACACGGTGATGCCCAGGCGCGCGCTGGGCGTCGGGTCGCCGGTGGCATGCACGTTCCTGTCGGCGGCGTGCTGGGCATGCGGATAGCGGCGCCCGGTGAAATTGTTGTACAGGATCGCGGCGAGGACGATCAGGACCGAATTGAGGGCCACGGGGTTCAGCGCGAAGCTCCACAATCCCTCGTGCACCGCATGGCCACCCAGGACCGTGGTCAGGGCGACGGCGCCGCCCGGCGGGTGCAGGCAGCGCAGCGCGAACATGATGCCGATCGCCAGGCAGCCGGCCAGGGGCGCGGCCAGCAGCGGATCGGGCAGCAGCTGGGCACAGGCGACGCCGACCAGGGCGGAGATGGTATTCCCGCCGACCACCGCCCAGGGCTGGGCCAGCGGACTGCTCGGCACGCAAAACAGCAGCACGGCCGAGGCGCCCATCGGGGCGATCAGGTAAGCGGCCAACTCCGGCGCCAGCATGTGGGTGGCGAGCGCGGTGACGAACAGGCCGACGCAGGCGCCGACGCCGGCGCGCAGGCGTTCGAGTTTGCCGGTGGGCAGAGGCTGCGGCAGGAAGCCATGCAGCCATTGGATGAATTGAGCGCGCATTGAGCTGAGCAAAGCAAAGAGCGCAATTACACCACAAACGTTTAATGCTCCGCAAAGTGTTGCGAGGTTCATCAAATTTGTCAAATGCGCGTTCGCGCACGGACGATTGCGTCCACTTCGCCGACCCTAGTTGACGTATTCACGGGCGGCGCCCCGCGCCGCATGATGTCAAATTCGATAAAAAGGATCCTCCGATGAAGAAAGCACTGCCACTCACCCTGCTCGCCGGCGCCGCCCTGCTGGCCACCAGCGCCTGGTCCCAGGCCGCCGCCACGGCGCCGAAAGCCGAACCGCACATGCAGAAGGTGCTCGACGCCCACGCATCGCTGAACCCGAAACCGCTCGAGACGCTCACGCCCGAAGAAGCGCGCAAGCAGCCGACGCCGGCCGATGCGGTCGCCAAGGTGCTGACCGAGATGAAGAAATCGACGGCGCCCGAACCCGGCGTGACGATGACGACCAGGACCATCGGCAGCGGCGACGCCAGCTTCCCGATCCACATCTACACGCCCGAAGGCAAGGGCCCGTTCCCGGTCATGCTGTACTACCACGGCGGCGGCTTCGTGATCGCCGACACCAAGGTCTATGACGCGAGCCCGCGCGCGCTGGCCAAGATGGCCAATGCGATCATGGTCGCGGTCGACTACCGCCGCGCGCCGGAACACCCGTTCCCGGCCGCGCCGAACGACGCCTTCGCCGCCTACCAGTGGGTGCTGGCGCATGCCAAGGAATTCAATGGCGACCCGACCCGGGTGGCGGTCGGCGGCGAGAGCGCGGGCGGCAACCTGGCGACCGTGGTCTCGCTGATGGCGCGCGATAAAAAAGTGGCGCTGCCGCTGCACCAGCTGCTGGTATACCCGCTCGTGAACGACGACATGAACACGCCTTCGTACAAGACCAACGAAAACGCCAAGCCGCTCAACAAGGCGATGATGGGCTGGTTCTTCAAGCACTACGCGGGCGACCCGAAGAGCCCGTACGCGCTGCCGATGAAGGCCGCTTCGCTCAAGGGCTTGCCGCCGGCGACCATCATCGCGGCCGAGATCGATCCGCTGCTGTCGGAAGGCAAGGCGTATGCCGACAAGCTGAAAACGGATGGCGTGGCCGTCAGCTACAAGCAATACAGCGGCGTCGCGCATGAATTCTTCGGCATGGGCGCCGTCGTGCCGAAGGCCAAGGAAGCCGAGCAGTTCGCGGCCGACGCCTTGAAGAAGGCGTTCGCGGCGAAGAAGTAAGGGTGTGAAGCCATCGGCACGGGCAGTCTTGCCCGGTGCCGGTGGCGAACCTGCCCTTGATGTACGATATGCAAACCTGTTTTTTCGACCACGACCAATCTTCCGGAGCCCCCATGAAACGCATCGCCCTGACCGCCGCCCTTGCCGCCGCCTTTATCGCCGTCCCCGCCTTCGCGGCCGCGCCGATGGCGAAAACCCCGGCGCCCGGCTATTTCCGCATGATGCTGGGCGAGTTCGAAATCACGCCGCTGTCGGACGGCACGGTCGACCTGCCGGTCGATAAGATCCTGCAGCAAAAGGCCGACAAGACCACGGCCACGCTGGCCAAGGCCCACCTGAAGGCCCCGCTCGAGACCTCCGACAACGCTTACCTGGTCAACACCGGCAAGCAGCTGATCCTGATCGACACCGGCGCCGGCGTCCTGTTCGGGCCGACCCTGGGCAAGATCCAGGCGAGTCTGAAGGCGGCCGGCTATACGCCCGATCAGGTCGACGAGATTTACCTGACCCACATGCACAGCGACCACCTGGGCGGCTTGAGCGCGCAGTCGAAAGCGGCGTTTCCGAACGCCGTGGTGCGCGCCTCGAAAACCGAAGCGGACCACTGGCTGAGCCAGGCGAAGATGGACCAGGCAAGCGAGGGCAAGGACACCTTCAAGAACGCGATGGCCGCGCTCGATCCATATGTGAAAGCGGGCAAATTCAAGCCCTTCGAGGGCGATGCCCAGCTCGTGCCCGGTATTCGCGCCCAGGGCGGGCACGGCCACACGCCGGGCCACACCACCTATGTGATCGAAAGCGGCGGCAAGAAGATGGTCGCGATCGGCGACCTGATTCACGTGGCCGCGGTGCAGTTCGACGAGCCGGGCGTGACGGTCGGTTTCGACAGCGACCAGAAGACGGCCGCCGCGGCCCGTAAAAAGCTGTTCGACGCGGCGGCCAAGGACGGCGCGCTGGTCGGCGGCGCCCACCTGCAATTCCCGGGCCTGGGCTACCTGCGCGTCGAGGGCAAGGGCTACCGCTTCATTCCCGTGAATTACACCCAGATGCGCTGAACGGAGCGGCGGCCCTAGGCGGCGCGTGCCGCCGGACGCACGCTGGCCAGCAACTGCGCGAGCCGGTCGATATCGACCGGCTTGACCAGGTGGTGCGGGAAGCCCGCGTCGAGTGCCAACCAGCGGCACGGCCAGGGCGGCGCCGATCCGTTCTTCGCCGTAGCGCGCCGGGAAGTTGACGCAGCGCGGATCGGCGAAGGCGAAACCGGCGCGCGAGAGCGTGGCGGTGCCGCCGGCGACCCACTGGCAGGGCACGCTGAAGGTGCCGGCCAGATCGTCCACTTCGGCATAGATGGCGCGCGTCAGGCCCAGCTCCGCGCCCAGCAAGGCGCTGGCCGTGGCCAGCACCTCCTCGGGCGAACTCAGCGAGCGCAGCGCATCCGAGACTTTCAGCTCGAGCGCGGCGCGTCGTTCGTCCTGGACGCGGGCGGTGGTTTCGATCGCCGTGCAATACATGCCGGCGACGCGGCCGCGCCCATCCTGCAGGGGCGAATAGGAAAACGTGAAATAGCGTTGCTCGAGACGTCCGCGCCGCTGCATGGTCAGCGCCAAATCCTCGAAGAAGGCGGATTTGCCGGACAAGGCCATGTCGATGATCGGCACCAGCTGCGACCAGGTCTCGGCCCATACCTGCTGGAAGGGCGCGGCCAGCGCGGCCGGATGCTTGTCGCCGATCAGCGCGGCATAGGCATCGTTGTAGAGCAGACGCAGGTCCGGGCCCCAGGCCAGGAACATCGGAAACGCGGAGTCGAGCGCCATGCGCACGGCCGTCGCCAGCTCGGGCGCCCAGCTGTCCGGATGACCGAGCGGGTGCCCACGCCAGTCGTGGGCGGCGAGCAGCGCGCGCACGCCGGTGGCGGGAACAGCGGGGGCGGTAGGGAAAAATCCGGATATGCAAGATTGTCCCACAGTCGGGCCAGGGCCGGAGCACTGCCCGCACCCCGGCGCATTACCCGATCGTCCCAAACTTTCTTTTTTGTAATTACACCTTGATAAAGTGCTCGCGGTAGTACTTCAGCTCTTCGACCGATTCGATGATGTCGGCCAGCGCCGTGTGCTTCTGGTGCTTCTTGAAACCGGAGGCCAGTTCCGGCTTCCAGCGGCGGCACAATTCCTTCAGGGTCGACACGTCCAGGTTGCGGTAGTGGAAGAAGGCTTCCAGTTTCGGCATGCCGCGCGCCATGAAGCGGCGGTCCTGGCAGATCGTGTTGCCGCACATCGGCGACTTGTTCGCAGGAACGAAATTCTTCAGGAAGGCGATCAGCGCCACTTCGGCGTCCGCTTCGGTCACGGTCGACGCTTTCACGCGCTCGATCAGGCCGGATTTGCCGTGCGTGCCCTTGTTCCAGTTATCCATCTTGTCGAGCGTTTCGTCCGACTGGTGGATCGCGAACACCGGGCCTTCGGCCAGCACGTTCAGGTGCATGTCGGTGACGACGACGGCGATCTCGATGATGCGGTCGTTGTCCGGGTCGAGGCCGGTCATTTCCATGTCGACCCAGACCAGGTTCATGTCGTTCGGGCGCTGGGCGGTGGCGGAAGGGGTCGCAGCTGCGGCGGAATTGGTGGGGTGTGACATAATTCTCTCTTGGCCTAATCAATCCTGCATTTTCTCACAGGCACAGAATGTCTTCACTCGGGTTTTCGGTTTTGTTCGTCGTTTTCTTCCTGCTCACGCTCGGCCTGCGCTTCTGGCTGGCCAACCGCCAGATCCGCCACGTGCTGCGCCACCGCGCTCAGGTTCCAAGCGAGTTCGCGTCCAAGGTCCCGCTCGATACCCACCAGAAAGCGGCCGACTATACCGTCGCCAAGACCCGCTTCGGCATCGCTTCCCTGCTCTGGGGCGGCCTGGTGCTGGTCGGCTTCACGCTGCTGGGCGGCCTGCAAGCCTTGTCGAGCGCCCTGCTGCAGGTGAGCGGCCCCGGCATGACGCACCAGCTGCTGCTGGTGGGCGCGTTCGGCGCGCTGTCCGCCGTGCTCGATCTGCCTTTCGAATATTACCGCCAGTTCGTGCTGGAACAGCGCTTCGGTTTCAACAAGATGACCCTGGCCTTGTGGCTCGTCGACGGCGTCAAGGGCGCGCTGATCGGCCTGGCCATCGGCCTGCCGCTGCTGTGGGTGGTGCTGAAACTGATGGAGTCGACCGGCGCGCTCTGGTGGTTCTGGACCTGGCTGGTCTGGAGCGCGTTCCAGTTGCTGATGATGGTCTTGTATCCGAGCCTGATCGCGCCGCTGTTCAACAAATTCACGCCGCTCGCCGACGACGCTTTGCGTAGCCGCATCGAAGGCCTGATGACGCGCGTCGGCTTCGCCTCGAAAGGCTTGTTCGTGATGGACGGCAGCCGCCGCAGCGCCCATGGCAACGCCTATTTCTCCGGCTTCGGCGCGGCCAAGCGCATCGTCTTCTTCGATACCCTGATCGAGCGCCTGGCGCCGCACGAGATCGAAGCGGTGCTGGCGCATGAACTGGGCCATTTCAAGCTGCGCCACATCGTCAAGCGCATCGTCGTCATGTTCGCCCTGTCGCTGGCCTTCCTGGCCCTGCTCGGCTACCTGAAGGAGCAAACCTGGTTCTACACCGGCCTGGGCGTGACGCCGATGCTGGGCGCGCCGAACGACGCCATGGCCCTGCTGCTGTTCATGCTGGTGCTGCCGATCTTTACCTTCGTCTTCGGGCCCTTGAGCGCGATCACCTCGCGCAAGCACGAATTCGAGGCCGATGCCTTCGCGGCCAAGCACAGCGACGCCTCGCACCTGGTCTCGGCCCTGGTCAAGATGTACGAAGACAATGCCTCGACCCTGACGCCCGATCCGCTGCATTCGGCCTTCTACGACTCGCATCCGCCGGCCTCGGTCCGGATCGCGCACCTGAACGGGGCACAAGCATGAGTTTGCGCGAACGGCATTGCACCCACGGCGCCGCGGCGCTCGACGCGGCCGGGCTGGCGCGCTTGCTGGCCCAGGTGCCGGCGTGGCGGCTCGACGCCAATCACCTGGTGCGTTCCTACGAGTTCAAGGACTACCACGAGACCATCGAATTCGTGAACGCGCTGGCCTGGATGGTCCACGCAGAAAACCACCACCCCGACCTGACGGTGCGCTATCGCCACTGCATCGTCGCCTATACCACCCACTCGGCGGGCCATGCGGTCTCGCTGAACGATTTCATCTGCGCTGCGAAAGCCGACGCAATCTACGAAGAACGGACAGGCGCATGAGTTCAAGCACGACCCTGAGCGGCACCATCATCGCGGCGCACGGGCGCCATTACCTGGCCGATGTCAACGGCGAAAAACTCCAGTGCGTCACGCGCGGCAAGAAGACGAATGTCGCCGTCGGCGACGTCGTGCACGTGGTGAAAACCTCGAACGACCAGGCCGTGATCGAAAAGATCGCCGAGCGCACCACCCTCTTGTACCGCTCGGACCAGTACAAGTCGAAACTGCTGGCGGCGAACATCTCGCGCCTGTTCATCGTGGTCGCGACCGAACCGGGTTTCGCCGACGACCTGGTCTCGCGCTCGCTGGTGGCGGCCGAAGCGGCCGGCATCGAAGCCCACCTGATCCTGAATAAGACCGACGTGGCCGACCTCCTGCCGCGCGCGCGCGAACGGGCCGACGTCTACGGCCGGCTCGGTTATCCGGTGCATGAAGTCTCGGCGCGGGCCGACCCGGAACATGCCTTGGCGGTGCTGCGGCCTTTGCTGGCGGGCCAGTCGTCGATCTTCATCGGCCAGTCGGGCATGGGCAAGTCCTCGCTGATCAACCTCCTGGTGCCGGACGCCGACATCGCCGTGCGCGAAATCTCGGCGGCGCTCGACACCGGCAAGCACACGACGACCTTCACGCGCCTCTACTGGCTGCCGGACGGCGCGGCGATCATCGATTCGCCGGGCTTCCAGGAATTCGGCCTGTACCACCTGTCCGAAGGCATGCTGGAACGCGCCTTCGTCGAATTCAAGCCCTACCTGGGCGGCTGCAAGTACTACAACTGCCGCCACCTGGCCGAGCCGCAGTGCGCCGTGCTGACCGCCCTGGCCGAAGGCAAGATCGCGCGCCACCGGCACGAACTGTACGGCCAACTGCTGCACGAGTCGGCGCAGACGCTGTATTGACCACACTGCTGGGGTCAGGTCTGACATTCAGACACGAGCTCTGCAGCACACTGCTGGGGTCAGGTCTGACATTCAGACACGAGCTCTGCAGCACACTGCTGGGGTCAGGTTGAGGTAGTCCGGTTTTCATGGACATCCAAATAGGGGACAATATGCCCCGGAAGGATTTTTACATGAAAAAGAAACAGCTGCCATCGAAGCGGGAGATTGTTCCCGCTGCACCC
>Ga0213837_1000578_pt1 | contig 33853 bp, 35 predicted proteins | sample SWPATP12_FD_160572 | JGI IMG/M metagenome (GOLD analysis project Ga0213837, IMG submission 160572) | Coastal seawater microbial communities from Marineland, Florida, United States - SWPA TP1 #2 | ecosystem: Environmental > Aquatic > Marine > Coastal | place: USA: Florida | collected 2016-08-06
GAGAAGTAGGCGTCGCTTGTTCAATGGCTGCAGGCGCGTTAGCTGAAATTATGGGGGGCACAGCTGCCTCGGTAGAGAACGCTGCGGAAATCGGTATGGAGCACAACCTCGGCCTTACTTGTGATCCCGTGGGTGGCTTGGTTCAGGTTCCGTGCATTGAGCGAAATGCCATGGGTGCAATCAAAGCCATTAATGCTTCTCGTCTTGCACTGCGCGGAACCGGAGAGCAAAAAGTATCACTAGATAAGGTCATCAAAACTATGCGCGATACCGGCAACGATATGAAGACTAAGTATAAAGAAACGGCGAGAGGTGGGCTCGCGGTAAATATTATCGAATGTTAGCGCCTCGTTCTAACTAGACAATGTATGAAATGAAAAAAGGGGCAATTAGCCCCTTTTTTAATGAACGTTTTCAACAAGCGCTGCGTTTACTTTACTGGAAGCGTCACGCCTTTAAACATTTTTTCTACTTCTTCGTTGTTTTTCAGCATCATAGCCTTTTCAACCTTGTCCTTGGTCAGGTGAGGCGCAAAACGCTCAATGAAGTCGTACATATAACTTCTTAAGAACGACCCCTTTCTAAATCCAATTTTCGTCGTGCTGTAATCGAACAGGTGACTTGCATCTATCTTCACAAGATCATCATCTAACTCTTCACTTACCGCCATCGACGCGATAACACCAATACCGACACCTAAGCGAACATAGGTTTTAATAACGTCGGCATCTGTTGCGGTAAACACGATTTTAGGTGTTAGCCCTGCTCTTTCAAACGCTTGGTCTAATTCAGAGCGCCCGGTGAAACCGAAAACATAAGTAACCAACGGATATTTGGCAATGTCTGAAATATCGATAGTGCCTTTTTTCGACAACGGATGGTCTTTGTTTACTATTACACTGCGATTCCAGTGATAACAAGGAAGCATGACTAAATCGTTGTACAAGTGAAGAGCCTCTGTAGCGATAGCAAAATCGGCTTCGCCTTTGGCAGCCAAATCGCTAATTTGAGACGGCGTGCCCTGATGCATGTGTAATGACACTTTTGGATACTTGCTCATGAAACCCTGAATAACATCAGGTAACGCATAACGGGCTTGCGTATGCGTAGTCGCAATATTAAGTTTACCTTGATCTGGAAGCGTGTGCTCCCTTGCTACCGCTTTAATACTCTCTACTTTGGCTAGTATTTCACGAGCTATATTGATTACATCGTTACCGGCGTCTGTTACGTGTGTTAAATGCTTACCGCTACGGCCAAAAATCTGAACACCTAGTTCATCTTCCAACATGCGAACTTGTTTGCTGATACCCGGCTGTGAGGTATATAAACTTTCTGCTGTTGCTGACACGTTCAAATTGTTATTGAGGACTTCTACGATATACCGTAGTTGCTGTAGCTTCATATTTTACACCGTTTAATGCGATAGACTGACACTGTACTCCCTCCGTTATAACCAAAACCACCTTTTTTTACTAGTTGCTATTACGAAATTGGCATTATAAAGTTGAAAATAATTGAATTTTTACATTTTCGAGTGGGATTTATTCGCCTTTGTCCGATTTCTTCTACATTATGGGTAGGTGATTAAAAAGCACGGTGTTAGATAGATAATGAGTAGCAGTAAACAAGTTACATCCACAATTGATTTTTCATCGGTGTTGGCAGCTGCTGTGCACGATATGAAAAATTCACTTTTTCTCCTTATTCAATCTATTGAAACACTCAGCGACGCCCTTTCTCCTCAAGACGAGAAAGCTAGAGAACAGGTTGCGAGTGTTCATTATGAAGCATCCAGGCTCAACACCAATCTTGTTCAAGTACTCTCTTTGTACAGGGCTGAATTAGAAAGTTTACCCATCACCGTTGACGAAAGTTTCATCAAAGATTTGGTTGAGGATGTCGTTGGCTCTAATGCGTTATATGTATCGCAGAAAAATATTGATATAAGCATCGCTATCGAAGATGACCTTAGCTGGTACTTAGACAGTGAGTTAATTTATTTGTTATTAAACGATGTAATCATTAACGCTATGCGCTATGGAACATCCCAAATAATAGTAAGTGCCAAGGCAGACGAGAACGACTTCATGACCATTAAAGTAGAGGATGATGGTCGTGGCTACCCCGAAGCGATGTTAACTAAAAGCCACGAAGAGCTCTGTGACTTTGAGTTAAGCCAAGGAAGAACGGGGTTGGGGTTATTTTTTGCGAAGTTAATTGCAAACGCGCATTCTCAAGGGGATAAAGTGGGCTCAATCGCCCTTTCCAACGGCGGGAGTCTCGGTGGAAGTGTATTTGAAGTAAAAATACCGTAAGATTGACCGATAACATTAAGTAATACAAAAAGTAACGCTCGTACGTAGTAATACGTTAACGTTATAAAAAATAAAAAACAGACGGAAACACACGCATGTACGTGATTATTATTATATTAATTGTTGTTTTGCTAATCGCAGCTATCTTTATCAATGCAATGCAACAACATCGTCAAAAGCAAGAGGCTGAGCGCAGAACTGAACTTGCCAAACAGCGTACTATTGTCGACGAAACTGAGAACGTTATTGCCGCCAGTGTAAACATGCCTGTTTCTTCGCGCATTATGGGCATACTTCACAACCGTATTCTAAATGCCTTGAAAGTAATGAACGATTTATCGAGTACATCTGAACTAAAACAGCGTATCTCAAGCAGTGAGCAAGCAACCGCCGCTGCTCTTTCGGACAATAGCGGTATCACTAACGATTTCGCGTTACCCGACAACGACAAAATGATCATTCAATACATTCAGGCCGTTAAGAAACTGCGCATTATTCTTCGTTCAGAACATAGCAAAGGGCAAATTGATTCTAAAGTATTCATGGATGAAGATAAGCAGCTTGAACGCTTGCAGGTAAAAGTAAATGTAGAAACATTGATTAAGCGCGGCCGCGCTGCACTTCAGTCCAATATGCTTGGGTCAGCCAGACAGTATTTTGAAAAGGCGAAAAGCGCACTAGAAAATCAAAACCCCCAAGACGAATATTCAATGTCTAAACTTGCTACACTTAACGAGTGGTTACACGAAATCCAAAGCAACCTTAAGAGCGTGAACGAAAAAGATCGCGCCAAGAAGCAAGAAGAAGAAAGAGACGAATTAGACGAGCTGTTCGCACCTAAGAAGAAGTGGTAGGTCGAACCTTTTCTTAGAAACTATAAAGCGCATTATTTGACTCATAATGCGCTACGGCCATGTCCCACATAGATTGAGCCGGCAGCGATAACCCTTTTCGCGCATTTCGAATTATTCCAATATTTTTCACCAGAGGCATGTCACTAATTTCTTTTGTTACTAGCCCCAATCCCTCCATTTGCGCTTTACAAATCGCCGGCATAATAGATATACCTAAACCATTTAGAATAAGCTTTCCTAGTGTAGATAGCTGCCCCGTTTCCGCGATTATATTTAGCTCACCATATTGAGCTAGCTTAGATTGAGTCCAGTGGCGTACCGCAGATCCCCTATTCATCATTACCAATGGAAGTTTTAGACAGTCCTGCCAATGCAACTTGTCCCCTAAATGGGCTGATTGTGCTTTGTTGGTCACAACAACAAACTCATCAGCAAAAAGGCTTTTAAACACTAAACCATCTTTGCGCTCTGGCTCAAACGAGAACCCAATTTCGCTGCGACCAGTAGTAACTTCATGAATTACCTGTTCCATTACTACATCGACAATTCGTAAGTTTACATTTGGAATTCGTTGATGAAATACTGACAAGATATTCGGTAAATGAGACTCGGCAAATGACGGCATAGCGCAAATGGTAAGCTGCCCTTTCGCCATAGCAAACAAATTTTGAATATCAGAAAAAGTATTGTCCCAGTCGTGCAGTAGCCTCAAAGCATTTGGAAACAACACCTCTCCTTCTGGTGTTAGGCTTACATTGCGTGTATTGCGTTGGAATAACTTACCGCCTAACTGCTCTTCCATTTTTTTAATTGCCGATGACAAAGCTGGCTGTGTTAAATGTAGATTTACCGCGGCTTCAGCAAAGGTTGATGACTTGGCCACTTCTACAAACGCTTTTATTTGACGGTATGAAACATCCATAAACTTTTCAACTGATCTCAGCGATTAATAAATAGTTTTTATTAATCGCAAGATTAATTCGATTTTACAAATTAAGCAACAATGTCGATACTTATTTTTAACAAATGCATTGGAGATAGAGAATGGCGGGATTTAACAAAGTTGTATCCTCATACGAAGAAGCAATGGCTGGCCTTGAAAATGGTATGACAGTTATTGCGGGCGGTTTCGGATTGTGTGGTATACCCGAAGGACTGATAGGCCAAATTAAGAAAATGGGCGTATCTGGACTTACTGTAGTTTCTAATAACTGCGGTGTAGATGGATTTGGCTTGGGTCTTTTACTAGAAGACAAACAAATAGCAAAAATGGTGTCTTCTTATGTAGGTGAAAATGCCCTGTTTGAAAAACAACTGCTTAACGGTGAGTTGGAAGTTGAGCTTACACCTCAAGGAACGCTGGCGGAAAAAATGCGCGCTGGTGGTGCTGGCATTCCTGCCTTCTACACTGCCACAGGTTATGGTACGCCTGTTGGTGAAGGAAAAGAAGTCAAAGAATTCAACGGTCGCCCTTATATTCTTGAACATGCTATTACTGGCGATTTTGCCATTGTAAAAGCATGGAAAGCAGATACTTACGGAAACTGTATTTATCGCCATACAGCACAAAACTTTAATCCTATGGCTGCTACTGCAGGTAAAATCACTGTGGTAGAAGCGGAAGAAATTGTAGAGCCTGGTGAATTGAACCCCAGCGAGATCCACACTCCAGGAATATATGTAAACCGTGTCATTCAAGGTTCATTTGAAAAACGTATTGAACGCCGTGTAGTTAGCAAGGAGTCAGAGTAATGCTTAGTAGAGAACAAATCGCAATGCGCGTCGCTCAAGAGTTTAAAGATGGCGATTACGTAAATTTAGGCATAGGTATCCCTACCCTTGCAGCTAACTATGTGCCAGATGACATAAGCGTGATGCTACAGTCAGAAAACGGCCTTTTGGGTATGGGACGTTACCCGACTGAAAGTGAAATTGACGCTGATATGATAAACGCTGGTAAAGAAACAGTAACGGCTATCACGGGCGCGTCTATTTTTAGCAGCGCCGAGAGCTTCGCCATGATCCGCGGCGGTCACGTTGACTTTACTGTACTTGGCGCATTTGAGGTTGATGTATCGGGTAATATTGCTTCTTGGATGATACCAGGCAAACTAGTTAAAGGCATGGGCGGCGCTATGGATCTAGTTGCTGGAGCAAAGAACATAATTGTTACTATGACCCATACCGACAAACACGGTAACCCAAAACTACTTGGCGAATGCACCTTACCGTTAACCGGTGTTAACTGTATTACGCGCATTATTACCGACTTAGCAGTGCTGAGTGTTGAAGACGGCGCATTTGTGCTTCAAGAACGGGCACCGGGCGTCAGCGTTGACGAAATTAAAGAGAAAACGGGCGGAAAGCTTGTTGTTCCTGACAATGTTCCTGAAATGCAGTTTTAAACTCTGCGTTTAATTGTGCTTTTCATTTAATTGTTCTTCGCAATGTCGCGCTTATCATTCAGCATTTATGCTCTTGTGGTAAGCGCGCGCCATTGAGTTAACTCACATTTTTGCTTTAACTTTATATTCTTCGTTGAGTAACGATTGTTACAAGTGCCCGCCTTCTGTTTGCAAACTTTTAAGCCTTTCCAATAAACCTTTAAATGCACCGTGCATTAAGGGATAATGCGCTCGAATGTCATTTTAAAAAGGCTATACCTTCTTGCTAGTTACTGATTTACCTGTTCACCACAAAATTATTTCAAAGCTCGAAACGAAAAACATTTCGACGCTAACCGAAATTCAAGAACGCACTATGCTGCCTGCTATTCAGGGCAAAGATATTATTGCGTCATCAAAAACGGGGTCAGGTAAAACCTTCGCCTTTTTAGTGCCAGCTATAAACAGGCTAATGTCGCAAAAAGCCCTTAGTCGTCAAGACCCACGCGCACTTATTCTTGCGCCAACTCGTGAGCTAGCCAAACAAGTTTTCATTGAAGCTAAATCAATGTGTACCGGGCTAAATCTTACTTGTTCACTTATTGTGGGTGGTGAAAATTATAACGACCAAGTTAAAGCGCTTCGCCGTAACCCTCACATTATCGTTGGTACCGCTGGTCGTGTAGCCGACCATCTATTAGATAAAAGTGTGTATTTAAACGGTTTAGAGTTGCTTATCTTTGATGAAGCAGACCGAATGTTAGACTTAGGCTTCTCTGCTCAGCTTAAAATGATTAACGACTATGCTGATCACAGAAAGCGTCAAACTATGTTGTTTTCTGCCACGCTCGATAATATTGAGCTAAAGCATATGACAACGCAGTTAACCAAAGGCGCTGTTCGTGTAGCTGTAGGAGACTCAACCGCAGAGCATGGCGATATCGAACAGAAGTGCTTCTTTGCAGACAATGTTGATAACAAAGATCAAATTTTACAGTTTGAGCTAGCCAATCGTACCTACAACCAAGCTATCGTATTTACAGCTACCCGTGAAGATACCGATAGAATTGCAGCACTGCTTAACGAACAGAACTTAGAAGCTATTGCGCTTCGTGGTGATATGCTACAAAGCCAACGCGCAGCAGTAATGAGTGCGTTTGCGCGTGGACAGCACAGTATTCTGGTTACTACCGATCTTGCCTCTCGTGGACTAGATCTATCAAAAGTAGGATTGGTGGTTAACTTTGACCTTCCTAAGAACGCGGATGAATACATTCACCGTATCGGCCGTACAGGCCGTGCTGGGCAAAAAGGCGAAGCATTCTCGTTAATTGGCCCTCGTGACTGGAACAGTTTCGAAGGGCTTAAGAATCACCTTCAATATGCATTAGAGTGTTCACCACACGACGAATTTTCGGCGTCTTTTAAAGGTTTTACGCCGAAGAAAAAAGTATCAAAACAATCAAATGCGAAAAATGGTAAAAAGCGCGTAGCGAAACCAGCAAAACCTGGCACTAAAAAGCGTGTCGATACCATGTCTGGAGAAGATATTGGTATGGTTCCTGTGAAACGCAAGCCAAGAAACACTCTGTCTGACGACGACGAATAAAACTCTATATTGTAGTTTGAACCATCACCGCCGCTAGTCACAATTCACTGTTGAATAGCGGTGTGTAACCTTTCACTTTGTTTTTAATCACATTTTCTTACAGCACTTTGATAGTACACCTCGCCATCATATGCTTTACTACGCATATAGCAATAAGTCGATTGTGCTGAGTACACGCTTCAACTGTTTGTAACATAGCGTGTAAGCGGCTCACGCTCCCCCCCTTTAAAATGGATTTTAACCACATGAAATTTGTAAAGTTCGTATCGTTAGCCTTGTTTATAGTAATAGTCGTTGTGGCACTCTCCTATGAAAAAATAATAACACGCGTATTGTTGCCGCAGTACATAGAGTGGGCACATGAAACAGATATGAAAGGCTTAAAAATAGGTCAACCGTTGAATGAACAAGAATTGGCGCTAGCAGCGGAGATAGGCATAAAACAGCCTAAGAAAGTAAGAATTGTTTATGTAGATGAAGTCCCATATCCCTACGAAAACTTCGCGCTTAAAGTGTTTGGCGAAGCCGTTGGACTTGTTGGAGAAGGAATAATAAATAACGCACAAGTTTTCGGCTATTCGATTTATGCTCGTAAAGATTTCGAGCTTAATAGACCCAAGTTAGCCCACGAATTAGTGCATGTGTTACAGATTGAACGAGCCAGTTTAGATGAAGTTGTCACCCAACACTTTTTCGACATGGCTGAATACGGTTACGATAAAGCCCCACTTGAAGTAGAAGCGTCCGCAGCCAATAAAGTATACAGCGCTGATTGGTAGTCTTTACTACATAGCATACTTTTTTAGCTTCGCCCAACGTGTAGGTTCATCTGTCGAGGCTTTGAGTTCTGCTATAGACAAGTTGTGGACGAATAGATTATTGACTAGCTACTTCTGCTTTGTGCCATTAGCGGTCGTTCGAATATTTGTAGTTAAACGGCAGAAAAGTACGTAAAGCGGAAGCTGAAACACTGCACGGCGCAATGAGCGGCTACTGAATTACGTCTATTTTTGCTTCTGATATGTGAATTACCCTTTGAAACACTTTTCATGGTATGGTCTAACGCCGCGAAATTTTAATGTTAATCGCTATCAGATTATTACAAAGGATGATGTAAATGAAGTTAGTTCGTAGCTTGATTGTTTTTGGCCTTGCTACATTGTTGTTAGCCTGTTCTGATAGCCCTCAACAATCTGACCCTGACTTCAGGCCTAAAGATAGAGTTGCACACTTTTCCTCTGATAGTGGTCCACTTGTTTTAATAGACGAAGCACATAATAACTTTTTGACGATGAGCGGCAGATATAAGCCATTTGCGCAAGTTCTTGAAAGTGACAGATTCAAGGTCAGTTCGAATGATAAAGCAATTACAGAAAATCTGCTAAGGCAAGTAGATATTTTAGTAATTGCAAACGCGCTTGACAGAAAGCGACAGGACTGGCTTCCACCATATGGAGAAGCGTTGAGCGACCATGAAGTTGAAGCGCTCAAGAGCTGGATACTGAACGGCGGCTCACTTTTTTTAGTTGCTGACCACACTCCGTTTCCCAAAACTATAGAAAATCTGGCACTTGCACTTGGTTTTCAATTCATCAATGGACATGTTGGAAACGCAACCTTTAGCAAAGTCAATCTATCGCTTGCTGAACACGCAACAACTTACAATAGAGAAATTTCGCAAAAAATAGATGAAAAATCACAACCTCTTTTTCTACAAAGTATTAATAGTGCATCACTCGATATACTAAAGGTAAGAACGTTTGGTGGCTCAGCATTCAAAGCTCCCGAAAAAGCAATATCTTTATTGAATTTAGGCGACGGTATCACTGCTACAGAACCTAAAATACCGTTTCAAGTTAACGCGGATACACCAAGGATTCCAATGTCAGGATGGAGTCAAGGTGCTGTTTTAGAACTAGGTAAAGGGCGTGTAGCAGTTTTTTCTGAAGGCATGATGTTCTCTTCTCAATTAGTTGAAAGTACGGGCAAAACGATGGGGTTACGCTCTGTCGGTGCGGAACAAAATGAAGAGTTTTTACTGAACATAATGCGCTGGCTAGCTGACTCGTAAGACTTTTAATTGGTTAGCTGTTTAAGGTTCAAGTGGTTTATAGGTAGCCTATTGCTCTGGGAAACGATTTTGCGTAAACAAATTTCAATTCTGGCTCATGCCAGAAACTCTGAGTCACAAACCAAACAGTCCGCTCCTTGTCTAAGTGCGCCTGTCAACCTGACTGCCATACTTGTGTTTCCTACCAGACAGGAGACAACTCATGGCAATTAAAATCCATTCACCTTGGAACAAAGACCGCATTGTCGGTCAGAAAAAGCCTCTTCAAATTTCACATATATGGGGTATCAGAATTCGTTTAGAGCTTGAGGGGCGGACACGTGACCTCGCATTATTCAACCTTGGTCTCGACAGCAAACTGCGCGGCTGCGATCTCGTGAAACTAAAAGTATCAGACGTGGTATGCGGACGTTCAGTCCTAAGGAGAACGCATGTCGTTCAGCAAAAAACAGGCAGTCCTGTTCAATTTGAGATAACACCGAACACTGGAGAATCCATTTCGGCTTGGGTGAAGAAAGCTGGACTAAAGGATTCTGACTATCTTTTTAAGTCACGCATAAATGATTCTGAGCACATTTCGACTAGACAATATAATCGCATCTTTCACGGATGGATAGATAAACTCGGACTAGATACATCGCTTTACAGCACCCACTCAATGCGCAGAACCAAGCCCTATCTGATTTATAAGAAGACTAAAAACCTTCGGGTAGTACAGCTTTTGCTTGGCCATAAGAAGTTAGAGAGCACTGTCAGGTACTTAGGCATCGAGGTGGACGACGCTTTGGAGATATCAGAAGCTATTGAAGTTTAGGCTGTATGGGGCTGCTTGAGCAGCCCCTGTCTACGTAAAGTGCACACTGAGACAATAATACTCTGAGCTTCAGAACTCTATATCATCACAATTTTCGACATTATCATTTTTTACACAAAACGTTTTTATCATATTCGCGTTTAACCTTGAAACCAAATCGGAAAAGTTTGATGGGCCAATATCAATATTATCAAATTTGGTGATCACATCATTTGGTTTAAACTCATTTATCTCCGCAGCACTGCTTTCCCGAACATCTAACACTATTGCTCCCTCGTTTATCGGAATAAGGGTTAGGCCAAAGAGATTAGGTACGTCAGGTGTATCAAAATTTTTATTAGGCTGTAGAAATAAAGATTGATTCGGGTAATCGAAGACCAAGTTAAAGCGACGAAGAATTCCTGTACCAAGTACAGATGGGCCGTCCGACTCGGGCTTCATCGATAAAGCTCCATGGACGTCAGCAATCCCATGCCCACCTAGAACGACTTCCTCGAACTTTACAGATAGTGTCCGGGCACTTCCCCCCAAACCAATAGTTTTACCCTCGTACAAAACCTCACCTTCTAACGGCTTTAAACTAGCTCCTGATAAAGAAACGTTGCCTACAGCACCAGTATCAACTATAGCCCTCTCATTTGTTGACGAACTTCTAGTTGATATTTCGAGGTTTACAAAAGAAAGCCTGCTCCGAATTTTTAGAGGAAGCTGACTATACCCTTCAGGCATTTCTTCTGACCCGTTTAAGAGTCGGAATTTTTTTTCATCGTAATTGATGTTGAGTGCAAGCTTACTAAATAGGTCATAGCCTATAATACCGTCGAAATAAGCCATTTCTGGTCGGCTAAAAAAAGGATTGTCCTTTGCGTCAACAAACAGAAATGATAATCCTTCAATTTTTGCCCCCCCCATCCGCAAGGCAACGGGCGAAGTAATATGAGCTAGGGTTGAGTCACTGCCGCCCATACCTCCAACTTCTATTGAATCTACCAATTTTAGTGAGCTTTTTCTTATGTTAATGGTCTCAAACAATACGGATGTCTGTGCGCCAGAATCTAGCAGCAGTCTGACCTTCTTATTGTTGTTTAGCACAGCATCGAACACAATTTGTTCGTTTATCTCCGTAAAAGGTATATTAGCGACATCTCGCCCATTTGAGAAAGTGACAATAGCAGCATCATTTTTCGACAAAAAGCTTGGCACACCGATCGAGCTGCAACCACTAATCACCAGCAGTAATAGAAGAAAACCGTTCCTTAATGGCATGAATACTCCAAAAAATTTTTAAGATACTATTTTCAGCACAATAATTATTATTTTGCAATAATTATATATTGTTTTACAGACTTTATTTTTGTGGTAACTTTACAGCTGTGTTTTGCGAGGATAACGAATATAGGTATGGATAGTGTTGTAGAAAAACATTGCCGGTGGGCACGCTTCTCGTTATTGGGCTTGAGCACTTTGTGTGCTTGTTACCTAATATGGTCATTCTTTTCGTTAGGCGAATTTAATTTTTATTCCAGTTCTGAGTACTTCCAGTGGCTATTGCAGCATTCTGACCTACAACCATGGTTATTGATGGCAATGACGTTCCCTTTGTTTTTATTGTGGGGAATGGTTGTATTCCGGTTATACCAACTGTTCAAATCTTACGAACAAGGTAACTTTTTTGGAAATAATGCGCAGAAACATTATTCATGGTTAGTAGGTCTGCTAATAGGTGAGTTTGTTATGTCGTTTCTACTTCAGATTGTAACAGCCTATTTGTACAGTCAGTATCATCCATCGACAGGCGCAAGCATCAACTTTGAGTTTCTTGAACTCATTAAACTTGTTGTTTTGGCGTTTATATTACACCTGCTCAAGGCCGCAAATCGTATTGACGAAGAAAACCAAGGGTTCGTCTAGTCATGGAAATCATAGTAAATCTCGATGTCATGATGGCGAAGCGAAAAGTTAGCTCCAAAGAACTTGCGAGTGCCATTAGCATCACTGAAGCAAATTTGTCGTTGCTAAAAAGAGGTAAAGTTAAAGGCGTCAGATTCGCAACTTTGGTTAAGATCTGTGACTATCTTGACTGTCAGCCCGGGGATATTTTTTCGTTTTCAAGAGCCAAAAATGAAGAATATAAAACCCAATAGACTGTGACTCCTGACTAAAAAAATTTAAATTGGCAATGCTGACCGTCCGCTCTTTGTCTATTGATTCCCGAGAAGACTCGCTGTAGGGCTGCTCTGTACGTGAAGCGGACCTTGGCGTTTTTGATTATGACACGGGTTAAAATTTAGCTGCCGCTGACTCATTAAATGGTGTTGGTTCGTTGGACATTTTGGTACGCTGAGAAAACGTGGAAGGTATTTATGGGTAAAGCAATGGTGTCGAATATTCCAATTCAAAAAAAACATGACAGTCTATTGACGGTTACTTATCTTGCTGCATTTGCATTAGCGCTTGTTGCCACTCTATCAATACTCCAAGACTATGCTCACTCATTAAGACACAGTCATGACTTCTATATCAGCGAGTCCTTGCTGTTTAAGGCATATTGGCTATGCAACCTACCTACTTTATTGTGTGTCTGGTTCGCCTTTAAAAAGGGAGAGTCACCGCCCCCGTTGTTGAAGTGTTTGTCTATAGTATTAACGTACAGCGCCGCCCATTTGATAGTTGGTACAACTTCAATTTGGCTACTTTCGTCATTGACTAAAGAAGTAGGATATTCGTTTGGCAAACTCTTGATTTATGCCGTTTCTAATGATGCGGTTGTAACTATTGGTTTGTACTGCTGTGTTTTAATTGTTTATCAACTTTCGATAAAACGACAACCAAAGGTCAAGATTGGCGACCCCATTGTAAAAACTCCTCGACCTGAGATTAGCCATTTACAAATCAAACAAGGTCAAAGACAGTTTAGTATTGACGTTAAAGATATACAGTTTATTGCCTCTGCAACGCCTTACGTCTCGATAAACGTTGATGATAAGGTGTATCTGTATTCTTCTTCGATAAAAAAGTTATCCGCCCTGCTAGATGATAGATTCATCCGTGTGCATCGAGGCACCATAGTTAATCTTGATAAAGTTCTTATGAGTGAATCTCGTTTAAATGGGGATTACGACCTAAAGTTAAGTAACGGAGCAAGTATTCGCTTGAGCCGCACGTTTGTTAAAAGCTTTAAATCTAAATATTTAGGCACATCAGCTTAAGCTAGTTTTTCATCGGCTCGCGGTGTTAGTGCTTGCCCGATGATGTCACGTCACTCAAAGTCATATCAATCTTAACTTTAATTTCGTTTGACGATGACACTTGCCAGTAATCAGAAAAGCTACGGAATCATTGCTAAATCCTTTCACTGGCTTTGTGCGGCTCTTTTCGCTATCTCGTATACGAGCATTTATTATCGCAACCTATTTGCAGACACAGAGTTTCAGACTTGGATAGCGATTCAGTTGCACATGTCAGTTGGAATTAGCTTTTTGGGTATTATTGTATTACGGCTAATTTGGCGCTCAGTAGATAAGAGCGTTTGCGCGGATGGCATCAATAGACTGCATCGATTCTCGATAAAACTGGGACACCTTTTGTTGTATCTAGTAATGATTATGATGCCATCAACTGGACTCCTGTCGCTTGTAATTTATTTGTCAAACGGCGGCGGCCATATCGATTTCTTCTTCATGCATAATTTAGAGTTTTCATTTTTATCCTCAGCCCTATCGTCTTTTGAAATCGCTATCTCAAAGGTTGAAAACGCATCCTCGGAAATTCATGAAACAATCGGTCGATTCGTTGCGTCAACGTTAATTCTTGGTCACATCACTGCTGCTTTAACTCATCACTATGTCCTTCGGGATAACACGCTACAAAAAATAGCATTTTCATTAAGAAGGAGAGCCTGATGCGGAAGATTATTTTACGAACGATGCTGTTGTGCAGCGCTACTATCGTCAATGCAGAAGAGCCTATACTGGGTGGTCCATGCCAAGGTTGTGAATTTGTTTTTCAAGACATGCCCAAAGAAATATTGCCAACGGCAATACTGGTCCCCTCGAATACTGTTGGGGAGCCAATGATTGTCAGCGGTACTGTTTACAACAATGACGGAACTGTTGCGCCAGACATTATCATCTATGCCTATCAAACCAATTCCAAAGGTGTTTACCCCAAGGGAGAAAATTTCCATGGGAGTTTAAAAGCATGGGCGAGAACGGATATGTCTGGGAAGTTTATTTTTAAGACTATACGGCCGGGAGCATACCCCGATAGACCTGAGCCTGAGCATATCCATCTTCATGTTATTGAGGAAAATAAAGGCACCTATTTTATCGATAGCATCGAGTTTACCGATGATCCACTTTTGACCGACAAAGTTAGAGCCAACAGAAAATGTCGAGGCGGTTGCGGGATTGTAACGCCAACAAAGAATTCAGATGGGGTTTGGGAAGTTGTGAGAAATATCAAATTGGGAAAAGAGATCACTGATTACAAGCAATAACTTAGTATTAAACATCCACTGAGAGGGCAATAGCTTGCTGGCGGTTGCGTGCACCTATTGAACTTATAACCACAATTTTGAGAACTGGACTTTCGTTTTCTGATATCTGAAATTATTGACTAAATCAGTTGATGTGGATACTACATTTCACTCTCTTTCAAATGGGAGAAAAGTTATGGTCTTTAAAAAGCATGTACCTTGGAACAAAAACCAACTCATCGGTCAAAAAAAGCCGTTACAAATTTCCCATATCTGGGGCATACGCATTCGGCTGGAGCTTGAACGAAGGACAAGAGATCTAGTGCTATTCAATTTAGGTCTCGATAGTAAGTTAAGAGGGTGCGACTTAGTTAAACTTAAAGTTTCGGATGTTATTTGTGGGCGCTCGGCACTTAAAAGGACAATGGTAGTGCAGCAAAAAACGGGAAGCCCTGTCCAATTTGAGATTACGCCAAACACTGGAGAGTCAATTCTAGCTTGGGTAAAGCAAGCAGGATTGAAGGAATCAGATTATTTGTTTAAATCTCGAATACACGGATCTGAGTACATTTCAACTCGACAATATAATCGCATTTTTAATGGTTGGATTGAAAAGCTGGGATTAGATTCATCTCTTTACAGCACACACTCCATGCGTAGAACTAAACCCTATTTGATATACAAAAAGACAAAAAATCTTCGGGTTGTTCAATTATTGCTAGGCCATAAAAAATTGGAGAGCACTGTTCGCTACTTAGGAATCGAGGTCGACGATGCTCTCGAGATATCTGAGTCAATTGAAGTTTGAGCGTCGATGAGCTGCTGCTGATTATGCAGCTCTTTTGTACGTATTGCGGTCGTTCAGGAGCGAAACATCAAACAATAGGGTCGAGGGAGTTATCGAATCTCAGAAGGACAATGCCTGCCGTCAAACGGAAAAGTATTGCCTCGACGTTAATCAGTTGGATAACTTCAAGAATCTAAAAGCGTCTCTTCGGTTAAACCGCGCGAACAAAGCTAGTTTTGCACAAATAGCCTTATTACAGTTCCGGTAAAGCCGTATTAAGTTATCAGTAGTTTAATGGTGGTAAGTCGGATGAAAGCCTCATAATCATAACTTTTAAGCTATCTGTTATTGAAGAAAAATGCACTTTTCTGAAATGAATACTGTTCAGTTTTGGTCTAAGAATTGCTCTTTATTATCATCAATTAATAGTTCGGCAAAATTATGCTCATATCATCCAGTTACGCAACGTCTCCTATACAAACATATAAGCAGTCTGAAACAAAGCCCCAAGATGTCGTTGATGAAGCGCCTACAAGCCAAGGAGATACAGTCACACTTTCAAAGCCAGCGCTAGATCTGGCTGCGAAGGAAAAAGGCAGAGAGTTTTCGAATAGTTTTGTGATGCAAGTAGCCAATCAAAGCAATCAAAAAGCCGAAGAAATGCTTGCGGCTTTTACATACGGACTTAATAACCCTTTAATCGATATCTCTAGTTTGAATCCGGCTACAGGTAACGGAGCAACATACACTAGAACTGGTCAGCCAGTAACTGATGCAAGTGAAGTTCTCTTTGCTAGCCAGAACGAATCATTGCTTAAACAAAATGAAATTTTGATTGCTCAAGAACGAGAGAAAGGCGCCTCGGCAGCTACGATACTTGAAAAAGTAATGCAATCGATTGATCAGCAACCACAAAGCTATAAGGACAAAATAGACTGGTCCAGGTTATCTTCTTAAAATCAAAGACTGCCAATAAATTCCGATATCAACTTACAACAAAAGCAATAAGCAGATATCACATCATTGGACGTCCGCTCCTTGTCTGAAGCGGACTTGCGCAAAAGTTATGTCCAACGTCCGCTTTACGCTCGAAGCCGACATTGAAGGCTATTCAAAGGAAGCTATATCTCACTTCCAACACGAAACGCCAAACTCAACACATAAAAAAACGAGTGCTTAAAAGCACTCGTTTTCAATTGGTTCATTTACGTGGCCTAGTCCTCGTTTTCACGCTTAGCCTAGCGTGTCGAAAAGCCTCAGTCGACGATAAGTGTTACCAAGTTTAAACTTAGTACTCCCACCATCCTTCTTGCCACCACTCCAAAAACTCTTCAAAGTCGATGTAACCATCGTCGTTACTATCGATAAGCTTAAAGCCTTCTTGTACGTGGCTAGCTTTCGTTTTTGGTGAAATAACGGTTAGAAGCTCGATGAACTCCGGCAAATCGATTTGGCCGTTGCCATCACGATCGAAAAAGCTGAAGTCCTTTCTAATTTCTTCAATTTTAGATTCTGAAAGTTGAGTGCTCACTCGCATTCCTTATTTCAACTGCAATAAGCACGAGTGTAACGCCCTTCTTTCTAGCTGTCTACGCCTGATTTTCTTTTGCTTTAAGTGCGCGTAAACGTTGAGCTTCTGCTTTTTCCTGACGCTTTTGTTCCATGGTCAAACGCGCTTCCGTTCCTACGTGCTCTTGTTGGCGCTCTTTTGCCAGCTGAACCTGTTTTTCACGTTCTCTAAAGCGAGCAATTTGATCGTCGGTATGGGTACCAAAGCAGTGTGGGCAGCTTACACCCGCCTCATACTTATCACTCTGCTTGTCTTCTTCAGTAATTGGAAGTCTGCACGCGTAGCACTGCTCATAATGGCTTTTCTCTAAGTCGTGGTTAACTGCAACGCGATTGTCAAATACAAAGCAATCGCCTTCCCACAATGACTCTTCTTTCGGTACATCTTCAAGGTACTGTAGAATACCGCCTTCTAAGTGATAAACCTCGTCAAACCCCTGCTCTTTCAAGTAAGCCGTCGATTTTTCACAGCGAATACCACCGGTGCAGAACATAGCCACTTTTTTGTTTTTTGACGGGTCGAGCTCTTTCGCTACGTATTCAGGAAACTCACGAAACGTTTCGGTTTTAGGGTCGATAGCGTGTTTGAAAGTACCAATTTCAATTTCATAACCGTTTCGCGTGTCAATAACCGTAACATCTGGGTCGCTAATAAGTGCGTTCCAGTCTTTAGGTTTTACGTAAGTACCAACGGTTTTGCGAGGGTCAATACCCTCAACGCCCATGGTCACAATTTCTTTTTTCAGTTTTACCTTGGTGCGATAGAACGGCTGTTCATCGTGAAGAGATTCTTTGCAAGAAATAGGATTAATACGCTCGTCGCTGTTTAAATAAGCAAGTAATGCGTCGATACCTTCGCGGGTACCAGAAACCGTACCGTTTATCCCCTCGTGGGCAAGAAGAAGTGTACCTTTAATGCCATTAGCTTCCATTGTTTCTAGAAGCGGTTGGCGGATTTCTTTGAAGTTTTCAAGCGCAACAAATTTATACATTGCGCATACAATATATTTAGACATATTTTAACCTTTGCTGATTGGAGCGTAAGACCAGTGCAAAAATGCGGCGCGCAATATAACAAAAAGGAATGATAAAAACTAGGGCGGATACGAATTAGCGCTCGTACGTCAACGCAAACTTGGCACGCAACAACGAATTGAAATAACTGCTATGCAATATTCTCAAAAGATGTGAAGTGTGACGAATTTTCTTGTTGTGAATGGTATTCTTTATCTTGTGATGAAAGGATATCGTATAGCAGCGTATTATCTTCCTTCACGGTGTTAGCGTATTCCATTTTTAACCGCTTTTGTGTTGCCAAACTACAATTATATACTACATCGTCGGGTAGACGTTTAGCATCATCAGTTTGTGATAGCGGAGAGGGATTCATACTTAAATATAATCTTGCTGCCGCATAGTCTTGAGACACTAACTCAGACAAAACGCGCATTCTGCCCCATTCGCTTTCATTAGCAGCTAGCGATGGCCTTCTATAATAATTTAACGATGCAAGCTTGGATTCGATGCTACTTTTATCATCAGATTCTGACGCTACCGCTTCAATTTCAAATGGCTCAGCCACACTATGTTGCTGCATAGCAATATATAAAGAGAACAACGCTCCCTGCGCAGATGCTTTAGCAAGCACACCACTGCGCTCCCAGTATATACTGGGGTCAATAGGTATTTGCTCACGAGCTTCGACAGTTTCTTGCGACATTCTTATTTACAACTTCATATGTATACTTATGTTTTCGGCAAGATAATGTTTTTCTTAAGCTTATTATCTAAAATTAGATATACTCCTATAAAGTAATCGCGCGCTCACTCATGGATTTGAAATGCAATTTAGCAACAAACAAGTACTGATTGTTGAAGACCAACGCCCTTTCCTTCTTTTATTGAAGGGGCTGATGCATTCGATGGGCGCATCTGATGTAGTTACGAAGTCATCTGCTGAACAAGCGGTATCACTATGTAAAAAGCATAAGTTTGATATTGTCATTTGTGATCTACACTTGGGAGCTGACAACAAGAATGGCTATGAGCTCATTGAAGAGTTGCGCACTCGAAGGCTTATCAGTCCCACATCGGTGTTCATTCTGATAAGCGCAGATAGCGCTCGACCGGTAGTGTTGGGCAGTATTGAACGTAGACCCGATGATTTTTTAATTAAGCCCTTTTCTCAAGTTCAGCTGAAGTCTCGTATTGTTCGTGCGTGGCAAAAAAGACAGTTTCTCCAGCAAGCGTTTAGTCTCGTTGAACAGGGTGAAATGAACAGTGCGATCGACCATATCGAAGCGTTACTTGACGCCCCTTCCCACTATAAAGGTCACTGTGAACAGCTATTAGTCGAGCTATACTGGCGTATAAAGCAACCCGATAAAGCGCTAGATGTGTTACGTGACTACATTGACGGAAAACCCGTGCTGTGGGCACAAATAGCTATTGGAAAAACTTACTTGCTTTTAAAGGAATATGAGAAAGCGATTTCAATTGCCAAGCGAACGCTAAAGCGTAACCGGTTCAATGCAGACGCTCACGATATTCTTGCGCAAGCACACCAAGCCACGACATCTGGCGACAAAGCACTAGATGCAATAAAAGAGGCAATAAAACTGTCGCCCTACTCCTTACCCAGGCATTTCAAAGCCTGTGAAATAGGTCGGCAAAATGACGATTTAGTGCTGGCAGCGAGTTCAAGCCAAGCGATCTGGGATTTATCAAAACGAACCGTTCACAAAACAAGTTTACACTGGTGCGGTATTATCCGAAGCCTTTTAGATGTCGCAGAGTTTGCAGACGACAAGCGCCAGCGCAATAAGTATCAGCAAGAAGCATTACTAACTCTGCAACGAGGAAAGTTTGATGAACATCTTCAAAAAATGGACAGAGATTTTGACGTAGATATATTTGGTACAATCGTCAACGCTAGAATTAGCGCTATAGACGGCAAACTGATTGATGCCAAACGCCACTTAACAACGTCACAAACACTGCTTGACGATAAGTACACGGAAGTTCCTACCGCGTTTATCCCTGACAGTATTAACGTTATGTATAAACTGGGTGAGTTTGATGATGCGCTACAGTTGAATGCACTTTTGACTTCAAGACAGGATGAGCTCGACCAAAACAGTCTAAACATGCTTGATGCGCAAGCCCTCAATGCTCAGAAAAACTTAGCTAGTTATCAACAGTTCAACCGCGAAGGCATTCAGCACTATCAGCAGCAAGATTACGAACGTGCTAAAGCTTCGTTCGCCCTTGCTCAAGGCTTTGCTCCTGTAAATACAGGGGTTGCGCTTAATCTATTGCAATGTCTTCTACAAATTGCAATCAAAGAAGATAAAGCCGAAATGAAACTCATTAATGAGTGTAAGCGGTTGTTTAAATTGATTGACGATATGTCACTTAAGGCGCCTTACAAAGAAAAATACACCAACCTTAGAGATGAACTCTCTAAATATATTGGCTTTTGAATTAGAAAACTGGTGAGCTATGAGATTGTTAGTTTTTTTACTGATGGCAATTTTAATCGACGAGGTTAGCGCCAATGAACAGGCGCTAAGTCAGAACGAGTCTTTCGTACTAGCCGATGCTGGTATTCACAGAATGACATTTGAAGAGCTAAACAGTGGTGAAATATTTGTTATTCGCGGATTAAAAGTACCTAGCACACAGCAATTCGAGGGTAGTCAAGCTAACGAGAAACACCTCCCAAAACTCGTCAAAGTTAAAACTGGCAAATACTATCTAAAATCGATAACTCCAGCATTTTCGAACATTGGGGTAAGACGTTTTAAAAAACCCGAATGCGATGGCTGCTTTTTCTCGCTTCAACCACGCGCGGTTTCTTATCTCGGTAGGTGGAATATTGATTTAGAATACAAATCAAGGAATAAGGTAGAGTGGCATATACAGAGGCAGTATTCCTACGAGAACCTTAAAACATTAAAACAAAAAAACACTAAATTGACCGAACTTCCCCTTTTCGTTGCTAACGAAGAAGGTAAAGTTCTTAAAATCGACTGGAAAGAATTATAACTTAATACCTTATTTAGTACTGAGTGCTACCACCATAAGTCGGAGCTTTCTTCTTGTATTACGAGAAGACCAGTACTGTATCGACCGAGCTGAATGAGTACTGAGCCAAAGCATTACTAACTAATCCATAAAATTATCAACCGTTTCGATTAGCTCATCCACGTTTTCAATCAGTGTTTGACGCTGTTTCTCTGAAAGAGTTGAAAATATCTCGGCCAGTAGCGTTGCCGTCACAGTCATATTATGAGCACTACTTTGCTTGTACACATCGCTTTTATAATTATCCGGATTTTGCATTAGCGACACCAATTCTTGCTCAAACCTTTCATTCTGCTTGCGCGAAACGAATAGCTTTCTTGCCGCATTTTGAATGTTTCTGCGATACGTTATCCAAGCGTCACCTGTAGAAATAAACTGTTGTGCGTAGGTGCTAACAATTTGTTTTTGCTCTTTACTTAGATCTCCAATACGCTCACTTATTGTTTCTTGTATTCGCTCAATTCTATCTTTAAGTCTCTCTGCTTCAGACTTTTCCAGCGCCTCTTGTCGCTCTTCCTCTTCTTCTTTATTGTCTTTTTCTAATGCCGCAAATAGGGTGACAACTTGCTCATCATCGAGTGTTTTAGCAATAGCCGCTAGTTCAGGACTGACCTCGTCTCGTACGCGCTCCCAATGTGATCTAGCTAGCTCAAGGTTGTTATAAACAATACTCGAATTAAGGGTGTCATTCTGAATCTGCTTTTTCACATCCTCTAATTGCGCTTTATAACGAGTAAGTTCACTCTTCTTGTGCCAGCTCAACCAGTTTTGTAAATGCGCATCAAACTTCTCCTCTTGCTCATCTTTAAGCTCTATGTAGTCGTCCATGTACCAATACACCCACCAATCTAGGTTGTTATAGGCCAGCTTAGAACTGCATGAAGTAAGAAAAATAATAAAGACAACAACCAACAATGAACGCATAGTATTTCCTTTTTTACGTTAGTTACGTCGTGACAAGCAAAAACGCTTATTGCTGTGTACCGAAAAATTGAATTTTACTTTGATATTACGCAGTAAATATCCGCAATAGAGAACTTTACGTTGCACAGCCTTTACTCTACTTTAATGGCATTGCCTGTAAAAAGAAGGACTTTAATGTGTCAAAACGTGTCGCAATTTTAACCTCTGGTGGCGACGCCCCAGGTATGAATGCATGTATACGTGCCGCAATTATTGCGTGTCAGAAAGCTAATTTTACCTTGCTTGGCTACAAGCACGGCTACAACGGATTACTACAGCAAGAGTTTATTCCTCTATCTCTTGATTCAACGCACAATCTTATCCAGCAAGGCGGCACCATACTACACAGCGCAAGGTGTAAAGAATTTAAAAATCGTGAAGGTCTTATCAAAGCGGCTGATAATTTGAGACAGGCCGAGGTCGACACACTTATTGTAATCGGTGGTGACGGATCTTTTCGCGGCGCAGCAAAGTTGAGCGAACTATGGGATGGCCAGATTCTTGGTATTCCGGGAACAATTGATAACGATATAGCGGGTACTGATGCGACTATAGGCTACTTTACCGCAATAGATACCGCCATGAGTTCTATCGATAAAGTTCGTGATACAGCTGATGCCTTCGAACGTATTTTCCTTGTAGAAGTAATGGGTCGCAATGCTGGCTTTTTAGCATTAAATGGTGCCCTTTCCGCGGCTGCTGACTATGTGGTTGTTCCTGAGTTTTTTGAATCCGCTGAGACTGAAATCAAAAAGATCGTAAACCAAATAAAAGCGCAGCGTGCTTTGAAAGGGCCCGTCAGTTTTATTGTTGTAGTAGCTGAAAACGTTTGGCCTAATGGCTTAACAGGATTAACCGAAGCTTTGCAGTATCACAATATCAACGACGTTAGGCCAGTAACCTTGGGACATGTCCAACGTGGCGGCTCGCCGGTAGCACAGGACCGACTACTCGCCACTACTCTTGGCGAATTCGCCATAAGCTTAGTAGGAAGCGACGTCACCAACATAATGGTTGGTGAAGTTAATCAGCGCCCTATTACCGTACCCCTACCCAAAACTTGGGAAGAAACAAAGCCCCTCAATCAAGCCCGGGTTGACGCAATGCGTACCCTAATGAACGAAAGATACAGCTGCGACTAAGTAAGATGGTTCAGACGCTGTTTAACCTGAAACATTTGTAGACTGTAAAAACAAAAAAGGCGGTGCTTTATAATAAAACACCGCCTTTTAGTACTTAATGAACAAGCTTCTTTACATTTTCATTGCCGCTTTCACTTTATCACGATGACTGCGACTCACTTTAAGCTCTGTATCATTTTGAAGTATTAAATGATACTCGCCACTAATATGGCTCACTAACTTTTTAACAAAACGGATATTAGCAATAGCTGAACGATGCACTCGAACGAAGAACTGTGGGTTGAGTTCCTGTTCAAGTTCTTTCATGGTTTTGCGCATTATATGCATGCCATCCAGTGCGTGAACGCACATATAATCACCTGCAGCATCAATCCATTGAATGTCTTGAACGTTTACGCGCGTAACCTCTGAACCATCTTTAATAGCCAATACATCTGGGTATGGATTGGTTTCAACCGGCTCACCATTGGCTAACTTGCGTAAAATCTCTTCGCAATCATCGCCAGTAAGTTCAGCAACAAGGCTTACCAATTTTTGTGACTGCTCATCTTGATGCTGAGTTGAGTAATATTCACGTACTTTGTTTAACGCCGCACCTAAGCGCTCGTCGTCTGCTGGTTTTAACAGATAATCTAAAGCATGCACGTCAAACGCTTTTATTGCGTAGCTGTCATAAGCAGTTACGAAAACGATCATGGGAATGGGCTGTTTCAGTTCGCGCAACTTGTGAATAACCTGAAAGCCGTTTAAGCCAGGCATTTGAATATCTAAAAACACCAAATCTGGACGATGTTGAGAAATGCTACTTACAGCCTCTAGGCCGTTCTGACACTCTGCAAGCACCTGTACATCATCATGACGCTCTAACCTGGCACGAAGGCCCTTGCGCGCTAAAGGTTCGTCGTCCACTACAATGGTTTTAATCACTTGCTTTGTCATGTTATACGTCCTTAACTTCATAGGGAATGCGTATTCTAACTCGCACGCCTGAAGGCTGATTGTGTTCTATAGAGAATGCAAAATTACGATGATAGAGGGATTGCAAACGCTCTTTTATATTGGCTAGGCCTACGCCGTTTTCTCGACTAAGTGTTCCGTTTTTGATATCTGCACCAGGGCCGTTATCGGCAACATCCATTAACAAATCATTGCCAAATGTACGTGCCGTAATCGCTATACGACCACCATTTTCCATCTTAGATATGGCGTGCTTTATTGAGTTTTCAATAATGGGCTGCAAGATCATGCTCGGCACAAGTGCACTTTCACACCCTTCATCGATGTCCCATAGCACTTCTAGACGATCGTCAAAACGTACCTTCTCTATCTCTAGATAGAGTCGTAATGCCTTTATTTCCTGACCTAGCGGTACTCGCTTTATCGGGTCGTTGTCTAATGAATAACGTAGAAAGTCACTCAAACGCGACACCATCGCTTCTGCTGTGTCGTTCTCTTTTAAAAGAATAAGGGTTGAGATAGCGTTAAGCGTATTGAAGAGAAAATGTGGGTTGAGTTGATAGCGCAACATCTTTATGTGAGCTTGGTGCGCCATGGTACTCGCCTTTAACGCGTTCTGCTTCTCTTTTTGAAGCATTTGGAAGTTCTTGATGCCAAAGTACACACCACTCCAGCAACCCACCATTATTAGCGAGTTAATAGTGTTGGTAAAATACATATACCATTCGTCTGGCCGATATCCGTGCTTGTAGATTTCCCAGTAGTTAATGTTTTTTACCACGGCCCATAGCAAAGCAATTAAGTAGCACGACACAATCACTATGATGATCATGTTGAGCGGTGATTGCTTTCTTGCCCATCGATAGATGTAGCGAAGCGGAATGGTTAGCAACCATCCTGCATAGGCATTAAGCATGATGATGAAAACCCAAATGGGCCGAACATCATGGAGAAAAGATCCGATGTAATAAATTATTGCGAACCCTGCCCAGCCTGCACTGTGCAATGTCCAAAATAAACGTTCATTACTTTCTATTACACGCTGAAAGCGACTCACAATATTACCAATTTAAAAACTTATATGAAGATTATACGCAAGCCTTGCCACGACCCAAGCGCCTTGGTCGTGCCCCTTATGCTTCTTGTCGCAGGGCAAAATCTTGTAATTAGACATGTTTTGGCTATATCAATTCGCTGATTAAGCTCAGTAACTGATATTCATTCTTTTCAGCCAGTGCACCCACCACCAGGCTGGGCCAACCAGCAAGAAGCGCAAATCGTCAAAAAACGAAGGCTTTTTGCCCTCGATATGATGGCCAATAAACTGCAAAATCCACATAACGACAAACAGTACAAGAGAAAATAACCATACTGAGATACTGAAGTGGTCTAGGGTATTAACTGCACCGAAACACAGTATAGTTAAGAGGGTCATTGCAGCCCCAATCGGACCAGACAACATAAAATAATAATACAATACGGGAACCGCTATGATATGCGCCCACGTTATATCGAACTGCGCTATGATTTCAGGTACCGGCAAACTCCAAAGCAAACCTATCGATACGAAATAGATGCTGGGTACGGCAATAGCATGGATGATAACGTTGGTCTTGTTTTGGTGGCTTTCACCGTACTGCATTAAAAGTCGCTCAATACTTCTCATGTAGATCCCCTTAGCCTGTTATTTTGATTATTATCTAAAGAGCACCCAACTATTGTTTTCCTACGTTAACAATGTGTGTCGGGACAACAGCGTTTTTATCAATTTTTCTTCACAGGTAAAGGCGAGCCCATAATAAACCACATCACTATCAAGCTTATGATTTTTAACTTTTGCAGTAAGCGCTACTTCTTTACCGTCCAACGAATAGTTTAGCTTAACCTCAGCTTCATCGAGCATTACCGGCCAATTCGGTTTGACCTGTAACGCTACTTTGCACCCTTTTTCGCTTAAATCAATGATAATACCCGTTACATTCTCGTCAGTGGGATAAACCTCTGATTCCAACGTTACCGAAACACCGAGTTGTGCACGTTTTACAGCGCGAAGCCCTATACTTTCAATACGTTTCGGAAAGGTTGTAATAAGTAAGCCTGATGGCTTGGAAAGCAATTTGAGTACTTTCACTTTAAACGCAATAACCTGGCCAGTGTCACCCTCAAGCACAGAACGCACCACGATATCATTGCCAACAGTCAGTGCATCCCTAACGGTAATCCACTTCGCCGAAGTTGGAATATGAAAAAGCAAACATTCATCAATAAGCATGCCTATGTAATCAGTCTTCACACGCTTTGGCGCTGCGGGCATAGCAATTTGTAAATCTACTGTATCGCCGGGTACCAGCGTACGCAACGATTCCAAATTATCTTCGCTTAGTAAATTGCTTTGTATTTTTTCAGCCATTTGTATTTGTTATTGCTGGATTTAATGTCATTTAACTCAATGTACGCATCAAACAAAAACTTATCAATACTACGATTGAAAACCATGTTCAATAAACGTAAAAATTGCCCCTTAGTAGCAGGCAATCTATTGGGATTAACTCAATAGGTTGATATAGTTGAGGGATAGTTTTGCTTATCTTTTCGGACGTTTATGACCTCTGCTCTTCGCTATACGTTAACTATTTCCAATTGGCGTGCCCATCAATTTACTGTCGCGCTGCAAATACCTGAGCATTCTGGCTCATCAATTGAGCTTAGCCTTCCAAGCTGGATCCCGGGAAGCTACATGGTGCGCGATTTTGCAAAAAGCATTATCGAGCTAAGAGCGAACACTTCTGAAAGTAATAGTACTGAAAATGTTGGCGATAGAAGCGTTTATAGCCTTTCGGTAACTAAGCTCGATAAACAAACTTGGCGTATAGACACAGATGGAAAACCATGTACGGTCGTTTACTCGGTTTATGCCAACGACTTATCTATTCGCTCTGCTTTTATGAACGACCAATATGCGTTTATAAATGGAACCAGTGCGTTTCTAAACGTTTCCGGCTTCGAGAATGTGCCGTGTGAGGTGGACATTGAGCTTAACGACAGCGATTCTGCAACCTCGAATTGGAAGGCTTATACGTCAATGCCTTCTCGTTGTGAAAGCACAAGCCCGTCTCGGTGGCACTTCGTTGAAAAAAATTACGATGAGCTCATTGACCATCCGATTTATGTGGGCATTGCAGACACTCACAGCTTTGAGGTTGACGGCATTACGGTTACGTTACTTTTCTCAGGTAACAACAGTATTGATTATGAGCGCATAGCAAATGACTTAACGCCAATTTGCAAGCACCACCTAGATTTGTTTGGTGCTCCACAACCTATTAATAACTACCTGTTTATGACGCTACTTGCCGACAATGGGTTCGGCGGTTTAGAGCATAAGTATTCTACTGCCCTTCTTTACCCTCGCTTCGACCTTCCTCAAATTGGTGAAAGTGAGAAAAAAACCGATAGCTACATCACATTCTTAAGTCTGTGCAGCCATGAATTTTTCCACACATGGCATGTTAAGCGCATTAAACCTAGCGTAATGGTGAAACCAGACTTATCTCAGGAAACGTACACGAATCAGCTGTGGATTTATGAAGGCTTTACCAGTTTCTATGATGACGTCACCCTTGCAAGAGCCGGCGTCATTGAACCACAGAAATACCTCGATATTGTTGCGCAAAATGTCAGTCGACTTTTGCAAAACGCTGGTCGCTTTAAACAAAGTGCAGCAGAAAGTAGCTTCGACGCATGGACAAAGTTTTATAAGCAAGACGCTAGCGCTACTAACAATATCGTTAGTTACTACACCAAGGGAGGCATTATCGCCCTTGGCTTGGATTTATTGCTTCGCAAACAGTCAAACAACAAAGTTAATTTAGATACCTTGATGCAGTTATTGTGGAAACACTATGGCGTGGATGAAAAAGGTACGCCTGATGACGTGATCCAATCTTTATGCAAAACCCACTTCGACATCGACGTTTCAGAATACTTGAACCGCGTGGTGTATAACACAGACGATGTAGAATTAGCGACATTGGTCTCTGAGATGGGCGTGAATTACGCTATTCGTGCTCGCGTATCAGGTGAAGATAAAGGTGGTGTTTCCACGCTGCCTGTTATTAAAAATCAGCTTGGGGCCACATTAAAACCAGCCACTTTTGGGCTTACGGTAATGCAGGTATTTGAAGGCCTTGCCGCTATGAAGGCAGGTATTCTTTTAAACGATGTCATCATTGCGTTAGACGGTCATATCGTCAATGCCCAGAAACTTCAACGCCTATTAGATAATGCCCAAACGCCAAAGGTAGAATTAACGCTTATTCGTGACGGGCGACTTCTAACGCTGCCTCTTGAGGTAACTGAGGCAAGAAACGAAATGGCTTATTTTGAAATCACTGATGAAGAAAAGCTTAATCAGTGGCTGGGGAAATAACACCGCCCTGTAGCGTAAAAACTAAAAAGGCGCTTTGAGAGTTTACCTGAAAGCGCCTTTTTCTTTATGACTGTTAAAGCTAAATCAAATTAATGGTTACTGTTCAGGCGACCCCGAAATGATAGTCTGTGGGTCTAAACGAGTGTTGCCCAAATTAATACGCCAATCCAGATGCGGACCTGTAGAGCGCCCTGTTGAACCTATCGTTCCAATCTGCTCGCCTTGCTTGACGGTTTCACCCACTTCTACCGTTATAGTATCCATATGAAGAAACGTTGAAAACACGCGCATGCCGTGGTCGAGAATCAAGGTGTTACCCGAATAATAGAGATCATCAGCCATTGTTACCACACCATCAACAGGTGCATACACAGGCGTGCCCGTTTCATTGGCGATGTCCAAACCATAATGCGGCCATTTCGGCACGCCATTTAGAATGCGCTGACTACCGTAAACACCGGAAATAACGCCTTTCGCAGGCCATTCAAACCGGGTGAATAATGCATCTAAATCAGTATTACCGCTTCGGGCGTTAGCTACGTTGATATTGTCTTTTTTAATACGCGCCGTCACTTCTGCTGGCGGAGAAACCATTTTTTGCTCTAGCCCGTCAATTCGCTGAATGTTGTATTCGCGTTTTTCAAGGGTAATGTCTCGCTGCCACTTTTGGCCGTTGTCTAATTTTACAACCAACATTTGCTGCAGTGGCGCTTCCCGTTCAAAGCCAACAACAAATTTTCCGTCTTTGTTGGTTTGAACAGTTTCGCCATTAAGCGTTACTTTGGCCCCAGCGGGAGCTTGCCCGCGCAGTAAGGCACCTTGCGTAAACTTACCGTTCAACACAACGTTTACTTGCTCTTGACTAGATAACGCTTCGTTTTGGCCGTTTAACTCTACATCTGCGTAAGCAAATGGCATAGAGGCAACTGTGCTAATTGCCACTACACAACTCATTACACGAGATAGTGCGCTATGCAATGCGTTTTTTGAAAGCGTGAATGCCATAGATGTTTCCTTTCTCTATAACGAGCAGTAGTCGAATGTTAACCCTTTACTGTGGCGCCTTTACCTACGCCCTCATAAGCAATAACTTGGCAAACGCCATCAGGCGTGCGTTTCTTCTGCTCTTCAAGCAGATACTGCGCCAAACACTCAACTGTTGAGTCGGTTTCGATGACTTCACAATCTGACTTAGGAATTAATAGTTCAAAATAGCCCTGTGACGACTCGTAAGCAAAACAGTAGTAATCCGCTTCATTTGAAACTTGACCTTTAAGCTTTTTGTCGCTGTACGCTATTTCGTCTTCACGGGTTGCTATATAGATGTCGGCCCAACGGTCAGCCCAATACTGCTGACTTTCAACACACACTTTGCCGTCAAGGATAATATCAATTCGCGAACGGTGACCGTGCGCTATACGCTGACAATTACCATCGTGCTTTTTAAGCCCGTGGGTATAGTGATAATACGGAGAATTAATGACTTCTTCACGTAAATGCAGCGTAATGTTTTCAACGTTTTCTGGAAGATGAGTCGCCAATACTTCTTTTAAGTAAACGCCAACAGATTCCATGTTTATCTCATCAGAATAAACAAATGCATAAGCTTCAGCGGGGCAATGTAGCATGATGCTACGCCCATCAATGCAGGTAAAGCGCGCTTCTACCTGTTCAGAATCGTCGTCGTGAATAACCTCTGAACCGCTGTATTCAGCAGGTACAAGCAACTTGTGATCAACATATTCGTCGATTAGTCGCTTTAAGTTCTTTTTCACGTGACCAAAGTCTTGAACCATGCTCTCTTCGTTGAGCTCACCGTCCAAGATCACATCGACAATCCAGCTTTCCCCTACCATGCCGCGTTTTGGGCAAAGGTAAGAGAAGTCCATCACTGTCAAATCATTTACAAATAATTGCATAACACCCTTGAGTCGAGTTTATATTCTACTAACTAGTATACGTTTTTTATCTTTGCTTCGCAGCGACTAGTCCATTGAAGATTGGCGATTAAGCTGATCTTTTAAATTAGGTGGAATTCCACGGATTGTTAGCGTATCCGTAGCTGGGTCGTAAAATACCCGATCGCCCATTAATTTGCGTTCGAAGCTAAGCGATACACCACCGCCCTGACCGGTAAATTTAGCAAGTTGTTTCAGCGCTGCAGGGTCTGGCTGAATTTCTTTTTCAAGCGGTACTTCCATAGACTGTGTAAACGCAGAAAAGTTACTGCTAGTTTCTTCATTTTGTGGAAGTCGGTTAGCCAGTTCATCTACCGATAAACTCTCGCCTGCATCAATCTTTTCTTTGAAGTACGATTTAACTTCTTCTCTATGCTGGTGTTGCTCTTGCGGGTCTAGTGACTCACTGGCAAGGTAGGCATCCACCGTAGAAATCAGTTGTTTATTTTGCTGTTTAACATCAACCAGCTCTTCGCAGCCTACAAACTGCATAAAGAAGTCTGATACCTTACGTCCCATTCTACCTTTAATAAAACTAACGTAACGCTGCTGTTCTGGCTGAATATCCCACTGAGTTAAATCGAACCGCACAGCTAGCTGCATTTTTGCTAAATCCAAGTGTTCACGCGCGGAAAGATCTAAAGAGTTTGTCACTTCAACGTGCGAGCGAGTATTTAACAATGCAATCATCAAATACTGTGTGGCTAAATACTCATACTGGCAGAAAATAAGAAAACCGGTCTCAACCGTACCTGTTTCTGCCAAAGTGCGAACTAAGCGATTGGTCGCTGATACCGAAAACGCATGGAATGCATCTTCAACGTTATCACCCGCCGCTTTGTGGATATCCATGTATTGCCTAAGACCTTCCGCAAACTCAGCCACGTTTTCGGTGCTTTTTTGCGTCGTCGCTTCGCCTTCTTCGTTTTCCACTTTTGCTTCACGGGTAACTTCCGTCACGAAGTGGCCAACCCCTTTTCCGGGTTTAGCATTGAAACTGTGGTTTATTTGATGGGCAAGAAGCTCGATTTCCGGAGTAACAGCTAAGCAGTTGTCACGTGGAATAGCTTCAATTTTCTCTTCTTTGTTTACAATCAAACGATGTACAACAAAGTGATGAATCAGTGCACTCATAGAGTATCGGGTGTCCTGTTGCTTAAAAAGTGTCAGAAATATCCAAAGAATTGCGGGATTTTAGAATGAATGATTGTACTCACTCAAACAACGATTATAATCATTTTACGTGTAAAACCATTCTTTTTATCAAAGAAATCATAAAAAAGAGGCGTAGCAATGCCCCAACAGAGCCGCTATAGCAACGACGAATTCGAAACGCTAATGAATAACGTTATTCTAACCCTTGAAGAAGGCGGTGCAAACCGCGATCTTTCACTTATGGTGTTAGGAAATGTCATTACGCACATTTTAAATACTCAGGTAGCCCCTGAAAATCGCGAAGCCATGGCAACGCAGTTTGCCGACGTACTCAAGAAAAGCGTTAAAAATAGCTAAGGGATTGCATGATACTTGCCGAATCACCTCGTCGCCAGCGTGTTACTAAACTGGTAAATTGGGGGCATTGGTTTGCCTTGGCGAACATTATCATCGCCATAGTTATTGCCTCGATTTTTGTTTTCTCATCACCTATGCCTGGCACAGGTGTCGGCACCTTGTATCTTCTAGCCAACTGGTTCGGTCATATTGGTTTTATGACCTTTTTTGGCTTTGTTATTTTTATCCTCCCTCTTTGCTATTTGGTTAACAACCCCAGAGTCATAAAGGTCAGCGCGTCTATTATTGCAGCTGTGGGGCTAGCGCTCTTGGCTTTCGATGCGTTGCTATTTAATCGCACAGGCTTCCATATTAGCTTTCACGCCGCGGATTTACTGCGCAGTGAAGCTCAGTCAACAATGGCGATAGAAAGCTGGCAACAGTGGGCATTTTTATTTCTTCTGTTTATCGTTTGGCTTGGCTTCCAGCTGGTCTTAGCCAATGCAATCTGGAAACGTGTTGAACGCTTCACTCGCCATAAAGTGGGCATCCCTGTTACTACATTTTTTGTCAGCTGTTTTGTTACCAGTCACGCTATACACGTGTGGGCTGATGCCAAGTTGTATCAACCTATCATCAAGCAGGACAACATGTTTCCGCTTTCTTATCCTGCGACTGCTAAAACGACGATGTCGCGTTATGGCTTGCTTGACTTAGCGGCTTATGAAGAAAGAAAACAACTTCAGTTCAACCCTGATATTCACAATATTACTTACCCAGCCGAGCCGGTTTATTGTTCTATTGAAACAAATAGAAACTTAACCGTGGTTGTCCAGACTGATAACGAACAGGCGGTGGACTTAAGTAACATCAAGCGCAACACCTTAAACAAAGTAGCCAATTACTATTCGACGGCCAGCAGCATAGAAGGCTTAATGACTACTACGCTATTTGGTGTTCCCGAAATATACCAAGACGCTTTATCTCAAAAGCGTCCGGTGTTATTAGCACTTCCATTGGGGTCTGGCATGCCGGTCTCTATCCACAGCGATGAAGCGTTGCCGTTGCCTCAATTAGCGGGATATTTGCAACCACTGAGCAACAATCATGATGGTTTGCATATTGCGTTTTTGAAGAGTGCTGATATCGAAAGCTATGTGAAAAACACGTTAGCGCGTAAACACGATGTGATTGTTGCAACTGGCTTTGGTAGCGAAAGTGGCAAAGGCACGCTGTACAGTACCCTTAAACTGAATGCTAGCTTAGCCAGCACGGAAGATTTAGCGCCTACCATTTTAGGAGCATTGGGATGTAACGCCCCTGCTACGTTTTATTCTACTGGCCAAAGCTTACTTTCTCCTTCAAGACCATGGCTAGTTAGCACCTCTGGTGAACGCATTGTTGTGTTCCATGACAATAAACGTACTGACGTACTTAGTAACGGCAGCTATGAAATAAGCGACATGGCGACCGGCAAGCGCAGCAAAGAAGCGCTAAATGTCGATTTATTAAGTCAGGCTATTAAACACCTATCACGATTCTCAACACAGAATTAAAATTCTGGCGGCAGACTAAGGAAAGTCTGCCGTTAGGCGCTTCGGTGTTATGTACAACCACCCAATATGAGTTACGCATAACCACCCATCTAATTGTTTTGCATAAATAATCTAGAAAACCAGCACATTACGAAATACCGGCCCAAACGGGTTCTCGTAACACACTGTGTTAAGGACGCAAACTAATAAAGACTATAGTTTCAGGCCATCTAGCTAGAGGTGTGGATGTCTACCCACCATTGAATCCGATGTGTAATCCACTATATACCATATATGGACCCTCTCCGATTGCAAGACACCGTGTTGATTTAATAACGTGATTCATTGCTGCCATATATTCGGCTTTTTCGTGAAGTCAATTGACTTCTAGCCTTGATGGTTGTTCGCA
>Ga0213837_1000591_pt1 | contig 33103 bp, 37 predicted proteins | sample SWPATP12_FD_160572 | JGI IMG/M metagenome (GOLD analysis project Ga0213837, IMG submission 160572) | Coastal seawater microbial communities from Marineland, Florida, United States - SWPA TP1 #2 | ecosystem: Environmental > Aquatic > Marine > Coastal | place: USA: Florida | collected 2016-08-06
GATGTTGAGGTCGTGCTGCCAGTTCTCGATCGCGACGTGGAACGGATGGCGGCGCGTGTCGAGGTCGGCGACGATCGCCTCCATGCGCCAGTAGCGGTACCGGTCCACGACGTTGCGCCGGTCGCCCAGCGCGAGCAGCGCGGGGTCGAAGCGGTCGTCCCGCGGCCGCTCGCCCTGCCAGGGGCCGACACCCACCTCGAGCTGCGGCTCGAGGGCATCGTGCTCTCCGGCATCCCGCTCGGATCCGTCCGGCTCGCGCTCCCCCACCACTCCAGGCTAGGGCGCGTCAGACGATGATCGAGGCGTGAGCCATGCTCGCCGGCTGGGCGTGCTGCCCCGCCCGCCCCCTCCCGTGGCGGCCGTGCACCGGCTGCAGTGGCGCTCGAGGACGGGACGTGCCGGTCACGACGATCGCGCCGAGCGCGAAGGCGCCCGCGAGGGCGACGGTCCACCACGGCTTGCCCGGGATCTCCGGCATGACGAGGGCCGGGTCGTCGGCAGGCGGGTTCGCGATGCGCTCGGCGGTGACGAAGATGCGCTGGCTGTTGATGCCGAGCGGCGTGCAGGTCACGAGGGTGACGAGGTCCCGGCCCGCCACCGGCAGCAGCGGGTCGGTATCGGCGGGATCGAAGACCTCGGAGCTGATGATCCGGTACGTCAGCGTCTCGCCCTCGACGTCGATCTGGATGAGGTCGTCGACGACCACCTTGTCGAGGTCAGTGAAGAGCATCGACTCCGGCAGTCCCCGGTGCCCCGTGAGGACCGAGTGGGTGCCGATGCCGCCGACCGGGAGCGACGAGCCGAAGAGGTGGCCGATGCCGGCCCGCAGCGTCTCCTCCATGGTGCCGTGGTAGACGGGGAGGTCGACGCCGATCGAGGGGATGCGGATGCGCGCCATGACACCGTTGGCGTCGTTCGCGAGCAGCGAGCGGTACTGCTCGGCGATCTCCCCCGTGCCGTCGGCCGAGCTCGGGTCCTGGGGGTCGCCGATCGCGCCGCCGGGGAGGGTGTCGTTGTAGGCGCGGGCCCGCACGAGCGCCTCCCGCTCGACGGCCGCCCCCTCGCTGCCGCGCTCGACCGAGTACTCCTGCGTGAGCTGCGACTGCTCGAGCTGCGAGAACCAGGAGGCCCCCGCGGGGTAGAGCATCGTCCCCGCCCCCAGGATCGTCAGCACCGCGACCACGACCGCTCCGCCCACGGCGCGGCGGGTGGGGCGGAAGGGACGCATGGATGCTCCTAGGGCCGGGGAGGGATGAGGCGGAGAGGCGAGGGGAGGTCACGGCTGCTGCCGCGACCTCCCCTCGTGGTGGGGTCAGGCCTGCTGCTCGACGCGGCGGCGGCCGGCGACGATCAGGAAGGCGCCCGCTGCGACGACGAGGAGCGAACCGCCGCCGATCATGAAGGCCATCTGCCCGTCGCCACCCGTGATGGGGAGCGCGAAGGCGGGGACCTGCGTGTTGGCGACCTTGACCTGCACGGCGTTGGCCGTGGAGCCTGCCGTGACGGTGAAGGCGATGGGGGTCGCGTTCACCTGGTAGCCGGTCGGCGCCGTGATCTCGACGAGCTCGTAGCTGCCCGCGATGAGGCCCGGGATGACGACCTCGCCGTTCTCGCCGGTCGTGAACTGCGTCTGGCGGGGCGTGCCGGTGCCGACCGGGATGGCCGTCGCCGAGCCCGGGAGGCGGACCTCGAAGACCGCGCCCTGGAGGCGGAGGTTCTCGTTCGTCGACGGGTACTTGATGATGCGGGCGGCGCCCCAGCTCGAGACGACCTGGGTGGCCCGGACCGTCGTCGTGCTGTTGATGTTCACGGTCGCGTTGTTCTCGATGCTGCCGTCGCCGAGGGCGGTGACGGTGGCGTTGACCTCGAGGATGACCTGCGAGCCGTTCGGGGCGGCGTTGACCTTGGCGATGCCGGCCGTCGTGAGCGTGACCGTGACCAGGCCGGTCGCGGCGTCGGTCGTGAGCGTGTAGTCGGGCGTCGCGGTGCCGGGGGCGCTCAGCACCGTGCTGCCGAGGCGGACGACCGAGCTCGCGTAGGTGACCTGCGTGACGTCGAGCGTGTCGGTGATGACGTACGACGAGATCGGGTTGCCGGTCTGCTTGTTCGGGACGTTCGTGGTGACCGTGTACTTCACGGTGTCACCGAGCGCGCGCGCGGCGGTGGTGTCCTGCGCGAGCGTGATGCCCGTGAGCGCGTTCTTGGGGTAGACGTGCACGTCGTAGACCCAGGCGCCGTTCTCGGGCAGCGGGATCGAGACGAGGAACGGCTGGGCGCGGAGCGCGACGGGCTGGGCGCCGACCGCAGTCTCCTCGACGAGGTAGACGCCGACGGGGAGCGAGCCGAACGTGGCCGTGCCGTCGGCCGCGGTGACCTGCGTGGCCGCGGTGCCGAGCGAGTAGCCGCTGCCCGCGGCGGTGACCTGCGCCGGCGTGAGGGCCGAGAGCGTCTGCCAGGTCGACGACTTCGTGAGGTCGAGGGCCGTGGCGTGCGTGACGCGGCGCACCGAGAAGGTGACGCCCGAGACGGGGGTCAGCGTCGAGGTCTGCGCGCTCGGCAGCGCCGAGCCGGTCGAGCGGGCGCCCTGCGTGGTCGGCTGCTCGAACTTGTGCACGACGATCGAGCCCGTCGCCGCGGGGTTGATGTTCGACGAGTCCGGGGCGGCCATGGCCGGGGTGGCCACGCCGAGGGCTGCGGCCACGCCGATGCCCGCGGCGACGAGGCCAGCGACGAGGCGGCTGCCCTTCCGGCGAGTGGTGGTGTTCATGTCGTTCTCCTTGATGATGCCGATCGTGGTGATCGGGTTCGGCGTGGCGCCGGGTCTCTGGGTGAGGGGTCAGGCCGCGTGGCGCCTGCGATGGAGCAGGAGCCCGAGGCCGGTCAGGAGGGCGAGGGCTGCGAAGCCTCCGCCGAGCAGCTGGATCTGGGCCGTGCCGACGCCACCCGTGGTGGGCAGCACGAACGGGTTGGGCGCGGTGGCGACGAACCGGTAGATCCCGGTCTGTCCCGCTGCGACCGAGACGGTCGCGGGATCGGCCGCCACCCAGAGGGCGGCGTTGCTGTGGTCGACCGAGCCGTTCGCGCCCACCGTGCCGGTGTAGCGCTCGAACCGGAGGCCGATGAAGGCCGCGGTCGAGGTCGAGGTGAGCGCGTAGCCGTGACCGGGACGCACCTGGATGGTGCTCCCGCTCGCCACCGACTCGGAGCCCGTCACCGTCGTCGCCGCGAGGCCCGCGAGGGTCGTCGGCGTCGAGGTGAGGGAGAACTGGCTCGCCGTCAGCGAGGTGGTGCCCTCGATGCGCTCGAGGATGACGAGGTTCGCCGTCGCGTTGCGCACCGTGCACGTGACGTCGTCCCCCTGCGCCGCCGTGACGTCGCCCGCGGCGCTCACGGCGACCGTGGCACCCGCCTGGTTCACGCACGTCCAGCTGCCGACCTGCGTGTAGGTCGCGGGACCGCCCGACTCCGAGAGGCGGTAGGCCACGGCCGGCGTGATGCGAGCGCTCGTCGCGGCGGCGGCGCCGCTCACCCCGCTCGGTCCCGCGAGCGCGCCGGAGGGGGCCGCCGCGGTCAGCGTGAAGAGGCTGGTCTGGGCTGTGCCGAAGGTGACCTGCTTGACGAGCGTCAGCGTCGTCGGCCGGACCTTGTTCGTGAAGACGCAGCTCGCGGTCGAGCCGGGCGCGATGGTCAGGGTGCTGCCGGCCGCGCTCGTGATCGCCGTGCGCGCCGGGGTGCCCCCGAGCGGGGTCACGTCGCAGTACGCCTGCACGAAGTCGAAGCCGGCCTGCTGCTGCTCGCTGATGGCGATCCGGGCGGCGGTGCCGGCGTTGGTGTGGCGGATCGTCCAGCTCGCGGTGCCGTTCGCGGCGGTCTGCTGGGTCGACGTCGTGACGGTGCCGATCTGCGTCGCGCCGGAGGCGACCGCCGCGCCGACCGTCCAGCGCTCGCGCGGCGCGGTGTTCGCGCCGTTGACGTCCTGCATGTCCTTGCGCACCGTGATGCTCGTGACGAGCGGGGCGTTCGTGAACGTGCAGACGACGCTCGCCCCGCCGGTGGCGGGCGTGGTGAAGGTGCCCGACGTGCCGGTCCCGGAGGCGATGACCTGCGTCCCGCTCACGCAGGCCCAGCTCGCGTCGTAGTTGGCTGCGGTGCCGGAGGCCATCGACTCGGAGATCGTGACGGTCTCGGAGGTGGGGACGGTGATGTCGCTGATGCGAGCGGCCTGGACACCGGTGGCGGTGCCGGTCGTGGTGGCGGTGCCGAGCACCGTGCCGCTCGTGCCCTGGCGGATGGAGAGCGCGAACTGGTCCGTCGCGGCGACGCGGGCGGGCACGGCCTTCTGCACCGTGATCGTCACCGGCGCCGCGCAGCTCGCGAGGTCGACGCTGCTCGGCAGCTGGCCGATCGTCGTCGGCGTGCCGCCCGCCGCATCCACCCGACGCAGCTGCGTCTCGGTGCCGAAGTAGACGGATCCGTCGGAGTCGAAGGCGACGCCGTTGACGTTGGCGGCGACCGACGCGATCGTCGTGCGCACCGACGCGAGCCGGGTCGTGCCTGTCCCGGCGCTCACCGCGGAGGCCGCCACGTCGAAGCGCGACACCGTGGTGCTGCCGTTCAGGGGGCTGTGGAAGACCACGAGGTTGCCGGCCGCGTCGAACGCGATGTCAGCGTTCTGCTCGGCGGTGAGGCTCGTCGTGATGATGCCGACCCGCGAGACCGCGCCCGTCGCGGGGTCGAACTGGTGCAGGCGGAAGTTGTAGACGCTGCCCTCGAGGAAGCCGCCGCCGAAGTAGAAGCGACCGTTCAGGGGGCTCACCGCGCCGGCGATCAGCGAGCTGCCGGCGCTGTAGGCGGCGGCGATCGACTGCCAGCCGGTGGTGCTGGTGTAGCGCAGGACGCTCTGCACGGAGGTGGCGCTCGCTCGCTGGAGCGCGTAGAGCGTGCCGTCGGCGCTCGCGCCGAGGGCGTTCACGTCGTCGACGCCGGGCCACTGGCCGAACGTGGACAGGCTCGCTGCGCCGCCGTTGACGGCGATCGCGCTCACGGTGCCGTTGGCGGACGTCGCGTAGAGGCGGTTCGACGCGCACGACACCTCCGGCAGCGCCGCGACCTGGAAGGCCGAGAAGCTGTAGACGCGCGACTGCCACTGCGCGTTGCTGCCCATCTCGGACCAGGCGGTCGACGGCGACTCGTAGCCGGCCGGGCTCGCCGTCTGGCGCAGGCGGTAGCGCGCGCCCGTCTCGACGCGATGCGAGCCGATGTTCGCGACCTGGAACTCGCCGGCGTCGGGGTCGACGTCCGGTCCCGCGCACGGAGCAGCGCTGCAGTCGGTGACGGTGACGACCGTGTTCCAGCTGACGTTCCACTCCATGTTGCCCCAGACGGTGCTGGTGCGCGGGCCCTGCAGCTCGAACGTCGCGCCGCCGACGAGCGCGCCCGACGCATCCGTCACGCGCCATGCGACTGACGTCGAGCTGATCGTCTCGGGGCCGGGCAAGGCCTGCGCGGCAGCCACAGAGGCGAAGGGCAGCAGCAGTCCGCTCATGACCGACAGCACGACCGCAGCGACGACGGCTCGCGTGGAGCGTCGTGGCGTGGACGTGCGGATGCGCATGGGAATGACTGCCTTCGAGAGGGGGAAGAGGACCGCGCAGGAGTGGTGGGCAGGGGTTCGCGCACCGGGCGGTGGTTCTTCCAGAACGGTATTGAGCCAGTCTCAGCAAACTTGCCCGTGGCGCTAAAGGAATCCTCAGTTCATCGCTGGGCACGCTCAGCGTTCGGCAAGGTTGGTTCGAATTCGAAGGAAGTCAGGTGTTCACGAGGCCGACACAGAGGGCGGCCCGCGGGGCGCGTAGCCTGAGCCCATGCGCACCCGTGCTGACATCGAATGCTGGCTGACCGACATGGACGGCGTGCTCGTCCATGAGGAGCGGCCCCTCCCCGGCGCCAAGGAGCTGCTCCAGCAGTGGCAGGACGCCGGCACCGAGTTCCTCGTGCTCACGAACAACTCGATCTTCACGCCCCGCGACCTCGCCGCGCGCCTGCGCGCATCCGGCCTCACCGTGCCAGAGGAGCGCATCTGGACGAGCGCGCTCGCCACCGCCGACTTCCTGCACGACCAGATGCCCGGCGGCTCGGCGTTCGTGATCGGCGAGGCGGGCCTCATCACCGCCCTGCACGAGATCGGCTTCACCATGACGGAGTCCGACCCCGACTTCGTCGTCATCGGCGAGACCCGCTCGTACTCGTTCGAGGCCATCACGAAGGCGATCCGCCTCATCGCGGCCGGCGCACGCTTCATCTCGACGAACCCCGACGCGACGGGCCCGAGCGCCAACGGCATCCTGCCGGCGACCGGCGCCATCAACGCCCTCATCACGAAGGCGACGGGCCGCGTGCCCTACATCGTCGGCAAGCCGAACCCGATGATGTTCCGCTCGGCGCTCAACAAGATCGGCGCGCACTCCGAGGTCACCGGCATGATCGGCGACCGCATGGACACCGACATCATCGCCGGCATGGAGGCGGGCCTGCACACGGTGCTCGTCATGACCGGCATCTCCGACCCGTCGCTCGTCGCGACCTACCCGTTCCGGCCCGACGAGACCCTGCAGGGCGTCTACGAGCTCGTCGACCCGGTGCCGCCCGAGTCCGAGCTCGACGAGCCCCACACCGACGTCTGACTCCCGCGCGCGGGGTCAGGACTCGGAGAGCAGGCGGATGATGTGGGCGCCGAAGAGGCCCGCGATCACGGCCGCGGCGAGCGCGGCGGGCGCGAGCACTCGGTCGATCGGGCGGTGGGCCACCTCGCGCGCGTCGAGCCCGTCGATGCGGATCCAGCCGTAGAGCGCTGCCTTGCCGCGCCGGACCGCGGCCGCTGCGACGGCGAGCGCGAGCATCGCCGACGCGACCGCGAGCAGCAGCCAGAGCCACGGCACCGACGCGCCCGCAGCCGCCCGGAACGGCGCGAGGGCGAGCGCGCCGAGCATGAGCGGCAGCACCCACCACGTGATCGGCGGGCCGAAGCCGCGCGCGACCGCCAGACCCAGCACGGCGGCGACCGCGAGCAGCACGACGCCCATGAGCAGCCCGCCCCAGCCCGCGACCTGGCAGACGGCGGTCGAGAGCGAGCCGCACGCCTCGTCGGCCGACAGCAGCATCCCGGTCGCGCTCGAGGCCGATGCTGCCCCGTAGCCGGCCGTCGCCGACGACGTCAGCAGCCCGAGCCATCCCGTGGCCGGCTGCCCGGCGACGATGAGGGGCGGCCTCCGGAAGAGGCGGTCGGACCAGCGCACGCTGCAACGCTACGCCCGCGCGCCGGTCGGCCGAGCCCGGCCGCCCTAGGGTCGTGGGCATGATCCCCGCATCCTGGATCCCCCACCGCCGGGCCGACGGCGAGGTGGTCGGCTACCTGCGCGAGGCCGACGACGGCTTCCAGCCGATGGACCTGCTCGGCCGCCCGCTCGCCGAGCCGGGCGACTGGTCCGACGCCGAGGCGCTGCTCGACGAGCACAGCCTGGCGTGGCTCATGGACGCGTTCCTGCTCGCGGTCGACGGCGCCGACGAGCGCGTGCGCGTCACGGAGGTCACGCCCGAGCGGGTGCGGGTGAAGCGCGACGACCTCGGCGCGATCGGCGGCGACGCGCGCTTCTGGGAGCTGCCGGTGCCGGAGGACGGGCGCCTGCGGCCAGCCCCGCCGCTGACGGAGTGGCCTGGCTAGGCGGGCTTCAGCAGCCAGGCGACGACGAGCATCACGGGCAGCGAGGCGATCGTCGTCAGCAGCACGATGTCACGGGTGACCGCGGTCGCGCGGTCGTAGCGGAGCGCGTACTGGTACATGTTCTGCGCCGACGGCAGCGCCGCCATCACGGTGCACGCGTAGACGAGCTGCTCGTCGAGCCCGAACGCGAAGCGCGCGAGCAGGTAGGCGATCACCGGCATGGCGAGCGACTTCAGCACCACCGCGAGCGCCACCTCCTTGCGGCCGGAGCCGGGCTGCAGCGGACGCTCCCCGCCGAGCGAGATGCCGAAGGCGAGCAGCATGAGCGGCACCGCGGCCCCGCCGAGGATCTCGAGCGGCGCGAGCACCGGGTCGGGCAGCTGGATGCCGAGCGCCGACACGAGCGCGCCGAGCGCCGCGGCGATGAGCATCGGGTTGCGCAGCGGCTGCGTGATGATGCCCATGAAGGATGCGCGGCCGGCGGTGAGCACATCGAGGGTCGTGAGCAGCAGCGGCGCGAGCACGAGCAGCTGCAGCAGCAGCATCGGCCCGATGAAGCCGGGATCGCCGATCACGTAGATCGCGACCGGAAGGCCGATGTTGTTGACGTTGCTGTAGCCGGATGCGGTGGCGCCGAGCGCGATGCGGCTGGGGTCGCGCGTGAACCAGATCCGGGCGACCACGATGTAGATCACGGCGACGGCGATGAAGCCGATGAGCGCGACCGCGAGCACGCTCGAGAAGAGCAGGCCCACGTCGGCCTCGCTCAGGACGATGAAGAGCAGCGCGGGGCTCGCGGCGAAGAACGAGGTCTTGTTGAGGACCAGCCGGCCCTCCTGGTTCACGACGTTCAGCCGCGCGAGGAGCCAGCCGACGAAGATGACGAACCCGATGACGGCGAAGCCGATGAGCACGCCGCCCATGTCACCTCCGCGCTCGCTCGTCCGCTGGTCAGGACAAGTCTGACATCACCGCGGAGCCGGGCGTGCCATGCGGTCGTGGTCTCGACTCGGGCAGCCGCCGGGGGCGGCTGTCCGGCTCGACCAGCGGGCCGGCGTCGGCTGTCCGGCTCGACCACCAGGGCGGGGCGGCTGTCCGGCTCGGCCGAGGGGCTACTGGGCCTCGAGGCCCAGGTCGTCGAGGCGGATCGCCGCGCGGTACTCGACGCCCGCTGCCTCGATCACCGCCTGCGCGCCCGTGGCGCGGTCGACGATGACGGCGACGGCGACGACCTCCGCGCCCACCTTGCGCAGCGCCTCGATCGCCTTGAGCGGGCTGCCGCCGGTCGTGGAGGTGTCCTCGACCACGACGACGCGCTTGCCCTCGAGCTCCGGGCCCTCGATCTGGCGGCCGCGTCCGTGGTCCTTCGGCTCCTTGCGCACGACGAACGCGTCCACCTCGAGGCCGCGCGCGAGTCCGCGGTGCAGCACCGCGTTCGCGAGCGGGTCGGCGCCCATCGTCAGCCCGCCGACGGCCGAGACGTCGGGGATGTCGGCGATGAGGTCGAGCAGCACATCGCCGATGAGCGGCGCGGCGCGGTGGTCGAGCGAGAGCTTGCGCAGGTCGATGTAGTAGCTGGCGCGCTTGCCGCTGGTGAGCACGAAGTCGCCGTGGAAGACGGCTTCGTCCCGGATGAGCTGGATGAGCTGGTCGCGCGCGGTCACGCCCCCAAGGCTACTTCTCAACGTCGCCTGTGGTCGCTCGTGCCGCTGAGCGGCTCGTCCTACCACCCGCGACGTTGAGAAGACAGCGGCGCTCAGCCGTCGCTGGGGCCGGGCAGGCTGTCGCCGCGCGGCTCGCGGCCGGTGCGCGTCTCGCGGCCGGTCCAGGCGGCGAAGCGCTCCGACGGCGAGGCGTCGGCCGGCGGCTCCATCGCCGCGCCGAAGATGGTGGGCTTCCGGATCGACGTCTCGTTCGCCCGCTCGCGGTAGTCCTCCATCCACTCGAGCAGCTCGGCGGGGAAGTCGAGGTTGCCAGCGAGCCCGACGCGGGCGGAGCCCCAGCGGATGTCCCACGCGTGGAGCGCCATGTCGAGCGTCGCGAGCGGCAGGGCGCGGAACGCATCCTCGTCGGCGTCGTGCGCGGCCGAGCGCAGCCGGGCGGCGAGCACCTCCCACGCCTCGACGGCCTCGAAGTCGGAGCCGTGCGCCATGACGGTGCCGTGGTCGGCGGTGAGGTCGCCCTCCCCCTCGGCGCGGCCGAGCAGCGCGCCGGCGCCGTACTCCGCCTGCACGCCCGTGACGTGGCGGATGACGTCGGCGATCGACCAGTCCGTGCAGGCCGAGGGCAGGCCGAGCCGGTCGGCGCCGGCTCGCGCCTCGGCCGAGAACAGGTCGAGAGCCTGGAGGTAGCGTTCGCGAGCGGTGCCCATCCATCCATAGTGCACCGTCGCACGCGCCGAGCCGCGGCGCCGAGCGCAGGCGAGGTCCCACGGATGCGCGTCGGAGCGCCCGCGGCAGGGTCCCGCCCGTAGGCTCGATGCATGCGCATCGCCACCTGGAACGTGAACTCCGTGCGCGCCCGCACCGCTCGCATCGTCGACTGGCTCGAGCGCAGCGACGTCGACGTGCTGGCCATGCAGGAGATCAAGTGCAAGACGGAGCAGTTCCCCTACGCGGCGTTCGAGGCCGCCGGGTATGAGGTGCAGGCGCACGGCTTCAGCCAGTGGAACGGCGTGGCGATCGCGTCGCGGCTGCCGATGACGGAGGTCGAGCGCGACTTCCAGGGACAGCCGGGCTACGCGAACACCGGCGACCCGGTCGTCGAGGCCCGCGCGATGGCCGCGACCGTCGAGGGCGTGCGACTGTGGAGCCTCTACGTGCCGAACGGTCGCGACCTGGCGCATGCGCACTACGGCTACAAGCTCGAGTGGCTGCGCGTGCTCGCCGACCACCTCGGCACGTGGGGCGGACGCCCGCTCGCGCTCATGGGCGACTTCAACATCGCGCCGCTCGACACCGACGTCTGGGACATCGGCGCGTTCGACGGCTCGACGCACGTGTCGCAGCCCGAGCGGGCCGCGTTCGACGCGCTGCTGCAGGCGGGCCTCGTCGACGTCGTCCGCGACCGCGCTCCCGGCTACACCTACTGGGACTACAAGGCGGGGCGCTGGAACAAGGACGAGGGGATGCGCATCGACTTCGTGCTCGGCACCCCCGAGCTCGCCGAGCTCGTGACGCGCGCCTCGATCGACCGCGATCAGCGCCAGGGCGACGCGCCCTCCGACCACGTGCCGGTGGTCGTCGACCTCGACCTCGAGACCGAGCTCGACGACGACCGTCCGATGATCTTCTGATGTGACGCGATCAGCCAGCAACAGCGACACATCCGGAGCCACGCGATGACCTGGGACGCCAACGAGCTCGAGCCTCGCCGCGAGTGGACGCGCGAGCGCCGCCTCCTCGTCGCCACGTGGGTGGTGGTGTTCCTCAATCTCCTCGGCGTCCTGCAGCTGGCGCCGATCGGAGACGGCGGCCTGCAACAGGCCGCTGAGATCGCTGGAGTCGACGACGGCCCCGCACGGCACCTGTACTGGATCACGATCGCGATCGCGACGGTGGTCGGCAACGGCGTGGGTGCTGCCGCGGCCGCGACGCGGCAGCGCTGGGCCATCGTGCCCCCGCTGGCAGCGACGATCGCCAGCTGGACCGCCTTCGTCGTCGCGTCGACGCTCGTCTGACGGGCGCATCCGGGCACGCGCGCACGTCCGTTGCGGCCGGCAGCCGGACCGCGCGCGACGCCGGGAAGTGGCAGGAAAGCCGGGGCCGGCTGCAACAAACGTGCGCGACGGACTCCATACGCTGGATTCACGCACGGATCGCGCACGGCTCGCATCGCGCACCGCTCGCATCGCGCACCGCTCGCATCGCGCACGGCTCGATCCCGCCCCGATCCCCGACCGAACCATGGAGGCTCCCATGACGATGACCCAGGCCACCGCCGCCGACCTCCGCCAGCACCCCGCCTGGCTCCGCATCAAGGCAGCCGCGACGGCGCTGCAGCCGATGCAGTCGAAGAGCGGCGCCATCGAGGACGCCGCCGACCACGACGCCGCCCGCGGCCACGTCGCCGACCTCGTGGAGGGCATCCGCGAGATCGCGCCGGAGTTCCCGCACGACGCCGCCTACCTCGCGCAGGCAGCGATCGACTTCGAGCGCTGGGCGGCCGAGGGCTTCGGCGTGCCCGACTTCTTCGACGCGCTCGTGGAGTTCCAGCCGCAGCAGCACCGCGTCGACGGCCTGCAGCACCTCGTGGTCTTCCCCATGGTGACGCAGAACGGCTCGAGCGACCGGCTCGTGGAGGCCGTGCTCGTCGAGGTCATCTGGCCCGAATTCATCGCCGACCTCGAGGCGGGCGACTACTCGAACGCGCTCTTCGTCCCGCTGCGCTTCATCGACTTCACGGCCGGCTACGACACGAACTCGGCCGTGCTCTTCCCCGAGACCGTCGCGATGCGCGAGATCCCCACGTTCACGTGGGGCGCGATCTTCCAGGACCGCGAGGCCGCGCGCTTCCGCCGCGTCGTCGAGGCCGCGTGCGAGGTGACGAAGCTCGAGCTGCCCGCCGACGCCGCCGAGATGCTCGCCGACCAGTCGCTCGCCGAGCAGACGTTCGTGATGTGGGACCTCATCCACGACCGCACGCACATGCGCGGCGACCTGCCGTTCGACCCGTTCATGATCAAGCAGCGCATGCCGTTCTTCCTCTACTCGCTCGAGGAGCTGCGCTGCGACCTCACCGCGTTCCGGGAGTCGGTCGCGATCGAGCGCCGCGTCGCGGCGATGCCGGTCACCGGCGAGGGGGCTGCGACGGAGGCCGACCGCGACCTGGCGAAGCACGCGAAGCTCGTGCAGTACGCGGTGATCTTCGACCGCATCTTCCGCTTCGCGATCACCGGCACCCGCACCCGCAACTACGACGGCCTGGGCGGCCAGCTGCTCTTCGCGTGGCTGCACCAGCACCGCGTGCTGCACTGGACCGACACGCAGCTCGCGTTCGACTGGGACGAGGTGCCCGACGTCGTGAACAAGCTCGGCGAGGCGATCGAGCTGCTGTACTGGAAGTCGATCGACCGGCCGAAGATCGCGCACTGGCTCGCCGCGTACGAGCTCGTCTCCTCCGTGGTGGAGCCGCACCCCGCATCCGCGTGGAAGGCCGGCGCGCTGCCGCTCGAGGGCGCCCCGCGGCAGCTGACCGATCTGGTGATGGACGACGAGTTCCCGCTGTCGATGTTCTACGAGGCCTTCGAGAAGAAGATGCGCGACGTCATCGCCTCGACGAAGGGCATCACGGCCTAGCGCTCGTCCGTGCACCAGCGAGGAGGCTCTCGGCAGGGAGCCTCCTCGCTGCACGTGGATGCGGAATGCCGCACGCCGCTCGGAGGTTCGCCTCGAGGACTGCTCGCTGAGCGTCGAAGGCTTCGAGGAAGGGTTCACCATGACCAAGATCACCGTGCTGGGCGCCACCGGGTTCGCCGGCGGCCACATCGCAGCGGAGGCCGCGAGCCGCGGTCACGAGCTCACGCTCGTCTCGCGGTCCGCGCCGCAGGACGCGCCCGCCGGCGCTCGCGTCATCCAGGGCTCCGTGCTCGACGCCGACGTGCTCGCGCAGGCGATCGACGGCGCCGACGTCGTGGTGGGCGCGCTCTCGCCGCGCGGCGACATGGAGGGCAAGGTCGCGGATGCCTACGCCGACGTCGCCGCCCGGCTCGCGCCCGGCACGCGCTTCATCATCGTCGGCGGCTTCGGCTCGCTCAAGGACGAGGCGGGCGACCGCATCGTCGAGACCGCGGCGTTCGCGCCCGAGTACAAGCCCGAGTCGCTCGAGCTCTTCTCCGCCTTCGAGCGCGTGAGCGCGACGGACGTCGACTGGACCTACGTGAGCCCGGCCGGCACCTTCGGCGGGTACGTGCCCGACCAGACGCGACGCGGCGAGTACCGCACCGGCGGCGACGCGGCCTTCTACGACGCCGACGGGCAGTCGGTCATCTCGGGTCCCGACTTCGGGCTCGCGGTCGTCGACGAGATCGAGGCCGGCGCGCACGTGCGCGAGCACATCTCGTTCGCCTACTGAGCCGGCTCGCTCGCGGCGCGGCATCCGCCCCTGTCGCGAGCGCCGCGCGTCTGCGACAGTGCTGGCATGGACGTCGAGTGGATCCCTGACTACGGTGAGCTGCTGAAGCGCGGGCTGCGCGTGCCGCTGGAGGGCAGCGAGGACGACGCGGTCGCCGCGGTGCTCGAGCAGCTGGACGCCGGCGGCGCGACGCCCGGCGAGGTGGAGGTGCGCGACCTCGTGCGCGAGGCGCGCGCGGGCGCGGCGAAGCACCACGACTGACCGTGACGAGCCGGGTGCTGCGAGCGCTGCGGCGCGTCGCGGCGCCGGTGTCGCGCACGCGATGGTTCCGCCGCGTCGGACCGCGAGCGCTGCCGGTCGCCGAGCGGGTGGTGCGTCGCGCCACCGGCGGACGGCTCGTGGTGTCGGGCATCCTCGTGCCGTCGCTGGTGCTGCACACGACCGGCGCGCGGTCCGGGCAGCCGCGCAGCTCGGAGCTGATGTACACGCCGGACGGCCGCGGCGGCGCGATCGTCGCGGGCACGAGCTTCGCGCGTGCGGCGCATCCGGCGTGGACGGCGAACCTGGCCGCGCATCCCGACGCGGAGGTCGTCGTCCGGGGCCGCCGGTTCCGCGTGCGCGCCGAGCGCGTGCCCGACGGCGAGCGCGAGGCGACCTGGGCGCGCATCGAGCGGCAGTGGCCCGGCTACCGCCAGTACGAGCGTGACTCCGGCCGCACGGTGCGGCTCTTCCGGCTGACGACGGACGCCGTCCGGACGCCGTTCGACGGCAGGCTCTGGAGCCGGGGACGCGGCGCGGGACGAGGATGACGCGCGATCGGCGCGGCTCGCCCCTACGCTGACGCCATGGCATCGCTCATCCCGCCGGTCGACCCGAGTCGACGCACCGCCGACCTGCTCGGCAGCGGCGCCGTGCTCGTCGCGATCGCGGTGCTCGGCTACGCCGCGACCATCGTCATGGGTGTGCTGCTGTTCGCGGCGAACCCCGAGGGCGGCACCGCCCGCACGTGGGCGATGCTGCTCACCTGGCAGCTGCCGCTCGCCGTCTGGACCGCGACGGCCATCGCCGTCGTGGTCCTCGCGGTGCGGCGCCGCCGCGCGCTGCGCGTGAGCCTCATCGGCGCGACCGTCATCGCGGTCTCCATCGCCGCCGGCCTCGTCGTCGCCGCCGGCTGACCGCGCGGGTCCGCGAGGGCGGGCGCGCACGGCACACTGGAACCATGCGCATCCTCATCGCCGGCGCCACGAGCGCGCTCGGGCACGCCACGGCATCCGCCCTGCTCGAGTCGGGGCACCACGTCATCGCGGTCGGCTCGAACGCCGACCGGCTCGGCATGGTCGACGCGAGCGAGCGATTCGAGTGCGACCTCACCGACCCGGATGCGGTCCGGCAGCTCGGCGCGGAGGTCGGCGAGCTCGACGGCCTGCTGCACCTGGTCGGCGGCTGGCGCGGCGGCGGCGGCCTCGCGGGCCAGTCCGACGAGGACTGGGCGTGGCTCGAGGCACGCGTCGTGCGCACGCTGCGCAACACCACCCGCACCTTCGCCGACGCGATCGGGCGATCGGAGGCGGGCGTCATCGCGATCATCTCGACGACCGGCGTCGAGCGGCCGACCGCCGGCAACGCGAACTACGTGGCGCTCAAGGCGGCCGCCGAGGCGTGGCTCGCCGCCGTCGCCCACCAGCTGCGCGCGACCCCCGCCCGCACGGTCGTCAAGCGGGTGAAGGCGCTCGTCTCCGACGCCGACCGGGCGGCGCAGCCGGACCGCGACTTCGCCGGCCACACCGACGTCGCGGCCCTCGCCGCCGAGCTCACCGCCGAGTTCTCTCGACGCAGCAGCCAGTAGCGCGAGGGCAGCATCCCCTCCTGCCCTCCTGCGACCAGCCGCTCCGTTGAGAGCTCAGTCGGTGCGGGTGAGCAGGAAGAGCGGGATGAGGCGGTCGGTCTTCGCCTGGTAGCTCGCGTAGTCGGGCCATGCGGCGACCGCGCGCTCCCACCAGGCGTCGCGCTCGGCACCGGGCTCGAGCTCGCGCGCGATGTAGTCGTGGCGCGCCGCGAGGTCCTGCAGCTCGACGAGCGGGTGCTGCTTGAGGTTGTAGTACCAGACCGGGTGCTCCGGGGCGCCGCCCTTCGAGGCGACGACGACGTACTCGCCCTCGTGCTCGACGCGCATGAGCGCGGTCTTGCGCAGCTTGCCCGACCTCGCGCCGACGCTCGTCAGCAGGATGATCGGCTTGCCGCGCAGGGTGTTGGCCTCCGCGCCGGCGGATGCCTCGAACGCCTCCGCCTGCTTGCGCGCCCACTCGGAGGTGCTGGGTGCGTACTCGCCCGTCAATGGCATGCGTGCTCCTTCGTCCATCGCGAGCGTAGCCCGGCCGCGCGACCGAATCCGAGCGTTGCCCGAGCGGGCGCGCCGACGTACCGTCCATGCAGCGGCGCACCCCGGGAGGACCCATGGCCATCGCAGTGCTCGACATGTCGATGTCGCTCGACGGCTTCATCGCCGGACCCGACGACAGCCCCGACCTGCCCGGCGGCGCCGGCTTCTCGCTCCACGACTGGATCGGCGACCCCGACGATCCGAGCACCGCGGACGGCCGCGACCGCGCGCTCATGGACGCCGTCCGCGACGCGGGCGCGGTGCTGTCGGGCAGGCGCACCGCCGAGCAGGCCGGGCACTGGGGCGGCGACCATCACGGGATGGGCGTGCCGATCTTCGTCGTCAGCCGGCATGCACCGAGCGCGGACGCCGCCGCGCTCCCGCTCGTGCACTACGTCGCCGACCCGGTCGATGCGATCCGCCAGGCGAAGGAGGCGGCGGGCGATCGGCGCGTGCACATGATCGGCGCCGCGTGGGTGCCGGCCGCGCTCGAGGCGGGCGCGATCGACGAGATCCAGATCCATCACGTGCCGCTGCTGCTCGGCGCGGGCCGGCGCCTCTTCGACGTCGTGCCCGCGCCCATCCGGCTCGAGATCGCCGACGCCATCAGCACCCCGCGTGCCACGCACGTCCGCTACCGCGTCCTCTCCCCCTGACCCGCAGGATTCTCAACGTCGCCAGTGGTCGCGCATCGCGCTCACAGCCTCGCGCTACCACCCGCGACGTTGAGGATCAGAGGCGGCCGACGCGGGTGACGCGCACGACGGCGGTGCCGGCCTCCGCCGACGCCGCGAGGTCGATCGACGCCCAGATGCGCCAGTCGTGGTCGCCCGCCGGGTCGGCGAAGATCTGCTGCGCCTCCCAGACGAGCGGCCCCTCGTCAATCTGCAGCATCCGGGCGCTGCGCGCATCCGCCCCGGTGCCGATCGACCCGTGCTCCTCGTAGTAGGCGTCGAGGGCGTCGCCCCAGGCGTCGGCGCCGAAGCCCGCGGCCGCGTCGAGCTCGCCCAGCTCCTCGTGCTTGTCGAGCGCGGCGAGCTGCACGCGCCGGAACAGCTCGTTGCGCACGAGCACCCGGAACGCCCGCGGGTTGGCGACCACCGAGGGCGGTGATGGCGGCGCGATCGGCGCCTCGCCGGGCGCGGTGGGATGCATGAGCTCCTCCCACTCGTCGAGCAGGCTCGAGTCGACCTGCCGCACGACCTCGCCGAGCCACTCGATGAGGTCGAGCAGCTCGTCGGTCTTCGCCTCGTCCGGCACCGTCTGGCGGATCGCGCGGTACGCATCCGACAGGTACCGCAGCACGAGCCCCTCGCTGCGGGCGAGCGCGTAGTGCTGCACGTAGTCGGCGAACGTCATCGCCCGCTCCCACATGTCGCGCACGACCGACTTCGGCGACAGCGCGAAGTCGGACACCCACGGCTGCGACGACGCGAAGACCGCGAGCGCCTCGGTCAGCAGCTCGTCGAGCGGCTTCGGGTGCGTGACCGCCTCGAGCAGCTCCATGCGCTGGTCGTACTCGATGCCGTCGGCCTTCATCGCGGCGACCGCCTCGCCGCGCGCGAGGAACTGCTGCTGCGACAGGATCGGCCGCGGGTCGTCGAGCGTCGACTCGATCACCGAGATGACGTCGAGCGGATGCGTCGGGTCGGCCGGGTCGAGCATGTCGATGACCGCGAGCGCGAACGGCGAGAGCGGCTGGTTGAGCGCGAAGTTCGGCTGCAGGTCGACGGTGAGTCGGATGCGGTCGGGCCCGCCGTGCGGATCGGCGTGCTGCTCCACGACGCCCGCGGTCCGCAGCGTGCGGTAGATCGCGAGCGCCCGGCGCTCGAGCGCGAGCTGCGACCGCCACGGCTCGTGCGAGGAGGCGATGAGCTCGCGCATCTCGGCGAACGCGTCGCCGCCGCGGCCGATGACGTTGAGCAGCATCGAGTGGCTCACCTGCATGTGCGAGGTGAGCGGCTCGGGCTCGGCGGCGATGAGCTTCTCGAACGACGGCTGACCCCACGACACGAAGCCCTCTGGCGCCTTCTTGCGCACGAGCTTGCGGCGCTTCTTCGGGTCGTCGCCGGCCTTCGCGAGCATCTTCGCGTTGTCGGCCTCGTGCTCGGGCGCCTGAGCCACGACCGTGCCGGCGGTGTCGTAGCCGGCGCGGCCCGCGCGACCCGCGATCTGGTGGAACTCGCGCGCCGACAGCTGGCGCATCCGGGTGCCGTCGAACTTCGTCAGCCCCGTGAGCAGCACCGTGCGGATGGGCACGTTGATGCCGACGCCGAGCGTGTCGGTGCCGCAGATGACGCGCAGGAGCCCCTGCTGGGCGAGCTGCTCGACGAGCCGGCGATACTTCGGCAGCATGCCCGCGTGGTGCACGCCGATGCCGGAGCGGACGAGCCGCGAGAGCGTCTGCCCGAAGCGCGTCGTGAAGCGGAACTCGCCGATCGCCGCGGCGATCTCGTCGCGCTGCTCGCGGCTGATGATCTTCACCGAGGTGAGTGCCTGTGCGCGCTCGAGCGCCGCCGCCTGCGAGAAGTGCACGATGTAGACGGGCGCGCGCTGGGTGGAGAGCAGCTCCTCGATCGTCTCGTGCACGGGCGTCATGGCGTACTCGTACGAGAGCGGCACGGGCCGCTCGACGCCGGTGACGACCGCGGTCTCGCGGCCGGTGCGGCGGCTGAGGTCGTCGGCGATGCGGGTGACGTCGCCGAGGGTCGCCGACATGAGCACGAACTGCACGTGCGGCAGCGTCAGCAGCGGCACCTGCCACGCCCAGCCGCGCTGCGGGTCGCCGTAGAAGTGGAACTCGTCCATGACGACCTGGTCGACGTCGGCGGCGTCGCCGTTCCGCAGCGCGAGGTTCGCGAGGATCTCCGCGGTGCAGCAGATGATCGGCGCATCCGCGTTGACCGAGGAGTCGCCGGTCACCATGCCGACCTTCTCGGCGCCGAAGATCTCGACGAGCGCGAAGAACTTCTCGCTCACGAGCGCCTTGATCGGCGCGGTGTAGAAGGTGCGCTTGCCCTGCGCGAGCGCCGCGAAGTGCGCGCCGGCCGCGACGAGCGACTTCCCGGTGCCGGTGGGTGTCGAGAGGATGAGGTTGGCGCCGCTCACGATCTCCATGAGCGCCTCCTCCTGCGCCGGGTAGAGCGGCAGTCCGCGCTCGGCCGACCAGGCGGCGAACGCCTCGAAGGCGGCGTCGGGATCCCAGGTCGCTGGCGCGTTGTCGAGGAGGCTCATCAGCACGAGTCTTCCCTACGGAGCCGACCGATCTGACCGTCTTACTGCGCGCGCTCCACCAGCGAGCTCGCGGCTCGCTGCGCGCTTCGCAGTCGCTCGGCTCCCACAGGATCGTGGCCGTATCCCGCACGCGTCTTCATGCCGAGCAGCGTCGATAGCCACTTCGACGCCTCCCTGTCGACCGAAGCCAGCAATGCGATCGCATCCTGGTGGTCCTGACCCTTCGAATGCTGCCCGAGCGCACGCGCGCAGATCGCATCCGCAGCCGCGATGCCAGCGAGCACGTACAGCGACACGGCCGCGTCGCCCGCGCCCCGGCCCTCCTCGAGCTCGAGCGCATCGTCCGCCACCCGGAGGAACTGCTTCGCCTTGCCGAGGCGTCCGCGACGCACGGTCTCATCAGCGGGCACGGTGCGGCCGCGCTCGGCCGACGGACTCATACCGAGCTCCGCCGGCGGATGCGGCGCCGCAACCATGCCGGATCGCCGGCGATGTGGATGCCCTCATCGAGGATCGACGCGAGCACAGCTGCTGGCTCGATCTCATCCTCCCAATAGACCAGCAAGCGAGCATCGTTGCCGGTCCACCTCGTCAATCGCGAGGAGAATTCGTCGACCACCGCGCTGATCGTCTCGTCATCGACGCCGTCGGGCATCACCACCAGCACATCGATGTCGCTGTCGGAGCGCATCTCGTCGCGCACTGCCGAGCCGAAGACGACGACGCTGAGCGGTTGCACCGGCCACGCGGCGACCGCCTCGCGCATCCGATCGAGAAGTCGCCGCCGACTCGTCGCGATCTGGCGGATGGCACCGGCCACCAGATGCTCGTCGTTCAGCGCGTAGGTGAGGCTGCGCCCGGAGAGCCGCTCCACGACCGTGCCCTGGTCCACGAAGCGTCCGACCGAGATGCGCACCCCGGCGCGCGACCCCGATTCGGGCAGCAGCGCGTGGATCTGCTGGACGGAGAGGAACTGATCGGTGCGCGCCAGCACTGCGAGCACCTGCGAGTCGAGCCCCGACGGGCTGACCGCCGCAAATGGATTCTGCAGTCGCACGCGTGCTCCCCTGTCCGTGAGCCGAGTGTCCCACAGAAGTAGCCATACGGCTACAAAACTACTCGAATGGACACAAAAGTAACCGGGAAGGGCGAAGTCAGCCCGTCGATGTGCGCCGTGGCCGTGCAGCGCGACCGCCGTTTCGCCCATCCGGTAGAATCGAACGTGCTTCCCCACCCGCAGGATCCGAGTTCCATCGCGCCGTCGCGCACTGATGCGGCTGACCTCGACGCTCGCGCGTGCTCGGACGGTGCCGCCACCCTCGACGCCGACGACGTCGCCACGACCCTCCGCGTGCTCGAGACGCTCCACAGCATGGACCGCGACGACCCGCACTACGTCGCGGTGCGGCAGGCGACCGCGAACATGTTCAAGGAGGTCAAGCTCGCAAGCCGCAAGGCGAAGCACGCGCGCATCCAGGCCGCCGACCGTGCCGTCGTCGCCGCGACCGCGACCGGTGCCCCCGACCGCATCGACGACGAGACGCGCGGCATCCCGCTCGCGACGCGTGCGGCAGCGCCCACCGCCGGCACGCTCATCCGCTCGCGCGGCTGCTACATCTGCAAGCAGCAGTACACGCTCGTCGACGCCTTCTACCACCAGCTCTGCCCCGCCTGCGCGGCCACGAGCCACGCGAAGCGCGACGCCCGCACCGACCTCACCGGCAAGCGCGCGCTGCTCACCGGTGGTCGGGCGAAGATCGGCATGCACATCGCGCTGCGGCTGCTCCGCGACGGCGCGCACACGACGATCACGACGCGGTTCCCGCGGGATGCGGTGCGCCGCTTCTCGTCGCTGCCCGACTCGGCGGAGTGGCTGCACCGCCTCAAGGTCGTCGGCATCGACCTGCGCGACCCCGCGCAGGTGATCGGGCTCGCCGAGGAGGTCGCGGCTGCAGGTCCGCTCGACATCCTCATCAACAACGCCGCCCAGACCGTCCGCCGCTCCGCGGGCGCCTACGCGCCGCTCGTCGAGGCCGAGCTCGAGCCGCTGCCCGCCACCGGGCCGAACGGCGGCCCGATGCCCGAGCTCGTGACCTTCGGGCACACGAACGACGCGCATCCGCTCTCGCTCACCGCCTCCGTCGCGGCGCACCCGGTGCTCGCGAGCACCGCTCGCACCGCCGACGAGCTCACTGCCGAGGCGATGGCCGCCGGCTCGAGCTCGCTGGAGCGGCTCGCGGCCGGCACCGCGATCGACGCGGGCGGGCTGGTGCCCGACGAGGAGCACGTCAACTCCTGGACGCAGCACGTCGACCAGGTCGAGCCGCTCGAGATGCTCGAGGTGCAGCTCGCCAACATGACGGCGCCGTTCCTGCTCGTCTCGCGGCTGCGGCCGTCGCTCGCGGCGTCGAGCGCCCGCCGCACCTACGTCGTGAACGTGTCGGCGATGGAGGGCGTCTTCGGCCGCGGCTACAAGGGCCCCGGCCACCCGCACACGAACATGGCGAAGGCGGCGCTCAACATGCTCACCCGCACGAGCGCGCGCGAGATGTTCGAGAGCGACGGCATCCTCATGACCGCGGTCGACACCGGCTGGATCACCGACGAGCGCCCGCACTTCACGAAGGTGCGGCTCGCCGAGGAGGGCTTCCACGCCCCGCTCGACCTCGTCGACGGCGCCGCCCGCGTCTACGACCCGATCGTGCGCGGCGAGGCGGGCGAGGACCTGTTCGGCGTCTTCCTCAAGGACTTCGCGCCCGGTTCCTGGTGAGTGCAGGTCCTGGTGAGTGCAGGTCGTGGTGAGCGCAGGTCCTGGTGACGACGTGACCGCGGCGCGATGACGCCCGCCGAGCTGCGGGCGCTGCCGCCCGGCACGCGCGTGGTCGTGCGCTACCGGCTGCACGGCGACTCACACGGCGCCACGGATGCGCTCGGCGATCTCATCGCCGTCGGCCCCGCGACGTGCACCGTCGCGACCCGTCGCGGCGAGGTCGTCATCGCGATCGCCGACATCGTGGCGGCGAAGACCGTGCCGCCGGCCCCGGAACGGCGACCGCGCTAGCCGCGCGCCGCGATCCACCGCGGGATCACAGGCGCGCGGGGCTAGCGTGTACCCCGCAGCAGTCCGCGAGCAAGGAGAGCGTCATGTCCCAGTACGACGACCCCAACGCCGCGCGTCGCGCCGACGCCGACGGCACGCCCGATCGCGCCGAGACCGAGCGACTCGACGATCGCGCGCACCGCGACGGAGCGACCGCGTCCGACACCTCGAGCGACCGCAGCGCGACGACGCGCGACGCGACGACGCAGGATTCGGCGACCCAGGATTCGACGACGCTGGCCGCGCCGACCGCCGTCGAGCCGAAGCGCGTGACGCTCGACCCCTCGCTCGACTCGCACCAGCGGCAGGGCGTCACCGGCGGCACGTGGATCGCGCTGATCCTCGGCACGCTCATCCTGGTGCTGCTGCTCATCTTCATCCTGCAGAACAACGTGCCCGCCGACTTCGCCTACTTCGGCTTCGCGTTCAACCTGCCGCTGGGTGTCGCGATGCTCTTCGCGGCCATCGCGGGCGTGCTCATCGCCGCGCTGCTCGGCTCGGTGCGCCTCTTCAAGCTGAGCCGTCGCGTGCGGAAGCTCGAGAAGGAGCGCGAGACCATCAAGCGCGCGATCCGCTGACGCGCGCTCTCGGCGCAGGCCCAGCAGAGTTGCAGAAGACTCGCCTGTCCGGCGGTCGCGCGCCGGAGTAGCGTTCGGCGCACACCGTCGGGGCTGCGGCGGGTCGTGCGCACGACCGGCTCCGGCGCAGAGGGAGCCGTCATGATCCTGGTCTGCGGAGCCACGGGGCTGCTGGGCAGCCGGATCGTCGAGCACCTCATCGAGGCGGAGCAGCCCGTGCGCGCGTTCGTCCGCCCCGACACGGATGCGTCGGCCTTGCAGGCGTCCGGCGTCGCGATCGCGCGGGGCGACCTCCGCGGCCCGACGAGCGTGCGCGCCGCCCTCGCGGGGGTCGACACGGTCGTGACCTCGGCGAACGCGATCAGCCGCATCCTCGACGGCGACAAGGACCTCACGATCGCGGATGTCGACCTCGCCGGCAACCTCGACCTCATCCGAGCGGCGAGCGAGGCCGGGGTACGGCGGTTCGTGTTCGTCTCGGCGACCGGGATGGGTCGCGGGCTCGAGCGCCTCGCGCCGCTCACCGAGGCGAAGTGGCACGCCGAGCAGGCCCTCGCAGCGTCGCCGATGCGCAGCGTCGTCGTGCGCAGCGACATGCTCATGGAGATCTGGCTCGAGCCGCTCTCGGGCATCGACCCGGGCAACGGCAAGGCCGTCGTCTACGGGCGCGGGCAGGCCGCGCACCGGTACATCGCGGCCGACGACCTCGCGGCGCTGTGCGCGCACCTCGCGACCGTCGACGACCCACCTCGCGTGGTCGAGGTGGGCGGGCCGGAGGCGCTCACCCGCAACGAGGTCGTCGCCGCCTTCGCCGCAGCGGCCGGGCGGGAGCTTCGCGTGCGGCACGTGCCCCGAGGCGTGCTCGACGTCGCGACGCGGGCGCTGTGGAACATGAAGCCGGCACTCGCGTCGATGCTCGCGATGGCGCTCTTCAGCGACACCCACCCGAGCACGGCCGACGACGCACCGCTGCGCGCGGCCGGCATCGAGCCGCGCACCGCCTCCCACTACATCCGCGCATCCGTCGCCGTCCGCTGACCCGGCGCCGCGCTGCGCAGGATCTCAACGGAGCGGGTGGTCGCGCGAGGGCGCTATCGCCTCGCGCTACCAAGCGCTCCGTTGAGATCAACCGCACTCGGTCGTGAGCGGGCGAGCGGCCCGGGGCGAGCGCGGGGACCGCTCGATACGATCGGAGCCCGTCGCCCAGGAGGTCCCTTCGTGCCCGCAGCATCCGCGTCCGACACCGCCCGCGCTCACGCCGACGACCTCGCATCGTTCGTCGACGCGTCGCCGTCGAGCTACCACGCGGCCACCGAGGTGGCCCGCCGCCTGCGGGACGCCGGCTTCACCGGGCTCGACGAGGCGGATGCGTGGCCCGAGGCCGCGGGCCGCTACCTGGTGGTGCGCGACGGCGCCGTGATCGCCTGGATCGTGCCCGCAGCCGCGAGCGCCACGACGCCCGTGCGGGTGTTCGGCGCGCACAGCGACTCCCCCGCCTTCAAGCTCAAGCCGCAGCCGACCACCGGCCGGCTCGGCTGGCTGCAGGCGGGCGTCGAGGTCTACGGCGGACCGCTGCTCAACTCCTGGCTCGACCGCGAGCTGCGCCTGGCCGGCCGGCTCGTGCTCGACGACGGCAGCCACGTGCTCGCCGACTCCGGGCCGCTGCTCCGACTCCCGCAGCTCGCCATTCACCTCGACCGCGGCGCGAACGACGGCCTGACGCTCGACAAGCAGGCGCACACGCAGCCGGTCTGGGGGCTCGGCTCGCCGGAGTCGGCCGACCTGCTCGTCGAGGTCGCCGCGTCGAGCGGCGTCGACGCCGCTCGCATCCGCGGGTTCGACCTCGTCACGGCCGACAGCGCCCGGGGCGCGGTCTTCGGCAAGGACGACGCCTTCTTCGCCGCCGGGCGGCTCGACGACCTCGCGAGCGTGCACGCCGGCACGGTCGCGCTCGCCGCCGCTGCCGAGGGGTTCGACGCCCCGCACATCCCGGTGCTCGCGGTCTTCGACCACGAGGAGATCGGCTCCGCGACCCGCTCCGGCGCGGCCGGCCCGTTCCTCGAGGACGTGCTCGAGCGCATCGGCCTCGCGCTCGGCGCGAGCCGCGAGGAGCGGATGCGCGCGCTCGCGGCATCGTGGTGCGTCTCGAGCGACGTCGGCCACTCGGTGCATCCGAACTACGCCGAGAAGCACGATCCCCGCGTGCAGCCGGTGCTCGGCTCCGGCCCGATCCTGAAGATCAACGCGAACCAGCGCTACGCGACCGACGGCGCCGGCGCCGCCGCCTGGCAGGCGTGGTGCGACGGGGCCGGCGTGAAGAGCCAGCCGTTCGTCTCGAACAACGCGGTGCCGTGCGGCTCGACGATCGGGCCCATCACCGCGACGCGGCTCGGCATCCGCACGGTCGACGTCGGCATCCCGATCCTGTCGATGCACTCGGCGCGCGAGCTCGCCGGCGTGAGCGACCTCCACGACCTCGCCAAGGTCGCGGAGACGCTCTTCACCGCGGCGGACTGACCGCCGGACGCGGACCGGGAGCGAGCGGCGGATGCGGGTCGACTACGTCCTCCCGCTGCGCTGGGACGCCGACACGTCGCGGCGCGAGCTCGCCGAGCTGACCGCCTACCTCGCACGCCTGCGCGAGTGGGCGGATGTCGTGGTCGTCGACGGCTCGGACGCGCCGGTGTTCGCTGAGCACGATGCGGCGTGGTCCGGGCTCGTGCGCCACATCCCGCCGGAGGGGCCGCCGTGCCCGAACGGCAAGGTGGCGGGCGTCTTCACGGGCATCCGCGCGACGCGGCGCGACCGCATCGTGATCGCCGACGACGACGTCCGCTACGACGAGCTCGGCCTCGCGGAGGTCGTGCGCCGGCTGGACCGCGCCGGCATCGTCATGCCGCAGAACCACTTCCGGCCGCTGCCCTGGCACGCACGCTGGGACACGGCGAGATCGCTGCTCAACCGGGCGTTCGGCGCCGACTACGCCGGCACGGTCGCCGTGCGGCGAGAGCGGGCGACCGGCGGCTACCGCGGCGACGTGCTGTTCGAGAACCTCGAGCTGCTGCGCACGGTCGCCGCGCGCGGCGGGATGGTCGAGCGGGCGAAGGACCTCTTCGTCGAGCGCCGCCCGCCGAGTGCCCGGCACTTCCGGTCGCAGCGCGTGCGGCAGGCGTACGACTCGCAGGCGCAGCCCTGGCGGCTCGCGGCCGAGCTCGCGCTGCTGCCCGCCCTGCTGCTGCAGGCCAGAGCGCCGCGCGGCTACCCCGTCTGGGCGCTGGCCGCCGTCATGGTCGCCGAGCGTGGACGGCGGGTCGCCGGCGGGCGGCGGGTGTACGCGCCGACCGCAGCGCTGTGGGCGCCGGCGTGGGTCGCGGAGCGGGCGATCACCGCGTGGGTCGCCCTCGCCTGGCGGGCGGCCGGCGGCGTGCCGTATGCCGGCGGTCGGCTGCGCTACGCGGCGTCGTCGATGCGGGCGCTGCGTCGGGCCGAGCACCTCAGCACACCCGGAGACGACCGGCCCCTCCGCTGAGCCCGCTGCTCAGCCGACCTGCAGCGCCGCCGCGTCCTGCCGCCGCACGATCTCCTCGATCCAGATCGGCGCGAACGGCGAGGTGCAGTTCGGCGGCGTCGGGTAGTCCTTCAGCACCTCGAGCCGCTCGCCGATGGCGATGGCCCGCGCGCGGTGCTCCGGATGCGCGATGCCGATCGTCGCGAGGCACGTGTTCATCGCCCACTGCAGCCGATCGGGCGCTTCGCGCATCTCGGCCTCGATCGTGTCGAGCAGCCCGTCGAGGTCGAGCCCCTCGGACCGCTTCGCGACCCGCTCGCTCGTCAGCGCCCATCCGGCGCTCGCGACCACCGGATCCGCGTCGTCGACCCACCGCAGCCGCAGCGCCTCGGCCTCCGGATGCTTCTTGACGACGTAGTTCACGAGCCAGTCGTGCACCTTCGGCGCGCGCGCCTCGCGCAGCATGCGGTCGAGCTCGTCGCGCGAGTAGGCCTTCGGCCGGCAGATGAGCAGCGCGAGCAGCCGCGCGGCGGTCTCGTCCGTCGCCCACAGCTCGAGCGCGAGCTCGTGCTGCGTCTTGAGCCGCTTCGCGATCGCGCGCAGCTTGCCGAGGTTCACGCCATGGTCGTCGCCATGGCGCTCGTTCACCTCGCGTGCGCGCGGATCATCGAGCGCGGCGAGCTCCGCCAGCAGGTCCGGCACGGTCTCCGACATCACGACCTCCTCGTGTCCCGCTCAGCCTAGGAGCGGATGCGGCGGCGCCGCTCGGGCACGCGCGGCGCGGTCCGTGCCGCGTCGTCATCGACGAGCCGTTTGTGCAACAGCCTGTTGCACAATGCTGCGCCTTGCCTCAGCCCGGCGAAGCCGCGCGCGGCGTCGCCACCACTGACGCCTTACCGGTTCCGCTCCGACTGCCGACTGCGGTCGGGCCCGCCGACATCCTCCGGCAGCTCGTCGATCGGCACGAGCACGACGTCCTGCACCTTCCAGTCCAGGTCGATGCAGCCGTCGCGCGCGTCCAGGAGCTCCGTGAGCGTCGGCATCATGCCCCGGTGCGGCACGACGAACGCCTCGACGTGGAAGACGTGCCCCTGGTCGCGCACCCGGGAGCCGGCCCGCGCCACCCACGGCAGGCTCTCGAGGTAGGCGTCGACCTTCGCCGCATCCGGATGCGGCCGGCCGTCGTCGAACGTGGTCGCCCGGGTGTCCATGAGGTCGGTGATGGCCGCCTTCATGTTCTTGAAGCCGTCCGAGAGGATGCTCGCGGCGATGAAGAGCGCGGCCGCCGCATCGGTCCACCAGAGCCCGAGCCCGATGCCCGCGACGCCCACGATCGAGCCGGCCGCGGTCATCCAGTCGGCCTTGTTCATGTCGGCGTCGGCGTAGAGCACCTTGTCGTGCAGCTCCTCGGCGAGACGCATCTTGACCCGGCCGAAGTAGATCGGCAGCGGGATCGTGAGCGCCATCGCGCCCATCATCAGCCAGCCGAGCCACACGGTCTGCCCGAAGAGCACGACCGAGCCGATCGGCGGATGCTCGGCGGTGATGAGGCCCACCGCCGAGCTGTAGACCAGGAACGCACCCATCGTGCAGAGCGCGACGCCCGCGACGAGGTGCCCGCCACCGACGGAGCGGTGATAGCCGTAGGGGTACGTCCGGTTCGGCGTCCTGTTCACGAGCCGCACCGCGAGCAGGAACGCGATCGGCGGGGCGAGCGAGAGCAGGTCCTCGATCCAGGCGGCCCTCATCGCCTGCGAGCTGCCCATCACGAAGTACACCATGATGACCGCGACGGCGAGGGATGCGAGCGTGCACCACTCCAACCGGACCGCCGTGCGGAGCGCCTCCGCCTGGCGCTCGGGCAGCTCGGTGCGGCCGAAGCGCGGGCTCACGAGACGGCCTGCTCGTCGAGGAAGGTCTCGAGCGTGACGAGAAAGGCGTTCTCGCCGAGCGGCGCGAGCATCACGTGCTTGTCGTTCCCCTCGGCGGTGCCGGCTTCGACGTAGGGGCGGGTGGATGCGGCGAGCTCCGTCCAGGGCGTGTCCTCGACGAAGCCGCCGATGACGAGGTCGAGCTCGCCCGCCTCGAGCGCCTCCGCGAGCGTCGCCTCGCTGCCCGGCGTCCACTCGACCTCGGCGTCGAGCCGCTCCGCGAACTCGAGGATGAGCGCCGGCTCGGTGCCGGAGGGGTCGCCGCCGTCGCTCAGCTCGACCCACGGCGCGTTCTCGGTCACGCCGACGCGCAGCACCCCGCCCTGGACGCGCTCGAGGGTGCCGTCCGGATCGGCGGGCACGGTCGCGCATCCCGTCAGCAGCACCGCCGTTGAGGCCGCCGCGACCCGTGCTCCCCATGCCCTCGACATGCGGCCGACGATAGCGAAGCAGCGTGCATGCACTCTGCGCGTTCGCATGGCGAATCCTGGAGCGCCGCCGACGTCGAGCGGCACCTGATGACCGGGACCGGGCGGTGGGATGCAACGGCCGCACTACCGCGAGCCGAAGCCCTCGGGCTTCATGCCGGACACCGTTCGCACACAGCGTTCGCTTGCCTCTTCCGCAGCGCCCAAGCGTTGCTCAAGCAGTGCACCCGAGCGCTGGACGAGCACCCGGCCGACCGGCGAGCGTCGAGCCAAGGAGTCCGCATCCACAGCGAAGGAGCCCTCGATGCCCCACTACGTCGTCAACCGGCGCGCCGACGAGCACGGTGACCACCAGGTCCATGACCGCGCCAGCATTTGGAGCTGCCTGCCCGACGAGGCGGACCGGCGAGAGCTGGGCTCCCACGACGGGGGTGCGAGCGCCGTGCGTCTCGCGACCGCGTTCTATGGGCGCGCCAACGGCTGCGAGCGCTGCCTCATCTCTCAGCGCGTGGGCTGAGCACGACGCGCACAGGTCGCAGAGAGCCCGCGGCCGCTAGCTCGCCGTCGCGTCGGCGGCACCGTAGTCGACCGCGGACCACTTCCGCGGACGGATCACGAACGCGACGAAGCCCTGCCGCTCCGCGTACGGCTCCCCTGTGTACTTCACCGAGAGCCGGTCGACGATCGCCATGCCCTCCTCGCCGTCGATGCGCGCCGTGACCTCGCCGCGCACCGTCGCCATCACGTCGGCGTCGTCCGGCGCGGTGATCGAGACCGCGACGCGGGGATCGCGGCCGATGTTCCGGTCCTTGCGCGAGCCGGCGATCGTGAAGAAGACGAGCTCGTCATCGCCGTGCCGGTCGATCCACAGCGGCACGACCTGCGGCGCGCCGTCCGGCTCGAGCGTCGCGAGGTGCGCGACGGCCGTCGTCGAGAAGTGGTGGGCGATGTCGGTCCATGCCTGCATCGGATGCGGTCCCCTCATCACAGCGCGCGGCCCGTCCCGCCCGCGCGAGCCAGGCTAGCGAGCGCGCCTCGGCCCGACGTGGAAGCCGCCCTCCGCGCCGGTGAGTAGGGTCGAGCCAGCACCTGCGAGGGAGGCATCGGATGCCCTGGAGCACGCGCGAGCTCGCCGACCTCACCGGCACGACCGTCAACACCGTGCGGCACTACCACCGGCTCGGGCTGCTCGAGCTGCCGGAGCGCACCGTCAACGGCTACAAGCAGTACGGCGTGCAGCACGTGGTGCGGCTGCTGCGCATTCGGCGCCTCGTCGACCTGGGTGTCCCGCTCGCCCAGATCTCGGGCATCAGCAGCGAGGTCGAGCGCACGCCTGAGGCACTGCTCGCGGTCGACGCGCACCTCGCCGAGCAGATCGAGCAGCTGCAGCGGGCGCGCCAGGACATCGCGGCCATCCTCGCCGGCAACGGGCCCGCTGACGGCCCGCGCGGCTTCGAGTCGGTGTCCGCACAGCTGTCGTCCGCCGACAGCTCGATGCTGCACCTCTACGCGCAGCTGTACGACGAGGACGTCATCGCGGATCTGCGCCGCATGGTCGAGGCCGAGGTCGGTGACAGCGCGGAGGCGGCGTTCAACGCGCTGGGGCCGGATGCCGACGATGCCACCCGCCAGCGCGTCGCCGAGGCGCTCGCCCCGGCCATGGAGCAGCACATGCGCGACTACCCCTGGGTGCTCGACCCCGTCGCTCGGTCGCGGCGCAGCGCCGAGGCGACGACGGAGGCCTTCGTCAGCGCCGTGGTCGAGCTCTACAACCCGGCGCAGCTCGACGTGCTCGCGCGCAGCGACGCGATCGCGCGATCGCGGCTAGACCTGGCCGACCCGGCGGACCACGACGCGGAGGACGAGCCCGGCTCCTGAACGCCGCCTGCGCCTCGCTCACCGCCCTGCGCCTCGCTCACCGCCCTGCGACAGGTCGAGCGCTCGCCTGCGGGCGCACCGCGGCGGACGCGCTTGACCCTGTGGTGGGAACACAGTGCCTACTGGGTCCAGCGCCGAGATCTCGGCGCTGGATCTCACTCAAGGAGCACCGTGAACCCGATCGAAGACCTCGTCATCGGCTTCCAGGAGCTCGTGGCCGCCGTGCCCGAGCTGCTGCAGCCGTTCATCGTCATGCTCGCCGGCATGATCCCCTTCATCGAGGGTGAGGGCGGTTCGCCGATCGGCATCGTCGGCGGCATCCATCCGATCGTGGCGGGCATCGCCGCCGCGACGGGCAACCTCCTGGCCGTGCTCGCCGTCGTCATGCTCACCTCCCGCACGCGGGAGACGCTGACGTCGCGGCGCGGCGCTCGATCCGGCGCCCCTCACCCCGGGAGCGGCGAGGCCGGCGCCGTCATGACGCTCGAGGCCGGCGAGCCCGCCACGTCGGCGAAGCCCGAGTCGAAGGGCAAGCAGCGCCTCAAGCGCTGGCTCGTGCGCTTCGGTGTGCCGGGCGCGAGCCTGCTCGGGCCGCTCGCGATCCCGACGCACTTCACCGCCGCGACGCTCGTCGCCTCCGGCGTGCCACGCGGCTGGGTGCTGCTGTGGCAGGCCATCGCGATCGTGCTCTGGACCACGCTCACCACCGTCGCCGCCTGGCTCGCCGTCTCGGCGCTCCTGGCCTGACGGATCCCCCGAGAGGAACCAGCATGCGCACATCGAACGACCACGAGCAGCCTGCCGAGCCAACCCTCGCCGAGGACCTGATGCTGCTGCTGTTCCAGCCAGGATCAGGGAGGCAGCCAGGATCAGGAGGACGCTCCGGCACCGGCCACATCGCCGGCGAGGGCACGCTCTTCTACGCCCTCGCGGGCGCGGTGCTGGCCGAGCTCGCGCTCGGAGAGCACGTGCGCGCCGACGGGTCGACGCGCGCCGCACGCGTCCGCGCGGTGGCCGGGCGCCCTCCGGCGGACGCCCTGCTGCGCGGGGCGTGGGCGTACGTGGCGCAGCGGCCGCGCGGCGTCCAGACGGTGCTCGCCGCCATCGGCCCGACCCTGCGTGCGCCGGTGCTCGAGCGGCTCATCGCGCGCGGCGACATCGAGCGCGGCCAGCGCAGGTCGCTCGGGCTGTTCACGACGGATGTGCTCCTGGGCGACGGCGGCGACCGTCGCGCCGCGCTGCTCGCCGACGTGCGCGCTGTGCTCGTCGACGGGGCCGATCCGGCGCCGCGGATCGCGGCGCTCGCCGCGCTGGTGTCGGCGAGCGGCGTGCTGCCGCAGCTCCACCGCGAGATCCCGTGGGACACCCCGGTGATCGAGCGCGCGAAGCAGCTCGAGCAGGGCGATTGGGGCGCGGATGCCGCCGCGCACGCGGTCGCGCGCACCATGACGGCGATCGTCGTGAACAACGTGGTCGTGGCCGCGGCGGTGCTGCCGCGCGCGTAGCGCGCGGCCCGATGCGGCGACGGTCGCCAGCGGTCGGTCCGCCGACCGCTCCGTCGGGAAGGCGGCGAAGTCAAGCACGCTTGACTGTCAAGGTCACTTGTCTCTACGCTGGCAGGAACAGTCAAGCGACCTTGACATCGACCGCTTTCCGGAAGGCATGCCGTGACCCGCTCCTCCTCCACCCGCACCCCCGCACGCTTCGGCCGTGCACGCTTCGGCGGATGCAGCGCCGCCCTGATCCTGGTCACGGTGCTCGTCGGTGCTGCGCTCGCCGCCGGACTGGGCACGGGCTTCGCGCTGCTGGGCGAGCCGGCTGAGGCGGGCCTCCGGTTCACCGTGATGGCGCTCGTCACCCTGCCCGTCACCGCCGCGCTCGCGTGGGCGGTGCTCGTCGACCGCTCGAGCCTGCCGGATGCGGTGGAGCGCCCCGAGGACTCGGTCGAGTCCGCCTGGTACGACTCGGCAGCCCGCAGCGCCTTCCTCGACGTGTTCGTCACGGTGGGCCTCGCCGCCGCGGTCTTCTCGATCACCCGCGTGCAGGTCGACACCGGCATGCTGCTGCTCGGGCTCGCGGTGCTCATCGCCCTGGACTTCGCCGTGCGCTACCTGCTCGCGAAGCGCGCAGGCGCCTGATGCGCAACGCGCTGCCGGAGCGGCGTCAGGCGCGCGGCTGGTCGCAGCAGCGGCTCGCCGACGAGCTGGGCGTCTCGCGCCAGACGGTCATCTCGATCGAGAAGGGCCGCTTCGACCCGTCGCTGCCGGTCGCGTT
>Ga0213837_1000596_pt1 | contig 32747 bp, 28 predicted proteins | sample SWPATP12_FD_160572 | JGI IMG/M metagenome (GOLD analysis project Ga0213837, IMG submission 160572) | Coastal seawater microbial communities from Marineland, Florida, United States - SWPA TP1 #2 | ecosystem: Environmental > Aquatic > Marine > Coastal | place: USA: Florida | collected 2016-08-06
GACCGGCAAAGCCGACCGCTTCCGCGCCGAACTGGAAGAACTGGCGGTAGCGGCCGCGCTGCGGACGCTCGTGGCGGAACATCGGGCCCTTGTACCAGAGGCGCTTCGGACCGTCGTAGACCAGGTTGTGTTCGAGCACGGCGCGCACGACGCTGGCCGTGCCTTCCGGGCGCAGGGTCAGTTCGTCGCCATTCATCGAATCGGTGAAGGAATACATTTCCTTCTCGACGATATCGGTGACGGCGCCGATGGCACGCTTGAACAGGCCCGTTTCCTCGACGATCGGGGTCACGATCTTCTGGTAGCCATAGCTTTTCAGGATCGTTTCGGCGGTGTTTTCGAACAATTCCCACAGCGGCGCATCAGCCGGGAGGATGTCGTTCATGCCTTTGATGGCGACGATTTTTTCTGGTTTGGACATAGTTATATTCTGTGTTCCGTAAGGTGGACGGGAAACCCGCCCACCTTACATTGCGATTTCGGTTGTCTTACCGTAGTTTTTCTTCACATACTCCAGGACGATCGTCTGGAACTCGTCCACGATCCGCTCGCCGCGCAGCGTCGCCACTTTCTGGCCGTCGACAAACACCGGCGCCGCCGGCGATTCGCCCGTACCCGGCAGGCTGATACCGATGTTGGCGTGCTTCGATTCACCCGGACCGTTGACGATGCAACCCATCACGGCGACGTTCATGCCTTCCACGCCCGGGTAGGACTTCTTCCATTCCGGCATCGAATCGCGCAGGAAGGTCTGGATGTTGTCGGCCAGTTCCTGGAACACGGTCGAGGTCGTACGGCCGCAACCCGGGCAGGCGATCACCATCGGCGTGAACTTGCGCAAGCCCATGGTTTGCAGGATTTCCTGCGACACGACCACTTCCTTGGTCCGGTCGCCGCCCGGCTCCGGCGTCAGCGAGACGCGGATGGTGTCGCCGATGCCTTCCTGCAGCAGCACCGACAAGGCCGCCGTCGAGGCGACGATACCCTTGCTGCCCATGCCGGCTTCGGTCAGGCCCAGGTGCAGCGGGTAATCGCAGCGGCGCGCCAGTTCGCGGTAGACCGCGATCAGGTCTTGCACCGCCGAGACCTTGCACGACAGGATGATCTTGTCGCGGGCCAGGCCGATTTCCTCGGCCCGCACCGCGTTTTCGATCGCCGACGTGATCAAGGCTTCGTACATCACGGCCTGGGCGCTGAACGGATTGGCGCGGGCCGCGTTCTGGTCCATGATGCGCGCCAGCAGGTTCTGGTCGAGGCTGCCCCAGTTGACGCCGATACGCACCGGCTTGTCATACTGGATCGCCACTTCGATCATCTGGGCGAACTGGGTGTCGCGTTTCGCGCCCTGCCCCACATTGCCCGGATTGATTCGGTATTTCGACAGCGCTTGCGCGCACTCGGGAAAATCGCGCAGCAGGATGTGGCCGTTGTAGTGGAAGTCGCCCACCAGCGGCACGTCGACTTCCATGCGGTCGAGCTGTTCGCGGATCGCCGGCAAGGCGGCCGCCGCTTCCGGCTTGTCGACGGTGAGGCGCACGATCTCGGAACCGGCACGCGCCAGCTCCTTGATCTGGATCGCGGTGCCGATCACGTCGGCGGTGTCGGTATTGGTCATCGACTGCACCACGATCGGGGCGTCGCCGCCGATCCAGACCTGGCGCGCGCCGTGCTGGACCAGCACGCGGCGGCTGGCGCGGCGTGCCATCGGGCCCGAAGGAATTGGCAGGTTCGTAGAAGTCATGTACTTGTCCGTCTTTCGCCCCGACACGTTGCCGGGGCTGGTAATGAGTGCGTGTTACTTGATCGTCACGCGCGAAATCGTCTTGCCCGGCACCGGCGGCAATGCCACGGCGGCGCCGCGCAGCGTGGCCGAGACGCCACCCGGGTTGCCGACCACCAGGGTCGCCGTGCCCGGCACGTCGATCGTTTCGGTACTGCCCGCGCGCACCAGGCGCGAGATCAGCGCCTTGCCGCCCTGCGGCTTGACTTCGATCCACGAATCCTCGCGCACGTTCAGCACCAGGGTGTTGGCGCCGGCGGCGGCCGGCGCGGCCGCTACGTCGCTGGCGGGCGTCGCCGCCGGCGGCACCGTGGCCGGCGTCGCGGCCGGGGTGGTCGTGGCGGCGGCGGGGGCCGGCGTCGCGGCGCTGCCGGTGGCCGGCGTTGCGTTGGCATCGACCGGGGCCGGCACCGAGATCAGCGGCACGGTCGGGTTGTGCAACGTATCGGCGGCCGGCGCCGTGGCGCCGTTGCTCATGTCGGTCGGGGCGCTGACGACGGCGTCGGTGCTCGCCGGCGCTTCGCCGCCGGGCAGCTTGACCAGCCCGAAATGCCAGGCCGCGAAGCCGGCGGCGGCCACCACCACCACGCCGGCAATCCAGGCCAGCGGCAGGCTGCTGCGTTTGCCGTGGGTCGGATAGCGCGAGTGCGAGAACGAGGTCGGACGGTTGGCGCGCACCGCGCCGCCGGTGTCGGCCGGCGCCGGATTGTCCACCGGGGCCATCGCCACCAGGGGGGCCGGGTCGAGGCGCAGGATCTTGGCGTAAGCACGAATGAAGCCGCGCGTCACGGCCGGACTCGGCAGGGCCGCATAGTCGCCCGCTTCGATCGCCACCACCTGGCGCACGGCCAGCTTGAGCTGCTCGGCCACCTGCTCGACGGTCCAGCCGAGCGCTTCGCGCTGGGCTGCCAGGGTCGCGCCCGGCTGGCTATGGTGTTTGTCCGAAGTGGCGCTTTGGTCTGTGCGCTCTGAAGTCATTGTCGTCTCACTCATCGAAAGCCCCGCGCTCGTACGCCAGGTATTCGGACGAACCCGGGAAGCGCCGCCGCAACTGCGCTACCAGGCTGGCCTCCATCGAGCGGTCGCCCAGTTTGCGCTGTACCCGCATGGCGAGCCACAGCGCATCGGCGGACAGGTTGTCGAGCTTCGACACCTCTGTCAGGCGGTTAATGAAAAAACCGGCGCGTTGATAATCGCGCCGCTCGAAATACACCCGCGCCAGGCCGCTCGAGACAGCCGGCAGGTCGGGGTTATAGCGCAGTGCGTCGAGCAGATAGCGCTCGGCCGCATCGATATTCCTGGTCTTCAGGCTGCACACGCCCGCGTTCACGAGCGCGCTCACCGGTGTCTTGTAGGACGGGTTCTTCAGCGCCGCCTCGAACTGGCGCATGGCCTCGCCCGGACGGTTCGCGCTCTGGCACAGGAAGGAACCGTAATTGTTCGCCAGCTCGGGGTTGCCCGGCGCCAGGCGCAGCGCGTGCTGGTAATTGTCGTCGGCCAGCGGCACCTGCCCCATCGCCGTGTAGATCAGCGCGCGCATGCCGTAGGCGTCGGCGTAGCTCGGATCGGCGGCGATCGCCTGCTTGATTTCGTCGAGGGCGATGTCGTACTTGCCCTGCTGGTAGTAACCGACCGCCAGTTGCAGGCGGATGTTGGCGCGCTTTTCCAGCGCGGTCTGGTCGGACGCGGTTTTCAGTTCGGCATTGCCGGAACCGGAGGTAGCGCAGGCCGCAAGCAAGCACAGTGCGCATGCCGCCGCGCAGGTGCTCGCCAGGGTCCTGCCTGCCACGGCCCGTTTCAAGAAGGAATCTCCACGATACGCCCGAAATCGGCGCCGAATTTCTTCTGGTACTCGGCCATCTTTTCCATGCGCTGGACCACCTTGGTGCGGTCCTGCACTTCGCCGGCCAGCTGGCCGCAGGCGGCATCGATGTCGTCGCCGCGCGTCTTGCGCACAGTGGTGACGATGCCGGCATCCATCAGCACCTGGGCAAAAGCCTTGATGCGCGGATTTTTTGAGCGGAACAGCCCCGACTCCGGGAAGGGATTGAACGGAATCAGGTTGAACTTGCAGTTCACGCCGACGACCGGATCGTTGACCAGCTTGATGAGTTCACGCGCGTGCTCGTCGCTGTCGTTGAAATCATCGAGCATGCAATATTCAAACGTGATGAAGTCGCGCGGCGCGAATTCCAGATAGCGCTTGCAGGCGGCCATCAGCTCGCGCAGCGGGTATTTCTTGTTCAGCGGCACCAGGATATCGCGCAGCGCATCGTTCGAGGCGTGCAGCGAGACGGCCAGCGCCACCGGTACGTCCTGGGACAGCTTGTCGATGTTCGGCACCACGCCCGAGGTCGACAGGGTGACGCGGCGGCGCGACAGGCCGTAGGCGTTATCGTCGAGCATCAGCTTGAGCGCGGTGGCGGTCGGCTCGTAGTTCAGCAGCGGCTCGCCCATGCCCATCATCACGACGTTCGTGATCTGGCGTTCGCCTTTGGGGCCGGGCTCGATGCCCTTGGTACGGCGCAGCTCGAACTCGGCCATCCACAGCTGGCCGATGATTTCGGCCACCGTCAGGTTGCGGTTGAAGCCCTGCTTGCCGGTCGAGCAGAAGCGGCAGTTCACGGCGCAGCCCGCTTGGGTGGAGATGCACAGCGTGCCGCGGTTTTCTTCCGGGATGAACACGGTTTCGACCGCGTTGCCGTTGCCGACGTCGATCAGCCACTTGCGGGTGCCGTCGCTGGAGGTATTGTCGCTGATGATGCCGGGCGCCGTGACGGTGGCCCGGGTCTTGAGTTTTTCGCGCAACGACTTGGCCAGGTCGGTCATGTCGTCGAAATTCGACGCCCCGAACTGGTGGATCCAGCGTTGCAGTTGTTTGGCGCGAAACGGCTTCTCACCCAATTCGGCGCAGTAAGCGACGAGTTGCGCGGGATCGAAGTCCAGCAGATTAGTGAGAGTCGTCATGATGTTCCGGATACCTGAAAGTGATGCAAACCCCGCTCGCCGGGCCCGACGTCAGCGACTGAGCGGGCGAGCGGTTCTTGATGCGTATTGAAAATTACTTCACTTCTGGGAAGAAGTAAGCGATTTCAACTTTAGCAGCGTCGACAGCGTCCGAACCGTGCACGGCGTTGGCATCGATCGAATCGGCGAAATCGGCGCGGATCGTGCCTTTTTCAGCTTTCTTCGGATCGGTCGCGCCCATCAGGTCGCGGTGCTTCAGGACGGCGTTCTCGCCTTCCAGGGCCTGGATCATGACTGGACCCGACACCATGAAGTCGACCAGATCCTTGAAGAAGCCGCGCTCTTTGTGCGCTGCGTAGAAGCCTTCAGCCTGCTCGCGCGACAGCTGGGTCATGCGCGCTGCGACGATCTTCAGGCCGGCTTCTTCGAAGCGGGTGTAGATTTGGCCGATGACGTTTTTTGCAACTGCATCTGGTTTGATGATCGACAGGGTGCGTTCGATTGCCATGTAAAAACTCCAATAAAAAGAAAGGTTTAAATCGAGAAGAACAGAACTCGCTCAACCTTCGATTTTACCATACCTCGCCCCATGTAGCCGATATTGCGGCGACGACGACCAAAGTGGTAGAGTGGCGGCGAAAAACCGCGATGTCAACGCAGCACTACTTATGGATGGCTTAAGGCCCGCACATCGCGCCCCTGCGCCATGCTATGCTTGACTCGTATTGCTATTTATCCAACCGGAGGCGTCATGAATCCCATTCTGCAAAAGCAACCCGCTTACGATGTGGCCGTCGGCCAGGTCGCGCGCAACAAAGTCTTGCGCAACACTTTCTGGCTGCTAACGCTGTCGATGATTCCAACCGTGCTCGGCGCCTATATCGGTGTCGCGACCGGCTTCGCCATGCGCGGCGGCATGGGCATCGTGCTGTTCCTGGCGATCATCTTCGGATTCATCTTCGCCATCGAAAAGACCAAGGAGTCCGGCCTGGGCGTCGCTTTCCTGCTCGGCATGACCTTCTTCATGGGCTTGATGCTCGGCCCGCTGCTGACCCATACGCTGGGCTATCGCAACGGCGGCCAGCTGATCATGACAGCCTTCGGCGGCACCGCCGTCGTCCTGGCCGTGATGGCCAGCATCGCCACCACCAGCAAGCGCGATTTTTCGGGCATGGGCAGCTGGCTGACGGCCGGCGTGATCGTCTTGCTGCTGGCAGGCGTGGCCAACATCTTCCTGCAGATCTCGGCGCTGTCGATCGTGTTCTCGGTGCTGGCCATCGGTATCTTCTCGGCTTTCATCCTGTACGACGTGCAGCGCATCATGAACGGCGGCGAAACCAACTACATCACCGCCACGCTGTCGATCTACCTCGACGTGTACAACATTTTCAGCAACCTGCTGGCCTTGCTGGGCCTGGGCGGCAGCCGCGACTAAGCGGTTCGACGGGAATGAAAAAACCGGCCTGCGGGCCGGTTTTTTTGCGCCTGCGCTTGGCGTCAAGCGTCGGGCAGTTCAAAGACGCCGATCGACTCCACGTGCGAGGTATGCGGGAACATGTTCACCACGCCTGCCTTCTTCATCACATACCCGGCGCGGTTAACCAGCACGCCGGCGTCGCGCGCCAGGGTCGAGGGGCTGCACGAGACGTAGACGATGCGCCGCGGCAGGTAGGCGGCCTGGCCGCTTTCGCGCAGCTCGGCCAGCGCCTCGGCCAGCGCGATCGCGCCATCGCGCGGCGGATCGATCAGCATGCGGTCGAAGCGGCCCAGCGCGACCAGGTCGGCGGCGGTGGCCTCGAACAGGTTGCGCGTGTAGAAGGTCGTCTTTTCCGACAAACCGTTCGCTTTCGCGTTTTCCAGCGCGCGCGTGGTCAGCACCGCGCTGCCTTCGATGCCGACGACTTCGCGCGCCTGGGTCGCCAGCGGCAGCGTGAAGTTGCCCAGGCCGCAGAACAGGTCGGCCACGCGGTCGTTCGGCTGCACCTCGAGCAGGGCCAGGGCCTTGTGCACCAGGGCGCGGTTGATCTGGTGGTTGACCTGGGTGAAATCGGTCGGCTTGAAGGGCATGCGCACGCCGAACTCGGGCAAGGTGTAGTACAGCGCCTTGTGGTTCGCGTCCCCTTGTACCGGGTAGAACGGCGCGACCGTGTCCGGCCCCTGCGGCTGCAGCCACCACTGGATGTTCCACTGGTCGGCAAACGCCCGCAACAGGCCTTCGTCCTTCTTGCTCAGCGGCGCCAGGATGCGCAGCACCAGCACCGTGCTCTCCTCGCCCACTGCGACCTCGATCTGCGGCACCTGGCTGTAGATCGACAGCGCGCCGATCAGTTCGCGCAGCGGCAGCAGCATGCCGCCCAGGTGCGGCGGCAGGATGTGGCAGTAGCTGATGTCGGCCACCAGGGCCGAGGCGCGCTCGTGGAAGCCCACCAGCACGGTCTCCTTCTTGGCCACCCAGCGCACCGACAGCCGTGCCCGGAAGCGGTAGCCCCAGGTCGGCCCGTACATTGGACGCATGATGTTTTCCGCTTTTACCTTGGACAGGTGCCAGAGGTTGTCTTCCAGCGTGCGCTGCTTCATCGCGACCTGGGCTGTCGGCTCCAGGTGCTGCATCGAGCAGCCGCCGCAATAGCCGAAATGCTGGCAGCGCGGCTCGACGCGCATCGACGTGGCGCGCGCCAGCGTGAGCATGCGCCCCGCTTCCCAGTTCTTTTTCTTTTTCTTGAGTTCGTAGCTGACGCGTTCGCCCGGCAAGGCGTCCTCGACGAAGACGACCTTGCCGGGCGTACCGTCTTCGTTCTCGAGGTGGCCGATGCCGCGCGCGTCCGCGTCGAGGGATTTGATGTCGATGAAAGTTTCTGGCATAGGGATAGACCTAGGGTGGGCCGACAGGCCCACGCGGAAAGCGTGAATGGTGGAAAGCGGATCCGACAGCGAGCCAGCGCGGCTCACAAACCCGGCGGCATCATAACAAGGAATCGCGCACCACGCCACGGGCCGCCATCGCCCGCTTGAGCTTGACGAGCGCTTCCTGCTGGATCTGGCGCACGCGCTCGCGCGTCACGCCCATTTCCTCGGCCAGGGTCTCGAGGGTGGCCGGATCGTCGTTGTCCAGGCCGAAGCGGCGCATCACGACCAGGCGCTGCTTGTCGGGCAGGCGGGTCAGCCAGTCGCGCACCAGGGCGGTCATTTCGTGCTGCTCGGCGCGCGCATCCGGACCATCGTCGGGTTCGCCGGGCAGCATGTCCATCAGGCTCGATCCGGGATCGTTGTCGAGCGGCGCGTCGAGCGAGGCGGCGTGCTCGGACAAGGCCAGGATGTCCTGCACCTCTTCCGGCGGGCGGCCGACCAGGCTGGCGATGTCCTCGACGCTGGCGTCCTTGCCGTCGTGGTGCTGGGCTTCCAGGTGGTATTTGGCGCGCAGCACGCCGTTCAGTTCGCGCACCATGTGCACCGGCAGGCGCACGGTGCGCGCCTGGTTCATGATGGCGCGCTCGATGCTCTGGCGGATCCACCAGGTGGCGTAGGTCGAAAAACGGAAACCGCGCTCAGGCTCGAACTTGTCGATGGCGCGCATCAGGCCGATGTTGCCCTCCTCGATCAGGTCGAGCAGGACGACACCGCGGTTGATGTAGTGCTTGGCGATCGAGACGACCAGCCGCAGGTTATGCTCGATCATCTTTTGGCGGGACGCGAAGTCGCCCGCCTTGGCCAGGGTCGCGTAATGCGATTCCTGCTGGGCCGACAGCAGCGGCCGGGTGCCGATCTGGTTCAGGTAATGCTGGGTGGTGTCGGTGGAGAGTTCGGCCGCAAGCACTTTCTTGAGCTCGTCGACGCCGTCGACCTCGACGGCGGCGCCGGGCACCAGCGGCTCGGCCTCCGCGCAATCGTTCCCCGCTCCCGCTCCGAAGACCGACGCGCCTTCGCCGTCCATCTCTTCCGGGAGTTCGTCCGGAAGATCATGAGCAGCGTCCTGGTCCCGGGAGTGTGGCGGCAGCGTCATTGGCCCTCTCTAACGGGTGTGCGAACAATCCGCCAGGCCGAACCTGGCGTCTTGTTCTCACACTCTATCGGCTGGGCAAGAACCTCGACGGATCGACTGGCTTGCCCTGCTGGCGAATCTCGAAATGCAGCTTCACCGTCTCGGCATCGGAATCGCCCATTTCGGCGATCACCTGGCCCTTGGCCACGTTATCGCCTTCCTTGACGACGATGGCGCGGTTGTGGGCGTAGGCCGACAACAAGCTGTTGCTGTGCTTGACGATGACGAGGTTACCATAACCTCGAATTCCGCTCCCAGCGTACATTACTTTGCCGGCGCCCGCCGCCATGACTTGCTGTCCCGCGCGGCCCGCGATATCGATGCCTTTGCTCTTGCCTTCGTCGAAGGTGGCGATGATGCGTCCGTCGGACGGCCACATCCAGCTCAGCTTCTCATCGTCGAGCGCGGTGACGGTGCTGCCGATGCGCGAACCGGACACCGCCACGGCGGCCGAGGTGGCGGGCGAGGTGGCGGCGGCGGCGGCCACGGTTTCGGCGCGCTCGCCGGCCTTCTCGCTGCGCGGCGCGTCGGCCGTGTCGTCGTAGGCTTTCTTGTCGGCGCGCGGCGTGCTCTTGCGCGGCACCGTCGGACGGCTGTCCGGCGGCATCGGCACCGGCTGGGTCACGACGGCCGTGCTGGCGCGCTCGTTCGGCACCACGCGCAGCACCTGGCCGACCTTGATGTCGTCCGGGTCGGCCAGATTGTTCCAGGTGACCAGGTCGCGGTAGCTCTGGCCATGGTCGAAGGCGATGCGCAGCAGGGTGTCGCCGCGGCGTACGGTATAGGTGCCTTTTGCATCCTGGCGCGCTTCTTCGCTGCGCGCGGGTGCCGGACGGGGTTTGGTGGAGGAACCAACGGGACGCTCGACGATCGGCGCCTGGCGGGTAGCGGTGTTACAGCCGGCAACCAGGCCGAGCGTGAGGGTCAGCAGGACTAAACGGGGTGTTTGTTTCATTCTCATCTAATATTTTTACTTATTGCAGCGCTCAGGCGGTACCTGGACGCAGCGGCACGAAGTGGCAGGCTTCCAGGGTTTCGCTGGCCCACTCCGACTTGCCGGTGCGGGTAATGCGCTGCAGGTGTTGAACCTGGCCGCCAACCGGGGCCACCAGGCGCGCGCCGATGGCGAGCTGTTCTAACAAGGCGCGCGGCACTTCCATTCCGGCCGCGGCAAGGATAATTCCATCGAATGGCGCAACTTGCGCGAGCCCGAGCATACCATCTCCGTAGTGCAAACGCAGGTTGGACAGGCGCAGCGAGCGCAGATTGGCCTTGGCCAGCTCGTGCAGCGGCTTGATGCGTTCGATCGAATACACCTCCTGCGCCACCCGCGCCAGCACTGCCGCCTGGTAACCGCAACCGGTGCCGATCTCGAGGACGCGGAGCATCTTTTTGCCGTCGCGCATGGCTTCGATCATCCTGGCCACGATATACGGCTGGGAAATCGTCTGGTGGTGGCCGATCGGCAGCGAGGCGTCGATATACGCCTGGCTCGACAGCGCCGGCTCGATGAACAGGTGGCGCGGCACCGCTTCCAGCGCGCCCAGCACCAGCTGGTCGCGCACGCCCTGCCCGGCAACGCGCGCCACCATGGCGCGCCGGATCGCTTCGGTTGCCATCAGCTCCGAGCGCTGCGCGGTGGGCGCGCTCTGGATCGCGGACGGCGCATAGCCGGGCAGCTTGGGACCGGCTTGCGGCCCTTTCGGCGGCTGGGCGCCGCCGACCGCGCGCGCGGCGTTCTGGGTCGCGGTCTGGGGCGTGGCGACCGGCGCCGGCGGCTTGCGCGCCGCGCCGCCGCTGAGGGACGAGAGCGGCAAGGGGAAGGTGCTGCCGGTCCGTTCTTTCATGCGAGCCCTTGTGCCAACAATTCAAGCTGGGTTTTGTGCGTCAGGTCCACCTGCAGGGGCGTGATCGAGACTTGCCCGTGCAAGGTGGCGTGGAAATCGGTGCCTTCGCCGGCATCGCGGCAGGCGCCCGGCGCGCCGATCCAGAAAATCTCGCGCCCGCGCGGATCCTGCGACCGGATCACGGGCTCGGCCTGGTGGCGCCGTCCGAGACGGGTCGGCGTCAAGGCGCCGATGGCCTCGTACGGCAAATTCGGAATGTTCACGTTCAGCAAATACGGCGACGGCAGCATGTCGAAACGGCGCTGCACGACCTCGCGCGCGACCCGCGCGGCGGCGTCGAGGTGTTCCCAGCCGTGATTGACCTGGGAAAACGCGATGGCCGGGATGCCGAACAGATACGCCTCGGTCGCGGCGGCGACGGTGCCGGAATACAGGGTATCGTCGCCCATGTTCTGGCCATTGTTGATGCCCGAAACGACCAGGTCGGGCAGCGCGTCGCCCATCCCGGTGAGGGCGATGTGGACGCAATCGGTCGGCGTACCGTTAACAAAATAGAAACCATTGGCGGCACGCGTGACCGTCAGCGGACGGTCGAGCGAGAGCGAGTTGGACGCGCCCGAGCGGTTGCTGTCGGGGGCGACCACGATGATTTCGGCGATGCTCGCCAGGGCTTCGGCCAAGGCGTTGATACCAGGGGCGAGATAGCCGTCGTCGTTACTGATAAGAATTCGCATCCGGCGATTTTACCTGAAGCAACGCTTTGAGCACGCTTTCGGGGGAGATAATTTCCAGCCGGCGCCCCATGCCGGCCAGCCGCCCCGGCCGCGCTACGCCCCGCAGGCTTGACGTACGCGGGGCCAGCCGGCGTTGTCCTGAAGCGACGCCATTCTCCTGCTGAGCTCGCTTGATGGGGGGGGGCGCGGCCTTGCCATCCCGTTAACACCACCACGCGCCAACCCTGCCGGAAAGACCAGTCAGCGCAGGGCCAGCGGACGGCCACCGGCGGCCTCGATCAGCGCCCCTTCGAGCGACGCGACCTCGTCTTCGGCAAAGGCCAGCAGCGCATCCTTGTCGCCATCGTCCTGGTAAACCTGCTTGATCAGCGCCACCCCGCGCCGTCGCAGTTGCTGGCCCACGCTCGGGCGCAGGATAATTTCGCGCAGGCTGTCGGCCAGCTGGCGCGCCTCGCGCGCGCGGCCGCCTTCGAGCAGCTTGTGCAACTGGCCCAGCTTGAGTTCGATCGGCTCCTGCTGCCCCGCATGGCCGGGCCCGGCGCGACCGGCGCCCGGCCGCCCCCCTTCCTTTCCCGGCACGCCGGGCAGGGCCGCCCCCGCCATGGTGCGCGCATAAGCGTCGGGCGCCGCAAGCTCGCCCGCGCAAGCGTCGCCCAACGCATCATGCGGGCCGGCCGACATCGCGCGCAATTGCGAGAGGCGGTGACCGCCCTCCTCCACGCTTTGCTCGAGGCGGCGCGCGTCCGCGCTGTGGCCCTGGCTCGACAGCGTCTGGGCCAGCATGCGCTTGCTTTGCAGGGTTTCGTGGTCGTCCATGCCGCGCAGGCGCTCGTGCAGGCTGACCACGTGCTGCTGCAGGCGGCGCGCTTCTTCGAGTTCGCCCTGCTGGCTCAGCGTCGTTGCCAGCCGCAGCAGCACGCCGAGGGTATCGGGATGCTCGGAGCCGAGGTGGCGCTCGCGCGCCATGGCGAGCGACTGCTGCATGTCGCGCACGGCGCCCAGGTCGCCCTGGGCGGCGAAGATCTCGGCCAGGGCTTCGCGCGCCTGCAAGGTCACCGCCGCGTCCATTCCGGCCAGGCGTTCGCGCACCCGCACCACGCTTTCCTGCAGCTTGCGCGCATTGCCCAGGTCGCCCATGTCGCGCAGTAGCGCCGCCAGTTGCTGGGTACAGCGCAGCGTGTCTTCGTGCTCGCTGCCGAGCACGCGCTGGCGCCCTTCGAGCACCCGCTCGTAGAGCATGCGCGCGCGCGAATATTCGCGCTGCAAGGCCAGGGTGCGGGCCTGGGCCGCCACCGCGTCGAGGGTGGCGATGTGGTTGGCGCCATATACGCGTTCGCAGGTGTCGAGGACGGCGTCGTGCAGGGCCAGCGCGGCGCCGAACTCGTCCTGGCGCGCAAGCGTGGCGGCCAGTCCGGCGCGCGCGGCCAGGGTTTCCGGATGATCGCGCCCGCAGCAGTCCAGGCAGTGTTCGAGCAGCAGTTCGTATTGCTGGCGCGCTTCGACCAGGCGGCCGCTCTCGCGCAGGACCGCGGCCAGCGCGGCGCGGCTGGCGCGGGTGTCCGGGTGGCCGGCGCCCAGCAGGTGCTGGCGCAGCGTGGTGCTCTCGGCGCAGCAGTCGCAGGCGGCCGGCAGGCGGGCGTCATGCAGGTACAGCTGGCCCAATTGCAGCAGCTCGCGCGCCAGCAGGATGGCGTTCGGATCGAAGGCGGCGGGCGCCCCACCCTGCCGCTCCTCGGGAACCAGGCGCGCGCGCGCCGCCGCGACGGCGTCGAGCAGGTCGATTTCGTTACGCGCCTGCCAGGGAAAGCGCCCGGCCGCAGCCCAGGATAGTAGCGCCTCGATCGCACGCGTCTGCGACAGGCGGTCGGCATCGCGTTCCGGCAGCGCGCCCAGGTGCTTGGCCGCACCGGCCGCCAGCGCACCGTGCAGCTGGACCTCGTCGAGGTAGTTGTCGAGCGAGAGCTGGGACAGGCCATAGCAATCGCGCAGCAGTTGTTCGAGGCGCGGCTGGTAGCCGGCCACGCCCTTGTGCGGGTCGCCGCGGCGCCACAGCATGCGCCGCTCGGGATCGAAGCCGTCGACGCCGCAGGGGACCGGGTACACCAGCAGCGGTCGCTGGGCCTCCTCGTGGCTGCAGCGGTAGTCGATGGCGCGCGTGACGACGCCGGCCAGCCCGTCGAGGCTGCGCCGGTTCGGCGTGAACAGGCCGACCAGGCGGTCGGGCAGCAGCGTGGTGCAGACGCTCACCGCGGCCGACCGCCCGCCGCGGCAGTCGATCAGCACATGGCGGAAGTGGCGCGTCAGGTGGCCCGCGAAGGCGCGGAACAAGGCCGGGCAGGCCGCGAACAGGCCGTCCCAGTCCATGCGGTCGGCGCGCTCGCCATAGCTGTCGTCGAAACTCCCGGCGCGCATCAGGTACAAGGTGCGGCCCTGGTCGACGCGCTCGACATAGGCTTCCCAGTCGATCGCTTCGAGCACCAGCCGGGCACGTTCCTCGTGGTCGCCGCCGCCGGTGCGGCCCAGCGCCTCGAGCTGCTCGCGGCAGGCCTCGAAGTACTCGAGCACGCCCGGACGTCCGGCCTCGGGAAGCGCATGCTCGAAGCGCTCGTCGCGGGTGGGAAACAGGTGATGCAGGCCAGGCGCCTCGGTATCCCAGTCGATCATCAGCACCGGTAGCGTCGCGTTCTGGCGGCCCGCGAGCAGCATGGCGCTGTCGGCCAGCGCGATGCTGCGCGCGGCGCCGCTTTCGAACGAGTAGAAGGTGGTGACTTCGCCGGGGCCGCCGGTGGGCGGCAGGGTTAAACGGTTAATTTCCATGGAGCTCCTCATTTTTTCGGGAAAGTGAGATCCGGGACAGCACGCCACTCAGGTGGGACATCGGGGAGCACGAATTGGTTGCAGTCATGCCCGGGCGGCATGGTCATTTTCTGGTACTGGTAATGGATGGCGATCCGTTTCACCATCTTGCCGATATCGGGCAGGAAGTCCGGGTTCGATTTCAGGTCGGCCGTGGCCATCGTGAAATGGGAAAAATCCACGTAGAAGGTCGACGCTGCGATCTGCGGCGGCAGCCGGTCGGGATGCTGGGTCATGATGACCGGGATGATCAGGCGGCTGGGCAGCGTGTACCACTGGCTGCGCTCGGCCTCGATCAGGCGCATGGCCTCGTATTCGCGCCGCGTGTAGGCATGCGCTTCGTACTTGGGCGTGTAGATCAGGACCATGCACGCGCTCTCGCACATCGCGCGCGCAATTTTTTTGTCGAGATCGTCTCCGCCGCCGAGCTGTTCGGTGTCGACGAAGAGTTCGTCCTCGTTGTCGAAATAGGGCTCGAGATAGCAATGCAGCGCGTCCGTCAGCGCGGTCTTGAAACGCTGCATCAGCGCATGCTTACCATGGGCGTAACTGAAGAAGCAGCCGTACCGAATCGCCATTGCCATTCCCCCAGTCAATACGCCGTTGGCTCGCATGCGCACCCATCACTGTAGCGGCCCCCACCCCCGTCAACTTGCGGGCGCACAAACGCGTCCGCCGCGTGGGGGCATCGCCGGCGTTTGCGTTCACTGAGGCATAATCAGTCCATCCAACCAACAATAACCAACAGGAGGCGATGTGATGAAAGCGATCGTATGCAAGGACTGGGGACCGGCCGATCAACTCGAACTGCAAGAGCTGCCCGACCTCGTGCCGGGTCCGGGCGAGGTGGCCGTCGACGTGCGCGCGGCCGGCGTGAATTTCCCCGACGTGCTGACGGTGCAAGGCAAATACCAGGTGCGCCCGCCGCTGCCCTTCACGCCCGGCAATGAGTTCGCCGGCGTGGTACGTGCCCTGGGCGACGGCGTGCGCGGCTTCGCCGTCGGCGACCGCGTCATCGGTTTCACCCAGACCGGCGCCTTCGCCGAGCAGGCGCTGGCGCCGGCCGCGGTCCTGATGCCGATGCCGCCCGGGATGGAGTTCGACACCGCCGCCGCGATCACCCTGACCTACGGCACCTCGCACCATGCGGTGGTCGACCGCGGCCAGTTGAAAGCCGGCGAGACCATGCTGGTGCTGGGCGCGGCCGGCGGCGTGGGCCTGGCGGCGATCGAGATCGGCAAGGCGCTCGGCGCGCGCGTGATCGCGGCCGCCTCCAGCGCGGAGAAACTGGAAGTGTGCCGCCGGCATGGCGCCGACGTGCTGATCGACTACACCAAGGAAGACCTGCGCGAGGCGCTGAAGGCGGCAACCGGCGGCAAGGGTCCCGACGTCATCTACGATCCGGTCGGCGGGCCGTACAGCGAACCGGCGTTGCGTTCGATCGCGTATCGCGGTCGCCACCTGGTGGTCGGCTTTGCCGCCGGCGACATCCCGAAACTGCCGTGGAACCTGATGCTGTTGAAAAGCGCCTCGGTGGTCGGCGTGTTCTGGGGCGACTACGCGCGCCGCGAGCCGCAGGCCAACCTGGCGGCGATGCGCGAGATGCTGGGCTGGATGGCGCAAGGAAAACTGAAGCCGCTGGTGTCGAAGCGCTATGCGCTGGGCGAGACGGCGCAGGCCTTGAACGACATGGCGGGGCGCAAGGTGACGGGCAAGGTCGTCATCGTGCCGTGATGCAGGTGGACGGGAGAGCCGTCCACCTGCCTATTCGGTGACCGGCTTGAAGAACGCCAGCACCTCTCCCTGCACCCTAGTCCGTTTGAACGGCGGCAAACTCTGCCAGATGCGGCGTCCATACGGTTTGCTGATCAGGCGCGGATCGCAAATCATCAGGACGCCGCGGTCGTCCACGTCGCGGATCAGGCGGCCCGCGCCCTGCTTCAGGGTGATGATCGCTTCCGGCAGCTGGTGGTGCATGAAGCCGTTCATGCCCTGCTTTTCCATCACTTCGATGCGGGCGGCCAGGACCGGGTCGTCGGGTGGGGCGAAGGGCAATTTATCGATGATCACGAGCGACAGCGCTTCGCCGCGCACGTCCACGCCTTCCCAGAAACTCTGGCTGCCCACCAGCACCGCGTTGCCGGCGTTCCTGAACGAGTCGAGCAATTCGGTGCGTCCACGCTCGCCCTGCACGAACAGCGGGAATTCCAGGCCGCGCTCGGCGAACTCGACGCGCAGGCGCTCGGCCACCCGGTTGACCGCGCGAATCGTCGTGCACAGGAAGAAGGCGCGCCCGCCGGCCGCCTCGATTACCGGCAAGGCGGCATCGACAACGGCATCGGTATAGCCCATCGAATTGGGTTCCGGCATCCCGGTGGGCACATACAGCACGCCCTGCTCGCCATAATCGAAGGGACTCGGCCAGGTCAGCGCCGGCTCGCCGGTCAGTCCCATCTGGTCGGCGAAATGCTTGAAATCGTTCTTCACCGCCAGCGTCGCCGAGGTGAAGATCCAGGTGCGCGGCGTGCCCTCGCGCTGGTTCTGGAAAATCGGCGCGATCGACAGCGGGGTCTTGTGCAACTGGAGCGAGGAATTGAAGGCCTCGACCCACAGCACGGCCTGGTCGCCCTCGACGACCTTGCCCTTTGGATCAGCCTTCCAGGCATCGTAGGCCGCCTTCAGTTCGACCGCGCGCACACGGCAGGCTTCCAGCGTTTCGGCGCGCTGGGCCTGCTCCTCGAGCACGTCGATCATGCCGTCGAGCTCGTCTTTGAGGGTTTGCAGCGCCGGGAAAAAGGTGGACGTGGGCGGCACCTGCGGCAGCGACATGCGGGTACTGCCTTCCGGCAAGGTCAGGCGCAGGTCGCGCGCGGCCTTTTCCACCACCGTCACGGTCTTCGCCCAGTCCGGACCGCGCGCGTGGGCCAGGCCCTCGGCCAGCACGTCGCGGCACAGTTCCAGCACTTGCGAGGTCGAGACCGAGGTGCCGAAGAACAGCGTCGCGGTGTCGGGCAGCTGGTGCGCCTCGTCGAAGATGATGGTGTTGGCCGACGGCAGCAGCTCGGCCACGCCGGTGTCTTTCAGCGCGACGTCGGCGAAGAACAAATGGTGGTTGACCACGACCACGTCAGCCTGCTGCGCCTCGCGGCGCGCCTTCATCACGAAGCAATCCTGGTAGTACTGGCACTCGGCGCCCATGCAGCTTTCGCGCGTGGAGGTGACGAGGTTCCAGACCGAGGCCGTTTCCGGCACCTTGGCCAGTTCCGCCTTGTCGCCGGAATTGGTCATCTTGATGAAGCGCGAAATCTCGCGCAGGTGGCCGACGTCGTCGCGCGAACTCAGGCGGCCGTTTTGCAGCGTACGCTCGAGGTGGTAGTGGCAGACATAGTTCGAGCGGCCTTTCAGCAGCGCGACCGAGACCGGGGCCTTCAAGGCCTGGCGGATGGTCGGGATATCGCGCAGGAACAATTGGTCCTGCAAGTTCTTGGTACCGGTCGAGACGATGGTCTTGCCGCCCCAGAGCAAGGCCGGGACCAGGTAGGCGAAGGTCTTGCCGGTGCCGGTGCCGGCTTCGGCCATCAAGACTTTCTGGCCATCGATCGCGGTGGCGATGGCTTTCGCCATTTCGGTCTGCGAGGTGCGCGGTTTGAAGGTGCCGACGGCGGGCGCGAGCGGGCCGCCGGCGCCGAACAGGCGGTCGAGCTCGGCATCGTACTTGCCGGGCGGCGCTTGCGGAAGGTCGTCGGCAGGCAGGTCGGCGCCGGCGACGCCGGACGCGGGAAGGTGATCGGTCAAAATGGGGGCGGCTCTAGAGTGCGAAAGCAATCAGGCCGGCACGTCCGGCACGAGTTGCATTTTCAACAGGGTGATATGGTCTTTCAGCTGCAGCTTACGCTTTTTCAGGCGGCGCAGCTGGAGCTGGTCGGCATGGCCGTCCGCGGTCAGCATGGCGATGACGGCGTCCAGGTCGCGGTGTTCGACATCGAGTTCAACAATACGGCGCTGGATGTCTTGGACATCGGTCATGATGGCGGTTCCAAACGAGTTTTTCAACAACGGCGGTGGGGCGGTGGCGGAACAGCGGAACAAGGCTGTGCCGGTGTGAGCGTTACGGCTTGCAACAGTGAAGCATCTGGGTGCATAGTTTAATCTACAGCGTCGTTGCCGCCAACAAAGTTTGGCTCCTGAGCCACGGAAAGCATCAAAGTTTATGAATCTCTTCAAGATCGAAGCGGGAACCGCGCAGCACATCGGCAACCGCCCTCGGCAAAACGACCGGGTCGCGGTGCTGACCGGCGCCCGGGCGCCCGGCCATGTGCTGGCGATCCTGTCCGATGGCCTGAACGGCCCGGCCGGTGCCGAGCAAGTGCTGCATACGGCCAAGCAGGTGTTCGACAGCTTCAAGCCGGGCGACACGCCCAATCCCGAGCGCCTGGTCCAGCTGCTGCGCGACATCGTCCAGGAAACCCACCTGGTCATCAAGATGAATGCCGTCACCACCGGCGAGGAAGCGCATGCCAGTTTCGTCGGCCTGCTGCTCTCGCCGCACGGCGAGGCGGTCTGGGCGCACGTGGGCGACTCGCGCCTGTACCGTTTCGAAAACGGCGAACCAGTGCTGCGTACGAACGACGAGGCGTATATCGAGCACCTGGTCAGCCTCGACAAGCTGGCGCCGGACGCGGCGCGCAACCACCGGCGCTCGAAACTCTTGCTCAACGTGCTGGGCAACAGCCGCAAGGAACCCTTCGTGACGGTCGGCTGGCAGATGGGCATGGCGCCGGGCGACCAGTTCCTGCTGTGTTCGGACGGGCTGTGGCATTTCTTTACCGATGCCGAGCTGGGCGCGGCGCTGGCCCGCTCGACGCCGCGTCAGGCCTCCGAGATGCTCATCAACAAGGCGGCCGAACGCTCGCAGGGCAAAGGCGGGAATTGTTCGATGGCGATCGTGAAGCTGGTCAAGGCCCTGCCCGACAGTGGCGGGGCCTTCGGAAGCGAGGCCCCACGGGCCTGAGCGGCCCGTCCCCGGTTCAGCGCGCCGGGACCGGCGCCGGTTGGGCGGCGGCCTTGTCCTTCTCGGCCCGGGCGGCGGCGCGCTTGGCGTCGTTTTCCGCCTTGCGCTGGGCAACCGCGCGCTGGCGCTCTTCGGATTTGCGCTTCCTGTCCTCGAAGGCAGCGGCCCTGGCGGCGCGGGTGGCGGCCTCGGCCGGCGCGGCCGCGGCTGCCTGCGCGGCGCGCGCATCGCGGCGCGCGATCCGCCCCGGCACCGAGGAAGGACGCAGCGCCGGCACCGGGCTGACCGTCTTGGGCGCCGCGCCCGGCGCGGCGGCGGCCGCCGCTTCCTCGGCCTGGAACCTGGCCTCGCTTGCGGCCATCGCCTTGTCGCGTTCGTCGACCTTGTTCTTGCGCTTGAAGTATTCGGCTTCGACCTCGATCGCGCGCTGGGCGGCCAGCGCCAGGCGGCGCCGCTCCTTGGCTTCGTCGAGGCAGTTCGTCACAAAAAATTTGCCGTAGCAGACCACTTCCCGTTCGGCGTAGCGCGCTTCGATCGCGGCGCGCTCGGCCAGCACCGCCGCCAGGCGCGCGTCGGCCTGGGCCACCGAGGTGGTCGGCGCGACCGGCGCGATCACCGGGGTGACGAGCCGCTCGCTGCCGCAGGCGGCCAGCAGGCCGGCCACCAGGAACGCGCCGGCGTGGCGCAGGATCGACTGTGTTCTGCTCATCTTCTTCCTTGTTTTTTCGTCAGGCGATGGCGTCGGCCGCGCCGCGCCGTTCGGCGAGCATGTACTCGCGCGACTGCATTTCAATGATACGCGAGACGGTGCGGTGGAATTCGTTCGCCAGCATACCCTGGGTGTAGAGCTCCTCGGGTTCCACCGCCGCCGACATGATCAGCTTGACCTTGTGGTCGTAGAACACGTCGATCAGCCAGGTGAAGCGGCGCGCCTCCGACGACTGGCCGGCCGACATCGCCGGAATCCCGGACAGGATCACGGTATGGAAACGGGTCGCCAGTTCCAGGTAATCGTTCTGCGAACGGGGACCGCCGCACAGCGTCGCGAAATCGAACCAGATCACGCCGCCGGCATGGCGCAGCGCGCGGATCTCGCGGTTCTCGATATGGACCATCGGGCTTTCGTCGGCCGTGTCGGCGACCTTCGAATAGGCCTCGCGCAGCATGTGGTCGGACGTCGCGTTGAGCGGCGTGTAATAGGCCTGGACCTGCTCCATGGCGCGCTTGCGGTAGTCGTTGCCGGCGTCGACGTTGAGGATGTCGAGCCTGTCCTTCAACAGCGCGATGGTCGGCAGCATGCGGTCGCGGTGCAGCCCGTCCGGATACAGCGTGGACGGCTCGTAGTTCGAGGTCATCACGAAGGACACGCCGTTGTTGAACAAGGCGGTCAAGAGGTTATACAGGATCATTGCGTCGGCGATGTCGGAGACGTGGAACTCGTCGAAGCAGATCAGCCGGTACTTGCGGGCGATGCGTTTCGCCACTTCGTCGAGCGGATCGGCCACGCCTTTGAGTTCGTCGAGCTGGCCGTGCACGGCGCGCATGAATTCGTGGAAGTGCAGGCGCGTCTTGCGCACCACCGGCACGACCGAATAGAAGGAATCCATCAGGAAGGACTTGCCGCGCCCGACACCGCCCCACATGTAGACGCCGCGCGGCACGTCGGGACGGTTGATCAGGCGCTTGAAAGCGGACGACCGCTGGGCCTTGTACTGGACCCAGTCGTCGTACGCCTGCTGGAGGCGGTCGACCGCTGCCTGCTGGGCAGGATCGGAAGTGAAGCCGCGCTCGGTGAGGGCGTGCCGGTAGTACTCTTGGACGTTCATGGATGCTTGGGGTTAAACGTACGGTGGGCGGGGTGACGCCGGCCACCGGCCGACCCCACCCCGCCCACCCCACGGGTATTGCTTTAGAAGTTCAGCGAACGCTTGTCGACCGCCAGCGCCGCTTCTTTCACGGCTTCCGACAGCGACGGGTGCGCGTGGCAGATGCGGGCGATGTCTTCCGACGAGGCCTTGAATTCCATCGCGACGACGGCTTCCGAAATCAGCTCGGAGGCGACCGGGCCGACGATGTGCACGCCGAGGATTTCGTCGGTCGTGGCATCGGCCAGGAATTTCACCATGCCCGAGGTGTCGCCCAGCGCGCGCGCACGGCCGTTGGCCATGAACGGGAAGGTGCCGGCCTTGTAGGCCACGCCTTCGGCTTTGAGCTGCTGCTCGGTCTTGCCGACCCACGCGATTTCCGGCGAGGTGTAGATCACCCATGGAATCGTGTTGAAGTTGACGTGGCCGTGCTGGCCGGCGATGCGCTCGGCGACCGCGACGCCCTCTTCCTCGGCCTTGTGCGCCAGCATCGGGCCGCGCACGACGTCGCCCACCGCCCACACGCCCGGCAGGCTGGTGCGGCATTCGGCGTCGACCACGACAAAGCCGCGCTCGTCCAGCTGCAGGCCGACGGCTTCGCCATTCAGGCCGATCGTGTTCGGCACGCGGCCGATCGAGATGATCAGGCGGTCGAAGACGGCAGTCTGTTCGGCGCCGGTGCTGTCGGCGTAAGCGACGCTGACATTGTTCTCGCCCTTGGTGATCGCGCCGATCTTGCAGCCCAGGTTGATCTTCAGGCCCTGCTTGGTGAACAGCTTGTGCGCTTCCTTGGCGATCTGCTCGTCGACCGCGCCCAGGAAGGTCGGCAGACCTTCGAGCACCGTGACGTCGGCGCCGACACGGCGCCAGACCGAACCCATTTCCAGGCCGATGACGCCGGCGCCGATCACGCCGAGCTTACCCGGCACGGCGTCGATCGCCAGTGCGCCGGTGTTCGACAGGATCAGCTTCTCGTCGAATGGCGCGCCCGGCAGCTCACGTGCGTTCGAGCCGGTGGCGACGACGACGTTCTTGGCCGTCAACGTGTCGGTGCCTGGACCGGTCACGTTGATGGTGTAACCGCCGTCCGCCTTGCCGGCGAACGAACCGCGGCCGTGGAAGAAGGAGACCTTGTTCTTCTTGAACAGGAACAGGATGCCGTCGTTGTTCTGCTTGACAATCACGTCTTTGCGCTTGAGCATCTGCGGCAGGTTCAGTTCCAGGCCCGACACATTGATGCCGTGCTCGGCGAACGCGTGACCGGCGTGCTCGAAGTGTTCCGACGATTGCAGCAGCGCTTTCGACGGGATGCAGCCGACGTTGGTGCAGGTACCGCCTGGTGCGGGCTTGCCCGCCGCGTTGCTCCACTCGTCGATACAGGCAACCTTGAAGCCCAGCTGGGCCGCGCGGATCGCCGCGATATAGCCGCCAGGACCGCCGCCGATGACGACGACGTCGAATTGTTTCTCGTTACTCATGAATAGCTTCCTTATTTATTCTTCTGGGACAAAAATCCACATCAGGATGTAGACCAGCGCGCCGAATCCGGAGGTGACGATCGTGAACGCGGTGAAGACCAGGCGCCAGACCCAGGTCTCGAGGCCGAAGGTGCCGGCCAGGCCGCCGCAGACGCCGCCCAGCCAGCGGTCGACGCGCGAGCGGCGCAGCGACTGGAGGCTGCCCGCGCCGAAGCCGGGCCGGGCATCGAATCCGGTACCATCCTTGTTCAGGTTGATGCGCTCGTTCGGGCTGGCGCCGGCCAGGACTTTCGCCTTGGCCCGCTCGAATTCGTCGGTGGTCAGCGCCCCGGCCTGGTGCAGTTCGTGCAAACGCCGGATTTCATCGGAGATCATGGTCGTGCTCCCAATGTGTGGTGGACGCGCCGCGAAGTGGGCGCGTCCACGCCCTGCTCGGTTACAAGCGATTTACAGGTCCAGCAGCAGGCGCGCCGGATCTTCCAGCGCGTCCTTCATCGTGACCAGCGCCAGCACGGCTTCGCGGCCGTCGATGATGCGGTGGTCGTACGACATCGCCAGGTAGTTCATCGGACGAATGACGATCTGGCCGTTTTCGACGACGGCGCGGTCCTTGGTCGCGTGCACGCCCAGGATGGCCGACTGCGGCGGGTTGATGATCGGGGTCGACAGCATCGAACCGAAGGTGCCGCCGTTCGAGATCGAGAAGGTACCGCCCGACAGGTCTTCCAGCGTCAGCTTGCCGTCCTTGGCTTTCTGACCGAATTCACCGATCTTCTTTTCGATCTCGGCGATCGACATCTGGTCGGCGTTGCGCAGGATCGGCACCACCAGGCCACGCGGCGAACCGACGGCGATACCGATGTCGAAGTAGCCGTGGTAGACGATGTCGTTGCCGTCGACCGATGCGTTGACGATCGGGTACTTCTTCAGCGCGGCGACGGCGGCCTTGACGAAGAAGGACATGAAGCCCAGCTTGACGCCGTGTTCTTTCTCGAACTTGTCCTTGTACTTGGCGCGCAGTTCCATCACGGGCGCCATGTTCACTTCGTTGAACGTGGTCAGGATGGCGTTGGTCGACTGCGATTGCAGCAGGCGCTCGGCGATACGGGCGCGCAGGCGGCTCATCGGCACGCGCTCTTCAGGACGGTCGCCCAGGTTCGCGACCGGTGCGGCCACTTGCTGCAGCGCCGGCTTGGCGGCTGGTGCCGGTGTGGCGGCTGGCGCGGCGGCCGGCTTGTTGGCGACCGCGGCCAGGGCGTCGCCCTTGGTCACGCGGCCGTCGCGGCCCGAGCCGTCGATGCCGGTGGCGCTCATGCTGTTGTCGGCCAGGATCTTGGCGGCGGCCGGCATCGCGACGCCGGACATCGAGCCGGCCGGCGATCCGGCGCCGGCAGCAGGTGCTGAGGAAGGCGTTTGGATCGCGGCGTTCGGCGCGGCCGACGGCACGGCTTTCACTGCCAGCGGGCTCACTTGCGCCGACGCGTCGGTGTCGATGATGGCGATGACTTCGCCGGCGACGACGGTGGCGCCGTCGGCTTTCAGCAGTTGCACGATCACGCCCGCGCTTGGCGCCGGCAGTTCAAGGACCACCTTGTCGGTTTCGATGTCGATCATGTTTTCGTCGCGGCCGACCGGCTCGCCGACCTTCTTGTGCCACGACAGCAGCGTCGCTTCAGCGACCGATTCCGACAGCTGGGGGACCTTGACTTCGATTTGTGCCATGTAAAACTCCGTTAAATTATTCTGTGATCTACGAAAAACGCCCAACCGCCGCAAGGGCTGGTCGGGCGCGGACGATTATTTCGTCAGGATGAAACCTTTGAGCTTCGAGAACGCCGTGTCGAGCAATTCCTTCTGCTGCGCCACGTGCTTGTCCGAGTAGCCGACAGCCGGAGCCGCCGAGGCCGGACGGCCGGCATATGCCAGGCGCTGGCCTTCGTCCATGTTTTCGAAGATGTTGTGCTGGATCTGGAACCACGGACCCTGGTTTTGCGGCTCGTCCTGCGCCCACACCACCTCAAGCGCGTTGCTGAACTTCTTCAGTTCGGCAGCAAACGACTTGTGCGGGAACGGGTACATCTGTTCCATGCGGATGATCGCGACATCGTTCACGCCGCGCGTCTTGCGTGCGTTGACCAGGTCGTAGTAGACCTTGCCCGAGCAGACGATCACGCGCTTGACCTTCGATGCTTCGATCTTGTCGTCGCACTCGCCGATCACGGTCAGGAAGGCACCCTTGGCGAGGTCGGTCAGGGCCGAACCGGCGTCCTTGTTACGCAGCAGCGACTTCGGCGTGAAGATCACCAGAGGCTTGCGGAACTGGCGCACCATCTGGCGACGCAGCAGGTGGAAGATCTGGGCGGCGGTGGTCGGCTGGACCACTTGCATGTTGTTGTCGGCGCACAGCTGCAGGAAGCGCTCGATGCGGCCCGACGAGTGTTCCGGACCCTGGCCTTCGTAACCGTGCGGCAGCATCATGACCAGGCCCGAAGCGCGGCCCCACTTCACTTCGCCCGAGGCGATGAACTGGTCGATCACGACTTGCGCGCCGTTGACGAAGTCGCCGAACTGGGCTTCCCAGATGGTCAGCGTGTTCGGTTCGGCGGTCGAATAGCCGTACTCGAAACCGAGCACCGCTTCTTCCGACAGGACCGAGTCGATCACGGTGAACTGGGCCTGGTTGTCCGACACGTTCGCCAGCGGCAGGTAGATGCCCTGGTCCCAGCGCTCGCGGTTCTGGTCGTGCAGCACGGCGTGGCGGTGCACGAAGGTACCACGGCCGGCGTCCTGGCCCGACAGGCGGATCGCATAGCCCGACGACAGCAGCGACGCGTAGGCCAGGTGTTCGCCCATGCCCCAGTCGAGGTTCATCTCGCCGCGGCCCATCGTGGCGCGGTCGCCCAGCACTTTTTCGACCAGCGAGTGCGCCTTGAAGTTTTCCGGCGTCTTGGTGATGCGCTCGGCCAGGCGTTTCAGCTCGGTCAGCGGCACGGCGGTATCGGCGGCGTCGGTCCACTTCTTGTTCAGGAACGGCGCCCAGTCGACGGCGTACTTGTTCTTGAAGTCGGTCAGGATCGGATCGACCGTGTGCTTGCCGGCGTCCATCGCGTCGCGGAAGGCGGCAACGAGCTTGTCGCCTTCATCGGCCGGGATGGTGCCCTGCGTGGCCAGCTTCTCGGCGTACAGCTTGCGCGTGCCCGGGTGCTTGGCGATCTTCTTGTACATCAGCGGCTGGGTCAGCGCAGGCGTGTCCTGCTCGTTGTGGCCCAGTTTGCGGTAGCAGATGATGTCGACGACGATGTCCTTGTGGAACTCGGTGCGGTAGTCCATCGCGATTTGCGTGGCCAGCACGACCGCTTCCGGATCGTCGGCGTTCACGTGCAGCACCGGCGCCTCGATCATCTTGACCACGTCCGAGCAGTACAGCGTCGAACGGGCGTCGCGCGGATCGGAGGTGGTAAAGCCGATCTGGTTGTTGATCACGATGTGCATGGTGCCGCCCGTGCCGTAGCCGCGGGTCTGCGCCAGGTTCAGGGTTTCCATGACCACGCCCTGGCCGGCGAATGCGGCGTCGCCGTGCACCAGGATCGGCAGCACTTCCTTGCCCTTGCGGTCGCCGCGGCGTTCCATGCGCGCCTTGACCGAACCCTCGACCACCGGGTTGACGATTTCCAGGTGCGACGGATTGAAGGCCAGCGACAGGTGGACCGGGCCGCCCGGGGTCGAGACGTCGCTCGAGAAGCCCTGGTGGTATTTGACGTCGCCCGACGGCAGGTCGTCGGCGTGCTTGCCTTCGAATTCCTCGAACAGTTCCGACGGTGCCTTGCCCAGGGTGTTGACCAGGACGTTCAGGCGGCCGCGGTGGGCCATGCCGATGACGATCTCCTGGACGCCCTTTTCGCCGGCGCGCTGGATGGTCTCGTCCATCGAGGCGATGAAGGACTCGCCGCCTTCGAGCGAGAAGCGCTTGGCGCCGACGTATTTGGTGTGGAGGTAGCGCTCCAGGCCTTCGGCGGCCGTCAGGCGCTCGAGGATGTGCAGCTTCTTCTCGGTCGAGAAGGTCGGGGTCGAACGGATCGACTCGAGACGCTCCTGGATCCAGCGCTTTTCGGTCGGATCGCTGACGTACATGTACTCCGCACCGATGGAGCGGCAGTAGGTGTCGCGCAGCATTTGCAGCAGGTCGCGCAGGGACGCGCTCTCACCGCCGAAATAGGTGTTCGAGATGTTGAATTTGGTGTCGAGGTCGGCGTCGCTGAAGCCGTAGAAGGTCGGATCGAGTTCCGGGATCGGCGGGCGCTCCTGGCGCTGCAGCGGGTCCAGATTGGCCCAGCGCGAGCCGAGGTAACGGTAGGCGGCGATCAGCTGGGTGACGGCGACGCGCTTGCGTGCCATTTCAGGATCGGCTTCGGCGGCGGCGCTGACGGTGCGGATCGGGCCTTGCTTGGCGCGCTCGGCGAAGGAGGCGATGACCGACGAGTGGATCACATCGGGACGGGCACTGCCGTCGACCGCGGGCACGTTCTGCATGCTGTCGAAATAGGCGCGCCAGTTGTCCGGGACCGAACCTGGATTGTTCAGGTAGGCTTCGTATAACTCTTCCACATAGGGCGCATTACCGCCGAACAGGTAGGAGTTCGCAGTTTGTTGTTGCATCATTCTTGCTCACCTTTTCTTCGCGCTTCGCGAGTATGGCGGGTTAATCTAACCTTCCGCGACACGGCCTGACCGGTTAGCGGATCGCACATCAAGTTGTGGGGGAAGGACAGATGGGGTCTTCAAAACCTGCCGTTCGTCGGACTCTCGGGACCCCATGATATTGCGTCGGACCACTCTGATTCTCCGCAATAGCGGGGAGTATTGTAACGCAACATACGAAGCGCATAAGCCGTGGACTGAATTTTGTTGACCGCCTAAATGATAATGGTTATCATTTGCGTTGTGTACTCAACAGGAAGCTTGCATGTCTGTCCAGAAGTCGTCCGGTGCCGCGATCGCCGCCGCCCAAGCCGTCGCTGCGGGCCTGCCCGGCGTGCGCCGTTCGCTATGGCTGAGGACCTTGCATCAATGGCACTGGATCAGCTCAGCCATCTGTCTGACCGCGATGTTGCTTTTTGGCATCACCGGCTTCACGCTGAACCATGCGGCGCAGATCGAGGCCAAGCCCACCGTCACGCGCCTGCGCGGCGACGTGCCGCCGGCCCTGCTGCCGGCACTGCGCAGCTATGCCGGGCAGCACGTCGATGGCGAGGCGCCGGTGCCCGCCGCCCTGGCCGACTGGGCCAGCGGCGCGTTTCCGGTCGACCTGCGCGGACGCACGGCCGAATGGAGCGAGGAAGACGCCTATATCGCCCTGCCCCGCCCGGGCGGCGACGCCTGGCTGCGCGTCAGCCTGACCGGCAAGGCCGAATACGAACGCACCTCGCGCGGCGCCATCTCCTGGCTCAACGACATGCACAAGGGGCGCAATACGGGTCCGGCCTGGAGCTGGTTCATCGATCTCTTCGCGCTCGCCTGCCTCGTCTTTTGTATCACCGGTTTCCTGATCATGAAAATCCATGCGGCCAACCGGCCCTCGACCTGGCCCGTGATCGGCTTCGGCATCGTGCTGCCGGCCGTCATCGCGCTGCTGTTCGTCCATTAAACGTTCCCCCTCTATTGAGAAGGCATTGCATGAAACTGTCTCCCGCGCTCGCCCTGACCCTGCCGCTGCTGTCGACCGGCGCCGTCGCCGCCGACCTGGCGGTGAAGTTCGAACTGCCGCAACTGAACGTCGCCGAATACCACAAGCCGTATGTCGCGATGTGGATCGAAAAGGCCGACGGCGCCGTCGCCTCGACCCTGGCTGTCCTGTACGACGTCAAGAAGAAGGACAACGCCGGCGAGAAGTGGGTCAAGGACATGCGCACCTGGTGGCGCAAAGCCGGCCGCGAAGCCACGCTGCCGATCGACGGCGTCTCGGGCGCGACCCGCGCCGCCGGCACCCACACGCTCAGCTTCGGCCCGGCGCGCACCGGCATCGACAAGCTGCCGGCCGGCGACTACAAGCTGGTCGTGGAAGCGGCCCGTGAATCCGGCGGGCGCGAACTGGTGCGCGTGCCGTTCGCGCTGCCGGCCAAAGGCAAGGTCGCGGCCACGGCCAGCGGCAAGGAAGAACTCGGCGCTGTCTCCCTCACCATCCAATAAAGAGAATCCACCATGCACACCTCGTTCATCAAGCACGGCGTACTGGCCCTCCTCATCGCAAGCGCGGCCGGTGCCGCCAGCGCGCACCGCCCGTGGATCCTCCCGACCTCGACCATCGTCGAGAACAAGGACGCCTGGGTCACGGTCGACGGCGCCATCTCCGAAGGCCTGTTCGACATCGACCACATGCCGCTGCGCATGGATGGCTTGAGCGTCACCGGTCCGGACGGCGGCACGATCGCGGCGCCGGCCGCCGTGATGGGCAAGATGCGCGCATCGGTCGACATCCCCCTGCCCAAGGAGGGCACCTACCGCATCGCCCTGGTCAGCACCAGCGCGATGGGCAGCTACAAGCTGGGCAACGAGGTCAAGCGCTTGCGCGGCAGCGAGGCCGACTTCGCCAAGCAGGTGCCGAGCGGCGCCGAGGACGTGCGCAAGACCGTCACCCAGCAGCGCATCGAAACCTTCGTCAGCGCCCATAAAACGAATGACGCCGCACTCAAGCCGACCAACGTCGGTCTGGAGATGGTGCCGCTGACCCATCCGAACGACTTGCGCGCCAACGAGACCATGCGCGTGCGCTTCCAGCTCGATGGCAAGCCGCTGCCCAACCTGCCATTCAGCCTGGTGCCGGGCGGCGTGCGCTATCGCGGCGTGGCCGGCGAAATCCGTCTGACCACCGACGCCAAGGGCGAAGCGAGCTTCAAGCTGCCGGCCGCGAACATGTACTGGATGAACGCGGCCTACCCGCCCAATTCCGGCAAAGGTCCGGGACCGGACAACGGCCCCGCGGAATCGCGCCGCTACGCCTACACGGCCACGCTCGAAGCCCTGCCGGAGTAAGAACGCCGTTGAGTACACCTTTGCGCCAGGTTCTCGTCCCCCTCGCCATCGATCCAGCCACCACCCCGGGCGGCAGCGTGCCGCACCACGCCTCGGGCACGACCATGGGCACCAGCTGGTCGGCGCAGCTGATGCAGCCGCCGGGCGTGCGCAGCCCTCTCGGGCAGCAGCTGCAGGCGGAACTCGACGCCATCAACGCCGAAATGAGCCACTGGGATGCCGACTCGATCCTGGGCCGCTACAACCGCGCGCCGGCCGCCACCTGGCACGCGCTGCCGGCGCGCTTCGTCGACGTGCTCGACTACGCGCTGGACGTGGCCGCGGCAAGCGGCGGCGCCTACGATCCCTTCGCGGGGGCGCTGGTCAATCTGTGGGGCTTCGGTCCCGAACGGCGCTTCAACCAGGCCGGCTTCTATGCGCCGCCGCCGGACGCGGTGCAGGCCGTGCTGGCGCGGCGGGCGGCCTTGCTGCCCTCTTTCGACCGCGCCGGCGCGCGCCTGCTGCAGCCGGGCGGCGCGCTGCTCGACTTCTCGTCGGTCGCCAAGGGTTACGCGGTCGACCGCCTGGCGCACTGCCTGGAACGGCACGGCGTGCATCACTACCTGGTTGAAATCGGCGGCGAATTGCGCGGTGCCGGCATGAAGCCGGACGGCCAGCCATGGTGGGTCACGCTCGAAGGCGTGCCCGGCCTGGAGGACACGCCGACGGTGGCCGCGCTGCATGGCCTGGCGGTCGCCACTTCGGGCGACTATCGCCGCTATTTCGACCACGGCGCCCAGCGCGCCTCGCACACGCTCGACCCGCGCACTGGCTATCCGATCGCCAACGACATCGCCTCTTGCACGGTCCTGCACGCGTCCTGCATGGCGGCCGACGCCCTGTCCACGGCCATCACCGTGCTGGGACCCGTTGCGGGACTCGCGTTCGCCGAAGAGCGCAATCTGGCCGCGCGCCTGCTGCTGCGCCGCCCGGGCGGCCTGGAACAGCGCACAAGCCGGTCCTGGCAGGCGATGCTGCAATGATGACCATCGATCCCGCGCGCTGGGCCAGCGCGATCACGCTGCTTGCCGCCTGGGGCGGCCTGTGCGCGGCCATGCTGCGGCGCGCACCAAGGCCCGCGGTGGGCGCGGCCGACTGGCTGGTGGTCTACGCCAGCCAGACCGGCAATGCCGACTACCTGGCCCAGCGCACGGCCGCCACGCTCACCACCGGCGGCCTGTCGGCACGGGCCATGTGCATCTCCGCGCTTGATGCCGACACCCTGGCCAAATCGACCCGCGCCCTGTTCATCGTCAGCACCTATGGCGAAGGCGACTCCCCGGACACGGCGGCGCGCTTCGCCGGCCTGACCATGGCCGCCACACCCGATCTCTCGCAGCTGCACTACGCGGTGCTGGCGCTGGGCGACAGCAGCTACACCAAATACTGCGGCTTCGGGCGCGCCCTCGACGGCTGGCTGAGCGCGCGCGGCGCCACCGCCCTGTTCGAGCGGATCGACGTCGACCGCGGCGCCGATGCGGCCATCGCCGCCTGGCAGCACCAGCTGAGCCACCTGGCCGGCACCAGCGACGCCCCCGACTGGGAAGCACCGAGCTATGGCGAATGGCGCATCCTCGAACGCACCCGGCTGAACCCCGGCAGCGCCGGCGCGCCCCTGTACCGCATCGCCCTCACCCCGCGCGAGGGCGCGCTGACCGACTGGGAAGCGGGCGACCTGGTGCAAGTCTGCGCTCCGAGCGACCCGGCGCAGCCGCGCGAATACTCGATCGCCTCGGTACCGGGCGAAGGCCGCATCGACCTGTTGGTGCGCTTGCAGCAGCATGCCGACGGCACGGCCGGCGCGGCCTCGGGCTGGCTCTGCCTCGATGCCGGCGTCGACGCCACGATCGCCCTGCGCATCCGGACGCATGCGCGCTTCCGGCTGGGCGCGAACGCCGCGCGGCCGATGATCTTGATCGGTAACGGCACAGGTCTCGCTGGCCTGCGCGCGCTGCTCAAGGCGCGCATCGACGCCGGGGTTGTCGAGAACTGGCTGGTGTTCGGCGAACGCAATGCGCGCCACGATTTCCTGTTGCGCGAGGAGCTGGAAGGCTGGGTCGATGGCGGCAAACTGGCGCGCCTCGATCTCGCGTTTTCGCGCGATGGCGCCGGGCCGCGCTATGTACAGCACCTGCTGGCCGAAAACGCCGACGAATTGCGCGCGTGGATCGCGCGTGGGGCGGCGGTCTATGTGTGCGGCAGTTTGCAGGGCATGGCAAGCGGCGTGCATGCGGCGCTGGCCGAAGCGCTCGGCATCGACGCGCTCGACGACTTGACGAATGAAGGCCGTTATCGGCGTGACGTGTATTGAGTGCTTTACCAATCCTTGAGGTTGGCAGCAAAGTGCTCTTACAAAGGGCTGGCTTTTAGCCCGGTTGGGTTGCAAGTGGAAGCTGCGTCAGTGGGCAGTATGGTCGTGACAATGCGCGCATTTTCCGGTCATGACGCCGCTACACTACGGGGTTGGCCAGATCCATTACCCAGCCAAGCAGCAGCTTATGCGTTTCCAGTCATCCCCTTCCGGAATTGTGCGCCGACTTGCAGGCCGTTATATCGCCACTGCATTGGTTGCATGCTCTTTCACTGGTTCGTTAAGCGCGCATGCGGAGCCAGTCGCCGCTGAGCCGGCCTACGCCGTAGCGATGGCACTCGAGGCAGGCGGCGAAAAGTCAGCGCCTCGCGTATTGGCCAAGGCAGGAAAGCAATTCGCTGTAGCCTCAGGCGCCCGGCGCGTTGAAATGACAGTGCGCCAAGCGAAGACGCCGACTAAGGTATGGTTGGCAGGACAGGTTTTCAATGGCTAGACTGTTGTCAGTGCGCCCACACTACTCGCCCATGTCAACGAAAAAGCGGTTATCAAAGGTGGCGACAGTAGCGATCCGTTCAGCTTGTCCATGGTTGTCTCTCCACAGCAGTAACTAGCGTCGGCTCCGGGGCCGATTGCAGGCCTATTGTATCGACCGCTTTCGACCCAAGCTGTGTAAAAACTCAAAATCCAAGCCTTGACTGGAATTGTACGGGCCAAAGCTAATTTCGGAACGTTGAGAAGCGTTCCAGAGCACGTAATCCCGTTTGAGAATGTTCATCGGCACCAGCATGGAA
>Ga0213837_1000597_pt1 | contig 32741 bp, 30 predicted proteins | sample SWPATP12_FD_160572 | JGI IMG/M metagenome (GOLD analysis project Ga0213837, IMG submission 160572) | Coastal seawater microbial communities from Marineland, Florida, United States - SWPA TP1 #2 | ecosystem: Environmental > Aquatic > Marine > Coastal | place: USA: Florida | collected 2016-08-06
TGGTTACCCGGGTGGTTCCAGAAACGGCCGATTCCGCCACCATTTTCTTCCGTCCCGGCCGAGGCTGGCAAGCACACCGTGCAGGCCAGTGGGCCCGCATCGGCGTCGAACTCAACGGCGTCCGCCACTGGCGGTCCTATTCGCTCAGCGCTCCCGCCGGCGAGGACCCCGCCATCACCGTCACGGACATGGGTGCCGTCTCCGGAACCCTGGTCCGCACCACCAAGCCGGGCGACGTACTTTTCCTCGCCCCGCCGCAGGGCGACTTCATCCTGCCGGAGCATCCGCGCCCGCTCCTCATGCTCACCGCGGGCAGCGGCATCACCCCGGTGATGTCGATGATCCGCACGCTCGTCCCGCACCGACCGGACGCCGACGTCGTCCTCATCCACACGGCGCGGACCCCGGCCGACGCCATCTTCCGCGAGGAGCTGGCCGAACTCGCAGACCAGTTCCCCAATTTCAAGGTCACCCACTGGTTCAGCGGGGAACGCGGCAGGCTGGACTTCGGCGCCACAGCCGAACTTGACCTGCTCTGCCCGGACTGGCGTGACCGCGCGGCCTACGCCTGCGGCCCCACGGGTTTCCTCGACGACGCTGAGGCCCTTTGGGAAGCCGAAGCCGCGGCCGCGGATCACTCCGGGACGGCTGTGGAACGCACTGTCCCGGCCGCAACGTTGACGATCGAACGCTTCAGCACCAGCCTGGCCGGCGGCGAAGGTCACGACGGCGGATTGGTGACCTTCGAGGCCTCCGACCGCGAAGTCGATGCCGACGGCGACACGCCCCTGCTCGACGTCGGCGAGGACGCCGGCGTACTGATGCCCAGCGGCTGCCGGATGGGCATCTGCCACAGCTGCCTCATCCCGCTCCGGGCCGGCCAGGTCCGCGACCTGCGCACGGGCGAAGTCCATGGCGAGCCCGGCCAACTAATCCAGACGTGTGTCTCGGCAGCCGCCGGACCCGTTAACCTCGACCTCTGAGGAGAACCCACCCGATGACCACACTTGCAGACAAGCCCGATACCGCCGAAGACGGCACGTCGGCCAGCATCAGCGCCCCCGCCGTAAAGAAGCGGCCCGGAGCGCTCGCCGAGACCGGCAGCCCGCTGCTCCGGCCTCCCGCCGCCGCTCACCTGTCCGACGAACAGGTTGCAGAGCTGGGCCGCGAACTCGACGCCATCAAGGACGACATCCTTGCCAAGCGCGGCTCCGACGACGCCGCCTACATCCGCCGGATGATCAAGATCCAGCGCGCCCTGGAAATTTCCGGCCGCGCCGCGCTGTTGGTCAGCAAGAACAAGGCCGCATGGGCAACCGGCACCACGCTGCTGAGCCTGGCCAAGATCCTGGAAAACATGGAACTGGGACACAACATCCTGCACGGCCAGTGGGACTGGATGCGCGACCCCGACATTCACTCCACCACCTGGGAGTGGGACTTCGTCACGCCCGCGCGCTCCTGGCAGCACACCCACAACGACCTGCACCACCGCTGGACCAACGTTGTCGGCAAGGACAACGACATCGGGTACAACCTGCTGCGGATGGACCCGCAGCAGGAATGGAAGCCCTTCAACCTGGGCAACCCGCTCTACAACGCGCTGCTGGCGCCGGTCTTCGAGTGGGGCATCGCGGTGTACGACCTTGAACTCGTGGACTACCGGGAGGGCAGGAAGTCCAAGGAAGCCCTGCTCAAGGACCTCAAGGCACTCGGCCGCAAGGCGGTCAAGCAGTTCACCAAGGACTACGCCGCCACACCCGCCGTCGCCATGCTCACCGGCTCCGGCAAGCAGGCGCTCTACGGCACGCTGACCGCCAACGCCGTCCGCAACGTCTGGGCCCACGCGGTGATCTTCTGCGGACACTTCCCGGACGGAACGGACACCTTCACCGAGGAAATGGTCGACGGCGAGACCCGCGGCGACTGGTACGTGCGCCAGATGATCGGCTCGGCCAACATCTCAGGCTCCAAGTTCATGCACCTGATGACCGGCAACCTCTCGCACCAGATCGAGCACCACCTCTTCCCGGACCTGCCGTCCAACCGCTACGGCGAGGTGGCGCCGAAGGTGCGGGACATCTGCCGGCGCTACAACCTGCCTTACAACACCGGTCCGATGTGGAAGCAGGTCGGATCCACCTGGGCAAAGATCTTCAAGCTGGCGCTGCCGCCTAAAAAGGCCTAGGCCTCCGGCCCAGTCCGGCCCCGGAAAGCCGCCTTCGGCGCGCGCCACGGCGTGTGCAGAAGGCGGCTTTCGCGCGCTGCCGTGCCCTACAGTGGAGCTATTCACTGAGAGGACCCCTGCATTGGCATGTGACGGCTGCACTACTTCCCCGAAGCTTGACTTCGATTTCAGCATGGCTTTCCAGCCGATCTACGACGCCGTGGCCGACCGGGTCTGGGGCTACGAAGCCCTGGTCCGGGGCCTCTCGGGCGAGGGTGCTTATCAGGTTCTCTCGAAGGTCTCGCCGGAGCAGAAGTACCGCTTCGACCAAGCCTGTCGGGTCAAGGCCATCGAGCTTGCCGCGCGCCTGTTTCCCGCCGGCGAGGACTTGATGCTCTCGATCAACTTCATGCCGAACGCGGTGTACGAACCGGCCGCCTGCCTGCGCGCGACGCTGCAGGCCGCGGCGCGAAGCAACTTTCCGACGTCGTCGATCATGTTCGAGTTCACGGAGAACGAGGAGGTCCTCGACACCGCGCACCTGACGAACATCATCACCGAATACCGCAAGCACGGGTTCACCACCGCCATCGACGACTTTGGTGCCGGCCACGCCGGGCTGGGGCTGCTGGTCGATTTCCAGCCCGACCTGATGAAGATCGACATGAAGCTCATCCGGGACATCGATACCAGCCCCGCCCGGCAGGCCGTGGTTGCCGGCATCGTGGGCATCGCCGCGGAGCTCGGCATCACCGTGCTCGCCGAAGGCATCGAGACCGAGGCAGAGTTCCTGGCCCTGAAGGCGACCGGCATCCGGCTGTTCCAGGGCTACTGGTTCGGGAAGCCGGCCTTCGAGGAGCTCCCACAGGTCCGCTCCGTGCCGGTACTGGGCGCCGCAGCTACCTCCTAGCGCCCTTTAGCGCCCGCTCACGCCTTCACCGCGGCCCCGAGCACGTGGGCGAGGGGAGGGTTTCCCGGCAGCACCGAAAAGCCGAACCGCTCCAGCGCGACGACGGCCAGGCCGGCGCGCTCGATGTTCGCGGCGGTGTCCCGGTTGGGGTGGCAGCCGCCGGCCAGCCGGCTCCAGAGCGGTGTGAGCAGATCTTCGGCGAACCCCAGCACGCGGTGCGCCGAGCGGACGTGCTCGTAGAACAACAACCGGCCTCCCGGCTTGAGGACCCGGAGTGCTTCGGCCAGGACGGCGGACGGCTCGGCCACGCTGCACAGCACGAGGCTGGAGACGACGATGTCCACCGAAGCGTCCGCCACCGGGAGCGACTCGGCCACCCCGTCGAACACCGTGACCGGTACCGGTGCCGTGCCTGCGGCAGCCCGGGCCAGGGACCGGAGCGTAGGGTCCGGCTCCAACGCCAGCACGGCGTCAACCGCAGCAGGATAGAACGGGAAGGTGGCCCCGTAGCCTGCCCCGATTTCGACGACCACGCCGTGGGCGGCTGCGACGAGGCGCCGTCGGTGCTCGGCCGCCCCGCGGGCATCCATCCGGGGTCCCATGCGCGCATAGGAGCGTCCGAAGGACGGGGTTTGGGCATCGTCCATGCTGGTTCTTCCGTTCAGCGGACCGTTTCTAGCAGACATCGGCCGGATTGAGCTTCAGGCGCCGCAGCAGTTGGGCATTCAGTGCCACCACAATTGTTGAGGCGGACATCAGCACCGCGCCCACCGCGGGGGAGAGGACGACGCCGGCGAAGGCAAGGGCGCCGGCGGCCAGCGGGACGGAGATGATGTTGTACCCGGCGGCCCAAATGAGGTTCTGCCACATCTTGCGGTAGCTGGCCCGGGAAAGATCCACCATGGACAGGACGGCGCGGGGGTCGTTGCCGGCCAGGACGACGCCGGCGGATTCCATTGCGACGTCGGTCCCGGCGCCGATCGCAATGCCCACTTCGGCCCGGGCCAGCGCGGGGGAGTCGTTGACGCCGTCGCCCACCATCGCCACCTTCAGGCCGCGGGACTGCAGTTCGGCGACTTTCTTGTCCTTGTCCGCCGGCAGGACTTCGGCGAAGACCTCGTCGATGTTGAGCTCCGCGCCCACGGCGTGCGCGACCTGGCGGGCGTCGCCGGTGATCATCGCCACCTTGATGCCGCGGGCCTGGAGGGCGCTGACTGCCTGCCGGGACTCGATGCGCACCTCGTCCTCGAGACTCACGGCCCCCAGGACTTTCTGCCCGTCAATCACGTGCAGCACGGCCGCGCCGCGGTCCATCCAGGCCCGGGTGGCCTGCGCGATCGCCTGCGGTTCTTCCACTGCGAGTTCGCGGAGCAGGGCTGGGCCGCCGACCCGGATGGTCTTTCCGTCAACCGTGGCGCGGACGCCGCGGCCGGTCATCGACGAAAATCCGGTAGCCGCGGGAATCTGCAGGCCCTGACCGCGCGCCGCCCGGACGATGGCCCGCGCCACCGGGTGCTCGCTGTCCGCTTCGACGGCTGCGGCCAGCGCCAGCAGGCTGTTCCGGTCAACACCTTCCGCCACGGCAACGTCCTTGAGGGCGGGTTCGCCCTTGGTGAGCGTCCCCGTCTTGTCGAAGAGGACGACGTCGACCGTCCGCATCCGTTCCAGTGCCATCCGGTTCTTGATCAGGACTCCGGCCCGGGCGGCCTGTTCGGTGGAAATCGCGATGACCAGCGGAATGGCCAGGCCCAGGGCGTGCGGGCAGGCAATCACCAGCACGGTGACGGTGCGGGTGACGGCGTCGGGAATGCTGCCCAGCAGGGACCAGGCGATGAAGGTGATGACGCCCGCACCCGAGGCGAAGTAGAACAGGAAGGCTGCGGCCCGGTCGGCGAGGGCCTGGGCTTTGGAGGAGGAGGCCTGCGCCTCGGCGACCAGCCGCTGGATCCCGGCCAGGGCGGTGTCATCTCCGACGGCGGTGACCTGGACGCGGACCGTGTTGTCCGTGGCCACGGTCCCGGCGACGACCTTGTCCCCGGGTGAACGCAGCACGGTCTTCGATTCGCCGGTGATCATCGACTCGTCGACCTCGGCCTGCCCGTCGATGACCACGCCGTCTGCCGGCATCCGGGCGCCCGAGCGGACCAGGACGGTGTCCCCGGCTACGAGTTCGCTGACCTTGACGGTTTCCGTGCCGGCTGCGGTGATCCGTTCCGCTTCGTCCGGCAGCAGCGCGGCGAGGGCGTCGAGGGCGCCCTGCGCGGAGCCAAGCGCGCGCATCTCGATCCAGTGTCCCAGCAGCATGATCGCCACCAGCAGGGCCAGTTCCCACCAGAAGTCGAGGTCAAAACCGCCGATGCCGAGGCTCGTGACCCAGGACGCGACGAAGGCGACGGTGATGGCCATGGCGATCAGCAGCATCATCGCCGGTTTTCGGCTCTTCAGTTCATCCAGGCCACCCTTGAGGAAGGGCTGGCCGCCATAGAAGAAGATCACGGTGCCCAGCACCGGCGGGATCCAAGCCGAGCCGGGGAACGCCGGGGGAACGTAGCCGAGCAGGTGCGCGAACATGGGGCTGAACAGGACCACCGGAACCGCCAGTGCGAGCGTCAACCAGAACCTGTTCTTGAACATTGCCACGCTGTGGCCCGCGTGCTGGCCGTGGCTGTGTACGAGGTGTTCATCGTCCAGGCCAGGCTGTGGCTGGGCGTGCCCGGCGTGCCCCGCGTGGCCCTCGTGCCCGGCGCCGGCCTGCAGTTGGTCGGTCTGGCCGTGGTGCTGGTGTTCCATGTTCCTGCCTCCTGGGAAGTCTCGGCTGGTCCTCATTTCGACTTTCAACATACCCCCAGGGGGTATGCTTGGCAATACCGTACGACGCCCGATGGTGCTCCCGGGCCTAGGGTCAGCGGACCTCGATGACGCCCATCATGCCAAGGTCCTCGTGATCCAGGATGTGGCAGTGGTAGACGGAACGGCCGGTGAAATCCCGGAATGCGATCCGGACCGTGCACTGGCCGTTGGCTGGCACGTTGACCACATCCCGGAGTGCCGCCGGCTCCACGGCCCGGCCGTTTTCGGCGATCAGCTGCATCGGCCACACGTGCAGATGGAATGGGTGGTCCATGGGACTGCGGTTGACCAGGACCCATTCCTCGACTGTCCCGGCACCCACGGTGGTGTCGGTCCTCCCCTCCTGGAAGCTTTGGCCGTTGATGGTGAAGCCCATCATGCCCGCGCCCATCCCCCCGCCCATGGAAGTGGCGAGCACCAGTTGCCGCCGCGCAGCCACGGCGGCCGAGCGCAGGTCGGCCGGAGCGTTCCCGGCGGCAATCACCGAGGCGGGCGGGGCAGGGTCGCCGACCACGGCCAGGGTTGCCAGGGTGACGCCGGCCGGATCCGCGGGCCCCTCCTGCTCCGCCGGCTGGCCCGGGCCCATGCCGCGCCGGCCCATCATCCCGGACATCGCCCCGCGGTCATAGGGCATGGCCCGCAGTTCGGATTGCCCCAGCGCAGCCGTGACCAGCAATTCCGCCCGGTTGCCCGGCGCCAGCAGTACTTCCTGCACGTCCGACGGCGAGCGGAACCGCCCCGAGTCCATGCCGACGAGCTGCAGCTTCTGTCCGTCCAGCCGTAGGCGCAGGTACCGGGCCACGCAGCAGTTCACGATCCGCCACCGCTCCCGCTGCCCAGGCCGGGCCTCCATCCGGGGATTTGCCTGCCCGTTCACCAGCAAGAGTGCCCCTTCGCGCCCGGCCATCCGGTCCGGTTGCGAGGCCTCGGCCACGTTCCCGGCGCCGTCCAGGCTGGTATCCGAGACCAGCAGCACGCGCTCGGGGCCAGCGGTGGGCGGGGCGGGATCCTCGACGACGATGGCGCCGAAAAGACCTGCGAAGATCTGGTCGGCAACCCGGCCGTGGTGGTGCGGGTGGTACCAGTACAGCCCGGGCGGGTGCCCGTCCGGGATCCGGTGTTCGTAGTCGAAGCTGCGGCCGGGGTCCACGGTCACGAATACGTTGTCACCGTTGCCCTGGGGCGAGACGTGGAGACCGTGCAGGTGCAGATTGCTGGGTTCGGCCAGCTTGTTCACCAGTTTGACCCTCAGCACATCCCCGGGGCGCACCCGGAGGGTAGGGCCGGGGATGCCGCCGTTGTAGCCCAGCGCCCCCGCCTGCCGTCCGGCCAGCGGGAACAGTCCTGGCGCCGCTTCGAGGTTGGCCTCGAGGATGCCGCCCGAACTGCCGAGCGCCGGAGGCTGCCGGAACGACTCGCCGGTGACCGCCGTAGGCCGGGAGTTGAGGGTCCACCACAGCCCGGCGCCGCCGGCAACTGTGCCGGTAAGACCGAGTCCGCCCAGCAGCAATGCGCTGCGGCGGCTGATGGGCGGCACTATGTCCCCTCGCCGAGTTCCTTCACGTGCTCGCGGTACTGTTCCGCGGTCAGCTCGCCCTTCGCGAAGCGCTCGTCGAGGATGAGCCGGGCCTGGCTCCTGCCGCCCGCCGATCCGGGGCTCCGGCCGGGGGCGCCCGGCTGGGCGTAGGGCCCGGGCTGCCCGTAGGCCGGGGGCTGGCCGTAGGGGCCGGGGTGTCCTGGCCCGGGCTGCTGCCCGCGGCCGGGGCCGGCAAAGACCCGGACCGCGAGCAACACGAGGACAGCGATCCCGAGGAGCAGCAGCACGCCCCAAAGCCACATCCATCCGAGGTTCTGACCGTAACCCCACATCATGACTATTCCCTTCGCCCACGGAAGCCACTGCTCCCATGGTGCGCCCGCGGCGGCAGGAGCGCTAGGGTCCTAAGTCGCCACCGTCGAGGCGCGCGGTCAGCTGACGAGCAGGCCCAGGGCCTCCGCCAGGTGGCCGACTTCCCGGACCGAGAAGCCCGCCGGGACCGGCCCCGGCCCGTTGGGGCTGGCGGGCACCACGGCGTGGGTGAAGCCCAGCCTGTGCGCCTCCTGGATGCGCTGGTTGATCCCCGGCACCGGACGGACCTCGCCGGCCAGGCCCACCTCGCCGAACGCGATCAGGCGCTGCGGCAGCGGCTTCTTGGCCTTCGCGGAAGCCACGGCAAGGGCCACGGCCAGGTCCGTGGCGGGTTCGCTGAGCTTCACCCCGCCCACGGTCGCCACGTAGGAGTCGTCCTTGTGCAGCAGGCAGCCTGCGCGCTGCTGCAGCACGGCCAGGAGCATGGCTACGCGCGAGCTGTCCAGCCCGCTGGTTGCCCGGCGCGGCTGCGCGTTGGCGCTTTCGGCCAGCAGTGACTGGACCTCGGCCAGCAGCGGCCGGCGTCCCTCCAGCGTCACCGTGATGCAGGTGCCGGACACGGGGTCCTTGGTGCGGGAAACAAACAAGCCGCTCGGGTCGGCCAGGCCGACGATGCCGTCCTCGTTCAGGTCAAAGCAGCCCACGTCGTCGGTGGGGCCGTAGCGGTTCTTCACGGCGCGCAGCAGCCGCAGCCGCGAATGCCGCTCGCCCTCGAACTGGCAGACCACGTCCACAAGGTGCTCGAGCAGCCGTGGCCCGGCGATGGAGCCGTCCTTCGTCACATGCCCTACCAGCAGGGTGGTCATGTTGCGGCGCTTGGCCGCTGCGATCAGGGACGCTGCGACCTCGCGGACCTGGGAGACACCGCCGGCGCTGCCTTCGACGTCGGCGCTGCTCAGCGTCTGGACAGAGTCCACCACCAGTAGCCTCGGCTCGAGTTTTTCGACTTGGCCCAGCGCTTGGCCGAGGTCCGTTTCGGCGGACAGGTACAGCGACTCGGCGACGGCGTCGATCCGGTCCGCGCGCAGCTTCACCTGGGCGGCGGATTCCTCGCCGGTGACGTAGAGGACGTCCTGGGCCGTGCGGGCGAACTTGGCAGCGACATCCAGCAGCAGCGTGGACTTGCCCACGCCGGGTTCGCCGGCGAGCAGGATCACCGCCCCGGGAACCAGGCCGCCGCCGAGCACGCGGTCCAGCTCGTCCACCCCGGTGGGGAGGAACGCTGCCGTTGTGGCGTCGACGTCGGCGATCCGGCGGGCCGGCTCCAGGACGGTGGTCGCCGCCGTCGTCCGGGCGACGGCGGCACCGGTTTCCTCAACCGTGCCCCAGGCCTGGCACTCGCCGCACCGGCCCACCCACTTAGCAGTGGTCCAGCCGCACTCCGCGCACTTATAGCCCGGCGCCTTGGCGGCGCGGGAAGTCTTTGTAGCCATTGCTCCACCCTAACCGGGGGCAGCGACATCCAGGCCCGGGCACAGGCGGACGTGGCCCGGACGCGGGCCGGACCCGGACCCATCCGCCTGGGCTAGAGGGCGGGCAGGATGTCCCGGGCCTCGTCCGCATCCATGCCAGCGGCCTCGAGAAGGTCCACCATAAGCGGGCGGAAGAGCATCACCACGGTTTCGCCCTCGAGCCGCTGTACGTCCAGCAGGCGCGGGTGCAGCCGGCCGGCCGTTTCGCTCAGTTCCACCCTGGCCGTGCGCAGGTGCGCGCGGCGGACGCCGTCGTGCACCTCCGCCAGGCCCAGGCCCAGCTCATCGACCGCCGCTGCGGTCTCCAGCAGGACCTCGGCAATGTTCTCGGTGGCCTCGTCCGAGAGCGCGGCGTGGTTGATCGCGCTGGTCAGCCGGCGCGCGAACACGCGGCTGTTACGCAACGCCAGGTCGATGAAGTCCACCGACTGCGCCAGCCGGTCCAGTTCGTCCCGGTAGCGGCGGTAGGCGGGCGCCAGCGCGGCCACCTCGCCGGAGGAACGCAGGGTCTGGCGCATCGCGTCCACCAGGGGCTGGCAGTTGCGGCCGCGGATCAGGGCGTGCCAGGCCTGGGTGGAGTCGCTGTGGGTCAGGGCCGAGGAGCACTCGCGCAGCACCTCGGCCAGTTCATGCAGCAGCTTCTTGACATCGTTGCGGGGTTCGCGCCGCGGATCCTTGGGGATCAGGAAGGTTACCGCCAGCGCAAACACGCCGCCCACCACCGCATCGATGCTGCGGGTGAACGGTCCTCCCGCGGGGGCGGGCAAGAGCACCACCAGCAGTGACTGAAGGCCCAGTTGGGTGGTGAAAATAGTTCCGCTGTCCAGGAAGCGGGCCAGTAGAATCGAGAAAAGGAGCACGACGGCGGCCTGCCAGATTCCCGCGCCCAGCCAGTGCAGCAACAGGTCGCCCACCACAATGCCGATGGTGCAGCCCAGCCCCACCTCCACGACCCGGCGAAGCCGCGGGTCCCGGGAGAAGCCCAGGGCGATCAGGGAGGAGGTGGCGGCAAACAATGGCCCGGTGTGGCCCAGGACGTACTCGGCGAAGGCATAGGCCCCCACCGCGCAGGCCGTCATCTGGACCGCAGGAACGAGCGAATTACGGCTCCGGACGAAACCGGTGCGGACCCGGCCGCGCAGGAATCGTGCGCTTGCAGTGAATCCAGTAGCGGAGGCCATGCCCACCAGTCTATTTGCTGCCCGCGGTGCAAGGTTCGCCGCCGGCAGCCCCTACGGCTGTGACGCAGCCAACGCAAGGCCAACCCGTCAGGCGTCGACCAATAGTCCGACGTCGTTAACCCTGCGTTCACTTTGGACCCCAATTCTCTTCACTTGGGGCACCTAACTTCGGTAAAGGTACAAAACGTACCCACCGTCTTTATTGCTCGGACGTCTCCGGTCCGACACGCATCTGAATAACCCTGGAAGGGGTACATCTAGTGAAGGCATCACGCTTCGGCCGCAACGCGGCCATTGCTGTTATCGCAGCCGGCGCTCTCGCGCTCACCGCTTGCGGTTCCGACAACGCAACCAACACCGCTGCGGGCACCCAGGCTGCTTCAGGCCCCAAGGTCACCGGCACGCTGACCGGCATCGGTTCCTCCGCGCAGGGTGCGGCCATGGATGTCTGGAAGACCAACTTCGCCTCCGCCAACCAGGGCGCCAACGTGCAGTACTCCCCGGACGGTTCCGGCGCCGGCCGCAAGGCCATCCTCGACGGCTCGGCCCAGTTCGCAGGCTCGGACGCCTACCTCAAGGACGAAGAGGCAGCCAAGGCCAAGGACAAGTGCGGCCCGGACGGTGCCATCGAGGTCCCGGTTTACATTTCCCCGATCGCCATCGCCTTCAACGTGCCCGGCGTAACGGACCTGAAGCTGGACGCCCCCACGGCGGCCAAGATCTTCCGCGGCGAAATCTCCAAGTGGAACGACCCGGCCATCACCGCGCTGAACCCGGACGCCAAGCTTCCCGACCTCAAGGTCACCCCGGTCAACCGCTCTGACGATTCCGGTACCACCAAGAACTTCACCGAGTACCTCGCCGCCGCGGCCCCGGCCGTCTGGAAGGACAAGGCTGACGGTGTGTGGCCGGCTTCGCTGAAGGGCGAAAACGCCAAGGGCACCTCCGGCGTCGTCAAGACCGTCACCGACACGGCCGGTGCGGTTACCTACGCCGATGACTCGGCCGTCAGCGGCAAGCTGGGCACCGCCCAGATCAAGGTCGGTTCCGACTTCGTCAAGATCTCCGCTGAAGCTGCCTCCAAGGCCGTGGACCTGGGCAAGCCGGTCGAGGGCCGCGGCGCCAACGACCTCGCCATCAAGCTGGATCGCACCACCACCGAAGCCGGCGCATACCCGCTGGTCCTCGTTTCGTACCACATCGTGTGCAGCACCTACGACAAGCAGGAAACTGTCGATCTGGTGAAGGGCTTCGAGAAGTACGTACTCTCCGCAGAGGGCCAGAAGGCTGCTGCCGAGTCCGCCAAGTCGGCTCCGCTGTCCTCCACCCTGGCAGAGAAGGCCGTCAAGGCCATCGAAACCATCAAGGTCAAGTCGTAAAGTTTGATCTGTAGCGCTAAGTTCCCCGCCCCGCCCTCCGGCGGGACGGGGAACTTAGCAGTGTTTTCCGAAGCTTTCGCAGTTCCCGATAAGTACGCTCCGCTCACGGACCGTACGTCCGCACCATCAACACCGAAGGGCCAGGTATGACCTCCACCTCCCTGACCAAATCCCAAGGCGCAGGACGGGCCGGGGACAAAGTCTTCTCAGGGGCCACCCTGGCGGCAGGCTGCCTGATCCTCGCTGTGCTGTTTGGCGTTGCCCTCTTCCTCGTCGTCCAGGCCATCCCGGCCTTGACCGCGCCGGCCGCCGACATCCAGGGCGGCGAGGGCTTCTTCGCCTACATCTGGCCGATCGTCATCGGCACCCTGATCGCCGCCGTGATCGCGCTGGTTATCGCCACCCCGGTCGCGATCGGCGTCGCCCTCTTCATCTCGCACTACGCCCCGCGCCGGCTGGCCGCCGGCCTCGGCTACGTGGTGGACCTGCTGGCCGCCATCCCCTCCGTGGTCTACGGCGCCTGGGGCGCGGCCTTCCTGGCCAAGGAAATCTCGCCGGCCTACAGCTGGCTGGCCGCCAACCTCGGCTGGCTGCCGATCTTCCAGGGGCCTGCGTCGGCCACCGGTAAAACCATCCTGACGGCAGGCATTGTCCTCGCGGTGATGGTCCTGCCGATCATCACCTCGCTCTCACGCGAAATCTTCCTGCAGACCCCCAAGCTGCACGAGGAAGCCGCCCTGGCCCTCGGCGCCACCCGCTGGGAAATGATCCGGATGGCCGTTCTGCCGTTCGGCCGCCCCGGAATCGTCAGCGCCGTCATGCTGGGCCTGGGCCGCGCGCTCGGCGAAACCATGGCCGTGGCCCTGGTTCTCTCCTCCGGCGCCCTCACGGCCAGCCTGATCCAGTCCGGCAACCAGACCATCGCCGCCGAAATCGCGCTGAACTTCCCCGAGGCCAGCGGCCTGAAGATCAGCACCCTGATCGCCGCCGGCCTGGTGCTGTTCATCATCACCCTCGGCGTGAACATGATTGCCCGGTGGATCATCACCCGGCACAAAGAATTCTCGGGAGCCAATTAAATGACCTCCACCCTGACCCCGGTCCGTAAACGCTCCGCCCTGACCAAGGGCCAGCTGCCCAAGGCCGCCCCGTACATCGTGCTGGCCCTGGCCCTCGTCCTCGGTGCCGCGATCCTGGCGCTCATCGGCTTCAACGCCTTCGGCTGGGGCATCGTCTCCGCCCTGCTCTTCACCGCCGGCCTTGTCGGCTGGAGTGCCGCCATCGAAGGCTCCCGCAAGGCCAAGGACAAGCTGGTGACCTGCCTGGTGGTCGGCGCCTTCCTGGTGGCCCTGCTGCCGTTGATCTCGGTGATCTGGACGGTCCTGGTCAAGGGCCTGCCCGGCCTGCTGGACCCCGGCTTCCTGAACACCTCCATGAACGGCGTCACCGGCGCCTTCGACAACAAGGCCGTCGAACAAGGCGCTCCCGTGCTGGGCGGCATCTACCACGCGCTGCTGGGTACCGTGCAGATCACCCTGCTGGCCACCGTCATCTCCGTGCCGGTCGGCCTGCTGACCTCCATCTACCTCGTCGAGTACGGCGAAGACCGCGCCCTGGCCCGCGCCATCACCTTCTTCGTCGACGTGATGACCGGCATCCCCTCGATCGTGGCCGGCCTGTTCGCCGCGGCGTTCTTCTTCGTCGTGGTCGGCCCGGGCACCAAGACCGGTGCCGTTGCCGCCGTCGCACTTTCCGTGCTGATGATCCCGGTGGTGGTCCGTTCCAGCGAGGAAATGCTCAAGATCGTCCCGAACGAGCTCCGCGAGGCCGCCTACGCCCTCGGCGTCCGCAAGTGGCGGACCATCCTCAAGGTGGTCATCCCGACGGCGATCTCCGGCATCGCCTCCGGCGTCACCCTGGCCATCGCGCGCGTGATCGGCGAGACCGCCCCGATCCTGGTCACCGCCGGGTTCGCGACGTCCATCAACAACAACGTCTTCGGCGGTTGGATGGCCTCGCTGCCTACCTTCATCTACACACAGATCCTGAATCCGACCTCCCCGTCCAACCCGGGTCCGTCCGACCAGCGCGCCTGGGGCGCTGCCCTGGTCCTCATCATCCTCGTGATGCTGCTTAACCTGGCCGCCCGCCTGGTGGCCCGCATCTTCGCCCCGAAGGCCGGCCGCTAGGCCACCGCAGGCACCCGGCCCCTACCACCACAAGTGAAGGAACAGCATGTCTAAGCGCATCGACGTCAAAGACCTGAACGTCTACTACGGCAAATTCCTGGCCGTCGAGGACGTCAACATCAACATCGACGCCAAGTCCGTCACCGCCTTCATCGGCCCCTCCGGCTGCGGCAAGTCCACCTTCCTGCGCACGCTGAACCGGATGCACGAAGTCATCCCCGGCGCCCGGGTGGAAGGCGAAGTACTGCTCGACGGCGACAACCTCTACGGTCCCGGAGTGGACCCCGTAACCGTGCGCTCGCAGATCGGCATGGTCTTCCAGCGGCCCAACCCGTTCCCCACCATGTCCATCCGGGACAACGTGCTGGCCGGCGTGAAGCTGAACAACCAGAAGATTTCCAAGGGTGAGGCGGACTCGCTCGTCGAGCGCTCCCTGCGCGGCGCCAACCTCTGGAACGAGGTCAAGGACCGCCTGGCCAAGCCCGGTTCCGGTCTCTCAGGTGGCCAGCAGCAGCGCCTCTGCATCGCCCGCGCCATTGCCGTCGAGCCCCAGGTGATCCTGATGGACGAGCCCTGCTCGGCGCTGGACCCGATCTCCACGCTCGCCATTGAGGACCTCATCAACGAGCTCAAGGACGAGTACACCGTGGTGATCGTGACCCACAACATGCAGCAGGCGGCGCGCGTCTCGGACAAGACGGCGTTCTTCAACATTGCCGGTACCGGCAAGCCCGGCAAGCTGATCGAGTACGGTGACACGCACACCATCTTCAGCAACCCGACCGTGAAGGCCACCGAGGATTACGTCTCCGGCCGCTTCGGATAAAGCCGCCAGCTCATCGATTGCTCCGTAACCGCCGTTTTGAGCCCTCAAAAGGGCGGTTACGGAGCAGTCGGGGGGTTTCTCAGAGTCCCGCGAGGGGCGACAGGGCCAGTTCCAGCACGAAGGCCGCCGCGGCGGTAACCAGCGGAGTCAGCGTCCAGAAGGCGAGGATCCGGAGCACCAGCCGGCGGTTGGTCGCCGTGTACCTCTGGTTCATGCCCGCGCCCAAGACGGCTGCGGTGACCGTATGGGTGGTGGAGATCGGCCAGTGCAGGCCGATCGCACCTACCAGCAGCATGGCGCTGCTGTAGAGCTGCGCCACGAAGCCGCGCAGCGGATCGACCCTGATCATCCGGTAGCCGATCGTGTAGGAGATCCGCCAGCCGCCCGCCAGGGTTCCGGCCGTCAGCATGGCCGCGGTCAGGAGTGCCACCCATACGGGCGTGGTGCCGCCGTCGGGGATCCCCGCCGCCAGCATCGCCAGGATCAGTACGGCACTGGTGCGCTGGCCGTCCTGCAGGCCATGGCCGAAAGCGACGGCGCCGGCGGCGATGGCCTGGGCCCGCCTCGACCTGGTATTCACAACGCTCGGCGGGGTGTAGCGGGCCGCCCACGTGGCGGGCCAGACCAGCAGGTAGGCGCCCGCGAAGGCGATGACGGGGGAGAGCAGCAGGGGGAGCACCACCTGGATGAGCAGCGACTGGTCCACGCCCAGGACCGAGTTTCCGCCTACGGCTACGCTGGCCACGCCGGCCCCGGCCAAGCCTCCCACGAGGGCGTGGGTCGAGGAGGCCGGAATGCCGCGCCACCAGGTGTAGATGCCCCAGAGGACGGCGCTCAGCAGGCCGGCGATGAGGATGGTCAGGCCGTTGCCGCCGGAGGGCAGAACCACCCACGTGCGGCTCACCTCCAGCGCCATGGCCGCGCTGAGCCCGGCCCCGACGAAGTTGAACAGCCCGGCCAGGAGCACGGCGACAGTGGGCGTCAGTGCCCGGGTCCGGACGGCGAGGGCCACCGAGGATGAGGCATCGCGGAAGCCGTTCAGAAAGGCGAACGCCCCGGCGAAGAGAACCACCAGGGCAAAGAATACGAGGGACACCTCAGGATTCCTTGACGATGATGCTGCCCACCTGGGTGGCGATCCGCCGCATGTCCTTGGTGACTTCCACGAGCTGGTCCGCGATGTCGCGGTTGCGCGCGTACTGGGCCGATTTCATGTCCTTGATCATGTCCGCCACCCAGACCCGGTGGGTGCGCTCGGCCCGCTTGGTGAGCCGGAGGACCTCGATCCAGTAGTCCTCCAGGTCATCGAGGTTGTTCAGCTGGCGCATGGCGTCGACGGTGAGTTCGGCCTGCCGGCTGATGATTTCCAGCTGGTCCGCCGCGCGCTTGGGCAGCCGCTCCAGCTTGTAGAGGAAGACGAGGTCCGCGGCGGCGTCCAGCTTCTCCATCGCCTCGTTGAGATAGCGGGAGAGCGCGTACATGTCCTCGCGCGGGAGCGGGTTCAGGAAGCTGGTCCGCATGTGCGTCAGGAGGGCAAAATGCAGTTCCGCAGACTTCGCCTCGTGGTTGTGCATGTCCTCCACCAGGCGAGAATGTTCGCTGGCGGGGGCGCCAAGGATTTCCGAAAGGGTTCCCGTGGCCACGGCTATCTGGCGGGCCATCTGGGACAGCAGGTCCAGCCCGGCGGGCTCCTGGGGGAAAAGGCGCAGCTTCACGTGGGGTTACCGGTCTCCGGACGAGGCTTACACGGGCGTTTTCTGCCGGCCCTGGAACGTGACGATGACCCGCGCATGAGGATTACTTTACCGCCCGGACTCAGGGCGCCGGGAACGCTGGCCGGAGCAGGCGACGGGCCGGTCGGCGGCGGGCATGAAAATGGTGCCGAACCGGATACGCCTCTCGGCGGTAGGCCGCTCTAGGCGGCTAATTGTTGAAGCCCGGGGGTTTCGCGGCTCGGCACCGCCTTTAGTTTTCTACTTCGCGAGGACCAAGTCAACATTGACAGCGGGGCTCCGGCGTGCCTGTTGGGAGTGCCGCGCCACGGGTCATGGCGGCCGGATTCCGGCTGCCCGCCGCCGTCGGATCTCTCAGTCCAGCTCGCCCAGCCGCCAGGCGTTGGCGGCGTGTTCAAGGTCCTCGGCGGTCTTGACGAGCAGGTGCGAATTCCGCGTCAGCTTGCTCGCATGGTTCGCGTTGCTGTGCTCCGCGCCGTCGGCGAGGGTGGCCTGGCCCAGTGCCACTACCCGGCAGAATGCCGCCGAACGCTCCAGCGCGACGTCGAACTCGCCGTCGAAGGCGCCGGAGAGGATGGCATCCGCCATCGACTTCATTTCCTCGGCGCCCGGCGGCTCGGCCGCGCCCGCGACGACGTGGGAGACCTGGGCGGTGTCCTTGCCCGCCTTGAAGTAGACCGAGATCCGCTCCGGGTCGCGGATGGTGGCTGCCCGGAGTGCGTAGAGCCGCCAGAGTGCGCCCGGCAGGGAGCGGGCCGGGCTCTCCGCCCACATTTCGGCGATGGCGTCGAGGCCCTGTTCGTCGGCAAGTTTGACCAGCCGGCGGGTGATCTTGGGGTCGTCGCTGTCCCGGCCGCGCCGCACCAGGGCCTGGGCCGCAAGGTGGGCCGCCTCGGAAACCCGTGCCGGATCTGCGCCCCCGGCGAACGGCTCGAAGTCGATCGGCGCAAAGGGCTTCGGCTTGTGGTGGCGGTGCGGTCCTGGGCTGCTGGCTCCTGCTTGCTCGCTCATGCCACCACGCTACTCCTGTGCATACCGGGAATCGAGCGTGCCGCCTGCTGTGGGGACAGCGGCGGGAAGACGGGCGACGACGGCGCGTTGGGCCGGGTGCGAAAAGGCCGCCCGGGTCTGGGGTACAGTGTTAACGTCCAGAAATGGACTGGGCCGACGCGCCTGTCAGCCGCGGATTTTGTCGCGGGTTGGGGCTGTCGGCTGGGGCCTTTAGCTCAGTTGGTAGAGCATCGGACTTTTAATCCGTGGGTCGTGGGTTCGATCCCCACAGGGCCCACTCTTTTAGCGAAGAGTGGATAAACCCCCGGCATCCTGGCGACAGGAAGCCGGGGGTTTTTTGCGTCCGCTCCCGGACGCGGCGGCCCCGGGCGTCACAAGCAAGCCTGCCTAGTAGTTAGATCGGCTAGGATTATCGGATGAACTCGGACAGCTCAGCAGGCTCAGGGTACTGGTACGGCCCCGATGAGCGGCTGGACCCGCCCACCGCGGTGCTGCAGGCCCTTCGCGGCTACCGCGCCGCCGAGGTTGCCACCCGACGTTCGACGCGCGACTCCATGGGCATGGGGGAAACCGACCTGCTGGCCCTGCGGTATCTGTTGCGCGCCCAGGCCGCCGGCGAGCGGGTGGGGCCCAAGGATCTGAGCCGCATGCTCGGCATCACCACGGCGTCCACCACCTCGCTGATTGACCGGCTGGTCGGCAGCGGTCACGTGCGGCGCGAGCCGCACCCCACCGACCGGCGTTCCCTGGTGATCGTCCCGACCGCCGCGACTGATTCGGAAGTGCGGGAGACGCTCGGTGAGATGCACCGCAGGATGTTGGCCGTGGCGGAAGAGCTCAGCGCCGACGAAAGCCGGGTCATCGTGTCGTTCCTTCGGCGCATGGCCGAGGCCCTCCAGGAGCACGCCGACCGCCACTGAGCCCTCCGGCCTGCCGGCTACGAATATCTGCGCCCAGTAACTAGCTAGTTGGACTAGTGATATGTATGCTTACTACTTGTGTCAGATAATCGTTTTCGTGGAGGAGTCGTGACTGAGTTGTTGACGATCGCCGGAACCCCGGGAGCCGGTGCGGCCCCGCTGGGTGCGCCGGACTCCCCAACTGAACCGGGCAGCGCGGCCTCCGCCATGCCCATGACTACGGCCAGCAAGGCGCCCAGCCACTGCGGAGCCCCGATGGAGTGGGCTGCACCGGCGCTGGCCACCATGTCCGCCTATTCGTTCGACGCCGGAAACGGCGCCGCCGAGCTCCCGCCCGTGTGGCGCTGCTCCTGCGGCTTCCAGCTTGACGGCATCGTCCATACGTCCAACGCGCTGGCAGCGCTGTCGTGAGCGCTGTACCAGTGCTTGCGGCGGCCGAGAGTCAGCCCGTCCCCTGCCCGGCGGCGACGAACTCCGGGGGGTTAAACGCCAAGGTCCTGTGCCTCCCGGACGCTCCGGGAGGACGCTTCCTGGTCCACGAACTCCTCGGTCGCGGGGCAACCGCTACCGTATTCCGCGGAACTGACCTGCTCAACGACCGTCCGGTCGCCATCAAGGTGGCCGAGGGGCCCGCCGAGAAGGATGCCAACCGGATCCACGCGGAGGCGCGGGTGCTGGCCTCCCTGGACCACCCCGCGGTGGTCAGCTTCATTGCCGCGGGCACGGTCCCGCACGGTGACCAGTGGGCGGGCCGGCCCTTCCTGGTCGAAGAATTCGCCTACGGCGGCAGCCTGGCCGAGCGGATTCGCGCGGGTGCTGCCGCGCCGGAGGAAGTGGCAGGCTGGGCCGCCGCAGCGCTCTCCGGCCTGGCCCACGTACACTCCCGCGGGCTGGTCCACCGGGACATCAAGCCCGCCAACATCCTGCTCAGCGCGCTCCGGAGGTGCTCGGTACGAATCGCCGACTTCGGGATCGCCACACCGGCAGGGACGGCCCCGGAACCGGGGGATTCGTCGGGCACCGTGCATTACATGAGCCCGGAGCAGGCAGCTGGCCAGCCGGTCAGCGCTGCCACCGACGTCTATGCACTGGGGCTGGTGTTGCTCGAGTGCCTGACCGGGGTGAAGGCGTATCCCGGGACCCCGGTCGAGTCGCTGGTGGCCCGCACCCTGCGGAGCCCGGAAATTCCGGCCACCCTCGGCCCCGGCTGGGTTTCCCTGCTGACGGCCATGACGGCGATGGATCCCGCGGCGCGGCCGTCGGCAGCGGCTGCCCAGAAGCTGGCAACCAGGCTGGGCCGGGCACTTCCCCCGCTCCGGCTGGTCGGCTGAGGCGCCGCCAGCCTGAATCCGGCTCCGGGTCCTGATACCGGTCCAGATACGCCGAAGGCCGGCCTGCACGAAGAGTGCAGGCCGGCCTTCGGCGTTGTTCCCGCGGCCCTCGGCCCCGGAACCAGTCGGGCTAGCCGGCGCTGATCAGGTGGGTGAAGTGGTCGTACCGGAAGGTGACCGGTCCGCCATCGTGCACGTAGCCCAGGTTCGCTCCGCCCGGAACTCCGCCGGCACCATAGTTCTCGGCCCAGGACCGGTTAAGGGCGGCCTTGAAGGAGTAGGTGCCCGCCGGCAGGTCCGGGAATGTCAGCTTCCAGACCAGGTCCGTCGGATCCAGCGAGAGCTGGGCCTGCGGGCAGTCCGGCATCCAGTCGCCCGGGCACCCCAGCTCGGAATCGAGGTCCCCGGCAGCGGCCACCGCAGCGGGCTGCTGCGAGGCGTAGACGGCGCTCATGAGGTGGGTGCTGTTGTCATAGCGGAAGGTCACTGCGCCGCCCGGGTGGTTCAGCACGATGTTGCTGCCGTTGGCGCCACCCCCGGCGCCGTAGTTCTCGTCCCAGGATCCATCGATGGCGGCCTTGAACTCGTAGCTCCCGGCGGGGAGGTTCGGAACCGTCAGGCGCCAGATCTTGTCCGCCGGGTCGAGCTTCAGGAAGGCTGCCGCGCAGTCGGGCTGCCAGTCGCCGGGACAGCCCATTTCCGAGTTGAGGCTGCCGGCAATCGTGACCGATTTCGGCTGGGGGAGTTCCCCCGCGACCACGGTGCGGATACCGCTGACGACTTCGCCCGCACCGGGCACCGTAAGGAGGGCGCGGTAACGCAGTTGCGTGCCGTCCGGCACCGACAGTGCGGCCAGGTCATCCACCGCGGTGTAGTCGGGGGAGGAGCTGTCCTCGCCGAACTTCGTCCACGCTCCGCCGTCGACGCTGCGTTCGAACCGCACCACGTAGTCGGCCTTTTCCGGACTGGCGACGGCGCTGACTTCGGCCTTGCCGCGGACGCTGCTGCCTTCCTTCGGGTTCACGATGCTGAGCACCGGGGACGGCACCGTGCCGCTGCGGGGCTGGCTTACGGAGGTGTGCGCCCCGTTGTCCAACACCACGGCGCGGTACTCCACCGCGGTGCCGGCCGCAAGTGCGGAGACGTCGTGGAAGACCTGGTAGGGCGCCGTGTCGTCGGTGCCGATCGAGGTCCAGGCGCCGCCAGCCGTGCGGGCCTGGAACGTCACCTCGTAGAAGGAACTGCCGTCGACGTCGGCCCCCACCCGGATCCGGCTGTTGTCCGCGGCCGAGGCTGCAGGTGCCTGCAGGCTCACTGCGGGTGCCGCCTTGGAATGCGGGATGCGGCCGGCGGACTTGTAGACGACGGCGGACAGCGGCGGAACAGTGACCGTCAGCTTCCCGTCCGCCGCGGTCTTGACCTCGGCCGACGCGTCGCCGTAGATCCGGTTGAAGGCGCGCTTGCCCACGTAGGTGGGGACCGCCGCCGTCTGGGCCTGCTTGCTGTTGTTGATGGAGACCACGTACTCGCGCTGGTCCTTGGCATCGGTCCGGGAGAAGGCATAGATGCCCGGCCCGTCGGAGGCGTAGCGGTTCTGGTGGGCGCCGTTGCGCAGCGCCGGGTGTTCGGCCGTCAGGGCCGCGAGAGCGCTGATGTCGCGGTACAGCGGGTGGGCAGTGTTGAAGTTGTCGGTCGCGTGCGTGGCGTCGGTGCCCAGCAGGTCATCGTCGAGGTAGTCCGGGACCTTGCTGGCAAACATCGTCTGGCGCGCATCCTGGTCCCCGCCGGGGCCGGTGAAGCCCTGTTCGTCGCCGTAGTAGACCACCGGGTTGCCGCGGGAGAAGTACATCAGCTCGTGGGCCAGACGGTCCCGGGCGACGCGCTCGGCGTCGTCCGCGCCCGGGTTGTCCGCGGTGATGAAGCTGCCGATCCTGCCCATGTCGTGGTTGCCCAGGAAGGTCGGGAGCTCGTAGACGTTGGAGTCGGCGTCGGTGTACCAGTCGTCGCCGGCGAAGAAGGTCTCCAGTTCCTTGGCGCCCTGGCCGCGGGAGGCGAAGTTCCGGGCCGCTTCCTGGAAGGGGAAGTCGAGCACGGCCTGCATCTTGTTGCGGGTGGTGAACTGCGAGGTGAAGCTCTTGGAGGTGTCGAAGACCTCGCCGAACATGAAGAACTCGTCCTTGCCATGTGCCTTGGCGTAGGCGAGGACCCGGGGGCCGAACTGCTGCCAGAACTCGTCGTTGACGTGCTTCATGGTGTCGATCCGGAAGCCGTCCACGCCGAAGTCGCCGATCCACTTCTCGTAGATGTCAACCATGCCGTTGACCACCTTGGGGTGCTCGGTGAACAGGTCGTCGAGGCCGAAGAAGTCGCCGTAGGAGGAGTTCTCGCCCTCGAAGGTGGTGTCGCCGCGGTTGTGGTAGAGCGTGGTGTCGTTCAGCCAGGCCGGCACCTTGAGGTTCTCCTCGCCGGGTGCAAGTTTCGGCGTGTACGGGAACGACTTGGCCGCATCCAGCTTCGGGAAGGTTCCGGTGCCGGCGTAGTCCCGGTCATCGAATGGCTCGCCGGCGGCGGTCAGATACGGGGCGGCATCCTTGGACTTGTAGGCGGTGCGGTCGCCCTGTTCGTAGCCGATCACGTCGGCGGTGTGGTTGGTGATGATGTCGAAGTAGACCTTCATGCCGCGCGAGTGCGCCTCATCGATGAGGGTCTTCAGTTCCGCGTTGGTGCCGAGGTGCGGATCGATCTGGGTAAAGTCGGTGACCCAGTAGCCGTGGTATCCGGCCGACTTGTCCTCCGGCTGGACGGCCTTGTTCTTGAAGCTGGGGGTGAGCCAGATCGAGGTCGTGCCCAGGCCCTGGATGTAGTCGATCTTCTCCCGCAGGCCCTTGAGGTCTCCGCCGTTGTAGAAACCCTTGTTCGTCGGGTCAAGGCCGGAAACCATCGGGTCGGAACCCAATCCGCCCTCGTCGTTGGCGGTGCTGCCGTTGTTGAAGCGGTCCGCCATCACAAAGTAGAACCGCTCGTCGGTGACCGGCCCGCGCAGGGAGTGTGAGGCCGACGGCGCGCCCGGACCCCGCGGGTCGGGAGCAGCCTGGGCAGGGACGACGGCGGCGGCAGTGACCGCCAGCGCCGCCGCCAGGGCGACGCCGGCGGTGCGGACGCGCCCTCTGCCGCGCCATAAACGGGACGGCCTGGGCAGGCTGGAGCTGCGGATATTCACGATGGAGACCTTCCGGGTGAGCGACGTTGCCTCGACGAAGGGATGGATGCGGGAGACCGGCTACTGAGAGCCAAGTCACAACTGTAAGCGCTTGCACATGGATTTTCCAGCAAATCCTCAGGGTTTGGGTTTGCAGGCTGCTTCAGTCGGCACCGCGCGAATTTTCGATGCCCGAGCTGAGACGGACGGTGCCCTTTTGGATAGCATGGGGCCCTCAGGGCTTCTTGGGCTTTCGGGTGGGACCGTACGGTTGCCGGCGCGCGGCGAAAGGGGTGTGGTGATATGCCGACCCTGATGCGGCACGCCGAGGTTGTTTCCCGGCTCCGCAGCGCCGGCTGCGTTTTCGCCGAAGAAGAGGCCACCCTGCTGTTGGCCACCGGGGCCACGGCCGGCGAACTCGATGAGCTTGTCCGGCGGCGGGTCGAAGGGCTGCCCCTGGAGCAGGTGCTGGGCTGGGCGGAGTTCTGCGGCCTCCGCATCCTGCTGGACCCGCAAGTCTTCGTCCCGCGCCGCCGCACCGAATATCTTATCCGGCAGGGAGTGAAACTCCTGCGGGCGCGCGGGTCGCGCCTGACGGCCGGGGCGGCCGGGACGCCGGTGGTCGTTGACCTCTGTTGCGGCTCGGGGGCCGTGGGCACTGCGCTGGCCGCCTCGGCGGGCCCGATCGAGCTGCACGCTGCCGACGTCGACGCCGCCGCGACAGCCTGCGCGCGGCGCAACGTGCTGCCACTCGGCGGGGAAGTCCACGAGGGCGACCTGTACGGTGCGTTGCCGGACCGGCTCCGCGGCCGGGTGGACCTCCTGGCGGTGAACGCGCCCTACGTTCCCTCCGGGATGATCGAAACCATGCCGCCCGAAGCGCGCCTGCACGAAAAACGTTCGTCCCTCGACGGGGGCCCGGACGGGCTGGAGCTGCAACGGCGGGTGGCCGCCGCGGCGCCGGAGTGGCTGGCGCCGGGCGGCCACCTACTGATTGAGACGAGCCGGCAGCAGGCGGCCCGTACCGTCCAGATCTTCGCCGGGAGCGGGCTCTCCGCCCGGGTATTCCGCTCCCGGAAGCGCGACGCCACCGTCGTGCTCGGTGGCGCCGCGGGGCTGCCCGGCGGGCCCGCGGGCTGAGGGAGCCTGCCCTAACCCGCCGGCGAAGGGCGTTAGTGCTTGTCCGGGTCGACGTTGGTTGCAGGTCCGGCCGGCGTAGCGCCGCCCTCGTCGGACCAGTCCTGGCCGGTCTCATCGTTCAGCGCCGGGTCGGAAGCGACGTCGGAGGCGGTGTCCACGGCGGCGTGGGCGCCGCCGGAGGTGCCCAGGTTGGGCGTTCCGGGGTGGGTGCTGTGCGCGGGGACCGCACTGCCGGCCGGCGCACCCGCTGCGGCATGGGCCGGCGCGGATGCCGTCTCAGGGGACGCGGTGTCCCCGGACGGGGTCTCGTCGCGGTGGACGGCGGAACTGATGACCGTGCCGGCCCGGCGGGCGGCCTCGGTGAGCTGGCCGGAAACTTCGGGAGCTTTTTCCTTGACCGCTTCGGCCGCGGCCGCCACTTTGTCCTGGACCGGCTGGCTCTGCCAAAGGCCTGCCGCCCGCGTCTTCAGCTTTTCGTAGGCAGCGCGCCCGGAACGTGATCCAAGGACATAACCTGCCGCGAGGCCGGTGCCGAAAAGAAGTTTGGCTTTCATGCTGTACTCCTGCTCTTGGTGCTCTGGAAGTCGTGTTTGGAAAGTTGACGGGTACCAAAAAACCGGCCCCAGGAAATAATCCCGGGACCGGTTTTCCGGTCACACCGTTTTAGCGGTGCGAGCGCTTGGTGATCATGCCGTAGACCAGCAGGACGATGATCGAACCGACGATAGCAAGCAGCCACGTGGTCAGCGAGAAGAATTCCTGCAGTCCCGTGCCGAAGAGTGCGCTACCGATGAGGCCGCCCAGGAGAGCGCCCACAACACCGAGGATCAGCGTGATGACCCAACCACCGCCCTGACGTCCCGGCAGGATAGCCTTAGCAATTGCTCCGGCAATAAGACCCAGAATTAGAAATGCGAAAAAACCCATTTTATTGGCCCTTCTCTTTCATTGAGGAGACACCCGGGTTGCCGGGTGCGCTTCATCCTTCTGCCTAAATACTAATCATGCTTACTATCAAAACGCCACTCGGCGCCCCAGAAAGTTTGCAGAACCGTTGTATTCACAGGCAGTTTTCGCGGCGCCGGGCGCTCCAGGCGGTCAACGCTCGAGCCGGAAGCCGAGCTTGATGGTCACCTGCCAGTCGGCTACCTGGCCGTTCTCGAGGTGCCCGCGGATCTCCTTGACCTCGAACCAGTCCAGGTTCCGCAGCGTCTTCGCGGCCTCGGAAATGCCGTTGCGGACGGCGGCGTCCACACCTTCATTTGAGGTCCCGACAATTTCAGAAATGCTGTAGGTGTGGTTAGACAACTTCGCTCCTCGTGATCGTCATCGGTCTGCTGGCTCCGGCCGGGGGCCGTCCCTGCAGACTAGCCCACGGAGTCGGGCCGGACTAGGGGTGCGCCGCATTGCCCGGCGAGCTGAACACCGGGCCTGGTTGGGGCCGCTTGGGGGCTGGCGGGGCATCGCCGTCGCGGGGCCGCACACGCCGCATCATCCAAGGCAGCAGGTAGTGCGTGGCCCAGGCCAGGTCTCCGGCGCGGGTCTCCCGCCAGTTGCCCGCGGGAAGCGGTTTCGGTTGCAGCGGGTGTAAGCCGTGCGGGAACTGCAGCGTGTCCAGCACCATGCCGGCGATCGTGTGGTGGCCCAGGGGAGAGAAATGCAGGCGGTCCGGATCCCACATCCGCGGGTCGCTCAACTGGCGCAGGGTCCACAAGTCCGCGATCACGCCGTTGTGGCGGGCCGCTATGGTCCGGATGTTTTCGTTGAAGACGGCCACTTTGCCGCGGATGTGGCTGAAGACGGGGGTATCGCCCCAGTCCGGGCCGGTAAAGAGCACGACGGTGGCGCCGGTGGCAGAGAGCGCGGCGACGGCGGCGTCCAGGGCGACCGCGAGCCGGTCCGGGTCGCGTCGATGGAACACCAGGTCGTTACCCCCGGCGGACAGCGTGACGAGGTCAGGTTTGAAAGCGATTGCCGGGCCAAGCTGCCGGTCCACGATCTCCTGCAGCACCAGGCCGTTGACGGCAAGGTTTGCGTAGGAGAAATCGGAGTGGGCGGTGCTGATTTCCTCGGCGATCCGGTCGGCCCAGCCCCGCATCCCGCCCGGACTGAGGGGTTCTGGATCGCCGAGGCCGGCGGTGAACGAATCCCCGAGGGCGACGTAGCGCTGCCAAGGGCCCGTGCCGGCGCTTGTGGCGCTTTTGCGGGCCATCGCCGGGTTGACGAAACTGGCCGCGTTCACATCATCAGAAATACGCCGGTGCCCTCGTGTGCGGTAGGTACTTACGTCCCTACCGAAGCCGGATTTGGGGCCGCTTTCGCGCTGCTCGAGGCCGCTTATACCACTAGGGGTATGTTGAATACCAAGGGGGGTATATCATGGAATGTAATCCGTCTACTCCGGGAGGCCCCCATGGAACTCGATCCCACCGACATGAAGTCCGTCATTAACCGCCTGCGCCGCGCCCAGGGCCAGCTCGCGGCGGTCACACGCATGATCGAAGAAGGCCGGGACTGCAAGAGCGTCGTTACGCAGCTTGCCGCCGTCTCCAGCGCCCTGGACAAGGCCGGATTCTCCATCATCGCCACCGGACTGCAGCAGTGCATGCAGCAGGAGGACCCGAGCCTGGACCGGGCCGAACTGGAGAAGCTCTTCCTCTCCCTCGCCTAAGGTCATGCCGTAGCCAGAGGCCAGGATCATCTGATGGTCCTGGCCTCTTGCGTTCCCTCAGACGCGGCCGACAATGGAGGGAAGGGCGGCCTGGTGCCCATGCCGCGAGGGTAAGGAGCGCCATGCAGCAGCCCGCAGGCGGCGAAGCACCAGCCGTGCCGGAGCGGGACCTGGTCATCGACCTGGCCCGCTTCTTCTGTCTCGCGCTGGTGGTCATCGGCCACACGATGATGGTCAGCCCCGTCCTGCATCCGGACGGCACGGTGAGCTCCGACAACACGCTGGGGAACCAGCGCTGGTTTGAACCTGTGGTTTGGGTGCTCCAAGTGATGCCGCTGTTCTTCGTCGCAGGCGGCGTCACCGGCCTGTACTCATGGCGCCGATTGCAGTCCCAGGGCGGCGGTGCCTTCGAGTTCGTCCAGGGCCGGCTGCTGCGGCTGATCCGCCCCGCCGCGGTGCTGCTGGCGGTCATGTTCACCGGGCTGTGGGCTGCGCGGCTCAGCGGTGTGGACCCGCAGGTCATCCAACTGCTGGCCGCCGGCGCTGGCATGCCGCTGTGGTTCCTGGCCGCCTACCTCGCGGCCCAGCTGAACCTGCCCTGGCTGGCCGCACTCCACGCCCGCGCGCCCTGGCTGACCCTGGCCGCGCTCGTCAGTCTGGTGGTGGCCGTGGACTGCCTCCGCGGCGCGCTGCCCGCGCTGGCCTACGCCAACATGGTCTTCCTGTGGTGCGCCGTGCAGCAGCTTGGTTTCTTCGTGGCCGACGGGAAGCTGCAGGCCCTGACGCCGTCGGCGCTGCTCGGGGTCGTGGCGGCGAGCAACCTGCTGCTTGGCATCCTGGTGGTGCTCCGTCTGTACTCAGGAAACATGCTGGTCAACCTCAACCCGCCCAACCTGCCCCTGTTCCTGCTCGCGGTCTCCCAAGCCGCAGGCCTGCAGCTTCTTCAGCCGCTCCTCGCCAGGCTGGCCGCCGTCGGGCCGGTTCGCGGGGCCCTGGTCCGGGTGGGTCCGCGTTCCATGACCGTCTACCTGTGGCATCTGCCGCTGCTGGCAGCGATGTCCGGACTGCTGCTGCTTACCGATCTCCCGCAACCGTCCGGCGGAACGGCCGCATGGTGGTGGACCCGGCCGCTTGTTCTGTTGGGCGTCGTCACCCTCCTGCTGCCGGTGCTGGCACTGTTCGGCCGCCTGGAGGAGCGGCCGACGTCGCCGGGCCAGTCCCGCGTCCGGCCGGCGGCCGCCGTGGTGACAGCCGCCGTCGTGGTCTTCATCCCGGTGGTGGATGCTGCATTGAACGGGCTCACGGTGGGGCTGCTGGGCGGCGGCGCCGCCTGCTTCGCGCTCGCCGTGCTGCTGCTGGGCCGGGTCCCGGATCGCAGCCCGGCAGGCGCCACCGGCGGCGGATCCGGACGACCATTGCCACGCCCGCCATTACGTGCCAATCTCGAACCATGACGGAGAACTCGGCAGAAACTGAAGACACGTTCAGCCCGGACGTCTCCACCACCCGAAACGATGCCCTGCACCGCTATGAGCTGCACGTCGGCGGCAAGCTTGCGGTCCAGGTCCGTTACGTCGACCGGCCGGGCCATGTGGACTTCATCCACACCGAGACCGCCGAACAGTTCAAGGGGCAGGGCCTGGCCGGGGTGCTCGCCCACTTCGCGCTGGACGATGTGGTGGCTTCCGGGAAGCGGATCATCCCGCACTGCCCCTACATCTACCGCTACCTCCGCAAGCATGACGCCTACAACCAGTGCATCGATTGGCCGGAGCAGGCGCCTGCCGGAGCGTGACCGCTTGTGAGCGGGGCGACAATTTCGTATGGTTTAGCTTGGGTTATGCAGTTGGCTCAAGGACGTGTCATTTGGAGAACCCCGTGAACCACAAACTGCGTGTGCTTGTCCGTGTTGATGTCGATCCCGGACATGTGACCCTCGAAGTCACCGGTTGCCTGACCCAGGCCAACTACCCCGCCCTGCTGCACATCATGCGGCGCGCCAGCCGGCTTGCATCCGGCTCGGACGTCAGCATCGACCTGCATGGCGCTTCCCACCTCGACCCCGAGATCCTCCTGTATCTCCGGCAGCTCGCCGCGAGCCAGGGCCCAGCGGCGTCCCAAGATGCCCCGGCCCAGGAGCCGGTGGCTGCCGCCCTTGGCGTTACGGCGGGTGGTACCGAAGGTTTCCGCCTGATGCTGCAGGAACCGGCCGAGCTGCCCATCTGCCTGGTCCACGTCGGTTCCGACGGCGAGGTCCTGGCCGGCCTCGACGGCGGGATCACCGGAGCCGTCACCGGCCAGCTCCCGGGCGAGGTCGCCGACCTCGACGGAGCTGACGCCGCGATGGACGCCGCGGGCGGCGAGGCCGTGGCCCGTCCCGACCTGATCGACGGACTTGAACTCTCAGACTATTTCGAGGGGACGCTGGATCCGGCCGCCACCGTGCAGGCGCTCTCCGACGCCGCCCTCGGCCAGCTCGCCGATGCCCTGTACCGCCACCTGGACACCCCCGCCCCGTCCTTTGGCGCCCACACCTGGTACGAGCTCGCTGCCGAAGAGCTCCAGCAGCGCTACCGCGCCGCGGACGAGACCGGACTGGAGACCGGCCTGGACGGGGCTGCTCTGGACGGCGCTGCGCTGGGCGACACTGCTCTGGACGACGCTGCGCAGGGCGGGGTTGAGCTTGAGGCCGTCGGGCTCGACGCGGCTGAGCTGGACGCTGTCGGGCTGGATGACGCTGCGCCGGTCGGCAAGCTTCCCGACGGCCCGGCGGAAGGCGAACTCGCCGCAGGGCCGGCTCTGGCCTGAGGCCCGGAAAGCGGCGGCGCTAGGCTGTGGCTATGAACACACCGGCTCAAGGATCATCGGCTACGGCCCGGACCGCCCTGGTCACGGGCGCCACGGCCGGTTTGGGGGCCGAGTTCGCCCGCCAGCTCGCCCAGCAGGGATACAGCCTGGTCCTGGTGGCGCGCGATGAGGCGCGGCTCCTGTCTTACGCGGCGGAGCTGGAGAACAATTACGGGGGACGGGCGGAGGTGCTCGCCGCTGACCTGGCCGACGACGGCGGCGTGGCCGCCGTCGTCGGGCGCCTGAGCGATCCGGCGCGCCCGGTGGAGGTCCTGGTCAACAATGCCGGGATCGGCCTGCTTCACACCTTTGCGGACAACGACATCGCCGAGGAGAAACGGCACCTCAAGCTGCACGTCGAGACGGCCATGGAACTCACGCATGCCGCGTTGCAGGGCATGCTCCAGCGGCGTTCGGGCAGGGTGATCAACGTGGCCAGCGTGGCGGCCTTCCTGCCGCGCGAAACGTATTCCGCCGCGAAGGCATGGCTGCTCAGCTTCAGCCGCTGGGCCAACCTCGCTTACGCCGGCCGGGGGATAAAGGTGACGGCCGTGTGCCCCGGCTTCACGCACACCGAATTCCACGACCGCATGGGAATGGACAAGACGGCGGCTCCCGCCTGGATGTGGCTGCAGGCCGAACAGGTTGTCCGTGAGGGCCTCGCCGACAATGAAAAGGGCAGGGCCGTCTCGATCCCGAGCAAGCGCTACAAGCTCCTCACAGCAGCGGCGCGGGTGCTGCCCGCGCGGCTCGTCGCAGGGCCGCCACGGCGCGCCAGGTAGACAGCCGCGTTACGCGGCCGGCACAGCGGCTAACGGCCGCCGGCGTCGGATCAGGACCACGACGGCGATGCCCGTGCAGGCGCCGACCAGGGTCTCCACTGCCCGTTCAGCCAGCAGGAAATGCGGATCGGCCGGGACTGCCAGCTGCGTCATCAGCAGGATGACGGGCGTGAAGGACACCATCGCGAGCCCGTAGTGCCGGGTCATGAAGAGCTCGGTGGTGAATTGCAGGACAATCACCAGCACGGCCAGGACGGCGGTCTCGTGGCCGGGGAAGAGCCGCAGCGGTGACCCGGCCCACGGGAACAGCACCGCCGCCACCACCGCCAGGCCCAGCAGGGTGCCGACGATCCGGTGCAGCCCGCGGTAGACGCTGCTGGGCAGGTCGGCCCCGGCCAGGGGTACCGCCGCGGCAGCCATAGCCCAGTGCGGGTGGGCGCTGCCGCTGAGCACCCCGATGCTGCCGGCTGCTGACACCGCGGCGAGGTACCGCGCCGCATGGATCCAGGCGGCGCGACGGCGGATCCCGAGCAGCGGCGGCACAACGCGTGCAGCGCCGCGCTCCCAGGTCCTGCCACGGACCCAGCCGCCGAAGCCCACCGCGATCGAGAAGGCGGCCGATCCCGCGCCGATCAGCAGGGCGAGCTGCCACGGAACCGCAGTCGGAATGGAGGCGCAGGCTCCCAGCGCCAGGATTCCGAAGAACGGTCCATTCGGCTTGAGCCCGACCTTGTCCGCGAAAAGGGATCCGGCGGCGGCCAAGACCGACTCCACGGCCACAAGGGCCCACGAATGGAGGTGGTTCACCGAAAGCGCGACGCCCACCCCCAGGCCGCCGACCAGGACGAAGGCCGCCTGAAGCTGGTGCGTGAGCCTGAGTTGGTGCGGTTCGGAGCGGCCATACATGCCGGTGAGGGCACCAAACACGGCGTAAATGATGAGGTCCGGCCGCCCGGCCGCGAGCAGGGCCAGCGATGGGACCGCCACCCCGACCGCGACGCGCAGCGCCGAGACGCTGTCACGGTTCGCCGGCCCAAGCCGGTGCAAGACGCGGACATGGCGCAAGAGCGACTGCATGCGGACCTCCTGGGGTTCGGGGGCGGATATCGGAGAGCTGCGGAGGCCGGGGACGCGCCAAAGGCCTGCCCCGTGTGCTTCCCCCAATGGAAAGCGCGCGGGACAGGCCTCTACGGGCGGGGCGCTGGGCTACGCGGTTCGGACCTGCGGGCCTGGACTAGGCCGGGGCGGGTACCTTACCGGCGTCGCCGTCGGCTGCATCGGCCGCGGTCAGCGGCATGTCCATGTGCTCAAGGTCGATCAGCGGGTTCTCGTCCTGCGTGGCAACCAGTTCCCGCGCCTCCGCCTGGGTGTCCACGCTAGGCATGGAGCCCGGCAGCGGCATCTGGGCGGATTCCTTGAGGAAGTAGATCGCCACGGCGCCGATCGCCGAGGTGGCCATCAGGTAGTAGGCCGGCATCATGTCGTTGCCGGTAGCGTTGATCAGCGCGGCAACGATGAACGGGGTGGTACCGCCGAAGATGGCGACCGAGAAGTTGTACGCGATGCCCATGGCGCCGTAGCGGCTGGCCGTGGGGAACTGGGCCGGCAGGGCCGAAGCCAGGTTGGCCACGTAGAACGTCACCGGGAAGGCGATCAGCGCGAGGCCGGCCAGGGTGGACCAGATCTCGCCGATGCCGATCAGCAGGAACGCCGGGGTGGCAAGCACAACGGTGCTCAGGGCGCCGATCCACAGCACGGGGCGGCGGCCGATCCGGTCGGACAGCTTGCCGGTCAGCGGGATGCAGAGGCTCATGATGACCAGCACGGGGATGGTCAGCAGGGTGCCGTGGAGTTCGTCGTAGCCCTTGGACTCGGTGAGGTAGGTGGGCATGTACGAGGTCAGGGCGTAACCGGCGGTGTTGGCCGCGGCCACCAGGATCATGGCGACGATGATCGAGCGCCAGTAGGCCTTCACGATGCCCACCGGGCCCTTGGACGCGGCAGCGTCTGCAGCGGTGGCGTCCTTGGCGAGGTTCTCCTGGGCATCCAGGGTGGCCTGGAACTGGGGGGATTCCTCGATCTTGCTCCGGAAGTAGACCGCGATCAGGCCGAGGGGCCCGGCGAGCAGGAACGGAATGCGCCAGCCCCACTGCTCCATGGTGTCCTGGCCGAGGGTCAGCTGCAGCACCGACACGAGGGCTGCGCCGGCGGCGAAGCCGAGGTA